>Ga0073936_10004257_pt1 | contig 19943 bp, 10 predicted proteins | sample AliMusrvi5mmetaG_FD_87041 | JGI IMG/M metagenome (GOLD analysis project Ga0073936, IMG submission 87041) | Freshwater lake bacterial and archeal communities from Alinen Mustajarvi, Finland, to study Microbial Dark Matter (Phase II) - Alinen... | ecosystem: Environmental > Aquatic > Freshwater >... | reverse complement strand
GAGCAGAGCGGCGTCTACCCTGCGCGCTACGTCGCGGTTTCCGGCACGGTGCTGGCCCCCGGCCACTACGTGGTCTTCAGCACGCAGAACGGCGATAACTACATCGCAGCCGGCGGGAGCCCGGCCGCCACCTTCGGACCCGGTGTCACCTGGAACAAGTGCGTCGCACTCGCCGCCGGATCTTCGGCAGGTCCTTTGCCGGCCACCGCGCCGGCTACCTGGCCACTCGAAGGTCCCAGCGCCTGGCGCTACTTTGGCCCGACCTTCAAGTACGAAGTGGTCGTGCCCCCGCCGACGCTGGCGTTAACCTGCCCGACGAACAACCAGGCGCTCGCGGTCAGCGACTCCAATTCCGCCACCGCCACGGTGGTCAACGCCTTCGGAGCCTTTGCCGTCCATGTCTACATGAACAGCGGCTCAGGCGCGTTTGCCGAGTTGGGCGCCGGCGGCTCCACCTCGCCGTACTCCGTGAGCCTCGGAACGCTGCCCGCCGGCACGTACCACATCTATGCCTCGGTCACCGACACGCTCGCCTCCGCGACCACCGCGACCAATACGTTCACGGTCGCCATGAAGACAGGGCAGCAGACCGTGAACCTGACCGGCTGGAATCAGGATCTCATCATCGGGAAGAATGAGACCGCGCCAGGATACAGCGGCACCTTTGTGACCTTTAACTTCTACGAGACCGGTCTGTCTGGATCGACCCAGGGCCTGCCCCCCGACTCAGGCGGCACCAACCGCACCTTCACCAGCTCCCAAAATCCAAGCGTCAAGTTCCAGTTCGCCCCGTATGCCGGCAGTAACACCCTGTACCTCAGCGGGCCGGGCAGCGGCACGCTGACCCTCGTCAACCCGGCCAAGTTCATGTCGCTCCAATTCCTGGAGACGACGCGCACCATGACCTGGTATGCCACGCTGAACTTCTCGAACGGCACGAGTACGACCACGAGCACATGGAGCGATCCGGACTGGACCGCGAACCCCGGACCCGCCGACCACTGCCTGACCTCGTACGGGCTGAAGTCTTCTGGCGGCTTCTATTCCAGCTATCTCTGGATGGCGGGGCGCTCTTTCACGCTGCCGGTCGCCGATCAAGCCAAGACGCTTAATTCCATCACCTTCACAACCACCGGCGTCGGCGACAAGCAACTGGCCGTCTTCGCCGTGAGCGGCTACGCGCTCGCCGCCACGCAGGACGTTTTCCATGCGGTCGACGTGCTGAGCCCCGGCGACGGGGCCTCAGGCGGCAGCACGTACAGCGTGGGCTGGGATTTCACGGTCTCCCAGCCGATTACAATCACCTCGTTGGGGCAGTTCGATCCGGACTCGAACCCCAAAACCAACACGGTGGCCATCTATCAGAGAGCTGGGTCGAAGCTCGTCGAAGCGACCGTTTCCGCCGCCAGCCCTGCGGAGCGGAGCGGCAACTACCTTGCGCGCTACGCCCCTGTTCACAACCTGGTGCTGACCCCGGGCAACTACGTGGTCTTCAGCACGCAGAACGGCGACAATTTCATCTCAGGCGGCGGGACTCCCGCCGCCGCCTTCGGCCCTGCTGTCACGTGGAATAAGGGTGTAGCGCTCGCCTCTGGATCGTCGGCCGGTCCGTTGCTGGCCACCGCTCCGGCTTCCTGGCCGATCGAGGACGCTCGCGTATGGCGCTACTTCGGCCCGACGTTCACCTACAAGCTGGGGGCCGCTTGGCCGCAGGGGCTGACGATTCTCTTCAGGTGATGACGGATTCTTCACGTTCTGTTGCCGCGGGCCGGCTGGGTGTCGCTTCCGGCAGTTGCCTGCCCGTGTCAGCCCAAAAGCGATTTTTATCAGGACACCTAAAAGGATGTTTGCAGTATGAAAAAAATGATGGTTATTGTTTTGGCCTGCGCAGCAGGTGTCCATGCTGAAACGAAAACCTGGCAGGGCGGCGACGGCAACTTCGCGACACCCGAACTGTGGAGCGGATCCTCTGTCCCGGTGGCTGGCGATGATGTGGTGATTAGCAACGGTGCCGTGACGGTGACACCAGCCGATGCGTCTTTCACCGGGTTAGTCTCGATTGCCCTGGGGTCAGGCGGAACGATTGTCTCCGGCGCAACACTCGAAACCGCGGCATCGGTGACGTTCAGTTCCGGCAGCACACTACGGGTGTCCGCAGGTGACTTGGTGTTTCACGGGTATGCCTCCGGAACCGGGTTTTCGAAGGAGGGCGCCGGAAATGTGCGGTTTACAGGACGCAACAGTTCCCTCACCGCCTTGCTTCCTGGATTGAGGGAGGGTCGACTTTCGGGATATTTCAATCTCGCCTCTTCGAATACGGGAACCCGTGTTACGGCCGCGCTGGAGATGGCGAACACGGGGTGGCCAGCGGACTACACGGCAACCACGTTTGCCTATACCGGCGAGATTTACCTGGATGGGTCCGCCTATTCTTTCGCGGAAAACATTGACGATGCCGCCTACCTCAAAATCGGCGGGATCACCGTGCTTTCGAACGACGTCTACAATGTTACATCCTCGAATACGCTCCAGTTGGCGGCCGGGTGGTATCCGATTGAGCTGCGGGTCGCCAACAACCTTCTCGGAGGCGGTTCCGCCAATGTGTTTGCGACGGGCGGCGGGGTTGCCTGGAAAAAGGCGAATCTCCCCTGGCAGATCCTGCGCGATTTCAACGGAGGCGGATTCCTGCGCAGCCCAGGCAAGCTGGCTGCGAGTTTCTCCGAGGGGATCACCCTCAACACGGGAACGGTTGTTGTCTGTACCGGCACGGCGGCAGATACGGCTAATTCAGGGGACATGAATAATAATCTCGGCGGGCTCGCGTTGAACGGCGGAACGCTGATTCTTTCCAATGCCGTGTGTCGCGCCACCGCCCTCAACGGTGTAGCAAACGCTCTGCTCCGGCTTGATTTCGCCAAACTGTCGCTCACGAACGGAACTGACTGTTCTTACCTTGGCACAACCGCCGGGGCAGGAACCTTTGTGAAAGACGGTGCGGGCAAATTGCAGTGGGAAGCCCGCAGCGCGACGCATTACGCTCATTCCGCTACGATTGTTAATAACGGGGTGATTGCGCTCGGAAGTTACACGAACTGGCTGGGGGATTATAACTTCGGCTCATTCACAGTGAATGCTCCCGGAACGGTCGAGACGCTCATCAACGGCAACTCCCAGTTCTCGAACCTCTGGGGAGACGGCACTCTGACCAACCGGAGCGCTAGCTCATATCAGTTACGGATAATGGAAGGCCCCTGCGAGTTTGGCGGTAAGATTCAAGGCTCTATCCGCTACTATTCCCAGGGCGCTTTCGCGCTCACGGGCACGAACAGCATGTTCTTCGGCAATTTTGCCATCCACAGCACGGGTGGCCCTGGCATCACTGGCGTCAAGAAAATCGGCATGAACGGCTTGCCGTCCTCTATCGGAAGCGGGGGGCAGATTGATATCCGCGAGAACGGCGGCACATTCCAGTATCTCGGAACCGGGGAAACAACCGACAAGAATTTCCTCCTCTACCCCTCCGCCAACCGGGCGGTCATCGATGGCGGCCTGTATGGCGGGGTGACGTTCAATGGTGCATGGTCCACCTCCGGCGGCCGACTCGTCCGGCTTGCAATCACAGGAACGAATGCGGCACCCTGCGCTTTCAACGGAGCTTTCACTGAAAACACGCAGAGCGGCACCAACTACTCGACCTATATCGCCAAAGAAGGTTCCGGCACCTGGATCTTCAAAACCAATGCGAGCCGTTCCAACCGCGGGGTCATCGACGTCCGAGAGGGAACGCTCCAGTTCGAGTCGATTGCCGAAGCGGGACAGGTCTGTTCGCTGGGGTTCTCCGATCTGCTGTTCGCGGATGCGATTAACTCCATCACGAACGGGCTCGGCGTGCCGTATGCGTTCAGTCTGGGCACCGCCTCAACCGTCGGGACGCTGGAGTACATCGGCACCAACAGTGGTGCCTGCAGTACCCGTAAACTCGTTCTGCAAGGGAACGGCCGATTAAAGTCTGATAGCGCATCTCTGGCTTTCAGCGGCGGAGTTCAGGCGCTCACCACAGGAGCCAAAACCCTTTACATCGCCGGCTCCGCCACGAATGCCCTCGGCCTTGTCTCCGACGGCGCGGGAACAGTCGGCATCACGAAAGAAGGGTTCGGCACCTGGAAACTCTCAGCCACCAACTCGTTCAGCGGCCCTCTGGCAGTTAAGGCGGGTCAGTTGATTCTGGACAAACGGGGGTACTCCTATTACCGGTTCAATATGCTGCAGCGAAACTACAATATCCTTCCGACTTCAGATTCGAACATCGAGTTGACCGAACTTGCCCTCTACAGCGCCGACGGCGTCCGTCGCAATCTGAATCTCGTCAAAAACGGCACCAACAATGTGGCCCGGCTCAATCCCGGAGAGTTCTGCCCTATGGGGTCATACGCGACTTATGCCACACGAAATGACATCAACCTGTTCGACGCGAACGTCAATTCGCAGTGGACGACCGACTCGGGCTCATTTCTTCCGAACACTCCCATGACGCTTGTGATGCGGTTGGCGGACGGAACCCCTGTCATCACCGGCTACGATCTCCAGTATTGGAGTGCCTCGACCAACCGTTTCTTGTCTGGGTGGTCTCTCGAAGGCAGTCGCGACGGCCTTTCCTGGGACAAACTCCATACCGTCACCAACTTTTTCCCGATCCCTCCGGCCACTGTTGGCGGAGGCATTAAATGGTGGTACAGTACCGGCACCACCACGCCCAGCAACGGATTTTCGATTACCGACGGACGGGTTACCAATGCTCAGTTGAGGGCCGGCATACAGGTGAGCGTGGCGGCCGGTGCGAAGTTGACCCTCCTAGGCGGAACCGAACCCATCAGCGCTCTGAGCATTGACTGTGATGCCGGCGGCGGCACCATCAGTGATTTGTCCCTGACGCAGACCGGACGGATCGACCTGACCGGCACCTCGATTCGGGGTCGAAACTTCGCTCTGCCCCTGACAATCGGCAATTTCATCAACCCGGAACTCCTTAGAAACTGGAGTCTCTACATCAACGGCCAATTGGTTCAGGGTGCCGTGCTAAGGTGGAATGCGGCCACCAAGACCCTCTGGGTTTTCCCCCTCGGCACGCTCATCAAGGTGAACTGACGGAGTGCATCCCGCCCACGTCGCCGGGATGGCCCGGCAATGCTGGAGATCACGGGCAGTGACACCCTCATCTAAACGACCACCAGACAGCGGTCTGTACCTGAACGGACTGACGTCAGCACCGGTTGTGCGAGTTGTCCATCAGCAACCTGACAGCGTGTTGCGAGAACCGAGTCCAGCGCGTGTTTCAATCCTAAACCCTCTGCTTCAACACCTCCCTTTGATGTGAGAAACTTCTGAGCCTCCGCAAGAAGGAAGAACAGCCCTTTCTGGTTTCAGCAAGGGCCGAAGCACGGTATACTTATCGGCCATAAGCGCTGTTACAGATGGCCATGCGCGCAATTAAAGGGAATGTTTGATGCACAGGAGTTTCTTTGGCGTCTTAACGGTGTTGACGGCTGTTTTCACAGGCTGCCAGTCGGCATCACCCACGGCAGAGTCCGGAATTAACGGCATCTGCCTCAATCTGTCCGCTGACGCGATTCTGATCGAGCCCCGCCTGAAGCGGCTGGAAAAAGACGTCAGCCGGGAAGAGGCGCTGAACAGGAGCAGCCGGGAAGAGATCGTTGAGGCGCTGAACAACTACGTGGATTCTTACATCGGCAGCCAAGTCAAGGCCCTGTTCCTGAACATCAACTATCAGCGCGCCTGCTTTGACAGCAAGGTCATGGAGTCCTATTGGAATCTCGAAAACCCGGAACGCGCGATCAGCGGATGGCCGAGGATGTTCTGGGCGGTCAAGAAAAAAGGCGTCGAACCTTATGCGGTCTGCGTCAAGCGCTGCCGCACCGATAACATCTCGCCCTGGATCTCCGTCCGCATGAACGACCACCATTACTTCGACATCCCGTCGAGAATCAACAGAATGTGGCTGGATCATCCCGAGTTCAGGACCCGGCCGCCACACGGCCTTTTCAACTACGGGCGTAAGGAGGTCAGGGACTATTACAAGGCGTTCATCCAAGAGGTCCTGGACACCTACGATGTGGATGGCATCGAGCTTGACTGGATGCGGACGCAGTACCTGTTCCCGGATGACAAAACGGCCGAAGGCCTGAAGCTGCTGGATCAATTCATGCGGGAGATCCGGGAGATGACACAGGCAAAAGCCCGGGAGCGCAACCACCCCATTCAGGTCGCAGTCCGCGTTCCAGTGACGCCGGAAATCGGCCGGCGCTTCGGTCTGGATGCTGTCGCGTGGGCAAAAGATGGCACGATCGACAGGGTGGTCTTGTCGAACTGGTTTACCCCGACCAACTACGACATCCCCGTCGAACGCTGGAAGCAGGAGATCGGCACCGCATCCTCCTGCCGGGTTGTCCCGGGAGCTGACGCGGCGATCTGCATCAGCCAGAACAAAACCGTCAAGCAGATGAACAGCACCATTGAGACCCTGCGCGGTTTTGCTGCCTCCGCCTTCAGCAGAGGGGCAGACGCCATCTATATTTTCAACAATTTCATGATTCCCTACAAAACGCAAACAGTCTGGGCGGACGGAAAGATTTCCTACAGCGATGACAGGCAAGAGGCCTTGCGCGAGCTCGGCAGCCTGACCACGACTCTCGGAAAGCCGCGGACACATGTGCTGACGTATACCGACCCGGACCTCAAGCCAGAGCCCACATCACCCAGGGCACTGCCGCAGGGCGAAACGAAAGAGTTTGAAATTCATATCGGCCCCAAACCGGATAGCGGAAGCTGCGTTGTCCACGTGGGGCTGGAGTCATGCGAAGGCTTGGAAGATGCAGACATGTCTGTCACTGTAAACGGTGCGGCCTGCCAGAAACTGGGAGACCTGCCGCGGGACCCGCGTTATAAATACGACAACACGCGGGTTTGGCACGTGGTCAAGAGTGCTGCCGAAACGGGTGCCAGGGTCATGTCATTCAACGTGGATCTGACCGCGCTGAAGGATGGCTATAACCGGATCGGCATCACGAACAGAAAGAAAGAGGCGCAAGCCCTCACCTGGCTGGAAATTAACCTGAACCCTGCCGGGGTCAACCCCTGAAGCGCGGAGGGCCTGACATGACACGTGACCGCTCTTTGATGCTTTTCCTGCGAGTCGTCGGCACGGTGGCCGGATCAGCAGCGCTCTGCGCCATGATGCCGCTCCGCGCCATGGATGCGGTCCACCAGACCCTCGGGATGGGTCCGCTACCGAGCCAGCCGATCGTCGAGTACCTCGCCCGCTCGACCTCGGCTTTCTACGCGCTCCTGGGCGCACTGCTCTGGGCGCTTTCCCTCGACCTGACCCGATACCGTCCCCTCGTACGGGGTACCGGCCTAGCGTTCATCGCTCTCGGCCTCCTGCTGCTGTGGACCGATATCGGGGCCGGACTTCCCTGGTTCTGGCAAGCCGCAGAGGGGCCGATAGACGCGCTGTTCGGCGTCATCCTCGTGTGGGCCGGGCGCACAGGAAAGCCCGCAGGAAACCTCTGAAAGACTGGTCCCTTGCAACGCCCGCCCCCTTTTATCAAGCCTTCATGGGGCAGGCAATCTGAACGGCGTTTGACGGCCCTGCATCGAAATCAGGGCCGCGCTGCCAAGTAGCCCCAAACGAGAACGTTGGGCGCCCAAGAGTCGATGACGTACTCGTTCGCGGACACAAGAATCCACGTGTCGAAGTAGGCCTCGGTCAAAGGCCACTCATAGGCGTTGGGCCAGATGAACTCCGGCCTGTTCACAAACTGGAGGTTGATATCCCAGAAGCTATGAGGCCAGTTGAAGTAGTCCGAATTGCCGAACACCGTCAGTCCGACAGGAACCGTCTGCCCACTCGACCGGGCGTCCAGCTCAAGCGGGACCTTGACGGGGTTTGCGCCGAGTCCGCTCGTATAGACCAAGTTATTGGGGTTACAGCCAGCCTGAAACTGACAGGATTGAACAGCCCCCAGCAGGTACTCGCGCTTTCCCGTCAGATAGTGGGCCCGGACGAGCTCCGATCCTCCGGACGTGCTGAAAAATCCGGCGAACATGGGTCTCCCCTGCTCACGCTGGGTCAGATTGAAGGCGTTGGCGGCAGCGTACTTCAGCGACCGGTCGGCCAGATTGCGAACTGCGGCGACGGCGTTTTCCCGAATGCTTGGATCGGCCTTCTTTGGATCCAGCAGGGCATAGTGAAACACGGCATCGCATTGGATGCGGTAGCCCCAGACGCACAGTTCGGCATGGGGATCCGTCAGTCCCGTGTCCTGGAGAAAGACACCGTGATAGGCCTTATTGCCGGTGAGGTCATAGAGGTTGATGGCCGATAAATTCCTGGCGCTAGTCGCCTCCCAGAGTTCAGCCAGCTTCGTCAGGGTGCCACCGGCTTTCCGCTGGGCGTAGTCCGACTCCGCCCAGTTGAAGGCCCGGATCGCGCTCTCCTCGTAGGTCTTGGCCAGCTCAGGTTTGATCGGTGTCAGCACCTTCGCCGCCCGCGCCGCCACGGCGGCATAGAGCCACGAGTCGCGGATGTTCGGGGCGAGCACATAGGCGTGTTGTGTTGAGAGCCAGCTGACTTCGCCGGCGAGCGGGTCGCCATCGGTTTCGATGCCGTATGGGATCGCACCGTCGGGCAACTGCAACCGCTTGAAGCAGTCGATTTCGAACAGCGCCTCTGCCACCATGTCGGGTACGCCCGCCACCGGCGGGATGTTCAGCTTGAGCGCGTTGAAGGTGCCGGGATACAGCTCGCACAGCTCGAGCTGCGCGAGCGTCGTGTACATGTGGGTCACGCGGCGCGGATTCCAGTCGCCGGCATCATGGTAGCCGCCCCAAGCGTCCTTGACCGCTTGGCCTGTGTCATGCTTGCCGATCTCCGCATAGGCTTGCTGACCGTCCTCCTTGGAAAGCACATCGTACGTCGAACGTGTGACGACAGCGCCCTCACTGGGATGGAAGTCCCGAGGCTTCCTGAAGTCAGTGCAGGGCGGCCCGAGCTCGACGCCGCTCCGCTGGTTGTAAAGGCCTTTCATCTGAATGAGGAAGGCCTTCAGCCAAACGGAGGGGCTGATCTCAAACGGATAGCTGCACCCGACGCCCTCGACGCATACGCGGTAGGTGCCCGGCGTGGTGAACGCACTGAAGTCCATCCGGTAGACGGCTGTGCCGCTGTAATTCTTCGGGGGCTTTGTCCAAAGCGTCTCCGTGCCATCCGCGGCCATGACGCGCGCGACCTTTCCGCTGAAAACCGCTTGGCCCGTCGCGCCGTCGACCAGCGTAAAGCTAAGTCCTTCGGGGAACGTGTATGCGCCGCCCGTTCCCAGCCAGACGGACAAGAACGCCCGCTTGACAGGGTCGTCCGGCCGATAGCCGATCTGGTTGACGTGGATCGCTTCGCTGCGGACATTCTGCAGGTCAGCGGTGAAGTTCAAATCGCCATTCCTGACGTTAACGGCATCGACTTTGATCGAGTAGCTCTTGCCCGCCTCGATCTTCGAAGGCAGCTTCAGATAGATCCGGTGCCGCGTGGGATGCTGCCCGCCGGGGAGCACGATATCCGACGGCACACTCTTGCGATAGACGGCCAGTGGCTTGACGCCGGCGGAGTAGGCCGGATCATCGCTCGACCGAATGGTATAGTTCGCCGCCACCTCGGTTGTGAACTCAAGCAGAGGGTCGCCCTCGAGGCGCTCGTCAGTGAAGAGCCAGTCGAGGTCCTTGCCCTGAAGCCGACCGATCCTCTTGCCGTTGCGGATGAGCGCTGCCTGCCGGACGACGCCGTCGTGCCATTTCTGTTCCTTCTTCTGATCGCCCGGCTGAGGCTCATATTTCGACATCGAAGGCAAGACGGTCCGCTGCGCCTCGATGGTGAGGGAGAGCATGTCAGGTCCAGCGAGCGATACGTACGTGACCTCCGGCGAACGGGCCGTGCGGTGCGAGTAAGCCCGAATCTTCTGCTCGCGTTCGCGGGCGGTCCGCGCCTGCGCCTCCTCAGCCTGCTTCGCCTTCAGCGCTGCCCCCTCCGCTTCCTGCTTTGCGTAGCGCTCCCGTTCCGCCAGCAGGGCCGCATCTGGCTTGACGAGCATAATCTCGTCCAACTCCAGATCGAGAACGCCTTTCTGCCAGTCTCCCTGCACCTGATATTGGACTATGCGAGCAAGGTTCAGTTTGCCGACCACCGGTTTTTGATCGCGATGCAGGGCGTTGGGTGTGGACACAGCCGCAGCGCCTTTGGGAGTGATCAGAACGAAATCTGCCGATGGCGGCGGCAGGGAAAACTGCCAGCTGCCACTGAAGTCATCGGCATCGATGAGTTGCAGTTGGATGGTCTTGGCTGTGTTGGCCGCCGTCGTCCTGACGCGAAAGGCCGGGGTGAGGGCGGCGCAGGCGCTGAGATTCATTTGCGTATTGACGCCTGCGCCGCCATTACACGCCAAGCCCTTCAGCACCGCGCGCCCTCCTGTGATTTGAATCTTGTCCTGCCATGACAGATACGTGAAGGTGAAAGGCGCATCGAACGTGCTGACTGCGAACGGTTCTTCTGTTGTCGCCGGGGCATCAGCGGCAAAGGCGGTGAACAGGGCACTCCCGCCCAGTAGCACCGTCGCGATGCGCAACGATTTACACCTCTTTCCAAGTCCAAAAGCCCAGCGCATGTCTTTGCTCCTTCAACCTGCCGCCAGGGTATACAACAACCATTCGGCTCACAAGGGCCAGGGAAGCTCGAATTAAAAAGACCGGCCCCTTGTCTCTGAGTTAACGCGGCTCACCGGCCGACGGCTCATTCGCGGCAGCGCGTGTGCCGCGCTGGCCGAATCTCCGTGCGGCGCTTCTGGCGCTAGTTCAAGTGCGAGCAGATCGTGCGCACGACGTAGCCGAGGGCCATGGTGACAGGAATCGTCAGCACCCAGGCCCAGACGATCTTGCCGACCATACCCCACTTGACGGCGCTGAAGCGCTTGGTGGAACCCACGCCGACGATCGCGGCGGAGATCACCTGCGTGGTGGACAGCGGAATGCCCCAGTGCGAGGCCAGGTGGATGATGCCGGCGGCCGTGGTCTGGGCGGCGAAGCCGTGGATCGGCTGCAGGCGCACGACCTTGTGCCCGAGTGTGCGGATAATGCGCCAGCCGCCCGTAGCCGTGCCAGCCGCCAGCGTCAGGGCGCACGCGAGCTTGACCCAAGTTGCCACATGAAACTCCGGCGTGCGCAGAAAGTGCAGACATGGAGGAAGCTGGTTAAAGGCCCCGGAGGTCGTGCCTGTCACCAGCAACAAGGCGATGACGCCCATGGACTTCTGAGCGTCGTTGACACCATGGCTGAACCCCATCCAAGCGGCGCTGACCAGTTGCAGTCGGCCAAAGACGAGGTTGATGATCCGCGGCCGCAAACGATGAAGCAGCATGATCAGCAGCATCATCAGGAGGAATCCGCCGATCGCCCCCAACACCGGCGCGGTGAACATTGGTTTGACGATTTTGTTCCAAATCCCGTCGGTCTGCGCCCAGCGGATCACGGCCCAGTTGCCGTGAGCGGAGGACAACGTCGCGCCGCACAATCCGCCGATCAACGCATGGCTTGAACTGGAGGGCAGCCCGAGCCACCAGGTCGCCAAGTTCCAGGCGATGGCAGCAAAGAGGGCGCAAAAGATGGTCATGGTCGTCACATACGATGTGTCCACCATCCCCCGACCGATTGTCTGGGCCACCGAGACGCCCGCCAAGGCGCCCGCGCCATTGCAGCAGGCTGCCAGGACGACGGCTTGCCGCGGCGTCAGCACCTTGGTGGAGACGCTCGTAGCGATGGCCAGTGCGGTGTCGTGGAATCCATTGATGAATTCGAAGACCAGCGCAACGACGATGACAAGGATGATCAGTTCCATCAGGAGTACTTCAGGACGATTTGGAAGATGACATTGCCGGCGTCGCGGCAGAGATCGACGATGCACTCAAGCGTCTCGCAGAGATCCAGCATGATGATGACCCGCAGCGGGTCGTGCCGGCCGCTGTAGAGATCGCGGACAAACTGCAGCATGATCTTGTCGGCCTGGCCCTCGAGGTAGTGCAGGCGGTCGTTGTGCTCCTTCATCGTCTCGAGGTGTGCGCGGGTTCGCAGCTTGTGCACCATTTCGGCCAGGGTCTTGGCCGATTCCTCGATGATGCGGGCCTGCTCCTGAAAGTCGACGCCCTGTACCTGGCCGCGGCAGAGCATGAACTTCTCACCGAACTTCTCGACATTTTTTGGGATCTTATAGAGCGCGAACGAGAGCGCCTCGATGTCCTCGCGCTCGAGTGGCGTCACGAAGGTCTTGCAGAGCTCCTCCGTGATCTGCTCGGTGATTTGCTTATCCTTGCGGCGGCCTTGGACGAAATCGTCGAGACTGGCGACCGAATCCGGATTCTTCACCAGTGCAGCCAGCAGCGCTACGCTGCTTTGCGCCTGGGTTGCGCTGGCATCCAACAGATCGAAAAACTTGTCGTCATGACCAAAGAACGAACGGAGTGATTTCATCGGGGAATCCTTCTCGCGACTGGGTGCTCGACGAGGTAATTCTGATAAGAAATCGCTTTTCAGACGGTGCAGGCACGCGCCCGCTAAAAACGGTCCGAAGGAAAGCTTTCATCGTGAAGAAGGTTGCCAAATCGGGCTGGCGAAGTCAAGTCCGGCTTCAGTCGCGCTCAAGCTATGGGTTAAACAGCATGAGTGGCAAAAAAACAGCACATCACAGGGTCGGTGACCTCCCCTGACACACCGCTCCTGTTGTAGAGGCTCAGACATTCGCTTAAACCAAGCGCCGATTTTGCTTCACAGCGCATCCTGCTGCTCCTCGGACCTTGGGAACAGGGCATGCGGACTCGAGGGTAACCAGTTCCGAGAACGACCGCCCGCCGTTCATCCGCGCCATATCCATCACCCTTCATATTCTAAGAAAAACCTTTGCGTGATACGGTCACAGAACCCCGTAGCCCCTGAACCCCGCGCTAAATGCCAGCGACCTTCCTGACCTCGCCATAAGCGAAATTGGCGCTTTTGATGGCGTCTGCCAAGCCCGTCTTGGCGGCAGCCACTATCCCCGGGTTATTGGACGCCGTTATGATTTGGGCGGCAAAGTTGCTGATTATGGTTTCAAGGCACATCTTGTGCGCATCATCAATGGCGGCAGTCAACAGTCTTGCTTCCATCCGTGTCTCCCATGATTAGGTTGGGCCTCTTGCCTCAACAATTCTCGTAGGGAGTTTCTTGGCCTTTTGCAAACACGCGATCTCCCGTACAATTGAGGCTAATATTAACATATAGTGAAGCCGCGCCTCAAGTGCGGTTGACATCCGGACCCCCTGCCAACACGGCACACTGAATACCGTTGCAATTCGAGCTCAGAATGGAGAAACTGTTCGGCACTGGTTTGTGCTCATCTTATTTTGCGGCACTGCCAAGAGGACGGGGGCAAACACATGAGCAATCCGAGCCGGTCACGCGCCGCCGCATGGGCGTTCGCGTCAATTTGCGCACTTCTATCCGCAGCAGCCTGTGCCGAACAAGCCGCGCCGCAAACGATGGAGAGCCCGTCGTTGCGCGTCACCGTCGACCCGCAGGCCGGCACGCTCGACGTGCTCGACAAGGCGAGCGGCCAGCGCTGGTTCTCGGCGCACACGCGCAAACCCAGCGGCGAGCCGCGCTTCCGCAGCCTGAGCCGGACGGGCGAGGCCCTGAGCTTCGAGGCCGACTTCGGCTGGACTGACAAGCGTCCCACCAACGTGCGCGTCACCTTGCGCCTGACCGGGCAGGCCGGCGACCTCGCCGTCGAGGCCGACATGGCCGACCGCAATGCCGCGATCAAGCCATTCGTGTTTCTCGACCCGCTGGTGACAGACAGCGCCGAGGCTGCGCTCGTCGTCGCCGACTACAGCAACGGCCACCTCTATCCCGCGAACACCAACAAGCCGGCCCGCGCGTATTTCGCCCTCGCGCGCATGGACATGCCGTGGATCGGCGTCTGCGATACGGCGCGCGGCACCGGCTACATGATCCTCGTCGAGACGAGCGACGACGGCTCTCTCGCCTGCCCCAGCTTCAAGGCCGCGGGCCGCGACTTCGCAGCGCCCGAGATCCACTGGGGCCCCAGCAAGGGCACGTTCGCCTACCCGCGCAAACTGATCTACCACTTCGCGCCCAGCGGCGGATACGTGGCCCTGGCCAAACGCTACCGAGCCTATGCCCTTCAGCAAGGGCTGATCGTGCCGCTCGCCGAGAAGGTCAAGAAGAACCCGAACCTCGCGCGCCTGTTCGGCGCTCCCGACGTCTGGGGCGACGGATCCCTCCGCTTCGCCCGCGAGGCCAAGGCCGCCGGCGTCGCCAAGATGCTTATCCACGGCCGCTCCTCGCCCGAAGAAATGAAGGCGATCAACGACCTAGGCTACCTCACCAGCGAATATGACAACTACACCGACGTCACGCCGCTCGCGACGAACGCGACGCCCGACTCCAGCCACGACCGTATCCCCGAGAGCGTGGCGCTCAAGGCCGACGGTCAGCGCATGACGGCCTGGCTGACCTTCGACAAAAAGCTGCAGTACATGAAGCGCTGCCCGGCGCTGTGGACCGTCACGGCCAAGCAGGTCGTTCCCAAGCTGCTGGACACGCATCCCTACCTGGGCCGCTTCGTCGACGTGACCACGGCGGAGGATCTCTATGAGTGCTACGATCCCAACCACCCGCTCACGCGCGGGCAGAAGCGCCAGTGCGGCGTGGACCTGCTGGCCTTCATGCGGTCGCAAAACCTGGTCGTCGGCGGCGAGCACGGTATCTGGTGGGGCGTGCCCCAGCAGGACTACATCGAAGGCATGATGAGCGGCGGGTACGCCTCGTGGCCCGCCGGCCACTTGCTCCACCCCAAAACCAAGGCCGATACGTTCACCGGCCCCTGGGGCGACGGATACGGTCCGTGGTCCAACTATGAGAAGTGGGGCATCGGTCATGAGACGCGCCTGCCGCTATGGGAACTGGTGTTCCACGACTGCGTCGTCAGCACCTGGTACTGGGGCGACGCCAGCGATTTCCTGCTCCAGGCCGCGCCGGAAGTTACGCCGAAGAAGGACGCCTTCAACATTCTGTACGGCACGATCCCGCTCCTGTGGGCCAACGCCGAGGGCTCGTGGCCCAACCACCGCAACGTCTTTCTGCGCACCTACCGCAACACATGCAAGCTACATGAGGCGGTCGCCTGCGCAGAGCTGCTCAGCCACGAGTGGCTCACGCCCGACCGCTCGGTCCAGCGCACCCGCTTTTCCGACGGCACGGAAGTCGTGGTCAACTTCGGCGAGCAGCCGTTCGACGCGACCGTCGGCAACACAAGCTACCGTCTGCCACAGGACGGCTTCGCCGCGAAAGGCCCGAAGATCGAGCAGTCCCTCGCGCTCGAATTCGGCCGCGCGGTCACGACGATCCGCGCCCCCGGTTATTTCTTCTCCGACGCATCGGGTGCCACGCTGACGATGCGTTGCGACGGCGCCGAGCGCTTGCTGCTCCAGCTCGGCGCGGCTACACGTCCCGCAGCCCTGCCGCTCGCGTCGTTTGCGCCGGGCTGGAGCGTGCCGACCACGCGGCTCTATCAGCTTAACGCCGCTGGCGAGCGCAGTAAGCTGTTGCCGGCGCAACAGGCTGACGGCATGTTCCAAGTCGGCCCCTTCCCGGAGGCAGCCGCTCTTGAGGCGATCTGCGGCGCGCAGGCAGCCCAGCCGGACTTGGTTGTGGACGCGATCGCGATTGAACCGGTCCAGCCCAAGCCAGGCGAGCCGCTGTCTGTGACCGTCACCGTCCGCAACGCAGGCGGTGCCGCGGCCGACGATGCCGAGGCAACCTGTTACGCGGATCGGGTGCAGCCCGACCGCACATTGGCGAGCCAGCGCATTTCGCTACGAGCCGAGGGCAAGTCCGGCCTGTTCGTCAAAGACAGCCGAGCGCTCACGTTCCGGATCGGCCCGGCGGTGATCGACGGTCGGCGGGAAATCATCGTTGCGGTCAACGCTGACGGCCGCGTGAAGGAACTCTGCACGGCCAACAACCGGGCGAGCCGGACCGTCGACGTGCCTGCCGACTACGCGGCGCACTGGCAGCACCGCCGCACGCTCGCGGCCGAGGCGGGCGCGCTGGCCCGCTTGGATGAACCCGTCGTTCTCCCCTCCGAACTCCCCTCGGATGCGGACCCGGCCTCTGTGCGCCTGGTTGAGTGTGGCGCGGATGGCCGACTGCTGTCGCCCGTGCCCGCGCAGCTCGACAAGTACGCGGAAAAATCCGAGTTGTGCCTCCTGCTCGCCGGACACACGCCCGCCGGCGCGGTCAGACGGTTCGCCGTCTTTTGGAACGCCTGCGCGTCCGACGGACAGCCGCGCGTGCTATCGACCTGCTCCAGGCTGTGGCGTCCCGATGACTCCACCGCGGAAGGTGAGACCTATCGCGTGCGGCTCAGCAACGGCATGCTGACCGACCTCGCCTCCCGGAGCAACGGACTGGCGGACGCACCCTTCCTTTCGAAGCTCATGGTCTCATCCAAAGAGACCGGTTGGACTGACGAACCGGGCGCCGTCGACCGCTGCGACGTGCTCGCATCGGGGCCGGTGCGCACGGTCGTCGCTGTGCGCAAGGCCTTGAATGCGGGCTACACGTACGAAAAAGTCTACACCTTCTATCCCCGCCGGATCGACGTGCTCGCCTCGATCAACAAGCCGCTCCCACAGCTGAGCCGCGCCTACTATGCCCAGCCCGGACAGTACATCGACAACGTTGGCACGCGAGCCGTCGTCGACGGGCACGGCGACGACGAAGGCGTCCTCGGCAAGAACCCCAAGCCACTTTGGTACGCCGTGTATGCGGAGCGCTGGGCCCACGCCTGTATCGCGCTGTCGCCGTTCCGTGGACTCAGCTATTGGGACGCTGGAGGCAGCTGGGGTGGCATCGGGCTGGACACAGGCTCGCGCGAGAATGTGCGCATGAGCTACGTGATTCACCCTGGCGCCCGCGATGCCTCCTTCGCCGAATCCGACTACCGGCAACTGACCGCACCGCCCAGCGCCCGCTGGGAGAATGGGCCAGACGACAAGCGATAGCGCATCGCCTAAAGACCTGTCTCTTGATTTTTCCTGCTTCAAGGTCCTCCTATGAAAACCGGTTTTATATGTCTTTCGTTGATTGTCATCACACTCTGTCTTGGCTGCAAGGATCGGCAGGTGACGGAGAGCCTCGACGTCGTCTATGGCGAAGCTGGCGGACAGAAACTGGTGCTGGATGTATTCCGTCCGACCGTGCCCGCGCAGGCCGTGCGACCGGCGATTCTTTTCATCCACGGCGGCGGATGGGCTGCGGGCAGCAAGTCGGATTACCGTGAGCCGGCGAGGAATGTGGCCGGGCTGGGCTATGTAACCTTTTCAGTCAACTATCGGCTGACGGCGGCCGGGCGCAACTGCTGGCCCGCCCAGCTTGACGACGTGCAGCGCGCGGTGCGTTGGGTGCGAGCCCATGCAGGGGAGTACGGTGTCGATCCGCAGCGGATCGCAGCTCTCGGCCATTCGGCGGGAGGGCATCTGGCGGCTTGCCTGGGCACTCGCGAGACGCGCGACAATTCCGATGCGTCGCTGGCCCGCTATTCGAGCCGCGTCACGTGCGTTGTGGACATGAGTGGCCCGGCCGACCTGATGTTGCCGCTGAGCGCGCAGGCCGAAGGCATTGTGAGCGCATGGCTCGGTGGCCCGGCAGCAAACCAGCCAGCCGCGCTGCGCGACGCCTCCCCTGTTTACAGCGTCGATTCGAAGAGCGCGCCATTCCTCATCATTCATGGCCGGACTGACGACTTGGTGTCGCCCAAGCACGCGGAGGTGTTGGATGCGGCGCTGCATCAAGCGGGTGTCGAATCGGAGCTCCTGGTGTTTGACGGCGAAGGACACGTCTTGTCGAAGAAAGAAAACGCAGATCGCATGATCAAAGAGACGTTAGCGTTCCTAAAGGCGCACCTGTCGCCCTGAGGCGCCCGCCCGAACTCATCGTTTGCTCTCGCTCTGGATCATCTGACTACGTCGTACGACTCTTTGCCTACAAGGACGGCCAGCTCTGGGAGCAACCCTTTAACGTTGCAGGTCTGTACTGAAACGCATTCTAGTAAGTGAGCTGGCCCGAGAATTGCAAGCGGTTGTCGGTCACGTCATCCTCGCCTTTGAAGCTGGTTTTGATGACAGAGTATTCACACCCGATCGTAAAGCTCGAGGTCACTTTATAGAAGAGGGTTGCGAACGTGCGCTCGTTCAGAGTTCGGGCGGTAGCAATCGAAAGGTTCCCGTCGTCTGGATTGTCGATGCCGTAGCCGAGTGCGAAGGCCAGGCTGGTGTTGAGGTCGTAGACGCCTTCGAGCCAACCGCCATTGGACGCGATGGCGTTGCCCTGCGCAAGGTTGAGGCCTTGGAGCACGCCCCCGTAGTAGGCGTCAAGGTTTTGTCCGGACCAAAGCGTGCCTTGAAGCGTGAAGGGGTCGGTGAGCGGAAGTTGCGCGGCGAGGAGAATCATCTCGGCGCTATAGGTGTCCGGGTTGGGCGCTTTGCAGGTCTTCTCCTCTCCGTACAGACCCGAGACCGAAAAGATCGAATCGTGTTTGGTGAGCAGACGGGTCTCGAGTGCAGCCTGCGCGACGGCCTGCGGGATACCGGAGGCGTTGCTGTCCTGCTGTCCGTCCGCGTCCACGTCGTTTTTGTAACCGTTCTCGGCAGCGGTTTTGAGCGTGATGCGCGTGGTGTCGCTGAGGGCCGTCACTTTGGTCAGACGCGCTTGAGGACGGCGTCCGTAGAGGTGGCCGGATCCCGCGAGGATGCCCGCGTCGAGCATCTTCGGATGAAAGCTGGTATAGGCGTCCCAGTCTTGTCCGAGGCGCAGGGACCAGCCGTTGCCCCAAGCGGCATCCATGTATGCAAGGCGCAAGCGGAACTGATAGCTGTCCTGGTTTGCAAGGTCACCATAGAAATCGCCCTCGAAACGTCCGGTGACCTTGACGCTCGAATTGTCAGGCGCTTTGACGTTTAACCCGAGGCGGGTCTCGCGGGCGCTAAAGGTGAGATCCTCTTTTCCGCCGCCAGAAAGGCTTTTGGGAGCGGCATAGACTGCCGCGTCGCCGAACGCGGTGCGCGCGGAGTCGTAGCTGGCGTCGAATTTGAAATATCCGTAAGGGACGATCTCGAAACCGTTCGCTTTCGTGAAGGCATAGCGGGTCGGCGACGTGGCTGAAGCGCTGTTCGTCAGCGTGGCGAAAGCGTTGGTTCCTATGGCCGCGAGCGCCACGGAAGACGCTTCAACGCGGTCCTTCACATCAACAAGCAAAGTTCGCAGATCGCGATTCTGACGTTCAAGATCATCGAGGCGTTTGTTTTGCCGGTCGATGATCCGCCCCTGCTGCTCAACGAGCGTTCGGAGCTGCTCCAGATCTGAGGGGGCCCGGATCTCTTGGGCCAAGGCCGCGTGGGCAAGAATGAGTGAGGCAGAACAACAGAGGATAAGGCGGGCGGTCACATTTTGCATGTGTGGCATCTCGCAAGAAACAGTGGGTACAGAACACACGAACAGTGGATATCCTGATATCCTTACGGGTGTTGAAACAAGAAAAACAAACGGCACCAAATACGCGCCGGAACGATACTAAACCATCTTGATTCTCACAAGTGTTTTGTCCTCAAAACAGTTTCTTTTAAGCAACGGCGCTTCCGGGTTTAGCGTGTGATTTTTCCTTGAGCCGGATAGAGGTCGAGGCCTCCGAGGTGGGAGAACACGTCGCTCTTGAAGCGTTCCCTGTTGCGGTAGCCGCATGACTGTAAAACGAGTTCCGATATGCGGCTGTTGAT
>Ga0073936_10004256_pt1 | contig 19951 bp, 18 predicted proteins | sample AliMusrvi5mmetaG_FD_87041 | JGI IMG/M metagenome (GOLD analysis project Ga0073936, IMG submission 87041) | Freshwater lake bacterial and archeal communities from Alinen Mustajarvi, Finland, to study Microbial Dark Matter (Phase II) - Alinen... | ecosystem: Environmental > Aquatic > Freshwater >... | reverse complement strand
TTGCCGGTGTTGGGCGGAATCTCCGGCTCGATCAGAACGACGTTAAACATGGGGAAGGGGATAGCAGGGGAGCGCAAGGATCGGAATCACGAAATGCGCCAAAATCCTGCCTCCTTTCGCCCGAAACCGAAATATCTTGGAAGAAGTCGATCCTTGTCATCGTGTGGTAAATAGGATTTAATGTATCCCAACAGGAAAAGCTTATGAGCGACATCACTAAGAACCAGGAAAACGCCAGCAAATTTGAAGCTGGCAAAGCCCATGCCAAGCAGGCCGCTGAAGAACTTCGCGCCGCTGCCGAAGAAAAAGCCTCGGAATTTCGTTCCGTAGCCGAAGAAAAAGCCGCCGAATTTCGCACCGTTGCGGAATCCAAAGCCAACGAATACCGCGCAAAAGCGGAAGAAACCTACCAACACGCCCGCACGCGCGCCCGCACGCTGCAGGAAGAGGGCGAAGCTTATGTCCGGGAAAATCCGCTCCGTGGCGTGCTCACTGCACTGGGAGTTGGGTTTGTTCTCGGCCTGATCTTTCGCCGCTAGCCGGTCGCGTCACCCCGCGAATCACGGACTATGATCGAAACCACGCCGCCGTCCAACGAGCGGCCTGCGGCAGAGGGCGGACTTTCCAGTCATTTGCTCTCCCTGCTGGCCTCGTTTGCAGGCTATTTTCGTGCCCGCATGGAGCTGGCCGGGATTGAAGGCAAGGACGCCGCCGCCCTCTACATCAAAGGCGCGGTCATCCTGGTCATCGCCCTCGGCCTCCTCGCCTTCGGCTATGCGTTGCTTTGGGTGGGGATCATCGCCCTGTTCGCTGCAGTCTTTCATTTCCATTGGGGCTGGTGCGTTGTCGTGATTGGGCTGTTGCATCTCGTCGGCGCATTCCTGGGCCTTGTAGCCGTCCTGCGCCTTTGGAAAAAACCGGTCTTTACGGCAACCCTCGAAGAATTCAGAAAGGACCAGGAATGGCTGAACCGGCACAAATGAGACGTTCGTTTGACCGCAAGGAGGAACTCATCTCCGAACTTGGGTGGGCGCGCGCCGAACTTTCCCGCAATCTTCACGATGCTCGGAACGACCTCGACCTTGTCTCCCACTTCAAGCATTCCGTGACCCACCGGAAAACCGCGTGGTTTGCCGGAGCAGCCGTCGTTGGGTGGGTGCTGTCACGCCTCCCAGGACGTAGAAAAGCTGACCCCAAGGCGCACCGGCAAAGCACGGAAACCTTGAAGGAAGTCGAACGCGCTGGGTTGCTACTAACCCTTCTTAACGTGCTCTTCACCGTTTTCAAACCTGCTCTTACCGCTCTAGCCTCCAAAAAAATCACCGAACTGGCAGCACGCGGCGATTCCGGCTGGCGCAAACCGTTCCGCTGAGATTTTCCCCGTCAAAAACAGGGAACCCCTCAATTTTTTTAATCCGCGTAGCGTTTTGCATTGATTTCATTGCTTCCGTAGTGTCGTTTTTCCCGTCAGCCAATGTCAGCCACCCCCACTCCCATCCCAATCGCTGTTCCCAAGCCGACGGCCATCCCGGACGTAGTCCAAACTTTGGAGCACGTCGATCAGTATCTCTTTATCGGCCAGCAGTCGAACGCCTCGGACATCCATCTTTCCGTCAACAGTCGCCCCGTCTGGCGTCGTAACGGGCAACTGGAGCCGATCTGGCTGAAAGCCCCCGTCCTGAGCGCAGCGGATACCGAGCGCCTAGCCCTGAGCTTTCTCAATGAGGAGCAAAAAAAGCATCTTGCCGACCGCGGTGATGCTGATTTTGCTTACGCTAACCAGTTTGGTCGCTTCCGTACCAGCGTCGTCCGGCACCGGCTCGGCTACGACATGACCTTCCGCATCATCAGTACCCAACTGCGGAGCATGGAAGAACTCGGGCTACCAGCATCTCTCAAACTTCTTACCCAATACCATAACGGCCTCGTCCTTGTTACCGGCTCTGTGGGCTGCGGCAAATCGACAACCCTTGCGGCGCTGATTGACGAAGTCAACCGCACCCGGCACGACCACATCATTACGCTGGAAGACCCCATCGAATACGTCATCAACTCCAAAGGTTGCCACGTCACCCAGCGTGAAGTCCATACCCACACCCGCTCCTTCGCTGCGGCGCTACGTGGTTCGTTGCGTGAGGACCCCGACGTCATCATGGTCGGTGAAATGCGAGACCTGGAAACCATCCAGCTCGCCATTACCGCGGCGGAAACTGGTCACTTGGTGCTTGGCACCCTGCACACCGGGAACGCTGCCCGCACCCTCGACCGCGTACTCGACGTCTTCCCCACCGACCAACGGGAACAAATTCGCGTCATGGTCAGCGAATCCCTGCGTGGCATCATTAGTCAGCAGCTCGTTCCCCGCATTGACAACACGGGCCGCGCCCTCGCCTTGGAAATCCTCGTTAACACCCCCGCCGTTGCTGCCACCATCCGCGATGGTAAAACCTTCATGCTGCCTGGCATCATGCAGACTGGGCGCAAACTCGGCATGCAACTCATGGACGACGATCTCATGTCCCTCTACGACCAAGGTATCATCTCCCAAGATGAAGCCTATGCTCGCGCCGACCAAAAGCAGATCATGCGGCAGCACTTCGCCCACTAACCCCCTTTCTTTCAGATGGCATACATCGACCAGTTTTTCAAAGTCCTCATCGAAGCGGGCGCTTCGGATTTTCATCTTGGCCAAGGGCAGCCCCCAAAAATCCGACAACACGGCGATATCGTGCCCATCCGCGAAGAAGTTCTCACCGTGGAAGAATGCGCTTACATGATGAGCGAAATCGCAGGTCCCGAACGCTGGGCCCGCTTTGAAGAATGTGGCGACCTCGACTTCGCCTACGAAATGGACGCGGAATCCCGCTTCCGCTGCAACTTCCTCAAGCAGACCAACGGCTACGGCGCCGTCTTCCGTCTCATCCCGACGAAAATCCTCACCCTCGAACAACTCGGCATCCCCGAAGTCGTCAAGGATTTCTGTAAAATGCGAGGAGGTCTCGTTCTTGTCACCGGACCCACCGGTTCCGGTAAAAGCACGACACTCGCGGGCATGATGGACTACATCAACGTCAATTACGCCCGGCACATCGTCACCATCGAGGAGCCGATCGAATTCGTTCACAACAACAAGAAGAGCATCATCACCCAGCGCGAAGTGCCCGACCACGCAATTGACTTCCCTTCGGGCCTCAAAGCCGCCTTGCGTGAAGATGCCGACATCGTCCTCGTAGGTGAAATGCGCGACTTGGAGACTATCTCCCTCGCGCTGACTGCTGCCGAAACCGGCCTCCTTGTTTTCGGCACATTGCACACCAACAACGCCCGCAAAACCGTGGACCGTCTCGTGGACGTCTTCCCCTCCGATCAGCAGGGGCAGGTTCGCACCATGCTTTCTTCCTCCCTGCGCGGCGTCGTCGCCCAGTTGCTCCTCAAACGGTGCGACAAACCGGGCCGCATCGCCGTTAACGAAATCCTCGTCGGCAACTCCGCCGTCTCTGCCATCATTCGCGAAGGCGCTACACAGAAATTGCAAGACGTCATCGTTGGCGGCAAAGGGCAGGGGATGCAATTTATGGACGACGCCATTTGGAGCGTCATGCAGCAAGGCATCGTCTCCCCGCACGAAGCCTACATGAAAGCCATCGACAAGAACCGCTTCAAAGTCTTCCTGCCCAAGGAAGAAGCTGATCTGGCCAACTCCGCAGGCGGGGTAGGGTAGGGAATGCTTAAATAAGTAAAGTATGGCTGAGGTTTCCGTATTAATAAAAAACGCTCGCCAGATGCTTTCTAATGCTCATTGGATTGCACTTGCGGCTCTCGGAGCGTTTGCACTTAGCCTTTTCTTGGGAGTCTTACCGTCATCATACGCCCTTTCGGCACTTGTTACTGGTGTGATTTTTTTCCTTAGCATAGTTGCTGTTTGGCATAGTCGTACCAAACTAGCTTTTGCAGTTTTATTTTTGGTGCTTATTTCCGGCCACAAAGTTGCCGAACACTTTGGAAATCCTATACTGGGAGCGTATTCGCAGTATTTCAGGCTCTTTTTCCAGTGGATCACACTTCTATTAATGGTCTCGTTTGCTCTCCTTGCATTGTTCCGCACCCGCATTGCCCGCTATTGTCGACTCGACGAGAATCAGTAAACTGAATGAGTAGGAGGTGGTGGCTCAGGATGATCCTCACCAGTGAAAAAGAATCGCAAACCATGTTGAGCTCCCGGCCCAACCTGTCGTATAAGTAGCCTTTCTACCTATGGCTACTCCCTTTCAATACCAGGACCCGTTCCCGCTCGGAAAAGACGAAACCGAATATTACCTCCTTACCCACGACGGCGTTTCCGTCGCTGAATTTGAGGGCCAGGAAATCCTCAAAGTAGCCCCCGAAGCCCTCACCGCCCTCTCTAAAGCCGCCTTTCACGACTGTGCCTTCATGCTGCGGCCTGCGCACCTCGCCCAAGTCGCCGCCATTCTCGACGATCCCGAAGCCAGCGACAACGACCGCTACGTCGCCCTCACCATGTTGCGCAATGCCGAAGTTGCAGCCAAAGGCGTCCTCCCATTCTGCCAGGACACCGGCACCGCCAACATCGTCGGGAAAAAAGGCCAGCGCGTATGGACTGGCATCGACGACGCCGAAGCCCTCAGCCGCGGCGTTTACGAGACCTACACGCAGGAAAACCTGCGCTATTCCCAAACCGTCGCCCTCGACATGTATGAGGAGAAAAACAGTGGCAACAACCTCCCCGCGCAGATCGACCTCATGGCCACCCCCGGCGGCGAATACAAATTCCTCTGTGTCGCCAAAGGCGGCGGCTCGGCCAACAAGACCTATCTCTACCAGGAAACCAAAGCGCTTCTTAATCCGAAGACGCTCATCCCGTTCCTTGTCTCCAAAATGGCCCACCTCGGCACCGCCGCGTGTCCGCCCTATCACATCGCCTTCGTCATCGGCGGCACCAGCGCCGAAGCCTGCTTGAAGACCGTCAAGCTCGCCAGCGTCAAATACCTCGACGCCCTCCCCACCAAGGGCAACGCCCAGGGCCAGGCCTTCCGCGATCTCGAACTGGAAGCCACTCTCCTCAAAGAAGCCCAAAAGCTTGGCCTCGGTGCCCAGTTCGGCGGCAAATACTTCGCGCTCGACATCCGCGTCGTCCGGCTCCCCCGGCACGGAGCCTCCTGCCCCGTCGGCCTCGGCGTCTCCTGCTCCGCCGACCGCAACATCAAAGCCAAGATCAACAAAGAGGGCGTCTGGATCGAAAAACTCGAAACCAACCCCGCCCGCTTCATCCCGGAAAAATACCGGAAAGCAGCCGAAGGCACGGTGGTCAAGATCGACCTCAACCGGCCCATGGAAGAAATTCTCGCCGAGCTTACTAAATACCCCGTCGCCACGCGGCTTTCGCTTAACGGCACTATCATCGTCGGGCGTGATATCGCCCACGCGAAACTGAAAGAGCGCATCGACGCCGGAAAAGGGCTCCCAGACTACCTCAAAGCCCACCCGATCTACTACGCCGGTCCCGCCAAGACGCCCACTGGAATGCCTTCCGGCTCCTTCGGCCCCACCACCGCCGGGCGCATGGATAGCTATGTGGAACTCTTCCAGAGCCACGGCGGCTCGAAGATCATGATTGCCAAAGGCAACCGCACCCAGCAAGTCACCGACGCCTGCAAGAAATACGGCGGCTTCTACCTTGGCTCCATCGGCGGTCCTGCGGCCATCCTCGCCCAGAACAACATCAAAAAAGTCGAGGTGCTCGAATATCCCGAACTCGGGATGGAAGCCATCTGGAAAATTGAAGTGGAAGATTTCCCTGCGTTCATCCTCGTGGATGATAAGGGGAACGACTTCTTCCAGCAGATCGCCGACAACTGCAGCGCCTGCGCGCCCGCCCCACACAAACACTAGGTTGTCATTAGCGAAAAATCATTAAAGCAAGGCCGCCGGAGTAATCTGGCGGCTTTGTTGTGTACAAGGCTTATCAGCATCTTTTAGCGAAAAGGAATACGAAGAAGTCCGATGACGATGAGTCCAAAGACGATTAGGCATGCCGAGGCAGAAAAACGTATAACCTTTGCTGAGGGATCATTCCATGCCTCGATCAAGCTACGCAATGCGCGCACCCACAGAATAGTGAGCCCTAAGCCGACTAAGAACGGCAACAAACTCTCCCACCAATACAGAGGAACGTGCTTTAGTCTCTTCTCATCGCATGGTGATACTGCGCTGATTACAGCCCAAGGCATCTCGAGAACGACAATTGAAACAATCGGCAGGAAACATCTGTCAAAGGCGCGGTCGCCTGGAGTGCGGTTGTCCATAGAAGGAAGGGGAGTTATTTGGCATCGTTGCTTTTCGTCCGACACAAACACGTCCACACCTCGCCAAACGCCTCGCGCGCTCGTGCTTCCAGAACCACGCCATCCGCTCCGTCGCGCAGCACAGCGAAACACGTCGAGCCCGAGCCGGACATCAGCGCCCCGGCCACTTCCGGTTGCTGTAATAGCCAGCGTTTGAGCACCGGCAGAAACAAATATTTTTCAAACACCGGTCGCTCCAAATCATTGGTCAGCCGCCCCCATGTGAAATCCTGCACTGCGTAGGAAACGCCGGGCAGTTCGCGGGAATCCTTCCACCGACTGTATGCCCACGGCGTCGGCACGCCGAACGGGGGTTTGATGAGCAGCAAAGGGAGCTGATAAGGGAAGGGGACCGGCTCCACCAACTCCCCCCGGCCCCGGCAAACCGCCGCGCCGCCCGCGAGAAAAAACGGCACATCGGAGCCAATCTCCGCCGCCAGCCCGGCAATCTTCTCTGCCGTCAGCGGCGAGCCGAAAAGTTGATTCAGCCCCGCTAAAGTCGTCGCAGCATCGCTGCTTCCGCCGCCGAGCCCCGCGCCGTGCGGAATCGCCTTCTCCAAATGAATCCGCACGGCGGGCGTCAACCCCGCCGTTTCAAAAAACCGGCGAGCCGCCCGCACCACCAGGTTCGAGTCATCGCACGGCAGCGACGCATCGCTGCAAGAAAACGCCACGCCGCAATCGGCGCTCGCCTCCAGTGTGAGCGTATCGGCCAACGTCAGCGCCACGATGAGCGACTCGATCTCGTGAAATCCATCGGGACGTTTCCCGAGGATCGAAAGCGACAAATTGATCTTGGCCGGAGCGCGCAGTTGCATCGGCAACAAAGCCTACGGGAAGAGAAACACGAACTCAACCCATCTTCGCCGCGAGTTTTTCCCACTCGGCGGTGGCGCGGGCGAGGTCTCCGGCGACGCTCATCAAATCGCGGTTTAACAGCATTGCGTTGCCACCGGAAGCATAGCTCTCCGGTTTCTCCAACTCCTCCGTGAGATCCTTTTGACGACCCTCCAGGCTCAGAATGCGCATTTCGAGCGCCTGCACGCGTTTCTCCAACTCCCGTTTTGCCGCTGCCTGCGCCTTGCGCGCCTCGGCTTCGGCGCGCCGCTGCTCGCGTTGTTCGCGCATTCCGGGAGCAGCCGTGCCGGACGCCGATTTCTCGGCTTCGGCAGGCTGGGCGTTGTGCAATTTTTCACCCGCAGTGAGTGCCTCGCGCGCGGACCCTGCCCGGCTTTTATCGAGGTAGTAGTCGTAGTTGCCAGGGTAGGGAGTCAGCTTCCCGGCGCTGATGTGCAGCACGGAGGTGGCGATGGCCTTGATGAAATGCACGTCGTGGCTGATGAAAATGAGCGTTCCCTCATACTGTTTCAGCGCGCCGATCAGCGCATCAATGGAACCGACGTCGAGGTGTGTTGTCGGCTCGTCCATGAGCAGTAGATTAGGCGGATCCATGAGCAGCTTGACAAGCGCCAGCCGCGTTTTTTCACCACCGCTCAAAACCGCCACCGGCTTGAACACATCATCGCCACGGAACAGAAACGATCCCAGCACCGTCCGCGCTTCCTGTTCGGAGGGCGGATTTTCCATTTCCTGCACGGTTTGCAGCACCGTGCTGCGAGGATTGAGCATCTCCACGCGGTATTGAGAGAAATACCCCACCTTTACATTATGCCCCAACTCGCGCTCGCCGCTTTGAATAGGCAGATTGCCGGAAAGCAGTTTGATGAGCGTTGATTTCCCCGCGCCGTTCGGCCCCACCAGCACCGTGCGCTGACCCCGTTCCGCCTGAAAATCGAGCCCGCGATAGACCACTAAATCCCCGTAAGCGTGATCCACATTTTTGAGTGTCACTGCGCGCACACCGCTGCGGGGCGGCTGGGGAAACCGGAAATGCACCTTCTTTTGCGCGGCCTGCGGCGCTTCGATTTTCTCCATCCGGTCGATCTGCTTGAGCTTGCTCTGCGCCTGCGACGCTTTGCTGGCCTTGGCGCGGAAGCGATCGGCAAACTGTTGCAGCGCCGCGATCTCCTTCTGCTGATTCTTGAAAGCGGAAAGTTGTTGTTCCTCGCGGGCCGCCTTTTCCTCTACATATTTATCCCAATTCCCCCGGTAGCGATTTAGTCGCCGGTTGCCGATCTCCACAATGGAACCGACGAGCGCATTGAGGAATTCGCGGTCATGCGAAATCATCAAAATCGCGCCCGGATAATCGTTCAAGTATTGCTGAAACCAGACCAGCGATTCGAGATCCAGATGGTTTGTTGGTTCGTCCAACAAAAGCAAGTCCGGTTCCATTACCAACAGCCGCGCAAGATGGGCGCGCATCACCCAGCCGCCACTGAGTGCCTTGGCGGGGCGCTCGAAGTCCGATGTGCGGAACGCCAGCCCGGCCAGAATCCGCTTTGCCTTTGGCTCAAGCTGCCAGCCGTTGTGTTCATCGAATATCGCCATCGCCGCATGATGCTCAGCCGAATGCTCCGGCGTCGTTTTGAGGATGCGTTGCGCTCGGGCCATTTCCGCCGTGATTGCGCATGCCAGTTCCAGTACCGTCTCGTCGCCCGCCGGCGCATTCTCCTGCGGCAGATAACCGATAGACGCTGAGCGTTCCAACGACACGCGCCCCTCATCTGCAGAGGACTCGCCGAGAATCAGGGAAAACAGCGTCGATTTGCCTGCCCCGTTTGGGCCGACCAGCCCTACGCGGTCGCCACGGTTTACCTGAAGCGAAGCGTTCTCAAAGAGCACGCGTCCGCCGAAACTTTTACTGAGTTGAGAAATCGTTAACATCGCAAGAGCCGGAGACTCTCGCGGGCTTCGTCTCCATGTGCAATCTGGAATTGAAATAAAGTTTCTTCTTTTTCACCCCCACCTCTTTTTTCTCGTCCTGGGAGGCGGCTTATTAAATACTGCCGTCCCGTGATTGACATCCGTATCGAGCAACTCAGCAAACATTACGGCAGCGTGGCCGCGCTGGACGCCGTATCTCTTGCCATCGAACCGGGTGAAATCTTTTTTTTGCTCGGGCCGAGCGGCTGCGGCAAAACCACGCTTCTGCGTTGCCTTGCGGGGTTCTGCCTGCCAGACGCCGGAGCTATTTACTTTGGCAACGATGAGGTCACGCGCCTCCCGGCTCACTTGCGCCGCACCGGCATGGTGTTCCAGAATTACGCTCTCTGGCCGCACAAAACCGTGGCGGAAAATGTCGCTTTCGGGCTGGAAGAACTCGGCGTTACCCGCGACGAAATCCTCCGCAGGGTAGGGGATGCGCTGAGTTCCGTGCGCATGGATGCCTTCGCGCAACGCGGCATCCACGAACTCTCCGGTGGCCAGCAACAGCGCGTCGCCCTAGCCCGTGCGCTCGTCGTGCGGCCCCGCTGCCTGCTGCTGGACGAACCGCTTTCCAACCTCGACGCCAAGCTTCGGCTCGAAATGCGCACGGAAATTCGCCGCATTTGCAAAGAGGCTGGACTCACGGCGGTCTACGTTACGCACGACCAAAAGGAAGCCCTTTCCATTGCCGACCGTGTGGCTGTGCTTCGTGACGGGCGTGTTTGCCAAGTCGGAACGCCAGACACCATTTACCGCCGCCCCGCTTCCCGCTTCGTGGCCGATTTCGTGGGCGAAACCAATTTTCTGGAAGCCGAGATCATGCCTTCTGGTGTCGGAGAAAATGGTCTGATCGCCAACGCTGAGGGGCTTCGCTTCCAAACTGCTGCGAAAGCTGGTGACTACAAAGCTGGCGACCGCGTCACGCTCTCCATCCGGCCCGAAGCATGGAGGTTTTCGCAGCAGCCTGCCGAGATCAACCAGGTATCGGGGCTCATCGAAGAAGCTGTTTATCTTGGCGAAATGGCGCAATATCAAGTCACGGCAGAACCGGGTGGCATTACCCTTAAAGTCTACGAAATCAATCCACGCCGCGTTGCTGCCGGGGGGCCGTGCCAACTGAGTGTAGCGCCGGAAGACGTGGTTGTCTTGCCATATGCCGTCGATGCTTAAAAGCAGCCTATGGGTCCTCCTGGCCCTCGTCGCGGTCATCCTCCTCCCGGTCGCGCTTCGCTCGCGACAAGCCGTTTCGCGTGCTGCCGATGAAACGCTTGTCATCGTCAGCCCCCACAACGAAGCCGTTCGGTACGAGTTTGACCGGGCATTTACGGCTGCCCATTTCCAGCGCACGGGGCGCACCGTCCGCATCGATTGGCGCACCCCCGGCGGCACCAGCGAGATTGCGCGTTACCTGGCTTCCTCCTACCTCGGTGCGTTTCAGTATTATTGGGAAAGCCAACAACACCAGCCGTGGAACGCGGAGGTGGAGGCTGCCTTCGATAACCCCAGAGTCGCCGGTGGTAATGAAGCCTTGGCTGCGCGCTCTCGCAAAGCCTTCTTGGAATCCAACGTCAGCAGCGGCATTGACCTCTTCTTCGGTGGCGGAAGCTTTGATTTCGCCCAGCAAGCCGCCGCCGGGCGGTTGGTTGCGTGCGATGTGCTGGGCGATCCGCAAAAATTCTCCCAGTCGCTCTGCCACTTCCCTCAAACCGTCGGCGGCGAAGCGTATTGGGACCCGCAAGGCCGCTGGGCCGGGGCTGCACTCTCTGCGTTCGGCATTTGCGTCAATACCGATGCCCTCCGGCGCGTCGGATTCCCGGACATGCCCGAGCGCTGGAGCGCGCTGGCCGATCTCCGCCTCAAACGGACCGTGGCGCTGGCCGATCCCACGCAAAGCGGGTCCGCCGCTAAAGCGTTTGAAATGCTGATCCAGCAACAAATTGCCGAGGCGGGCGGTGACCCTGCGGAAGGCTGGAACCGGGCGATGCGTCTCATTCGGCGGATTTCTGCCAACGCGCGCTATTTTTCCGACTCCGCCACGCGCATTGTCTGGGACGTAGAATCCGGCGATGCCGTCGCCGGGATGGCCATCGACTTCTACGGGCGGTTCCAGAGCGAAGCCGTGCGGCACGCTGACGGGACTTCACGTCTGCGCTATTTCACCCCTGCGGGCGGTTCCTCCTTCGGTGCAGACCCCATCGGGATGCTGCGGGGCGCGCCTTCGCCGGAATTGGCCCGCGAATTCATCGCATTCGTCCTCTCGCCCGAGGGGCAGAAACTTTGGAATTGGAAAGTCGGCACGCCGGGCGGCCCGCAAAAATACGCCCTGCGGCGGCTCCCGGTACGCCCAGAACTCTACGCTCCAGAGTTTGCACAATACCGCTCCGATCCCGACGTGGCCCCGTTTGCATGGGCCAAGCAAAACCCGCCCTATCATCCCGAGTGGACAGCAGCGCTTTTCCGCACCATCTCGTTTGTGATTCAGGCCATGGCCATTGATCCGCACGATGAACTGAGCGAAGCCTGGGAGGCCCTTATTGCCGCTGGATTCCCACCGCAAGCCACTGCCCTCTTTGACGACGTGAGCGCTGTCGATTACACCGCTGCTACCGTGTCGATCAAGCCCACGTTAAATTCCGCGCAAAAGATCGACCGAACGCGCCTTGCCAACCGACTTTGCAATCAGTTTCGCGAACAATACCGGTGTGTGACAGCCTTGGCTCGCGAGGGGAAGTAATTGCTACTTCTGCGCCTGCGAATCCGTCTCCCAATTGCCAATGTCGTCCTTCGTGTTTGGGGTGCGATCTGGGCCGGAGGAGAAGATGTCGAACCCGTTAGCGTTATGCTTGCCGGGAAAAACATAGTTGTATTCGCTGTCCCACGGATCACGCGGCACCTTCCCATCGTCAAAGGCGCAGCGCCATTGTCTCGGACGCGGTTCCGTCGTCGGCTGAACCGTCAGCGCCTTGAGGCCCTGTTCCGTGCTCGGGTAAAATCCATTCTGGCCATTGTACATCCGCAGCGCCGTGGAAAGGCTCTGGATGTCCGCCTTCACGCGCACTTCCTTGCCGAAGTCGAGCGCGCCCCCCATCTTGTTGATGGCCGCGGCAAGCAGGAGCGCGATGATCGAAACGACAAGGATCATTTCCAATAGTGTAAAACCGCTCGTGTGGCGGAGGTGGGAAGGAGAAGGGAATGAACGAGGCTGTTTCATATTAAGGATCAAGCGTGTAGTCCAAAGTGCGCCAATTGTGTTTCAGTTGCAACTCGATGGAGCGAATGGCTGCGGGACTGGCATCGGCGGGGAGTTGCAAAATGAGCGTATTAGTTCCGGCACGCAGCGTGGAGCCGGGGATAATCAATTGCGCATGAGCCCAGCCCGCATAGCGGAAGCGCATCGCCCCCAGAGGCCGGACGATCCCTACATAAGCCGGATCGGCAAGGTCAGGGAACTGCGGCGAAACCGGACCGATTGCCGTGCCGTTAACCCAAGCCTGCAATGGCGCGAGCGGATCGGCATCGAGAATGTCCAAGGCCGCAAACGCCAGCAGCGGCGCGGATTCGAGATCGAACTCAAACGAGACCGAAGTCTGTGGAGTTGCATCTGTTCCAGAGGTTGTGGCAGCGGTTGTGGCGGAGGGCGGCGCAAGTTTGACTACGCCCGGTTCGAGCATGGCCCGGACCCGTCCAAAGAGATACGTGTCATTCGTCGTTGGCGTTTGCGGTGCAGCGTTGCCAAAAGGGTCTGCCACCGGCGCAGCGGCGGCTTGAGCGGTCACAGGCGCGAAATCGAGCGCCGCGCTGACCGTAGTTTTTTTGAGGGTTGTCAACAGCGCCTTGCTGACCGTCGAGCCATCACCCGGAACGTCGATTTCCAGATAATCCACTCCCTGGGTCGGAATCGAAAGCGATTCGGAAGCGGAAAGCCCCAAGCCCGCGCCTAATGGAGCCGAAGCAAACCGTTGTTCGCCAGTTTCCGACCATCCGGTCACCGTAGGATGGGCGTCGGAGCGATCTTCAAAAAAGACTCGCATCAGCAGCAAATCGTTGAGTCCTGGCATTGGGCGCAGTCGAATCCGATAAACCGTATGAGGAGCCTCTTGTTCCTCCGGCAGTCCCGCTGTCACTACGTCAGGCTCCGTCGGCGTAAAAGCAGGCACGACCTGCACCGATTCCAGCCAGATTGGCAGCGATTGTTTGGGAGCCGCTGGATGGCGTAGCAAGGCAAAATCGAGCAGCGCGGTGTAGGGGATCGGCTGGGAGATCAACGCGGGCTGATCTTGCCCCATGGCAGTACAGCAGGAGGCAGCCAAGCCAAGCGTCAGAAGCCGGAGAAATCGAGGAAGCGCATGCACGGTATTAGGAGAAAGCATGAGGAGGGATTGAGGGCAAGCGGTTTTCGCGGAGTTTACGCAAAGTTTGCATTAGTGCATCCGCCCCTGCAATCCAGAGGTCAGGCCAAAAACGGCGCTCAGAATCGCGTAAACCATTACGCCTACGAGCAGCGCGATGACGATAATCACCACCAGAGGGACCAGCGTGGAAACAAATTGCACTTGTTTGTCGAGTTCGCGCTCATGCACGTCGGCGATCATCCCCATCGTTTCCGCAAAATGCCCCGTCTGCTCACCCACGGCCATCATGTCCAGGAAGAGGTCGGGCAAAAGCGCCTCCTCCCGGAGCGCGTTGGAAAGGTTGGAGCCGTCCACCACCGCCAAACGCACCTGCACCATCCGCTGGCGCACCCACTCATTATCCGCGATCTCTTCCAGCAATTCGAGCGATTTGAGGAGCGTCACGCCATTCTCCGAAAGTGTCGCCAGCGTCCGGGCAAACTGAGCGTAAAAACGGTAGCGCGGGATGAGGCTCACTGCCGGTAAATGCCAGCAGAAGCGGTCCCAGGCGCAGCGACCTTCCGGTGAGCGGACTGCGATTTTCCAAGCAGCGAACAATCCGCCGATAATCAGCAACCCCAGCCACCAGTAATGGGTCAAGAGGTTGTTGACGTCGATAAGTGCCTGCGTCGCCGTCGGCAGCGCCTGGCCGGTTGTTTTCAGGAACTTGGTGAGCTGCGGCACCATCACCGTCATAAAGATGATGATGAGCGCGATGCCGACCACCACGAGCGCCGCCGGATACAGCAGCGCTTGCTGCACGCGGTCGCGCAGCGATTTGATCCCCGCGATGTGCGTCACCAGCCGCCGCAAAATCTGCGGCAACGCGCCGGAAGCCTCGCCTGCCGAGACCATGTTGACATAGAGCGACGAGAAAATTTTCGGGAAATCGCGCATCGCCTGCGAAAGGCTCCGCCCATCCACCAACCCTTGATGCAGCGAGCGCGAGAGCGCCTTTAGCTTCGGCTGTTGCATGCGGCGAACGAGAATCCCGAGCGCCTCGTCCAGCGTCATCCCGGCGGAAAGTAGGTGAGCGAGCTGTTCAGTGAAGAGAAACAATTGGGCGATGGGCAGGCGTCCCACCACCACGGGTGTGGTAGGAGCGGATTGCACCGAGCCGTTCTCTTTCTTTGCAGCCGGCGTCTGCTCCACCGGCTCGATTTTGATAGGCACCCCGTTGCGCTGCTCGATCTGGGCGATAGCGGCTCTCCGGTCATTGGCCTGAATCACCCCCCGGAAGATGCTTCCATCCGGTTTGCGGGCGACATAAGAAAATTCAGGCATGGACAATTTCAGTGTAAGTGGAATAAACCTGTCGGCGAAAATTCAATGATAGAAAACATCAAGACGAGGTCGCCCGCAAGCTCTGCTTTTTAGGAAAAGGGGCTCGATTTTCAAGAATGCCGGTAAATATGAGAAAAGGTTTTATTCTATGTCGGTAATGATCGAACAGGAGTTTCTCGATCTGACATCAAACCTTGATGTGAGCGCCTTCTGGGAGGAAAATGAACAGTGCAACCTGTTCACAACCGACAAGCCTCGGTGTTCCTTGGGATTCTCCCCGGACGACCATTGGCTTTTTGAGTTTCTCCAAGTTCCTTCCACGCTCCGTTATTATCGCGAAAAGGAATACCGCGATAGTCTGCACCGCGAAGCGAATCGGATCACGATGGAGTATGTGGGGCGTGCCTTTTTTGATGAGGATTCGTGGGAGACGTCGCCAAAGCGCATAGAGAATCTCTTCGGTTCGGAGTTTTCCTACCATGAAGGAGGAACTCCGTGGTTGCTTCCAGTGACTGAGGACCCCGATGATTTTGCGCGGGTTCTTGATCGCGCGGAGGTGATCGACATGGAAACGTGGGCGCTCCCCGAGGCGTTTAGAAAGGAATGGGAGATGCGTCGCGCCGAAGGAAAATCCTTGCCCAAGCTTGGCGGTGGCAGTCGGGGACCGGCTACCGTGATGACATCCGTCCTGGCGATAGAAACCGCTTTTTTCTGGCTCTATGACCACCCCAAGTTGATGGCGCGTTTTTGCGATCTCCTGGCGGAGAAAATGGTGGAACTTAATCGCGTTCTTCGCCAATACAGCGGAAATGCTACACCGGGTTGGTGGATCACCGACGATAACTGCGCTCTCTTTAATGAGGAGCTTTACCGGGAATATTGCTTCCCCATTTTGAAGCGTGTTTTGGATGCCATGGCACCGGGAGATGCCATCAGATACCAGCATTCCGACAGTCCCATGGGGCATCTATTGGATGCCCAGCGGGAGTTGGGAATTCGCCGGGCGAATTATGGCCCAACGGTGGATGTGGCGCTCATTCGCGCGAAGATGATTCACACGTTCATTGACGGTCAGATGCCGCCGTTTCTTTTGCGTAACGGTTCCCCGACGGAAATTCAAGCGCGAGTGATTGAGGATTTTGAAAAGGATGGCGGAGTTGGTGGACTGCATGTAACCACTGCGGGGTCCTTGTCTGCCGGGACCGGAGTGGGAAGAATGCGCTGGTTTATGCAACTGGTGCAGGCGCACTGCCGCTACGGCAAGGAAGCGTAAGCGTCGTTTAGTAGGAACCCTATTTTTCCGTGGCCGGTTCGCAAGCCTCCGTGGGAGCAAGATTAATGGCGTCGATCAACTCCCGTAGCCGCCCCAGATTGTGTCGATGCGGGGTTAGCACGAGCCGTGGCGTGTGTGCGAGTTCCGGCTGGTTCGCCTCTTCGGGAAGCGGTCCGGACGCGCGGATTTTTCCTTCAGCGAACATATCCGAAAAATCATGGTTCAACTGCTCAATCGCCTTGGAGGTAAGGGAGGCATGGAGTCGGATTACGAGTTGATGCCGCACCCAGCGGTAGGAACGGTAGTTGCGGTAAAATTGCAGGATTTGCTCCACGGCGTCATCCACGCTGGTGGCGAGCCGGAAGAGGTGAAAGTCGTCCGCACTCACCAATCCGTGGGCTTGTAGATGGTTTTCGAGAAAATCGAGGAACGTTTTCCAGTAAGTTCCGCCCGGTTTATCCACAAAAACAATCGGGAAAATCCGCCCCTTGCCCGTTTGCATCAGCGTGAGCACCTCGAATCCCTCATCCAGCGTGCCGAAGCCGCCGGGGAACAGCGCAACCGCGTGGGTTTCCTTCACAAAATTGAGTTTCCGGGTGAAGAAATAGTTAAAATTGATGAGCTTCGAGTCCCCCTTGATTACGGCGTTCGCCTGCTGTTCGAACGGCAACCGGATGTTGAGCCCGAAGGAGTTCTCCCGGCCTGCGCCGCGCTGGGCAGCCCCCATGATGCCGTCGCCGCCGCCGGTAATGATCATGTAGCCGTGCTCACGCATCTTGCGTCCGAATTCCTCGGCAGCCAGAGCCTCCGGGGCATCCGGTGGCGTGCGCGCCGAGCCAAACACCACCACCTTCTGCCGATCCGTGTATTTGGAAAAAACGCGGGCGGCATAGCGGAGTTCGCGCAGGGAGCGGTTGAAGAGCTTCAAGTCGGCCACGTTCAAGCCATCGCGCCCGATTTTGAGCGCCGTGACGATCATTTCCTGGATGAAATCGCTCGACGTATTGCAGCCGTAGTCCTTCACCAGATCATGGATTCGCTGATCGATTCGGGTGTCCCCGATGGAACGGGTTTCAGAGGGAAGGGCGTAAATGCCGCCGCCAGTGAAGTCGGGCATAGAAAAAAAGGTTTAATGAAGTGAGGAACTAAGAGATATTCCACCACTTCAATCCGCATTTCCATGATTATCGTCATTAAACCCCACTCGTCCCGCGAAGAAGTTGATCAAGTCATTGCCGAAGTAACCAAGCTGGGTTACGAGGCGCGACCGATTTTTGGGACGGAGCAAACCGTGGTGGCCGCGATTGGCGACGAGCGGACCCATCACACCTTGGAGAGTCTCAACGTGCTTCCCCAAGTGCAGGAGGTTTTGCGGGTTCAGAAACGGTATAAGATGGTCAGCCGCGAGTCCCACCCCGCCGACACCATCATCGACGTGGACGGAGTCAAGGTGGGAGGCCCGCATTTCACGGTGATGGCTGGGCCGTGTTCCGTGGAAAGCGAAGAGCAGCTTCTGAGCACAGCCCGCGCCGTCAAGGCTGCCGGAGCCACCATTCTGCGCGGCGGCGCTTACAAGCCGCGCACGTCTCCCTACGAATTCCAAGGGCTCGGCAAGGAGGGACTGCGACTGTTGCAGTTGGCCAAGAAGGAGACAGGGCTCAAGATCGTTACGGAAGTCCTGAGCGAGCGCGATGTGGAACACGTCGCGGCTGCTGCGGACATCCTGCAAATCGGCGCGCGCAACGCGCAAAACTTCCAGCTTCTCATCGAAGCGGCCCGCAGCGGCAAACCGATTTTGCTCAAGCGCGGCCTGAGCCAGAAGATCGAGGAATGGCTGCTTTCGGCGGAATACATCCTTGCTGAAGGCAACCCGAATGTGATGCTGTGCGAACGCGGCATCCGCACCTTCGAGACTTTCACGCGCAACACGCTCGACCTCTCGGCGGTGGCGGCAGCCAAGGCGGAATCGCATCTGCCGGTGATCGTTGATCCGAGTCAGGGCTGCGGCAAGGCGAGTTTGGTTACGGCCATGTGCAAGGGAGCCGTTGCCATGAGCGCTGACGGTTTGATTATCGAGGTGCATCCACACCCGGCGGAAGCCCTGAGCGACGGCCAGCAGCAAGTTGATTTCCGCGCGTTTGAAAAACTGATGGTCGAGCTGCCGCCGTTCCTGACGCTGACGGGGAAGAAGCTGTAAAGCCTATTCAACGCCACGCGCGGTGGGCGAGGGGAGTTTAGCCGCAAAAAGGCGTGGAAAAATTGCTAATTGCTAAGGGGTAATTGCTGATTGAAGAAGAGAGGCTTGCTGCGCTCGCGGGGGCAGTGCAACTGCTGGGATTGGGGCGTTACCAAGTGCAACTTGCTATCGAGGAGAAAAGAGGGCACCTCAGCGCTTTAGAGTGAGGCAGTCTCCTGCCGCTTTTTCAAAAAATCAGGGTGCCATTCCCGTTGACGGGGCGCATCGCCTTTGCTGGAATGAAACAGATGTCAGAAAACAAAACCACAGACCGGAGTTGAAGTACGGTCTGTACGACTGTTAGGCCAAAACACGGAGCACCACAATGATACCGAGATTTAAACACGCACTCTACGATTATCATTTCGTTGTCACTTTTATTTTGCTGGCAGTCGCATTTATTCTGTGGGCATGTATACCATCCATCCAAACATGGAGTTTTCTTTCGACAAGTATCGCAGCGATTTTCGGACTTTTATATTTTGCCCTCAAGCAGCACTTGGACGAAACACGCTTGTTCAAGGAATTATTTTCTGAATTCAATGGCCGATATGACAAGCTGAATAAAGCCCTTTACGCCATCCGCAATGCACCGGAAAACCAGCCACTGACGACAGAGGAAATCATGAGTCTTTACGACTACTTCAATCTTTGCGCGGAAGAGTACCTTTACTACCGCAAGGGATTTATTTATCCGGAAGTGTGGCTGGCATGGCACAATGGCATGAAGATATTTTGCCAATATTCTCGAATTCGCAAGCTGTGGGAGGAGGAACTTCAGACTAATTCATACTATGGATTTTCTTTACCCTGCTCTAAACAAGAGACCTAACCAGACGGTCCACCCAATTGATCTCCGCGCGGGTTGTTGCCGAAAGTGAGGGCTCACGATGGCATTTTCAAGCAGCAGGCTGCATTTTCATTCCGGGCGTGTCTGATCTGACTTGTCAGGCGGCGGGAATTGGCAGGCCGGGCGGCATCGAATGACGCGCCGAAAGCTATTGTTCCCCATGCCACTCCGTTAACGCGAAGCGGGCGTCCCCCGCAATTCCGACAACCGTGCCTTGGCGTCGTTGCGCGAGATTCTTAAAACCTTTTTGCGTCTCTTGCGCGTTTTTGCGGCCAATCCTTTTGGCGGCGATTACATGACTTGCCATTCTTCGAGGCGGTCTTTGGGGATTTCGCTGAGGAAGCGGGAGGGGCGCTGGATCATTTCGCCGTAGCCGGCGTTGAGGCGCAGGAGGGGGTAGGTGAGGTAGAGTTCGTCTTCGGCGCGGGTGACGGCGACGTAGAAGAGGCGGCGCTCTTCTTCGATGGCGTCGTCGTCTTCGAGGGAGCGATTGGTGGGGAACATGCCGTCGGTCATCCAGATGACGAAGACGATGCGCCATTCGAGGCCTTTGGCTTGGTGGACGCTGGAGAGTGTTACGGAGTCTTGTTCGCTATCGGGGTCTGTGTCCTCGGTGTCGAGACCGGTCATGAGAGCGAGCTGGTCGAGGAATTCGGCGGGGTCCTGGTATTGACGGGCGTAGTTGGCGAGGGTGTTGAGGTCTTCGCGGCGGGCTTCGTAGTTGGG
>Ga0073936_10004250_pt1 | contig 19973 bp, 15 predicted proteins | sample AliMusrvi5mmetaG_FD_87041 | JGI IMG/M metagenome (GOLD analysis project Ga0073936, IMG submission 87041) | Freshwater lake bacterial and archeal communities from Alinen Mustajarvi, Finland, to study Microbial Dark Matter (Phase II) - Alinen... | ecosystem: Environmental > Aquatic > Freshwater >... | reverse complement strand
TGGGAGAGAAGATCGAAGAGGGAGGTAGAATCATGGTGGGTAAAATCATGGGAGAGAAGATCGAAGAGGGAGGTAGAATCATGGTGGGTAAAATCATGGGAGAGAAGATCGAAGAGGGAGGTAAAATCATGGTGGGTAAAATCATGGGAGAGAGAAGATTGAAGAGGGAGGTGAAATCATGGCGGGTAAAATCATGGGGAAGGCAAGGTTGAAGAGGGAGGTAGAATCATGGTGGGTAAAATCATGGGGGAGAGAAGATTGAAGAGGGAGGTGAAATCATGGTGGGTAAAATCATGGGGGAGAGAAGATTGAAGAGGGAGGTGAAATCATGGTGGGTAAAATCATGGGAGAGAAGATCGAAGAGGGAGGTAGAATCATGGTGGGTAAAATCATGGGAGGGAAGATCGAAGAGGGAGGTGAAATCATGGTGGGAGAGACTTGGCGGAAATCTGGGAGTCGTTGTTGAGAGTTGTGAATGTAATTGTATGGTGGTTCAAATTGATCCAGTGAATATGGTCAAGGTGGGTATGGTGGAGGAAGCGGGACAGGTGGAACTCATAGTCAGCGGGGTTGGAGATGATCGCGGTGATCGAGAAAGCGGCCTTGTCAGTTAGGAGAAACACGTCCTGCGTGCCGAGAGTTCGCGTGCCGCTTAGGACTTCGGTGGGACGGCACACGTTCTTGATGCCACCCAAAAAGTGGATGATGGCATCGCGATAGAGGGTAACTTCGAGAAATGCGCCCCAGTCAGCCAATACTTGCAGCATGCGGTCTTTGAGCCAAGTCGCGGCGTTATCGTCATCTTTCCAATGGTTTGCATCGACTTGAAACTGCCGGCGTCGCGCGGGAGTTAGGTTGGTTGAAACGAAGCGGTGCTCCACGCGCGATGTGCGGAAATTCACCAGGAGTCCATGTTGCATGCCGGTGAGCAGTAGGTAGTTGAGGGCCTGTCCATGGTGTGCTGGCGCCAGACACTCAGCGGATTTTGCTTCGACCATCAGACCCATGGCCAACAGCAGATCCATGAAGTAGTCTTTGCGGAAATCCGCGTGCGTCAAGCGGACACGAACCTCGCGGAGGACCGGGATGATTCCAGCCTCCATACAGCGCACGGCCAACTCCCGCTTACACAGTTCCTCGTCAAGGAGTCGGCCGAAATCATGATGCATATCAAAGGCAACACGCAGCACCCGACGACTCAAGGAGTGGAATTCCTCCTGGTCGAATACCTGAATCTCGTTTTGTATCTCAATCGGCATCGGTGCACGCAGTGGACTCCATTTTTCGGCATCTGACAACCCTCTTCATGGTTTTACCCACCATGATTTTACCGAATTCTTCGACCAAGCCCGCGCCTGAGACCGCCGTGACACCGCCGATCTTCCGCCGAATTCTTTCGCATCTGACAACCCTCTTCATGGTTTTACCCACCATGATTTTACCGAATTCTTAAATCAATCCCGCGCCGGGGGCGGCGGTGATCGGATAGATCTCGGGTTGGATGCCGGTGGCGGCGCAGTAATGGGCACGCACTGCGGCGGCGAAGGTGTCTATCAATTCCTCTTCCACGAAGGCGACCATGCAGCCGCCGAAGCCGGCGCCGGCCTGGCGGGCGCCGATGACGCCGGGGGCGGCGAGCATGGCGTCCATCATCGAGAGCATCGCGGGCGCGGCGATCTGATAGAGGTGGCACGCGCCGTGGAACGAGGCGGCGGTTAGGCCGGTGATCGCGGCGCGCTCGCCGGCGCTGAGGGCCGTGGCCAGGCCATAGACGCGGGCGTGTTCCTCGATGATGAAGCGGCAGCGCTTGGCGACGAGCGTGGGCAGACCGTGCTCGCGGGCTTGGAATGCCTCGGGGGTGACCTCGCGCAGGGCGCTCGCACCTAGCAGATGCGCGCCATGCTCGCACTGGGCGCGGCGTTCGCCGTATTCGGAGCCGGCGAGTTCGCGTTGCGAGCGGGTGTCGCAAATGACGATGCCGATGCCCTTGGCGATGGCCACCGCCTGACTGGATAGATCGCGGCAATCCAGCAGCAAGGCACATCCCTGCTGGCCCATGCAGGAGGTGAATTGATCGAGGATGCCACAGTTGACACCCACAAAGCGGTTTTCTGCGCGCTGGCACAACTGCGCCTTTTGCACCGGGTCGAGCGTCCAGCCGCCGAGCGTCTCGAACACGGTGGCGGCGGCACATTCGAGTGCCGCGGAAGAGCTCAGGCCGCTGCGCAACGGCACGGTGCTGTGGATCACACCGTCGAAGCCTAGCAGCGGAAATCCTTCCTCGTGCAATGCCACGGCCACCCCATGGACGTAATCAATCCACGGGTGGTCCGCGCTTTTCTCGCTAGAACCCAGGGAAAACCCGGTGCCGCTGCCGAGGTTGAGCGAGTGGAGTCTGACCGCGCGCGATCCGTTAGGCCGGGCGGCGATCCAGGTGTCGCGGCCGATCGCGAGTGTTAGGACGGCGCCCAGGTTGTAGTCGGTGTGGCTGCCCATCAGATCGACGCGGCCCGGCGCGCGGCACCAGATGTCAGGCGGCGCACCGTACTGAGCGACAAAGGTCTGATGGATCGATTCACGGCGTTGGGGGTCGGCGGTCACGGGTGCAAGGGGCTAACGATTTGTCAGGACTCAGATGGGAAAGGCGCTCAACATGGCCTCGACGTTTTCCACCGGGATGTCCGACTGCATGCGGTGGGAGGGGCCGAGGATCAGGCCGGTGCCATCGGGCGCGAGGTCGCGGATGCAGGCCGCGGTGGCGGCGCGCACGGCATCCGGCGACGCGACGGGCAACACGGTTTGGGTGGAGATGCCGCCATAGAAGCTGAGGTGCCGGCCGAACTCGCGGTATAGGCGGGCGTGATCCAGCACCTCTGGCTGCACCGGGTTGAGGCAGGTTAGGCCGATGTCCACGAGGTCGGGCAGGATCGGCCAGATGTCGCCGTCGGAGTGGAGGATGACGGGCAGGCCGGCGTCGCGAAACACGGCGAACATTTGGGCGAGGCGGGGTTTGATGAGTTGCCGCCACAAGGCCGGGGCAAACAGCAGGCTTTTTTGCGCGCCGTAATCGTCGCCGAAGTAGCCGCCGTCAACCCCGAGCGCCACAAAGCGCTTGGCGAGGACAAGTTGGATGGCGGCGATCTTGTCTAACAACCCGGCGGCGGCCTCCGGCTCGCACACCAGGTCCATCAGGAACTGGTCGAAGCCGCGCAGCGACCAGGCGCGCTCGAACAAGGCGAAGCCGAAGTTCGGGACGACGAAATGCCGGCCGGCGTCGGCGGCGATCACCGCGGCCGCCTTGTCTAACAAACACGGGGCGAGCGGGTCGGGCCAGGCGAAGGCGGCGGGGTCGCATGTCTCGGCCAGCGGCGCGGACGCATGCCAGTAGCCTTCCGTCGCGGTGCCCCAGCCCGCGCCCCACCAATCGAACTCAACCCGACCGTCGTCACTGAGCTGCGGCGGGTGGTCCACATCGACGCGCAGGAGGTGGTTGTCGAAGCGCGCCGAAAGTTCGGCGGGCGCGTGGTGGAAATGCGCGGCGAGCCTGGCCGCCATGGTGCCGGTGAAGTTGGTCTGCACCGGCAGGCGGTCCACCGCTTGCCGCCACAAGGCGCGGCGCATGCGGTTTTTCGGAGTGAGGGTTTGGGACAAGGTGGGCAGTGGGGTGGAAATGGGGTGGCAGGCCCGGGGCGGCGCGCCGCGGTGCATCGTCGTGAAGCTTGGCACGGCCGGCGGCAGGCTGCCACCGCTGAGTTGTCCAATCCTGATGGTGCATTGACATGATCGGGCGGTGGTTTGATTGAGCTTGCGCTCCGGCGGTGTAACTGGCCAGATGGGTTCCGCCACAAGGGGGGCGCGTTTCCTCTGGGCCAGCCACCATGCCAAGGAGCAGCAACAGCCAGGATCCCCAGCGGCGCGGCGCTCGCCAAACGCGTGATGCCGCGTGCGCCGCCACTGCCAGCTTCGAGCAAGTGCCGGCAGCCGCGGATGCCTCGTTCGGGGTGTTCACGTATGACCGGCCGCGATTCGAGCGGGGCTGGCATTACCATCCGGAGGCCGAACTGACCCTGATTCTTGAAAGCTCCGGACGGCGCTTCGTGGGCGATCACATCGGCAGCTTCGAGCCGGGCGACCTGGTGTTGTTAGGCCCGAACGTGCCGCACGTGTGGCGCAACGAGCCGCTGCCCCTGCCGCGGCGACAGCGGGCGCGCTCGATTTACGTGCACTTTCGCAGCGCCTGGTTGGACGGAACCAGGGAGATGCACGAGCTGCGCGACATCCGGGGCTTGCTGGCGCGGGCTTCACAGGGGGTGAGTTTCACGGGGCCGGCGCGCGAGCATGCGGCGCGGGACATGGAGCGCCTGGTAGGAATGTGCGGATTGCGGCGCTTGCTGGCGTTCCTGGAATTGCTACAGGGGCTTGCCGAATCGAGCGGCGCCGAGCCGCTGGCGAGCGCAGGCTTCGCGCCGGCGTTGGACCGCTTCACCTGCGAGCGCATCCGCAAGATCCACAGGCATGTCTATCAGAACTTCCGCTCCGGCATCGCGCACCACGATCTGGCGCGACTGGCAGGGCTCAGCCCGGCGGCCCTCTCGAAGTTCTTCCGCCGCGCCACCGGCCGTACGCTCACCGAATTCATCAACGAGGTGCGGGTGGGCGAAGCGGCGCGACGCCTGCTGGACACCACCGCCAATGTCTCGGAAATCGCCTATGCGTCCGGCTTCGAGAGCCTGGCCCATTTCAATACCACCTTCCGCCGCATCAAACAGGTCAACCCCAGCCGCTTCCGCCAACTCCGCCGCCTCCCGTGAGGTGCCGTGGACCCGTGGACAGCGTGCGGCCCGCTGCCGCTGTCATGCACGCAGCCTGCTGCGGCATGCGAAGCGATGGCAAAGCGAAGGCATTGCCTGAAGGTTTCCGGTAAAATCATGGAGGGTGAAATCATGAAGACGGGTCCACTCAGTTGGTTGGGGATTTGACTTACGGGCGGGCCGCCCAATACAGTTCGCTTAGCCCATTGCATTGCAATTGATGGCGCCGGGCAGGATGCCCGGACCACAGTGGCGCGGGCATCCTGCCCGCCGCCATTCTTCCTCTGCTTTCCCGCGGCGACCATACGAACCGTATTGGGCGGTCCGCCCGTGCCCCTCTTGCGGAAACGGGATTGACAGCACCGGCTAGCAGGAATACTTTCGCGACCATGAGCCACAGCCCGCTCTTGACCCATTGCACCCACCCGTCCAGCCGGGCCGCTCCGGGTTCCAAGGCCACACCCCTCGCCGACATCACCGGCTTGGAATCCTTTCTAACGGAAAAGAGATACAAGGCGTTTGGAATCGAATACAAGCATTTGAAGTCACCCAACGGCGGCGACCTCTATCTCACGGATTTCGGAGCTGCGGTGCTGCGGTGCCTGCTGCCCGAGAACTGGTACGACAACGATTATTTCTTCCACCACGGCACCAAGTTGTTAGGTACCAGCTCGGTTTACAAGGTCGCCACCAAGCCGGTTTTTGGCAGGACCATTGATATCGTGGTGAAATTCTGCCGCATAGGCGAGGATGTGAACCCGCTGCTGACCTCCCGCTCCCAGTTCATCACCGACGATGACTTTGCCAGTGCGCGCTGGAACGGGCCATTCGAGGAGTTTGGCAAGCTCATGGAGCTGCGACGAGGCGTGTTCGGTCCTCAAAGGCGCTTCCTGACCCAACGGCCGCTGGGCATCTTCGTCCCGGCCGAGGTGTGTGAGGACTGGCAGTTGGGCCGCAGCCCGGACAGCTTCAGGATCAGCAAGACGGTCATGGACAGGGACACCTCGCTCACCGACATGCATGATCCGGTCGAGCTGGATATCAGGCGCCAATATATCATGATCTATTCCTGGGTCAAAGGCCTCGGCTTGGACGACCTGTTGCTGCAGGGGATGGTCAGCCGGGAGACCTGCGATTCCCTAACCGAAAAGGCGTACTTCGAGGACATGATCCCCAACGGCTTCAAGGTGCTGGACACCAAGCCGGCCCATATCATCCTGAGGGTTGACAAAACGGGCAACCTGGTGATGAAGGACGGGCAGTATCCCTATGCCCTGATCGACTACGAGCTGTTGCGGCGAACCCCCGAGCACGAAAGGTACTTCGGCCGCTCGCGGCGGCGGCAATACTGGCAGCATGTTTACGAGCGCTACGACAAAGCCCATCTCAAGACGATGCCCAGCGAACTCAAAAGCCTCACGGTCAATGAGGTTCCCTATATCTTCGGCCCGACCCCGAACGGGGGCAAGCTGTGGGTGGTGGGCAACAACCACAGGCTCTTTGACTTCTTTCTGCCGGAAAAGTGGCGGAGTCGCGACCGGATCCGCCTGTCATCGAAGAACGAGGCATACCATTCGGTCACCCCGGATAACATTCATTTGGTGTACAAGCGCTCGCGCATCGGCATTCTGCCCGAAAGCAACCCACTCGATACGGTCCCCTCGCCCATTGTGCAGCATGGCTACAACTCGCCGTTCGAGGAAGTGCTGATTGCCGAGCGACTGCGGGAAGCCGGCATCAGCGCCACCCATCCGCGGGCCATTTACCGCACCGGCCAGCGTTCCGTGATGGTGCGCTTCAACCTTGATCCGCGCAGGTATGATGCGGCCGCGCATCTGCTGACGCCGGAGTCCCCCCCGGAACGGATCCTCTCCGACCAACATGATTACTATGTGCTGTGGGGTTGTTGGCGGGGCATTGATCCGGAACGGGGGTATCTGCCCGGCAGCCGGCACTGGGGCCTAACCACCATCAGTCAGGCGTTGAATGACAAACTCATCACCGCCGACGAAGCGAGCGGGATCATGCAGAGCACGCTGGCGAGGCTGGAGAAACGCCATCTCGCCAACCTGTTCATCGGCAAGTACGATTTCCTGCTGTCCTTCAACGATGACATGCAAACGCTGCAACGGGAGCCCGGCGGCGAGTATCGGATCACCATCGCCATGGATGCCTGCCAAGCCTATCAGCGCGAACTCCTGGACGACAGCCAATACCGGGCCATTCTGTGGGAAACCGCTGCCGACCTGGCCAGGGCGGGATATGAAATGCTTAACCTCGGTGGGGATCATCTGCTCATCTCCGCAACACCCGAGGGCGTGCTCATGCTCGACGACACAGGCAGGATCCAACGCTCGATCTGTAACTTTGACCTGATTCGGAAAATCCAGGCCCAGACACCGTGAGACGCTCGTGCAATTCCACGAACGCGCGCTGGAATTGAAGAGCGGCGGCGAGTGGCGGCTGTGCGTGCCTATAAGGATTTCACCGCCAGGCGCATGAAGTGGTAGCCGTGCACGTCGGTGATGGTGTAGGTGGTCCGTCCGCTGCCGGCCGGGGAAGATGATAGGGTGGCGCCGGAATTGCCGAGGGTGCTCCACTGGCCGGTGCCGCTCTTTTCCATGATGTCGGTCCATTGGCCTGTTAGACCGTTGGCGACCTGAACGTCGTAAACGATGTCCACCGGTGCGGGGTCAGGGAGGTTGAGGGTCATGCTCAGATTTCGCGACGTGCCGCTGCCAACCGTTGTGATGACGGGCAGTTGGGCCATGCCGTTGGCCCCGGACGAACTGGCTGCATTTCCACCCAAGGCGTATTCCATGCCGTTGCTCACGCCGTCGTGATCGGCGTCCATCGCAAAGCCCTGGGCACCTTGGGTTAGACCGGCCGCCCATATCGCATACGGCCAGGCCGCCTGGGTCAGCACGCACGTTTGGGCGCCGATGGTGACGACTGCTGTGCGCGAGGTTGCCGCCGGGTTCGCCAGGCAGGTCACCGTTACGGTGCCGTTGCCGCTGCCGGAGGTTGGGCTGACAACTGCCCATGCTTGATCGCTGGAGGCCGTCCAGTTGGTGTTGGATGTCACTGGGATCGTCGCAGTGGAATTGGTGGCGTAGAGCGCCGACGCGGTGGAGGGAATGCTGGTGACAGGAGCCGCAGCCGAGGAGGACGTCACCGCCAGGCGCATGAAGTGGTAGCCTTGCGCGTCGGTGATGGCGCACGAAGTCCGCCCGCTGCCATTGGGCGACAGCACCACGGTGGCACCGGAATTGCCCAGCGCGGTCCAGGGCCCGGTGCCGCTTTTTTCCATGATGGCGGTCCACGAGCCTGTTAGACCGTTGGCGGCCTGGATGTCGTAAACGATATCCGCCGGTGCGGGTTCCGGCAGACTAAGGGTCAGGGTCAAATGGTGCAGCGAACCGCTGCCGGCAACCGTGACGACGGGCAGTTGCGCGACGCCGTTGATGCCGGAGGAGCTGGTTGCATCGCGGCCAAAGGCATACTCCATGCCGTTGCTCACCCCGTCGTGATCGGCGTCCTGGGAAAACCCTTGGGCATTCTGCGGCAAAGCGGCTGCCCACACTGCGAACGGCGGTGTCACGAGGGTGCCGAGGACGTTCAATTCGGCGCAACTGGTCTCCTGCGCGCCGTTGGGTTCCGTTAGACTGCGCAGCCGCACAAACCGCGCGTTGACCGTGGCGAAGAGCACTTCCTTTTGGGTCTTGTCGTTGGCAAAGGTGCCGCTGGCTGCGGGGCTGCCCCAGGTGCTGCCGTCCATGCTCACGTAGAACTCGTATTGGCCGATGTTTCCAATCAGGTAGTTGTCCTGTCGCGGCAGGTAGTGGAACCCCCCGACCGCATACACGGCGCCCAGATCAATCTGGATTTCGTGGGGCAGCGGCGCTGCTCCGGTGCTAAACGCGGTGTGCCAGAACGTCGCCGAATTGCCGTCGAAGGCATTGGTGGCGGCATAGCCATTGGTCTCCTGGCTGTCCACGTATTTGAGCGCCCAGCCGCTCTGGGAAATGACGTTCAGCGTCGCAGGCGGCGTCACCGCCTTGAAATAGGAAATCTCAGCCGATGGCAAACTCACCAGGCCGGCCCGGTCGCGGGCGGTGACCACGAAATAGTAAGTCGTTCCTTCCAACAGGCCGGTCACTGCGACGGCGGTGCTTGAGCCAGCCTCGACCAGATTGGGGTGGGTGCCCGAGGCCGTGCCATAACTCAATTCATAGGTGGCAATGTCGGTTTCGGGATTGGCATTCCATGCCAGCGTCACGTTGTACGGGTTGGCTGTGGACGCACGCAGCGACTGGATCGGGTTGCAGGCCAGGGCGGCCAATAGCAACAGGCCACTCACTCTGCCAGCCCCCTGGCGCGGCGCGCGCTTGTCATAGGCAACGCATGGAATCGGGCACGGGCGTCCCTCGACGGGGAACCAGAGCCCCATGAGGCGAGTGAGGGTTACAACTTGCTGAAAGATGCGGTGGATGATTAACGTACGACGAATGCGGGGTGTCATTATTACTTAGGGTTGTTCTTGCTGATTCACGCCTCAGAGGTAAAACGGAATCCGCAACATCCGGGTGGAATGATTGTTGGGGAAGCGTTACTCTTGCTGGTTGCGCATGGGTATAAATACGCAAACTTGGACCTGTGTCAATGACAATTAGAGGGATTTACTATCCGCCGGACTTGCTCCAATTGAGCTTGAGAACGACCCGCCGCGCAGATTAAAATCCCCCTCGACCACCGGCATTCGTCAATCGTCAATCATCAACCGACCCAATGGATCTCGGCACACCGACACCCTGAGTCCTTCGCCACGGGCTGGGTGTGCAAGGGGATTTTCACCGGGCGGGGGCGCTGCCCGCCGCAGGCGGCCTGGCTAGGCACACGGCGGACGGTGCCAGCCACCGCGACCCACGGGCTATCAAATAATATCAGAATGATGTTGACACAAGCCGAGACAAACCTTAAAGGAAGCCTAACTCTTCAAATCTCCATCCTATGTCTCATTCCCCTCATGTTTGCCTGTGCAAGCCAAGGCTTGCCGCGATGGTTGCCGTCAACGTGCTTTGCCTGCCGCTGTGGTGCTCGGTGAGTGCGCAAATGTTGACCACGCCCTTTGAAGGCTCGCCGCTGGTGGGATTGCGAGGGCTGGAACCTGCCGGGGAAGCGTCGCCGTTTTCCCTGCTCGAAGCGATCAAGGGCGGATTCTCCTACGGCGTCGGCGTCAATACCACCTATGACTCGAATTTTTTCCTCACCCACGACAATCCGCAGAATGAGCTGACTGCCAATGTGCTGCCATGGATCAAGTACTACAGCGATCCGACGGGAGGGGCGCCGTTCTCGCTCACCGCGAATTATCAGCCGATGATCCGCACCTATCTGAACAACCCGAATCTCGACGGGATCGATCAATCCGGGGGGGTCACCATGAAGGTCAGTGGCGCGAAAACCCTGCTTGCGGCCTACATGAACTATGTCACACTTTCCGGAACCGACCGCCTCAGCGGGACCTTCGTCCATGGGTCGGTTTTCACAACCGGCCTGCGGGGCACCTATCAGATTGCGCCGAGAACCTCGCTGTTCGCCAATGTGCGCTATGCCCAAACCGACTATGGCTCAAGCACCCTGGTCGGCTCGGACATTTACTCTGCCGAAGTCGGCGGCTACTGGTCGGCCACCGAGCGTTTCAGCTTTGGCCCCTCGTTGCGCTATACCCGCGAGCAATCCAACAACACCGGCATCCGCGACGCCTGGGCATTCAACATGCAGGCGCGATACCTGCTGGGCAACAAGCTGCAGTTCATCGCCTCGCTTGGGCTGCAAGACGCGACAAACTCCCGCGAAGCAGGCACCTCCACGCTGGGCCTCACTGGCGGCCTAAGCGCCAGTTACTCCATCAACGAGCGCTTGCGGTGGGACAACTCGATCAGCTACATCACCGTCCCGTCGGCGACCGATGTGAACTATGTGGTCAACAACCTGGCCGTCTCGACGGTGCTCACCCGCCAACTCCTCAGGTCCACCGTGAGCTTGGGCCTGGAGATGAATCTCGCGGATTACGCGGGTGTCGGAGCGACTGGCACCAATCCATCGAACGTTGGCAATCAGGACAATCTCAGCCTCATTCTGACGTATCGCCGCAAACTCTTCGCGGACCGTCTGGATTTTGATTCCTCGATTCGCTACTCCTTGAACCACGGGAGCACCGACTGGTCTCAGTTGCAGCTATCTGCCGGACTCAGGTTCGAGTTTTGAGCCCTCCCCGCCTCACCGGGACATGCGTTAGGAACGCGGCAACGCCCGACCGTCGGCGTCGCGCTGACTTCCATCGCCTGTGATCCGAGCGTGCAACCCGTGCCGGCAGCCCGCCAACACCGCTCCTAACAGGTCAAGCCACCGCCACCCCGCAACCTTCATCAACAGGCCGGCAAGTCCCTAACAGCGAGGCCGGCGCCCGGCACAGGCATGGGGAAACGCGCGTGCGGGTGCTACGTGATTTCACTAGGGCCGCGCTTCGACAATCCCTAGGCCGCGTGCCGCGTTTGACCAATTCACATCCAACGGAAGACCTGTCATCTTTGCCATCGTGCGACGACCTATCAGCACTTCCGCAGCCCCTCAACCCTTCATTCTCCAGAGCAAGCTCCCATGATGATTCGTCATCTCAAACTCAACACACGTGCCTTCGCCGAGACCCTTCCAGCAGGGTCGGATGCGCTCCATCCCATAACTCCTCCGGCCGCACGATTGTTCGGAAATGTGAATATACTAAGGTATCACTTTCGCTTCCGTGACTGTTCACCTAGTTTGACAGCCGTTGTTCAATCCTTTTCATTCATTGCTCTCTTGTTTGCTTTCTAATCTATCATTTCCAAGATTCGTTCATTCTGTCGTTCTTATCCGTTGTAATTTAGTAACCGTCCGTGATTAGGCGTTTATGTGTGGGTTACCGCTCAGTTTCTGAAGCGGTGACTCCGGGAGAATTTCGCACCGGGTAAGGCGATCCACATTCCTAACATAATTACCCACAGGTTTTAGGGCTTCGCCGCTCTAAACGACCAAGGGCGGCAGCGTATCAGCCACGAATTCACCGTTCTGCCAGTCCGTGACGACGGGCGATGAGCTGGAATCCATCAACGTACGCGCCACTGAGGACTCGCACCCCACCCCACTCCTTTTCCCACCATGACCTCTGCCGCAAAAACCAAACCCGCGAGGAGGCCGCAGGCCCGCTCCCAGGTGATTGGCCGCCCATGGGTGGCGATCCCGCGCTCCAATCCCGATGCCGCGAGGGCGGGACGGATGGCGCGCCGCGCTGCCGGCACCCAACGTTTGAGCGGGCGCCCGTCGCATGCGACCGGTGCCAAGCCGGGGAGGCTGCCGGAAGCAGCGGCACCCGGTTGGAAGCGTGGTTTGGACATCCTTTGCATTGGGTTGTGCGCGCCGCTGATCCTGCCAGTGATGGTTGTGATCGCGTTGTGGATCAAACTGTTCTCGCGGGGGCCCGCGCTGCTGCGCCAGACGCGCATGGGCCGTCATGGCACGCCGTTTGTCATGTATAAGTTCCGCAGCATGAAGCTCAATGCCAGCACCGAGCGCCAGGAGGCTTATGTGAGAGGCCTCGTCAGGTCGGACAGTCCGATGATCAAGCTGGATCTGGTTTGCGATCCGCGACTGATCACCGGCGGGGGTCTGCTGCGGGCTGCGGGACTTGATGAATTGCCACAGTTGTTGAATGTCTTGCGCGGGGAAATGAGTCTGGTGGGACCGCGCCCGTGCCTGCCCGGCGAGTACGGCTTGTTTTCCCCGGAGCAGCGCGAGCGCTTCAACGCGCTGCCGGGGCTCAGCGGCTTATGGCAGGTCAATGGCAAGAACCGCCGCACCTTTCGCGAGATGAATGCCTTGGACATCCGCTATGTGCGCAACGCCTCGTTGCGGATGGACCTGCGGATCCTGTTGCAGACTCCCGCCGCCCTCGTGTCCCAGATGTCACTGGCATTCCGCCAAAAGCTCACGGCCCGCCGGCGCCTGGCATCTGCGGCAACCCGTGGCGCGAGCAACCCGGCATACCCGTCCCCGAGCCACAGCCAGTCATTATGAAAAAGGCCATTGCCGTGGGGATCGCCGGTTATGGATACTGGGGCCCCAATCTTGCGCGCATCTTCAGCAGCCTGGCGGGCGCCCGCCTCAGTGCGGTGTGTGATCCGAGCGCCGCGCGCCTCGAACACATGCGCCAACTTTATCCGAACACCCGCGCCTACGCCGATTTCCGCACCATGCTCGGCGACGCGAACGTTGATGCGATGGTCATTGCCACCCCCCTCAACACCCATCACTCCCTGGCGCAAGCCTGCCTGCTGGCGGGCAAGCATGTCCTGCTCGAGAAGCCGATGGCCGCATCGAGCCACGAATGCGAGGATCTCATCGGGCTGGCCGAGCGCCAGGGGCTCACCCTCATGGTGGATCACACCTATCTATACTCGGGAGCCGTGGCTAAGATCGCTGAAATCATCACTGGCGGGGATATCGGGGAAGTTCGTTATATCAACTGCCAGCGCCTCAACCTGGGCCTTTTCCAGCAAGACATCAATGTCACCTGGGATTTGGCGCCGCATGATCTCTCCATCATTCTGCATGTGATGGGGGAACCGCCGCTGGTGGTCAATTGTCAGGGCAACGCCCATATCAATCCGCAGTTCGAGGATGTGACCAACCTGTCCCTGACGTTCAGCGGCAAGCGGTTTGCGACGGTCCAGAGCAGTTGGTTGGAGCCGCGGAAAGTGCGTCAGATGACTTTCGTCGGGACACGCAAGATGATCGTCTATGACGACCTCCAGCCGTTGGAAAAGATCCGGATTTACGACGTCAGGGTGGATTTCCCGCCGCATTATGACAGTTTCTCGGAGTTCCAGTACTCCTATCACTACGGAGACTGCTATATTCCCCATATTGAACAACGGGAACCCCTCCTCACGATGTGCGAGCACTTCCTTGACTGCGTCAGGACCCGTCGCCCCTCGATCTCGGGAGGGGCCAAGGGCCTTGAGGTGGTTCGCATCCTCGAGGCAAGCGAGGCTTCACTGCAAGCGCGAGGGGCACCGGTCACCCTTGCCGGTCCGCGCAACGGGCGGCTGGCTCTAACCGAGGCGCGGCTGTCCAAGGCATGTTAACCAGAAACCATCGGGACATGATCGCACGCAATCGCATGGGACTGCGCGTCGCCGCGGACGCGAAACTGGGCAACCGGGTCAAGCTCTTCGGCCATGTGAACTTGTATGGCTGCGAGATCGGGGACGAAACCCGCATCGGTTGCTTTGTGGAAATCCAGCGAGGCGTGAAGATTGGCGCACGCTGCAAAATCTCGAGTCATACCTTCATCTGTCAGGGCGTGACGATCGAGGACGAGGTGTTTGTCGGGCATGGCGTGATGTTTTCCAATGACCGCTGGCCGCGGGCCACCGCAAGCGATGGCAGGGTCAAGGCGCAAGGCGACTGGCAGTGCCAGCCGACCCTGGTGCAACGCGGCGCGTCCATCGGATCGGGTTCCACCATTCTGGGTGGGCTGACCATCGGGGCCAACGCGATGATCGGGGCCGGCAGCGTGGTCACCGGCGATGTTGCGGCGGGCGCCACGATGGCTGGCAATCCGGCTCGCCCGGTCATTCAATCAAACGGAGGCCCACCATGACGATTCCATTTCTCGACCTCAATGTGCAGCACACGGCGCTGCGCCAGGACTGCCTGCGGGTCATCGACGAGGTGATTGACGCGGGAGCCTTTGCGGGCGGCGCGTATGTCGCGCGCTTTGAGGAGGATTTCGCGGCCTATTGCGCGGCCCGCTTCGCGGTGGGTGTGGGCAGCGGCACCGAGGCGCTGTGGCTGACCTTGCTGGCGATGGGAGTGGGTCCCGGCGACGAGGTGGTGACGGTGCCCATGAGCTTTGCCGCAACGGTGGAGGCGATTTGTTTCACGGGGGCCAAACCGGTGTTCGCGGACATCGACGAGCGGACCTACACGATGAATCCGGCGGCTCTGGAGCAGGTGCTGACGTCACGCACCAAAGCGATCCTGCCGGTGCACCTTTTCGGCCAGGCTGCGGACATGGATCCGATCCTGGAAATCGGCCGCAAGCGCGGCCTGCGCGTGATCGAAGACGCGGCCCAAGCCCATGGCGCGGATTACAGGGGCCGCCAGGTCGGCACCCTCGGCGATGCCGCTTGTTTCAGTTTCTATCCCGGCAAGAATCTCGGTGCGTTCGGCGAGGCCGGTGCGGTGGTCACCGCGGACGAGGACTTGGCGCGCAAACTGCGGATGTTGAGAAATCACGGCCAATCCAGCAAGAACCGGCATGCCTTGGTCGGGTGGAACAGCCGCATGGACGGGATTCAAGCCGCGGTTTTAAGCCTCAAGTTGCCATATCTGGACGCCAACAACCTGCTGCGCCGCAACCTGGCGTGGCAATATGAGCGCGGGCTGGCGGAGCTGCCGGATGTCATCCGACCGGCGGAGGCCGACGACAGGCGCCATGTTTACCACATCTATGCAATTCGAGTGGGTGAGCGCCGCCGCGTGATCGCCGCGCTTGAGCAAAAGGGAATCAGTTGCGCCGTTCACTATCCCAAGCCGATCCATCTCCAGGCGGCCTACCGCTCGTTAGGCTACCGGCGCGGGGATTTCCCGGTCGCGGAACGCTGCGCCCGGGAGTTCGTTTCGCTGCCCCTGTTTCCGGGGATGACACCGCGTCAAGTCGCCTACGTCACTGCTGCGGTGAGCGAGGCGTGCGGCCTCTGCCTCCCCGCGTGAACCTCGTGACGTCCTGCAGCGCCCGGCGCGTGAGCCAGGCAATCCCAAACCCCACCTCCATCCAGCCCATGCAAAAGTCACAAACCAGTGCTCCCAAGGGAGGATTCAACCTGCAGGATATCCTGTTTGTGATGTTCAAACACAAATGGAAGATCATCCTCCTCTCGCTGTTGGGATTCGGCGGCGCAACGGCGATGTATCTCAACCGGACACCGATCTATCGGTCACGGGCGAAGCTGTTGGTCCGTTACGTGCGCGAAACCGGCAAGGCCGATCAATATGAAGAAATGAGAAGCCCAGGCGGCGGCGGCAAGGCCGGCGATCCGGTGATCAACACGGAGATCGAGATTTTCAAAAGTCTGGATCTCGCGCAGGAAGTTGCCGAGTCCGTGGGCATCGAGCGCCTGCTGCCGGGCGCCGAGATCCAGGGCGATGCCGGCCTGGCTCAGGCCGCAGGGGCCGTCTTGAAAGGCCTTGAGGTGATCACCGGGCAAAGCACCACCGTGCTCTATGTCACCTACGTCAACAAGGATCAGTCGCTTGCGCAGACGGTCTTGAAGGAACTTCTCAAATGCTATTTCGTCAAACACACCCAACTCCACCTCAACTCGCTGCCGTTAGATGAGGTCGAGAAACAGTGCGAGGAAGCGCGCGAACGTTTGAAGCAAACCGGTGAGCAACTCAACAAGCTGCGCACCGACACGGGGATTCTGTCGCTGACGGACGCTACCGCCGTGTTGTCCTCGCAGCGGGCCAGGACCGAGGATGAAGTGTTCAAAGCCAAGGCCGATTTCGCCGAACTGCAAGCCAACATTGACGCACACGGCAAGGTGCCGGGCGCGGCGGACGAGGTTTCCGCCGAGGACTTCCCGGGGAATGGCAACATCCCCAAGGCCAAGGTCGCGCCCAAGGAACCGGGCACTCCGCCGCCGGCCCAAGCCATCACCGAATACCGCGCCGTCATGGATCTGCTCGCCTTCCTGCAAAAGCGTGATCTGGAACTGCGCATCAAGTTCAAGGCCGGCAACCGCTTGCTCGTGCTCAACCAGCAGCAACTCGACACCTACGAGACGAAACGGCGCGCGTTGATTGCCAAGTACCCGGATCTGGCGGCGGACACCGTGGTGTTAGAGAAGGCCGCCACCGGCGACGGTTCCAAGTGGAGTGTGATCAATGAGAAAGCGCGACTGGCGGCGCTCAGCGCGAAAATCGAGGTGTACGAGGCGCACCTCAAGGAGATTGCCGAACAATTCGGCAAGCAATACGCCATCGGCGTGGAGATTGACGAGTTGGATCATCGCAAACAGATGGAGGACACGGAATACCGCTCGATGTCGGTCAAGCTGAAAGAGGCCAGGATGCGCGTTCACCTCGACCCGTCGAGCATACCCAACATCACCGTGGTGCAGCAACCGTCCAACCCGGTGAAGGACTTCGATGATTTGACCAAGAAGATCATTCTGGGCTTGGCCGGATCGGGAATCGGCCTGGGACTCGGGCTGGCGTTTCTCATCGAGCTGGTGCTGGTGCGCAAGGTCAACCGGCCGATCGAGATCCAGACGCGCCTGCAACTGCCCTTGCTGATGTCCATTCCCTATATCCGCAAGAAGGAGCGGGGGGGGCTTTTGTTAGGCATGCAGCAGGGTCCGCCGCGCCTTGGCACGGGTGAGGAGCTGACGGCCCATAATGGCAATGCGAGTGAGGTGGAATTTGAAACCCCGACGCGCCGCGCGAACCATTTCATCCTGCCCTATTCGGAGACCATCCGCGACCGCATTATCTTCAACTTCGAGGTCAACAACGTGATCCACAAACCCAAACTCGTTGCGGTGACCGGACTGTCGGAAGGCGCGGGGGCCTCTACCATTGCGGCGGGCCTGGCGAAATCGTTTTCAGAAATCCCCGGCATGAAGGTCCTGATGGTGGACTTGAGTTCGTTTCATCCGGAGGACAACCCGCTGTTCGGGGAAGTGCCGCGGCATTCACTCAACGGCGCGTTGCACCTGGCGCGCAACTCGCAGTTCCGCGAGAACCCGCAAAACCTTTACTATGCGCGAGCCACCGCCCGCCGGGATGACGAGAGCCTGACGACTTTCACGCCCGTGCAGTTGAATGAAATCATGCCGCATCTGCAGGCCAGCGAGTATGATTACATCATCTTCGACATGCCGACCATTGACCAGACCAGCCGCACCCTGACGATGGCGGGCATGATGGACAAGGTGCTGTTGGTGCTGGATGCGGAAAACACCAGCCGCGACGGGCTGCTGTGGGGCTATTCGGAGCTGGTCAAGGGCAAGGCCGATGTGTCATGCGTGTTCAACAAGACCCGGACCGTCGTGCCCGGCTGGCTCATCGGCCAGAGTTAGACTTCACTGCACAATCCCATGATCCGGCTGCGCCACAAGTTGCTAATCCACATGTTCCGCCTGTTCGACCAGTTGGTGCTGGCGGCCACGGCGGTGGGCATTGTCGTTCTGCGGCCGGAGGCCCTGATGCAGGGAGGCAGCCGCCTGCTTGAGGCAACCTTCCGCATTGTGGACACCATCAGCATGTTGCTGCTCGCGGTGGGCTGGATCATCATCTTCGATTTCTTCATCCGCTACAGGTCCGACCGCCTGGAGGCGCTCAACACCCAGTTGAAGAACCTGGTGAAGGCCACCGGCCTGGCCTCGTTCTGGCTGATGATCATTTGCGCCGTGTTTGCGGTGAAGAGCTTCAATGTGTTCAACATCCTGGTTTTCTTCGCCGTGGTGACCGCCATCGGCATCGCGAGCCGGCTGTTGCTGCGCGTGCTGCTGTTGAGTGCCAGACGTTCGGGCTACAATTTCCGCTTCCTGCTGATGGTCGGGGCGAACGAGCGGGCCTATCAGATCGCCGCGAAACTCGATGGGAAGCCGGAACTCGGCTACAAGATCGTCGGCTTCGTGGCGGAAACCCCACAGGTCCGCGACGCCTGGCAACCGCGGCATCGCGGCACCTGGAAAGTCCTCGGTCTGCTCGACAACCTGCAGGAGGTCCTCAGCGGCGAGCGGGTTGACGAAATCATGGTGTGCCTGCCCGTGGACGCGCGTTTCAGCGACATGGCCAGCATCGTGCAACATGGGCGCGACCTGGGCATCGTGGTGCGCCTCATGCCGAACATCGCGGATGGCGCGCTGCTCAGGAACCTGCATGTCGAGGAATTCGACGACGAGTATGTGGTGACCCTGTTCCGCGAGCACATGCTGATGCATTTGCTTGTCAAACGGCTGATCGATGCGGCGCTCTCAGTGATCGTGCTGATCATGCTGTCGCCCTTGCTGGCCGTGGTGGCGTTGCTCATCAAATGGACCAGTCCCGGACCGGTGCTCTTCATCCAGAAGCGTGTGGGCATGAACCAGCGGCAGTTCAAGCTCTATAAGTTCCGCTCGATGGCGGCGGATGCCGAACAAACCAAAGAGGCCATCGCGCACCTCAACGAGCAGAGCGGGCCGGTGTTCAAGATCAGGAACGATCCGCGCGTCACCCGCATCGGCAGGTTCCTGCGCAAGACCAGCATCGACGAGTTGCCCCAGTTGTTAAACGTCCTGCGCGGGGAAATGAGCCTGGTGGGCCCGCGGCCGCCCCTGCCCGAGGAGGTGCAACAGTATGCCTGGATGTTCCGCAAGCGCTTGTCAGTCAAACCCGGCGTCACCTGCATCTGGCAGATCAGCGGCCGCAACAACGTCTCGTTCGAGCGCTGGATGGAGATGGACCACGAGTATATCGAGAACTGGTCGCTGTGGCTGGACCTGAAAATCCTCCTCAACACCATCCCCGCCGTGTTGTTCAGCCGCGGAGCGTCTTGACCCATCATGCATGCGATGACAGGAAAACCACCCAAAGTGCTGGCGATTGCGTCCGGCGGCGGACACTGGATTCAGTTGCTGCGGCTGCGCCCGGCCTTCGACGGCTGTGAGGTCACCTACGCGACGGTGCGCGAGGGGTACCGGGCCGATGTGGGCGATGCCGCTTTCCGGGTGATCCGCGATGCGAACCGCTGGAATAAATTCAACCTGCTGTGTTGCGCGCTGGGCGTCGTTTGGCTCCTGCTGCGCATCCGGCCCGATGTGGTCATCACCACCGGCGCAGCGCCGGGCTATTTCGGCGTGCGTTTCGGCAAATGGCTCGGCGCCCGAGTCGTGTGGCTCGACAGCGTGGCCAATGCCCAGGAACTTTCGCTGTCCGGGCGCAAGGCAGGAGCCTTCGTCGATCTGTGGCTGACGCAATGGGCGCATCTGGCCGGCGAGAAAGGCCCGAGGTTTCTGGGCAACGTGTTATGACAGCCTCATGACCCAACCCTCATCCCCCACCCCGCCATGA
>Ga0073936_10004243_pt1 | contig 19990 bp, 22 predicted proteins | sample AliMusrvi5mmetaG_FD_87041 | JGI IMG/M metagenome (GOLD analysis project Ga0073936, IMG submission 87041) | Freshwater lake bacterial and archeal communities from Alinen Mustajarvi, Finland, to study Microbial Dark Matter (Phase II) - Alinen... | ecosystem: Environmental > Aquatic > Freshwater >... | reverse complement strand
TTCGAATACTTTTATCTTGTACTCCGGCGCGATCTCGTAGAGCATCTTCTTAAGATCGTCGTTCTCAAGAGGTGGATGGTCCACGCGATGCAGCTCGCCGTTTACCCGCAGCATGGGGTTATTGCCCGATGAAAGGTGCAGGTCGGAGGCCTTTTGCTCGAACATCAAATTGAAGAAAGCGTCGATCTTCGCCATAAATTGCCGTACAGTTCGGCTGGCTGGTAGCTAGATCCGCACCAGCCGCCAGACAATTGAGCGAACTCTACGAGAGAATTGCGGGTGAGATAAGAGACCGGGGCGCTATTACATTCGCGCGCTTCATGGAGCTGGCGCTCTATTGTCCAAATTGTGGATACTACGAACGACAAGAGGACATTATTGGGTGCCAGGGCGACTATTACACTAGCGCAAGCGTGGGAAGCCTCTTTGGCGAGCTGCTGGCGTTTCAATTTGCGGAATGGTTACAGGAGATTGAGAGGCCGAACCTCGAGGGAGAGGCAAAACAGGAGAAGAAGTCGCTGCGGCTAGTCGAGGCAGGTGCACATGGCGGAGACTTGGCCAAGGATATTCTGCGCTGGCTGCAGGAACACCGTCCGGGACTATTCCACCGAATGGAGTATTGGATTGTGGAACCTTCGGAAGTTCGGCAAAGATGGCAACAACGGAAGCTGACTGAGCTTGGCAATAAAGTCCGCTGGGTGAGGGATTTGGCAAGTCTGGACGACAGGACGCTCCCTGACGCCGGGAGCCCGCCCCCTGTTGTTTTGCGGGGAATCTTATTCTCTAATGAGCTTCTCGATGCTATGCCAGTGCATCTGGGGAGGTGGGATGCAATCGCACGCGTCTGGTTCGAATGGGGTGTGACGTGCCAAGCCGGACGCTTCGTCTGGACCCGACTCGACGAGGAAAGCACATGGGGTGGCGGTCAGAAATCGAGCGCATTCTTTTCAAACTCTCATCTGCATCTGCGCATGCAGGGCGAATTGCAGGAAGTCCTGCCCAACGGCTTCACGACAGAGCTATCTCCGGCGGCAGACCAATGGTGGCGTGAGGCGGCAACCGCATTGGAGTGCGGCAAGTTGGTTACGATCGATTATGGCCTGACGGCGGAGGAATTCCTCCTGCCCGAGAGAAAGGAGGGGACTTTGCGCGGGTACCACCGTCATCGGTTGGCCCGCGACGTGTTGGCAAATCCCGGGCAGCAGGACATTACCGCACAGGTGAACTTCACCGCCATTCGTGCCGTTGGGGAGTCGGTCGGTTTGAGGACAGACGCCTTCCTGACTCAGGCGCAATTCCTGACCAGCATCGCTGCGCGGACCTGGAAAGACGAAGGCTCGTTTGGGAAGTGGACCTCGGAGCGCACTCGCCAATTTCAAACGCTAACCCATCCGGAGCATTTGGGACGGTCCTTCCGAGTTCTGGTGCAAGAGCGGTCCTCACCCTCCGTCCCAAGACATTAGGGACAAGGATTCAGCGGCTGCAGTTCGTAATTCAGTATCGAGAGGCAGTAGATGGCCGCGGTCTCGGTGCGCAGGATGAGCCGGCCAAGAGTGATGGGTAGGGCGCCGTGAGATCTGATCGCCTGCATTTCGGTGGGGGTGAAGTCACCCTCGGGACCGACCCAGACACAAACCGATTTCGGCATTCGGCCGTGCTTCGTGTGGAAATCGTGGAAATATTCACGGGCTGGGCGGCTCCCGGTTTCAAGTGAGGCAACCAACGGCAGCTCGAAGCCCTCATTTCGCACGAGGAATTGGCTGGGCGTCAGCGGCGGCTCTACACGCGGGAGCCAGGGGGAGCCACACTGCTTGATAGCCTCGATGGCGGTCACTCGCCATTTCGCGGTCTTGCGGGTCGCGTCATCCTCACCGAGTTGCGCGACCACCCGCTCCGAGAGCACCGGCACGATCCGGAACGCGCCCAGTTCAGTCGCCTTTTGGATGATCACCTCCATGATCTTTCCCTTGGGCACGGCTTGCAGCAGGGTGATCTGACTGGGTGGGGCAGGATGGAAGTGCTTTTCGCGAATCGTCAGGCGAGCTTTGTCACGGTCGTAATTCTGGACTTCACACACGAACTCCTGACCCGCGCCATCAAGAACCGTTAGGCGTTCGCCACAATGAATGCGCAGAACATGCCGGGCGTGATGCGCTTCCCGGCCAGTCAGGAAAAAGGTCGGTTCCGTGCATTGTTCGGGTGGCAGATAGAAACGATGCATGGGGGATGAGAAGATGGGCTGGGTGAGTCTTGAGGAGCCGGCACAGGATAGCTCCTCCGAAGGCTATCCGGCGGATCGGCAGCACCCCAATACTATTCCATCATTCCGTCATTCCGTTGTGTTCACTGGAACAAGTTCTTCGCCTTCTCGAAGAAGCCCTGGGTCACGGGGCTTTCCTTGCCGTTGCAGAGCGCGGCGAACTCCTCAAGCTTCGCCCTTTGGGCGGAAGACAGATGGGTGGGCACCTCGACATTGATGCGTACGTGCAAGTCGCCCCGGCCATAGCCCTGAACACTCTTAATGCCTTTGTTCTTCAAGCGGAAGATCGTGCCCGGCTGGGTGCCTGGTGGAATCTTAACCGTGGCTGCGTCGTCCAGCGTCGGGACCTCGATTTCGGCCCCGAGCGCGGCCTGCACGAAGCTCAAAGGCACCTCGCAGAGCAAATCGTCACCATCGCGTTGGAAGATAGCATGAGGCTTAACGTGGAGCACGACATACAGGTCGCCCATCGGGCCGCCGCGGAAGCCGGCTTCCCCATTGCCGACGGAGCGCAGGCGCGAACCGGTGTCCACGCCGGCGGGGATGCGCAGTTTGATTTTCGAAGAGCGTTCGCGCCGCCCCTCGCCACCACAGGTGCGGCAAGGCTTCTCGAGAACACGGCCGGCGCCCTGGCAATGCGGGCAGGCTTGGGCGATGCTGAAAATTCCACGGGAGTTGATAACTTGACCGCGCCCACCACAGGACGGACATGTTCGGATGCGGGAACCGACTTCTGCGCCCGAGCCCTGGCAGGCGTCGCACGGCTCGGGCTTGTTGAGTGTGATTTCCTTTTCGCACCCGTGGGCCGCCTCCTCGAAGGTGATCTCCATGTCGTAGCGGAGGTCATTGCCGCGTTGGGCCTGAGTGGGGTCGGACCTGCCGCCGCCGAACAGGTCTTCGAAGATGCCGCCCCCACCGAAAACCTCACGGAAGATCTCGAACGGGTCGTGGAAGGCACCGCTGCCATACGCCCCAGCCCGGCGGTCGAACGCGGCGTGGCCATGCTGGTCATAAAGTGCCCGCTTCTGAGGATCGCTCACGATCTCGTAGGCCTCGCCGAGTTCCTTGAATTTTTCCTCAGCCGTTTTGTCTCCTGGATTCTTATCCGGATGATACTTCAGCGCAAGTTTGCGGTAGGCTTTCTTGACTTCGTCCGCGTCTGCCGCCCGCTCGACGCCGAGGACTTCGTAACAATCGCGCTTGGCCATGGCTCAAGTGGTGGGTTGCTTGGCCACGATAACGCTGGCCGGGCGCAGAAGTCGATCTCGGAACCTGTACCCTTTCCGAGTCTGCTGGACCACTTGGCCTTCGGGAACGTCCGGGGTTTCCTTTTGCGCAAGGGCTTCGTGAAGGTTCGGGTCGAAGAGTTTGCCGACGGCATTCAGCTCTTCTAGGCCGGCTTCGGTGAGTGCGGTTTTGAGTTGTTGGCAGACTAGGCTGACCCCCGCTTGCAGCGACTGGTCGGGCTCATGTCCGGCAGTTTGAGCCGCGGCCAGAGCCATGTCGAGACCGTCCAGCACCGGCAGCAGTTTTTGCAGCAAGCCTTCGTTGGCGTACTTGATCGCCTCCTGCTTTTCGCGAACAGCGCGCTTCTTGAAATTGTCGAAGTCTGCGCTGATGCGCAACAAGCGGTCCCAGTTCTCATCCGCCCGCGCCGCCCGCGCTTTGAGTTCGGCAAGTTGCTCCGGGGTCACGGTTGACGGCTCAACCACTACCAAGGGTTCGACGGCTGCAGTCTCAGCGGTCTCTGTCGGTTGCTTTTCAGTTTGCACGTTGCCTTTATTCATACGAGTCGGCTTCCAGTTCCATAGATTCAACGCGCTGAGGATAGACTATCGTTGGTTGTCCGGCAACTCACCAAAATGAGCGCAAATATGAGCCCAAAACCCAAGGCCGAGCTTTCCCAAACGGGGGAGGGGTAAAGCCCGGCTTTCAGCCTGTGCAAGTGGCGATCAGAGAATCAGCCAGCCAAAACACTGCTAAGCGCGGCCTCAGGGGCGGGCTTTGGTAGTGGTGGCGCGGGGCGTCAGTCCGCCAGGGCGGCTAGCGGCTATTTGCTCCCTTTTGGCCGCGAGGGAGAGGCGGCCCCACTCGGCGAGCCACCACCACGGGGCCACTTGAAGGCATCGGCGGGCAAATTGTTTTGTTCAGGCTGGAAGCTGCTCGGCAAATAGGCGGCAGCACTTTGGTTGCTCAAGATCATCGCGACCATGGGGCCGGCACCTACAGGCGTAGACGACGATGCCCCATAGCGCTGGTTAAACAGCACGCACATTAGTGCGAGGGCGACCGTTGTCGGGGCCAGCCATCCGAACCGGAAAGGAAGCAGCGCTTCCTCCGGAGCGAGTCTGCCAGCGAATAACCGCCGTTCAAGCCTCGCCGAGGGGTGGCGTGGGGTCCATGAATACAACCACTTCTCCAACTCGTTCGTCTCGTTCATGTGATTCTTCCTTTAAGAACATCCTCAGTTTCTGCAGGCCGTAACGGTAACGGCCTGCCGCGGTGTTCGGCGAAATGTCCAGCAGGTCGCCGATTTCATCGAAAGTGCGTTTATGCCAGATCTTTAGGACGATCACCTCGCGCTGGTCCTGCGGCAGCGTGGCCAAGCCACTCATCGCGGCCCGTTCCGTCGAGGTTTCTGTGGGCGAGCGCTCAAACCAGCGACTGGCTTCGAGTTCTCGCGTCAGCCTCCGCCATACACTGCGGCGGTAATTCAACGCGCGGTTGCGGAAACTGCGCAGGCAATAATGTTCCGGCAACTCCGGAGGCTGCAAGCGCTGTGTCAGCGCTACAAAGGTCTCCTGTAGAACGTCCTCGGCCTCCGCATGAGACAAGCCCAGCGCACGCCCGTACAACAGAAGTTCGGACGCCTTCGCGCGATACAATCTCTCGCACCACCCGGCTGGTTCAGCAGCGCTCACAGTTTCGCCCTGATAGACACTAGAAAGTCGAGATTTGTATAAAAATAGCAGGTCGGCTGGTTTCAGTCTACTGGGTGATGACCCTGAAGAATCTCGCTTTTTCCGTGCCCGAGGGGACCTTGAACAGGAAGGATCCGGTGCCGAAGCTGTTGGTCTGTTCCCGCGTCCACTGATTCAGAGGTTTTACTGCGCTGGTGGAGCTCACCAGCGCAAAAGAATGCGAGACAGGGCCTGTGCCGGCGACAGTGAACGAATCACCAGGCAGGAGCTGTGTGATCCTGGCTGGCGTGGCCGCGCTGTTCCCGAGTTTCTCAAATCGAACTTCGTCCATATACCACCGGGAATAGCCGCCTGAGGCGTAGGAGAATGTAATCGTGGGCGTTTTCGAGCTATTGGTAATGACGGCGACCGGTGTCCAAACATTGAGCGAAGCGTCCTGCTGAAACGCAGGAGTGTCTATCTCCGTCTGAGGCAAGTAGTTGGTATCAGCCAAAATGCAGCCGCTCGTAGCGACTATTTTCACGTGGATATCCTGCGAGCAACTGACCCTGGCGCCCTTCGAAACATATACACGATAAGCTCCCGGGCTTGAAGCGAGCGTCGGAGTGACCGTCCAGGTGGCGATGTTGGTGATGCCGAACATGGTTTTGCTCCGGGGCGCCCCAGCCGGAATGGCCGCTGAAGCGGAGCTTGAGAGAGTCGTTGTGCCCAGGCTATCAGGGCAGGATGGAGGGCAGCCGTTAAATGAGCTGCCGATACAGCCAGTCACGATCACATCCTCGGCGGGGAGGGACGTAGTGATGAACCTCACCAGTGCCACTGCGGCGAGCAACGGTCGGCTGGCGGAATGGGATAAGTTCTTCAGCATAATCAAGCTGGGGAACCGATTAGTCGCTTTGTTGTCGAACAACACGAGACTCCTGATCCTCACGACAGCGCTGATTCTTGATTAAGCGACAGCTTGCGTCAACCCACGAATTTGCATCCGTAGAAGCGGCACCAGTCTGGCGAGCTTAATCCGGGCGCATTCGCGAGTCCTTGGCAAGTTTAATAGGGACGCCCTCGGCCACCCGCAAGCCATGGACTGGCATCTCTTCAGCAATGGGATGGCATGAGGAAAGCAAGGGGATAGCAGGGGGAAAGCAGGGGGAGCACTCTCCCCCTGCTTTCCCCCTGCTATCCCCTTGCTTTCCCCCCGTTACACTCCTGCTGTTTCATGGCTCGCGGGTGACTGGATCTCAATGTCCTGGCTCAACGCACTGTCTCAGAGCGTTTCGGGGTCCAGGTAGCACCGGTTATACTTGGGCGCATCGGCGATTCCTTGGGGAGTCGGCCAGGACCCCTCGGCGAGGCGTCCCTGCCAAGGACTCGCGAATGCCCGCTTAATCCTGTGCATCCAGTTAGTGCTTCCCTTTTTTTGGCAACTGGCTAATACTTGGGTCTGCGGTTCAACTTTCAGAGCCCATGATCAGTCAAAAGCACTGTCCCTTTTGCAGAACACCTGCCATGTCCGGATGCGAGCACCTGGCACTGGCGGCGGAAGGTCGCGATTTTGTGCGGCGCTGCGTGGAGTTGTGCCAGGGCGAAAAGCAATGGCGCGTATTGTGCGATACTCGCCACCAACAAGGGGTGGCAAGTGGGGAATGGTCGCCAGAGCGGGAAGACTACACCTGGCTGGAGACGGCCTTCTGCCATGAGTTTTTGAAGCCGCTGACGTGGTTCACGGGGATAGAATATGAATGGCGGTCAGGGTCGAAGCCTGCGCATGCCGGTTTCTGGGTGCTGTTGTGGTCGAAAGCACCCAAGCGGCTCTGGTGGGAATTGCGGGATGAGTTTGAACGCCAGATAAGGGAGGGGCGGCCGAAGGGTGCGGGAAGTCCGAAGTCCGAAGTCCGAGGCCCTAAGTCGGAAGGCCGGAGGCAGACCTCGTTGCGGCTCTAAAGGGACGTGTTGCGAGCGATGGAAAGGCCACTACACTCGGCCCATGATTCGCAACATCATCTTTGACTGGTCGGGCACGTTGGTGGACGACTTACCGGCTGTCTGGCAGGCGACCAACTACGTGCTGGCGCAGGCCGAGCGGCCGGAGATGAGTCTGGAACAATTCCGTGCGGAGTTCTGCCTCCCTTTCACCATCTTCTACGAGCGGCACACGCCGCATGTGCCGTTGGCGCAACTCGAAAGCTGGTTTCACAGCCGGTTCCGCCAGGTACAGCATTCCGTCTGCGCCCTGCCACATGCGCGCGAGTTTCTCGAGTTCTGTCGGGCGGCCAAGCTGCGCACGTTTCTGCTCAGCACCGTCCACCGTGACCACTTCGCTGTCCAATCGGCCCTCACGGGTTTCGGCCCATTCCTCGACAAGCCGTACGTGAACGTGTGGGACAAGCGCGAGAAGATCCACGAGATCCTGGAAGAGAATGTCCTGGCTCCCGATGAGACATTGTTCATTGGCGACATGCAACATGACATCGAGACCGCGCGACACGGCGGCATCCATTCCTGCGTTGTGCTCACGGGTTACAATACCCTCGACCAACTGCGCAAGGCGGAGCCGGACCTGATCGTCGAGCACCTGCGCGAATTGCGTGAGGTCTTGCAGCAGAATGACCTGCACCTCAAGCCGCCGGTGAAGTGGTTCGAGGAAAGCCATCCGCCCATCGTGACGGTCGGCGGTCTGATCAACAACGACGCCGGCCAGGTATTGATGATTCGCACGCACAAGTGGTCGAATCTGTGGGGCATCCCCGGCGGCAAGATTAAGTGGGGCGAGACTTCCGTTGAGGCGTTGCGCCGCGAGATCAAAGAGGAGACGGACCTAACGGTTACGGACATCGATTTTGTGCTGGTGCAGGATTGTATTCACTCGAAGGAGTTTTATCGGGACGCGCACTTCGTTCTCTTGAATTATACTTGCCGATGCGCAAGCCCGCCGGCCGTGAAGCTGAACGAAGAGGGCCACGACTTTCGTTGGGTGACGGCGACGGAAGCGATGGAGATGTCGCTTAACCAGCCAACGCGCACGTTGTTGCTGGCCGTAGGTGATCGAAAACGGCAAGGAACAAAGCATGTCTAAGATTGCGATAGTTGATCTGGAGGTGTATTACCACGTGGGTGTTACCGATGAGGAGCGGGCCAAGCCGCAGCGCCTGCTCGTGACCGTGGATATGAGTCTGGACTTTTCGGCAGCGTCGGTCAGCGACCGCATCGAACGGACCATCAACTACCAGGCGGTGGCGGACGAGATACTGAAGTTCGGCGAAGGCCGGAGCTGGAGGCTGCTCGAGAAACTGGTCACGAATCTCGCGGACAGGATCATGATACAACATTCACCGCATGAAGTCACAGTAGAGGTCAAGAAGTTTTCGATCCCGCAGGCCCGCTACGTAGCGGTAAGCACAGGCCGGAGCCGTCCGCCGCGCTGAGCCATTTGAAGCGGCCAGCGTCCAGGAGAAGGCGGCGAACGGACGGCATGGCAAGCGATGCACCTCGTGTCCAGTTAAGGGCTGAGCGCAATAATTGAAATGAGCGCGACATCGAGAATCAGAGATGTGCTGGCTGGGTTAGCGGGCGCTGTGATTGGCGGCGTAATAGGTTTCGTCGCCTTTATCTGGATCGCCCGTCAGGGGTTTTACGCGTTGATGCTTCCTGGCGCACTGGCCGGGATCGGCGCCAGCTTGTTTGTGAGCGATCGGTCAGTCCCGCGCGCTGCGCTCTGCGGCGTGTTCGCCTTGGGATGTGGTCTGTTCGCCGAATGGCGATTCGCGCCGTTTATCAAAGACCCCAGCATTGGCTATTTCTTAGCCCACGTTCACTTACTGAAGCCAATTACCCTTTTGATGATCGTAGTAGGGGGCGTCCTGGGTTATTGGCTCGCACTGGGGCGGGAACATTATACCAAACACAGCGACCCGGCCCAGCACTGAATCTTGAGTGCTGGTTCATCCTCCTCGGGATCGTCGAGCTTCTAGGAATCTAGCCTCAGTCCCCCACGCTACACTCGAAGACGACCATAAGGACGATAGGGGTCACCCTGGGACGCCGGTGATATAGGTTTGCAATTGGCTGATGGTCGAGGTCTGGGCAGAGATAATCCAGTTTACGAGGTCTCCAATTGAGACGATGCCGGCGATCCGATCGCCTTCCAGCACGGGCAGGTGCCGGAAGTGATGATCCGTCATCAGTCGCAGGCATTCCTGCACGGTGTGGGCAGGGGTCACATGAAGAACATGGCTGGAGAGGATTTCCTTCACTGCCGTGGTCTTGGATGCTTTGCCTTTGATCACGACTTTGCGAGTGTAGTCGCGTTCCGAGATGATGCCCACCAATCGGTCATTCTCCGTCACGAGCAGCGCGCCCACGTTCTTGTCGGCCATCATCTGGACGGCTTCCAGGACGGTGGCTTCGGGCGAGATGCACCAGGCGCCGGAGCCCTTTTGGTTTAGGATTTCGCTGATTACGGCGTTCGGGTTCATTGCAGGCACATCCTATCACTGACTGGCAGGAATCGCACCATGTTTTTTCCTGCCGGAACAGTTACGTTTTTTCCGCACCGTTGAGAAGCGAGCTAGGTGTGTCGAGAGGAGGCGGCAGACACCTAAATGCAGCCTTCTCTTGATTTTCGTGGCCGAACGATGGCGTATGTGAGACAAAGAGACACGGTCGCAAATTACGGGCAGCATGAAAGCCATTCGATTGATTCAACCGGGCCGGGCGCTGGAACTGCAGGAGGTCAAAGTGCCTGCGGTCGGTGCGCGGGACGTGCTGGTGCGGGTGAAGGCGGCGGGGATCTGCCATTCGGATGCGCATTACCGAGCGGGGAAGTCGGTCGTTTGCCCGCTGCCGCTGACGCTGGGGCACGAAGTCGCGGGGGTGATCGAAAAAGCTGGGGCGGAGGTTGCGCAATTCAAGGCCGGCGATCGAGTATGCCTCCATTACCTCACGAGTTGCGGGGAATGCATCTACTGCCAGCGTGGAAGCGAACAGTTTTGCACTTCGGGTGCGATGATCGGGAAGTATCGCGATGGCGGCTACGCCGAGTTCATCGTCATGCCGGCTCGCAGTGTGGTCCGGTTGCCTGAGGAGATTTCCTTCGAGCAGGGCGCCATTCTCATGTGCTCGTCGGCGACTTCGCTGCACGCGATAAACAAGGCACGGCTCCGGGCAGGGGAGTCCGTGGCGGTTTTTGGTGTGGGCGGACTGGGTCTCTCGGCAATTCAACTAGCGAAGGTGTTTGGCGCGCGGGAGGTCTTCGCAGTAGATATCAATCCCGGAAATCTTGCTCTTGCTGAGCGCTTCGGCGCAGTGCCGATTAATGCTGGGGAACGTGAACCAATAGCGGAGATCGGACGGTTGACTGGCGGGCGGGGGGTGGATGTTGCGTTGGAGTTGATCGGTTTGCCCTTAACGATGCGGCAGGCGGTCCGATCGTTGGGCGTCCAGGGGCGCGCCGCGCTAGCCGGCATCACGGACAAGACCTTCGAAGTCGCGCCTTACATGGAGGTGCTGAGCAAAGAAGCCGAGATCATTGGGGTGTCGGATCACCTGGCGCAGGAGTTGCCTCAGTTGCTCGAATGGGCACGGCGCGGCGCGCTGGATTTGTCGAGGGTCATCACGCGTACGCTGCCGCTGGAACCTAAAGCCGTCAACGAGGCATTGGATGGCCTGGAACGGTTCGGCGGCGAGGGGCGCATGGTTATTCTGCCGTAGTGCCACGGGCACGAAGTGCGGCACTGCTATTAGGTATGAAGCTCACAGGAAAGTTCACGGTGGTGTTGGTGACGGTTCCGGATGTGAAGACCGCGCGCACCCTGGCCCGGACAGCACTTAAAGCACGGCTGATTGCGTGCGCGAATCTGGTGCCCCGGATCGAGTCGCACTACTGGTGGCGAGGAAGCATCGAATCTGGTCCCGAAGTGCTTGTGATGATGAAAACAACAACAGCCAGCTTGACCGCGCTGGAGAAGTTGGTGATGGCCACGCACCCATACGAAACGCCGGAATTCATCGTGCTGCCCGTCAGCCGCGGCAACAAGCGCTACTTGGAATGGGTGGCGGCATCCGTGCAGTGAACATCGTGAGGCCACTAACCTGAACCAGAGGTATGGGTGCTGTCTGGCTGCAGAATTATGACCCGTTGCATAGTCCAGTGCTCTCAACGATCCTCGCGGCGCTTCCGGTGGTGGTGTTGCTCGGCTCGATTGCACTATTAAAGATCAGGGTTCATTTCTCGGCTCTGGTCGGGCTGGGTGCCGCATTGGCTGTCGCTCTGCTGGCTTATCAGATGCCGGTCAAGGCGGGATTGGCGGCCTCCATTTATGGCGCCGCGTTCGGCTTGTTTCCCATTGGTTGGATCATACTGAACGTGATCTTTCTCTACCACCTCACGGTCAACCGTGGCCTGTTGGCGGTCCTCCGCGACAGCCTTGCCACCTTGGCGCCGGACTCAAGGATTCAAGTGATCCTGATCGCATTCTCGTTTGGGGCCTTCATCGAAGGCATTTCCGGCTTCGGTGCCCCCGTGGCTATTACGGGAGCTATCCTTATTCAGCTTGGGTTCCGGCCATTGCACGCTTCAGGCCTGGCCCTTATCGCCAATACTGCCCCTGTGGCGTTCGGTTCACTGGGCATTCCTATCACGACGCTGGCTCAGGTCACCGGTCTGGATGTACTCAAACTCTCCGCAATGGTGGGGCGCCAATTGTCATTCTTCTCGGTCCTGGTGCCTTTTTGGGTGGTGGCAGCATTCGCTGGCTGGCGTGGGATGTGCGGCGTTTGGCCGGCGGCACTCGTCGCCGGACTAGCCTTCGCGATACCGCAATTCCTGGTGTCGAATTTTCATGGCCCGTGGCTGGTCGGTGTGGCCTCAGGCGGTTGCTCCATAGCAGCTCTCGTCGGCCTGATGCGTGTCTGGCGGCCCGCAGAAGACTGGGCGGCGCATGCCGGCGGGCCGCCCGAAGGGTTTGTTGAAGGCAGCCCGGAACAGGTCATTACCGCGCTCCCTAATGGGCAGATGGAGAAAAGGCCAGCGATTGGCGCTAAGGCCCCACTGTCGAATGGGGACCAGGCGGCACACTGCTCTGCCATCCGGCCCCAGGTTTGGCGTGGTTGGATGCCATGGGTGATCCTGACGGCGTTCATCCTGCTCTGGGGCCTGCCCCAATTCAAAGCTGCGCTCGACCGATTGGTGGCACCGAAGCTGGCCGTGCCGCATTTGCACAACCTCGTCCAGCGCGTAGCGCCCGTCGCCCCGGCTGGAGCGAAACCGGAGGCGGCCGAACTCAAGCTCAACCTTCTTTCCGCCACTGGCACGGGTATTCTGCTAGCCGCCATCGTTGCTGGGATGGCAATGGGTTTCGGGCCCCGGCAACTGGCCAGGACTTATGGCTATACCCTTTGGCGTGTGCGCTATTCGCTGCTGACTATCGCTGCCATGCTGGCGTTGGGCAACGTGACAAAATACTCGGGAATGGACGCCACCCTGGGCCTGGCGCTGGCCCATACCGGGTGGTTGTATCCGTTCTTCGGCACCCTGCTGGGTTGGCTGGGGGTGGCGTTGACCGGGTCGGACACGTCATCCAACGTGCTCTTCGGCAGCTTGCAGAAGATCACTGCCGAGCAAACCGGCCTGAGCCCAATCCTCATGACCGCCGCCAACAGCGCAGGCGGGGTGATGGGAAAGATGGTGGATGCCCAAAGCATCGTGGTCGCCAGCACCGCCACCAACTGGTATGGGCACGAGGGCAGTATTCTGCGCTTCGTCTTCGTGCATAGCCTCGCTCTGGCGGTATTGATGGGTCTGCTGGTGTTGCTGCAGGCTTACGTCGTTCCGTTCAGCCGGATGGTAGTGCCCTGAGAGGACTTGCGCGGCGCAATGGATTGCGGCAGAGTGAGATCAAATTAACCTGGAATCCTATGTCACACGAAATCGAACTCCAACAATTCCCTAAGGAAATCACCCTGAAGGACGGTTCCAAGTGCAAGCTGCGCCCGCTGCGCAAGGACGACGAAAAGAGCTTCCACGAGTTCTTCCTGGCCGTGCCTGAGGCCGAGCGCATGTTTATCAAACACCGTGTTACCGAGCAGGATGTCATCCGCGATTGGTGCCAGAATATTGACCTGGGTCGCAACTTGCCGCTGCTGGCTTTCGTGGACGGCAAAATCGTGGGAGACGCCACGCTCCACCAGCAATTGGGCGGGTGGAAGAGGCATATCGGACGGGTTAGTGTGCTGGTCCTGCCGAAATATCGCGGGCGGGGATTGGCCCGGGCGCTGGTGACGGAGATCGCCAACCTTGCCCGCGACCTGGGCCTGAAGAAGGTCGAAGCGGAGTTCATCGGCGAACAGGCGGCTGCTATCAAGATGTTCGCCCTGCTCGGATTCAGCAACCTGGTCCGGCTGGAGGATTACGTGAAGGACATGCAGGCCATTGACCACGATTACATTCTGATGGGCCTGGAATTGAAGACCGACGAAGAATACGCGGGGGTCGGCTAATCCCGGTGTCCTGGCGGGTTGAATACGTCAGATCGGTTAAATAAGTTATATAGGTTACATGTGTTACATGGTTGCAGGCTCCGCTGGCGCGGGTGGCTCATGTAACTCCTGTATGGGTTTAACCATGTAACCTTCATACATGCGCCCGGAGACTTGTCCCAACTGCGGGGCGGAAGTGCCGCCCAAAGCCAGGGCTTGCCCGGAATGCGGGGCGGATGAGCATACGGGTTGGTCGGAAGCAGCGCGCGCCGATGGGTTGGACCTCCCGGACGATAATTTCGACCACGACGACTTCGTCAAACGCGAGTTTGGCGACAAGAGCCCGGTGCCGCGCGGAATTCATTGGTTTTGGTGGGTTGTGGCATTGCTGTTGGTGGCTGCTTTTCTTGTCTGCTGGCTGCGATGATCGGGGCCACCGGCTGGGCAGCAATCCGCGGCGGCACGTTTCTTCGTCGGTGCCATTCGCATCCCTGGGCGGAAACCCATCGGCGAGCACAACCGTTGCGAGCTGAGGCCTGGAAAGCCAAAAACGCCCACAAAAGCGCTACCCCTGGTGGTTCTCATGACGGCCTCGCCCCTATATGTGGTGTGCTTTGGCCGGACCTGTTTCCAATCCCTCACTCGCTCGCCCAAGCCCATCAAAAGCGGACGCCTCGCCAAGGCCTCCGGATCTGTCTTGCCATTGACTCGCAAATGGGCGCGGCCGCGCCCTTTCGGGCAGCTTACTGTGTCTGATCATTGATTCGACGGCTCTGGTCCACGAGCCGGTTTAACCGGGCACGCACACCAGGTGGAACCGAGGTAAAATGGATGAGATAGCGGTCGCTTGATTCATCAAAGGGGCGGATCACTTTTGCGTAAAGCTCTGGCACCTCATTCTCGCCGGCCACGGCCTCCAAACGAAGCAGGAGGTTGGAGAAAACCGGCAGAGGGCTGCGCGACCCGATCACGGCTCGGCGGGCGGAAAGGGCGACGAAGGCCCCGGGCTCCATCTGGTCATTGAGGTGCTTGCCGGTCAGCAGGACGTATTGAAAGGGCACCGGCTCGGCAAGCGTGGTACATTCCGTTTCCTCTGCGAGCCCCAGTTCCGGATGGTCCTGGTGGCCCAACAACTGACGACAGCGGAGGGGCTCCTTCATGCCCTTGGCGTGAACCTCGACCTCGTCGCCGAGGATCAGGCCACGACCGGCCGCGTGTATCAGAGTGGGGGAGACGATTACCTGCCCTCCGACCGTGAAGCTCTCAATCCGTGCCGTGGTGTTGATCGTCCGCCCAACAACCCCGTACTTCGACCGCTTCGTTGATCCAATGTTGCCGACCACCACATCGCCAGTGTGGAGCGCGATTCCCATCTCAATCACAGGCCAACTCCTTTGGAGATTCCTTTCATTCACGTCCCTCATCACCTTCTGCATCCCGAGGGCGCAGAGGACAGCTCGCTGGGCATCATTCTCCAGGGCCACAGGGGCGCCAAAAAGCACCAGGATGGCGTCCCCGATGATCTCGTCGATCGTCCCGCCGTTTGATTGGATCACTTCAACCATGGCCGACAGATAGTGGTTCAAAAGGGAGACCACTTCCGTGGCCTCGAGCCGTTCGGCCAAGGCGGTGAAGCCCCGAAGATCGGACATTAGGATCGTCACCTCCCGTTTCTCTCCGCCGAGCTTGAGCCCGTCGGGTGCGTCAAGAAGTGCCTCCACGACTTCATCGCTCGTATAGCGGCCAAAGACCTTCCGAATGAACTCATTGCGACGCTCAAGCTCCTGGTAGGAGTCCTTGAGCTGCTGGGTCATTTTATTGAACGCGGTGGAAAAATCTCCCATGAAGTCAACCCGCTGCCCCAGGTCTCCCCCGGCGATTTGTTGCGTCTTGTAAGTAAGATGACGCAGATTTGATTGAAGGGCTTTTAAGGATTGAACGACCGGCATCCGGCCAAGGAGGTTGCCAGTCTCCAGATCCCCTCTAGCGATCCGCTCCATCGCCTCGGCGAAGGGTGCGAATTCAGACAGAAACCGATTGGCAAAAGTTAAGAGCTGCCGAACCTCGTTGTCCGGCAGCCCCTGCGGGATGGCAATCGGCGGCGGCACCTTGCCTGTCCGCAGTTGATGCAAAACCGCGGTGATCGAATCAAGAACTGCTTCCTCAACCGAAATCATTGCACAGGCTTACTTGGGCACCACGGTGAATCGGCAGGTTCGAGCTCCCGAACCCCAGCAATCGACTTCTTTCACCGCGTAATCCTTACCCGAGTATGCCAGCAGTAAGCCTGCAATAAAACCCTCATCGTAAGTGCAGATCTGCTCTGAGCAGAACGGGATACCCGAGCAGTCAAGGTCTTCGTCCACGGTGACCACGAAGGATCCCCGCTCTAAATCGGTTGATTCGACACGGAAGATCCCAATATTGAGATCCTTCAGTGACCGCTGGAGATCCGCAAAGAACACGTCCAAGCTCGTCTTTTGGGTCAGGACGTTCGCATAAAAGGCGATTCCAGCTTGTTTACCTGCCTCGTAAAAGGCGCGGTCGGCCTTCTCGACACCGAACTCCCGGATGAGCACGTCGCGCAGGGTGTACTGCATCAACCGGTAAACGGCGACGTGAGTCATCGGGCCAAGGTTGGGGCGGCCTTCCTTCAGATCGCCCAACATGCTCCATTCGAACTGGCTTTGATCTCGCTCTTCTTTAAACATGGTTCTCAGTCCTTTCTTGGTTTACGCTTTTTGAATCACCGAGGCTAGTCAGTCTTTATTCAGATCTAAACGAGGCCGACTGTCGGCGTCCAGTTTATTAGGTTCTCGATCGCAAATCTGCGGGCCGCTGCCGGCAGCGGGCTGGGCGGAAGAGTGCAGCGAAACCAAGCGCGAGATCAGCACTGCCATGTAGAACATCCCAGTGATGGCTTCAATCATAGCGAGCATCCGAGCTACCCGGGAGAGCGGCGCGATGTCGCCGTAGCCGACTGTAGTGAGGGTGATGACGCTGAAATACAAGGCGCTGAACCCGTCTAAGGTGGCCGGCGCATCCGGACCCACAGGCAGGGTGAACGCGTGGGGATTCAAGCGGGCGACGGCGGCATAAGCGGGCACCCAAACCAAAGCCAACATCAAAAACCCCGCCACCCCGGCGCAGAGAACATTGGCGTCGACCCGAGGCGCGCGCACGATGAAGGTGAGCAGGCGCGTGATGACAAAGGCGAAGAAGGCGACGGCGGCGCCCAGAAATATAGCCGGATGCAGCAGGTCGGGGCGGAAGTGGTTGATCCACTTCCCGGCTAAAGCGGGAGTGAGCAATACGAGTGCGAGGATCAAGACCTTGCGCCGGCTTCCGACCACCCACACGGCGGATACCATCACGATCGTCAGAAGCAACGATTCGAGCAGGTCGCCCTGCGGCAAATCCTGGACGAAGGGCGCGGACACGAAGAGAAGTCCCAGCGCCACCAGGAGCTTGACGGTGGGGTAGCGATCGGCGCCGAGCGGAAGGGCGGATTGGCCCCGGGGCGGGACGGACGGTTCGGGCGATTGCGATGTGGGTTTCATTGGCCTTATTTCGCGAAATGGTTTAAGGCGTTGAGCATGGGTTCGCTGGAAAGCCGGATCATGCCGGTTAGCGGATGGTCCAGCTCAACAACCAGGAGGACGGCGACGGCGACCGACAGGGCCGCAGAGACCAGGGCGAGGGTGGCGGTGGCGTTAGGTGGCGCGAGCAGGCTGAAGCCGAGAAAGATGATCATGAGCCAACAGCCGACAGCGATCAGCAACAGCTTGGGAATCGAGGGGACCATCTGCGCCAGCAACATCATGCGAAGTTGGGCAAGGTCCACGGCCAGAGACGCGGCCTGCGCCTTCAGGCCGCGCTGCGTGTCGTCGCGAGGGGAGAGAGATTGGATGGCGGCATAAACTACGTCGCCCGCTTGCACGTTGGGCATCAACTGGGCCTGCTCGCGCGCCTCTTGCGGCCACATGTGCCGGACCGCTTCCTCGGCGGCTTGCCGAAAGTGGACGCGCGCTTCGGCCGCTTCCGGACCATAGGCGCTAAGGATGCGGTCCAGGAACGCTACCTTGGCTGCCATCTGGATGACCGCGGTGCGCTGGGTGTCGTAGGTGCCCTTGGCGGAGCTCACGAGCAAGCCCAGAAGCAAGGCGGTCATCGTGGCGACCAGACCCATGGCCAGCTTTACGGCGTCCTTGGAGTCCGCGCTCAAATGATGCTCCGGAAGGTGCCTTCGCACCGTGCGTCCGAGCAGCACCGCGGCCACAAGGGCGGCGAAGAGGCTGGCCGCAGCGAGAGTGGTATTCATGCCAGTTTTCTTGGGAGTTGGTCACTGAAGGGTGAGTTCAGTTCATTCGCTCGTCGTTTCCGGCTCGCATGATGGATTCAGTGTGTTCTTTTGCCGTGGGCAGAGTCAATGGGATGCTTGCTCAGTCGCGGGAGCTCTCGCGCAAGCTTCGCTCGAGTTCGGCCCGCAGTTCTTCCCGCTCGGCTTCCGATGCCCCTCGAGGTACCATGATGGGCTGGTTTAGGACCATTTCGCACCGGCCAAACGGAAGCGGAATTTGAAATCGGTCCCAGCTTCTGGTGCAAATCTTTTGGCGGGTGTTCCAGGTGACCGGCACAATGGGTAGGCCGGTCACTTGCGCCAGGGAGATGACGCCTTCCTGCACGACGTAGCGCGGGCCGCGCGGCCCGTCCGGCGTAATGGCCACGTTGTGGCCGCGCTCGGCCTGGCTGGTCAATTCCAACAATGCCTGAGGGCCGCGGCGGCTGCTTGAGCCGCGCACCGCCAGCACTCCAAACTTCCTCAGCACGGCGGACAGCAGCGCTCCGTCCTTGCTGGCGCTAATCAAGGCCGCGAGTTTGCGGGGGTACTTCCGGTGCACAACCATGGACAATGCGAGGCGGTTGTGCCAGATGCAAAAGATCACCGGCCGTGCCAAAGCCCGATCCATGAGCCCGGAGGCATCGCGCCACTCATACCGAAGAGTGGTCGTAATGAGTCTCTCCACGAAAAAGGCCAAGACGGCCGTCAACCGCTGCGACCGTCTCGGGAGATGAGGCACTACCGGGCCTTTCCGCACGAGTGCTGGTGCGGGGTCAAAGGCCAGGGTTGCTGCGGTTGCTTGGGTGTTCACGGCGTGCCGGCAAAGCCCGTATGACTTCAAAACACCAACGCGAGCTTTACCCAGACGTAGTTACCCTTCATTGTGTTTTTGACATCAAGCTGGGGCACCCATTTCATGTTAAAGGCGAGCTCGGTCTTGCCGATTTTCCGGATGTAGGAAACGACCGGCCCCACGCCCACATCCTGCAACTCGAAGGCACCGAGCACCGCACCCGAGCCGCTGTCGCCGGTGAATTGCTTCATCCAGTAGCCGTTGGCACCCACGCCGAGATAGCCGCCGAAGAGCGGCAGATGCTGCGCGACCGTGAGATCGATATGGAAGACGTCACCCGAGGTGTAATTGGCGGCGGTGTTCTCGGTATTGAAATCAACGCCGGCAAAGACGCTGACTTCGGTGCCGATCTTGCTACTCAACCAACTGAAGGTAATCTCGGGCTCGAAAGTCCAAAAACCGAGACCCGGATTAGCGAGACTGGTCTTGTCGAACTCGCCGCTCGGCGCGTAAAGGCCGAACCGCCCGTCCCACTTGGAGTCGCCGTTGGTCCACCCCAGGGCCGCCGGCACGAAGTAGATATCCCCAAGGCCACTGGCTGAGTCCTTGGCCGGTTCGGTTCTTCGGCCGGTTTGGACGTCGCCCGAGACGGTCACCCAGGTGTAAGGAATGGACGCGAAGAGGCTGTAATTCCCGCCCAGGAGCTTGAGCGGTGTCTCCCAGAGCAGAACGGACGAGTCGCTGTACGAGGTGGCTTTCACATTCAGCGCCACCCGGCCATCGCGTACCGGCAATGACTGGCCACCGCCGGCCTTGCCGTCGTAGTAGGTGAAGATGTTCATGTAGGCGAACGACGGGAATCCCGGAAGGGTGTCGATGAAGTCCGCAGTCTGCCCGGGATTATAGTGTGCGATACCGTTCTCCTCGGCGACGGCGGCGAGTGCCGGTACCAGGAGCGCGTAGGCCAGAGCGATGAGTTTATTGAAGCCAGGGTTTGTTTTCATTGGTGTTTATTGGTATCTATTGATTTGAGTTGAAATGAGGTTGCCATCACCAGGCGAGATCGAGCTGTAATTGGAAGTAACTACTCAGGTCAGAACGCGGGCGAAGGAATAGAGGCGCAAGATTTCTAGATTTTGTACGGGACTCCAGAAAGCCGTCATGGCAATCTGGCGGCGTGCTGGAAACCGAAATCGTTCAAG
>Ga0073936_10004242_pt1 | contig 19993 bp, 12 predicted proteins | sample AliMusrvi5mmetaG_FD_87041 | JGI IMG/M metagenome (GOLD analysis project Ga0073936, IMG submission 87041) | Freshwater lake bacterial and archeal communities from Alinen Mustajarvi, Finland, to study Microbial Dark Matter (Phase II) - Alinen... | ecosystem: Environmental > Aquatic > Freshwater >... | reverse complement strand
TTCTTCACTAAAAAATCGATGTTGTCGCATAGCCTTTTTTACTGATTTTTCTTTTCCCATTTTTCCTGTTTTTAGTTAACCTTTTTTGTCTAATTTTGGTCAACCTATTTCAGGCACGGACATTGGCAGCATCCCTGACTTTTGACTTTTGACTTCTGACTTCTTACTAATGACTAATGACTAATGACTTCTGACTAATGACTAATGACTAATGACTTTTGACTAATGACTACTGACAATTGACTGTGAAATCTTCAGCGCTATATCTTCAAACTCTTCTTTAGTAAGTTTAAGTTTTGGCTTGCTGAAGTCAATGTCATAAACGCCGTTGATAGGTACAAGGTGAATATGTGCATGAGGGACTTCAAGGCCAACTATAGCCACACCCACCTTTTTACATGGAATGTTTTTTCCGATGGCAACTGCTATTTTTTTTGCAAAAAGAAATAACCCTGCATACAGTTCGTCATCCAGATCAAAAAGGTTGTCAATTTCTTTTTTGGGGATAACAAGGGTGTGTCCTTTTGCCAGTGGATTTATATCAAGAAATGCGTAGTAATTATCACTTTCAGCAATCTTATATGAAGGGATTTCCTTGTTGATTATTTTGGTAAAAATACTTGACATAATGAGGTTTGATTATCGTGAAATTTTAATTATTTCAAAAGTCATTGTTCCGGCAGGAACAATGATCTCTACATTTTCGCCAACTACCTTGCCAAGCAATCCTTTTGCAATGGGGGAGGTGACAGATATCTTTCCTGATTTAAGGTCTGCCTCACTTTCGGGAACAAGTGTGTAGGTAATTAATTTCTCAGTTTTCAGATTCTTTAATTTTACTTTTGATAAAATAAAAACTTTCGAATTATCGAGTTTGCTTTCGTCAATAATTTTTGCATTGCTGACCAGTTCCTCCATTTTCGAAATCCTTAGTTCAAGCATGGATTGCGCATTTTTGGCTGCATCGTATTCTGCATTTTCCGAGAGGTCGCCTTTGTCGCGGGCTTCGGCAATTTGCTGTGATATCAATGGTCTTTCAATAGTCTTCAACTTGTTGATCTCTTCTTTCAGTTTTTCAAGACCTTCTTTGGTATAGTATTTTACTTCCATTGCAATTATTTTTATAACGTGATAACCCGGTTAATTTTATTTGATCGCTGCACCATTTGCAGACTTTGGTTCTTTTCAAACCAGCTAAAGGAAACAGAAAAACAAATCACTTTCTTAAGATGATAAGGGTATTAGGCTGATGATTAATTTCCCGTTACCTCTTTGCCTTTTCCTATTGCTGCAATTTGTAATTTCAAATTCCTTTTTTCTTTTGTTGATGTCAATAGAATAAAGCTTTGCATTGCGATATTCTATTAACGTTTAAAGGAAAAAAACTTCTTTTTTTCCTTTATGATACTGTTTGATAATAAAAAAAGTTTCTGCCCGATATAATATAAAGAAACCCGGCACTTCCGTGCCGGGACTCTTTATAATGGGGAAGAAATCTAAAAAATGAGAAACTTACATATTAATCCTCACGCCAATACAGTGTGTTCCCTGGAAAGGATTCGAAGCCCTGTAAGAATAATCAAGACCAAATGAAGAACCTTTAACTTTGTTTAAGGGAATCTCAACAGTAAAGCCGCCGCAAGGACCGGTGTAAGCAGTTGTTCTGTTTGCTGCATCGGTAATGCCTTTTTCATACATGTATCCGCCTCTCAGCATAAGGTAAGATTTCAGTCTGTATTCTAAACCAAGAATAAACTGATCTTTTGTGAATGAGTTGGATGTAAAGTTGCCTGCTGCAGTGAGCTTATTGTCTTTATTGATTGTGAAATCATAAGCTGCACCAATGTTGAGCAGTGAAGGCAATTCAAAATCAGCTGAACGCTGTTCAACAGTAAACTGGTTGTCGTTGCCCGGTATAATTGTCCTGAATGATAATCCATCACCTTTGAACTTCATACGTGGTCCGACATTTTTGAGTGCGATACCAAAATGGATATTGTCAGCTTCACCTGTTACATACTGAATTCCGGCATCGAGAGCAAGACCTTCTGCTGAGGCATCAGAAATGGATTCAGAGATGATCTTGAAAGTTATTCCGCCATAGATACTATTTGAAAATGCTTTGGCATAACTGATGCCAATGTTCATGAGACTTGGTGAAAATGTTCCAATGCCGCCTTCGGGTAAATCAACAGTTGTAATTTGAAGATCGCCAAATGACATTGCCATAATTGCCAAACTCAGCACACCTGATTTTCCAAGTTTCTGTGAAAGACCAAAGTTGTTGATATTTATTCCTGTTCCTTTCAGCCAAATTGACCTCGAGAAAATCAATTCGGTTTTATCAACAAAAGCGGTTCCGGCAACATTCTGGTAAATTGACTCCAGACCACGAACTGATGCGGAATTGGCGCCACCCCAGCCTGAACTGCGTGCCCAGGGATTGATTAAAAGTTCTGAACCTCCTGCTTGTCCTGACCTGTCCTGGTTTCCGGCGAATGACCGGAAAGAAGGAAATAATGAAATCAGGATAATAACAATAGCGGAAATTTTATAAATTCTTTTCATAGTTTATTTATGTTATGAGTGAATACCAGTTTAAATTAATTATTAGAATGAGTTAAGGTCTATCGGACGTAAAGTTCCAAACCATTTGACAACTTTTTCGCCAACACCCGGCACATTCACGTAGATGAGATAAACACCTCCCGAAATTGGAATTCCTGCAAAATTCTTAAGATCCCAGTCAAGCGAAGTCTTCGATTCATCTTTATTGTATTGTCTCACCAATGTTCCATTCACAGTGTAAATAGAGATGGTACATTTATCAGGAAGATTGGTTATTTTGATCCTGTTATCAAGCTGATTGGTTTCATAAGAATCATATCCGTAGTAAGGATTAGGAACAACATTGATCAGGTCAAGGGCTGAAGTGGCAGCGGTAGTATTCCTTGTTTCTGTTTTGATATCGTCTGTAGTGAATTTATACATAGGATAATTGTTGTTCTCAGGAGTTGTTGAACCATAGCTTGAATAATTGGTCTTGTATGATTTTGAAACCCTGATCCTGATCTTTACATCAGTTGACAACCAGGTTTGATTAGGAGCAGCCATTGGAATTCCGGCATACATGGCATCTTTGAAAACATCTCTCTTGTTAATGACATGATTGGGATCGGAAGCGTTATACATTTCATTATAGAGCCAGTTTCCGCTATCATAGATCGGACAATCATTTGCATTATTACCGTTATGCCCTATGATATAGACATAATGCTGTCCACCCCAAAGTATATTTCCAAGACTGGTTGTAAAATTGGAAGTTGGATTGAATTTCATATCGCGACCATGTTCACCAACCAACCAGGAGTTTTCACCAAACATGATATTTAGTCTTTCACCTGTTTCAACATTAATTGCATAACCGGGGAACCAGCTCATACCCGTAGGATGAAGTCCGTTATCGGTGGCCTCAGCAGTTGCGGTATCTCCGTTAATATCTACAGATTTACCTTTCCTGAGATCAAATTTTTGCAAAACATGTCCTTCAGTTAAGGCAGCATCTGCTGTTTCTGCTGTTTCCAGAACACAACATCTGGTCCATTTGGTTTTATCAGGAGTTAAAACAAGATCAATACTTGCAATAGAACCAAGTTTAATTGCAGTCCATCCTGCATTGTCCCATGCAACACCATAAGCTTTAACACCACCTGATACAGATTCCTTTGCGCACATTTTGTAAGGAGCCCATGTTCCATTGAGTATTTTCTGATAATTTTTCTGAGGATCTAACCAATAATTAACACCTGCGACAGGAGTGGCTGGTGGTGGAGTGTAATCAGAATTATCATTGGCTTGATCATCTTTGGTAGTGCCACAACGTATCCAATTCCAATAGCCTCCGCCATCAATATCAGAAACTCCGCTTAACCAGCGTTTGGAACTGTCAGCGTAAGTGATAGTGGCTTCAATAAATCCATTATCATTGTTTACAACTGCATTATCTCCGGGGTTGCTCGATTGCTGAATGGAAATTGATAAACCCTGATCCAAAAGTAATTGTTCATTGCTTACGAGGATGGTTTTATCCGAATGAATAACATCACTATTAGCATCATTTGTCAATGTCCAGCAAGCATTATTGATTGAAGTAACAGTGTCAACGTTAAATTTCAAAGTGTAGTTGCCCGGTTTTACATTAAGAGGGTCAATTACTTTAACATCAATAGGTCCTCTGCTGTTTTCGTAAACAGGATGCAGACATTTATTAAATGTTACAATTGAATCAATCGTTTCAGGAGTCAGGTCTAAGTTGTTTCCACCATTTCCTTGTCCTTCCCATCTGGTAATTTTTGGACCGGTACCATACTGTGATTGCTGCACAGTGCCACCAGCTTCCGGTGACGGAATATGAGGAATACCAGTAGATACAGTGATATTCTTACGGCCTGCGAGATAAACTCTTTTCTGACCGTCAAGACCGCTAACACCCGGGATTTGAGAGTTTGGTTCTTGTGAATATTTCATATAGTTATTGTAACCATAAGCCAATGCGAGGAAGTAATATTGTTTATGATTGATAAGACGATTATCGCCGGTGGCAAATTGGTCAGTCAGAATTCTGAATGAATGAACAATACCTGCGTTTGATCCATCAACTTCTTCGACTGGTACATTGGCAGCCAAAGCCTGGTCAAAATTGTAATTAATAAGTTGACCTATTGCTGTTCCCTGAGAATCAAAATTTTTGACATCGCACTGAGCTACAAGCCTGGCTTTGTCAGCATCATGAACTTCACTTGCAGAAACTGTTGCATTTGCAAGCTGGAATATCTGATAACCTTCAAATTTGTATAGAGAGTCAAATCTGACTTTTTTATGTACTGTTACAGTAGTCGTATCATGTGTGATGGAGTTAATAACTTTATACGAACTATCAGGAGTAATAATTGAAGGGTCCCATTCTTTATAGGATTCCAGGTAGTTGTTTGAAGTTTTCTTGTTAGTTACGTAAAGAATGATTTCTCTGTCAAGTTCCTGAACTGTAAGATCCGGAGCATCCGGACCATCAACAACTTTAAAGCAATTGTCAAAAAGACTCTGGCATTTATCATCGGTGGTTCTTAATAATTCAACAGAAGCCCATGCACCACCGGTTGTAGCCCTTGCCCATGGAATCCCAACAGTAATATAGTTTACTGCGCCAGGTTCCAAAGTGAAGGGTCCTGCAGATTGCATAAAACGACGGTCGTCAGCTGCATTGTGTGCAGTTTGTTCTGTCCAGTAAGTTGGACCGTTTGGAGCTTGTCCACCGGTTCCCCAGTTGCAGGGATCGGTATCGCCAGGGAACATAAAATCACATTGTGGTCCGTAAGCTCCTGCACCGGCGTGAGCATTACCACCATAGATCATCTTGGTTCCGTCTTTCCAGATACCTTTTAAATAATTGTAATAGTCAATTGCAATTTCAGGGTCAGTACAATATGCGGGAGCGCCCTGTGAGTTATTGTTATGAAAAACGAATCTTCTCATTCCGAAACGTTCATCATCAACAATATTATTTCCAAAGTTTACGCCATTAATACTGACATCGCAGATCTGTTGACCGGTTGCATCAAATTTTGGATTGTCAATTCCATCAGGGTCCATATATGGTCCCTGGAAGAAGTCAGCACCGATTGCGGGAGGCTGTGCACCGTAAGCATAAGGTTGACCAGTTCCGTCAACTTCTTTTCCGTTATAGCAATAACCCAGTCCTCTTTTAACATCGCAACCAACATAGTCATCATTTGGATATCCAAGATCTGAGTCCACCCACTGACTGAAATAGGTTTCTGTTAAACGATAGGTAGAACGGTTGATGATTTCATAACTGTAGAAAGTCATGTTGTTGATTTCATCATTTGTTGAAAAAGCAAATGCCTGTGCACGAATTTCCAATCCGATCGGAGCGCCTTTTGATTCGGAGTGAACATTTCCTTTGTCATTGAATACCCACCACAAAGTTTGGTCACCTTTTAAAACCTGGTCAACAAGAATTCCGTTACCTTCGGCAGTGGCAACAGCAGGATTTCCAATATTTGACGGGTTTGTTGGGCACAGAGTGTTGTTGACATCATAATAAGGATAGTCACCCATCTGTGGATCATAATTTCCGTCTCCATCATTATCAAAGAATGGTGCCAGATAGTAACTTTGATTTTTGCTAACATCACCATGAGCAGGCCAGTTAAGAATTGAACTTGGGATAACATAACCAGGATAACATGGTTTGCAATTCCACCAGGCAATGTAGTCATCTACTTCCTTACGTGTAATTACAAAATGTTTGTCATATTTTTCGCAGGTAGTAGCATCAACAGATGCAGTACCATCAGTTGTTAATGGACCAGGCCAAAAGTCGTTACCAACCTGGCGATAGCGTAAAGCTGCCACTTTAAGCTGTCCGTTAACGTCCACGCCACCAATCCAGAGGGCGCCGGCGAATAATGATGTTTTTCCTGACCCTTTGGGAACTTCATATTTTGAAACACTGATGAGATCCCACCACATATCTCCACCTGTATTGATACGGGCTTTGACATTGTTTATGTTCAGGTCGGTATTACCTGTTGCAGGAGAGCATGCTTCTGCAGTCAACTTATTTCCGGACTGAGTTTGTTTGTCTGATGTAGTTGTATGGTATTTATCAGCAAATCCAAAGTCAGTCAAAACGAAGCTGAATACTACTAAAAAAATCAGTCGAATATTATTTTTCATAGTTGTGAATTTTTTTTAATTTATAAATCAATCAAAGATAATATATTAAAAGTCGAAGGAAACTCCTAAACGTATCCTTCTGGGCAAACTGTAATTGTAAGGACTGTCAACATACAGAGCATACATTTGACGATAAGCCTCGGGGCTGATCTGTGCATTTATTTCTGCCTGGTATTCTGCAGATGCAAGATATCCGTCATCATTTGCATTTCCGGTAGCTGCATAAACAGCCAATACATTAGATGTATTTAAAACATTAAGTACTTGTAGATAGATATTGATGTAAGCTTCTTTTCTGTTCTTGGAATCTTTCTTACCAAATTTAACGGTTATGTCCTTGTCAATTTTAGCATCAATCTTAAACTGCCATGGTAATCTTGAACCATTAATTGATCCTTGTAATACTGAAGAACCTCCAAAAACAGAAGGATAAATTTTACTTGATCTTGTGTAAGGAATACCTGAACCACCGGAGAAGGTAAAGTTGATACCGGTATTCTGTAAAAGAGCAACAGTTTTTACTTTGTCACTGCCTTTAATTTTTTTGGTTATGGTTGGTCCGTTGTAATGTTTGCCTTCTGAGTAACGATAGTCAACAACACATGTGATTGCATGACGACGGTCATAATCAAGAGGCATGGTTGTTCTCAGGTTAGGCTGACCTGAAGAAATTAAACTGGCTGCAGAAGTTGCATTTGAACCTGTACCATCAGCAAACTGCAATGTATAACTGGCTTTCACCCATACATTACTTGTTCTTCTTAAGTCGTAAGAAATCGTAGCGCCTTTTACTGTACCAAAGTCTATATTATTATAAGAGGTGTAAGATTTAGGATAAGCATCCATGAACTTATAAATCTGAACCAGATTTCTTAATTCACGATAGTATGCCGAGAATTTCAATGAAGAAGTATTTGAAAGTTTCTGTTGGAAACCTAATTCATAGTCAATCGTTTTTTCAGGTTTCAGGTCAGGGTTGTTAATTGTAGTATTGATATTTTGAAGGAACAAATAATTTGTTGGGTCAAAACGTGTGCCTGTTGTTGGTCTTTTTGTCAGCACGTCATAGTGAGCAAAGAATAAGGCAACGTCTGAAATCGGGAAAGAGAACGAAATACGTGGCATTACATTTACCTGTGGTTCGTACACTTTAAATGCGGAAGATTTCACATCGGTGTTGCTGGCATCCACGAGAAGAGGAGCAATTCCTGATGGGGTTTCAAGAACAGAAGGGTCAGAAATTTCTGTACCTGCTGCATTGTACCATGTGCTACCATTTCTAAAACCTGAAATTGCAGTAGGGTTCTTCAGGTCGTTTACGTAAACAACATAATTTGAACCAATAGTTGAGGGAATAATAGCTGAATTACCGTTCAAATCAGTGCTGGAAACTTCACCTGCAGTTTTGGTATTATAAAGTGAGAATGGATCTTTCAACACCATCTGGTTAGCATCGTAACGGTCAACACGAACACCAACGTTAAAGATAAGGTCATTGAAAGCAAATTTATCCTGGATATAACCTGCCATATAAATAGGTTCCGAAGCGCCAATCTCACGGGTGTAATTTCCGTTTGCATCTTTGGCATTGAAGAAATCTTCGAAAGTAGGTTTATGATTAAGTTTCTTTCCTGTGTAATCATAACCATAATATGACACAAGTGAATTTCCACCATAAGCGGCTAACACACTACTATTATTTAAGAGTTCGTCAGCGCTGAACATGCTAATTGAAAATTTAGAAGGATCGATATTATCTACATCTACCCATTGTATGCCATTTGGATCAAGACCCAGTTTAAGCCTGAGGTTACGGTCAAATGCTGATTGTGATGAAAGGTCCAAAAGTCTGTCATAATTTACTGTATCCTGGAATACACCATTTGCATCATAAACTGGATGTGGATTACTCTTGTCAAGCTGTTCAATATGGCTGTTTGCCAACTGACGCATCAAAGTCCATAAACCATCCGGTGAATAACCATAATACCTGTCAATACGTTGTTCGTACTGTAATCCAAACTGGATAGCGTGGTTTTTAATATCTGCTGATCCGCTGGCATTAACACCAATCTGTTCTGCATTAGAAACAGAATATAAATTATAGACTGAACCGGTATTTGCCCAAAGACCATAAACACTTGTTGGTTGCTGACCATTGAGCAATCCACCACCATTTTGAACCAGTGTTGAATTGATATAGAATCCTGAATTGATCGGATATAAACTGTAGTATTGGTCAGTGTAGTTTGCCAGATCAGGATTTATTTCTGATCTCTGGAAAGAATATAAGGTGTCGCGGAAACCGTTATGAATCCATACATTATTATATCCTAATACGGTGTCTGAACCTAACTCGTAAGATTTGATTTTGTAAGTTTTGAATTTACCTACATAACCATAGTTGAATAAGCTGTCTTTATGCTGACCATCCTGGGTTACTGAATAAAATTTAGAGAAGTCAGCCTGTATTGAATAATAAACATTTTTAATAGCAGATTTGCTGTTCTTGTCGGTAGGGAATCTTTGGGTGAATCTTCCATAAACCCTCCATGTGTTGGAAGTGATAAGAGGATTGTTCTGATTGTCGAATAAAGAGTATCCGTAATCCCAAGCTCTTCCACTGCTATAATCCAGTGATCCGCCAAAAGTGAGGTTGGTGTATTTTGTTGTTCTTACATCAATCTTTCCAGATAAATTTATACCCTGACTGAGGGCATTTTCTTTAGCTTTCATTTTATCAAGATCTGACTTAAGAATAAAATCCGAATTCTGATATGATCCGAATCCTGTTCCTGAAGGACGCAATGGATATTGGTTAAGTGAAGAAAGAACACCACTCTTCACTTTCCAGCTACCAATGATTGAAGGGTTGTCATCTTTTTCAGATGAAAGTTCACCTGAAATAAAGTAACCAAGTAATGATGATTCTGATGATGAGTCCTTATCTTTTATCAGTGGTCCCTGAACATTAAATCCAACTAAATTATATCCGAATGCATCAAGGAATTGAGAAGATAAAAGTTCAACACCTGCGCCAAATTCGCGTGAAGGGCCTTTGGTTGTAATGTTGACAATACCACCGGTTGCATCACCATACTGAGCAGGTAGTCCTCCTGTAACAACAGTTACTTCTTCGATGGCTGCCTGTGGAAGACTTGAAGAACCGCGAACCCTGACACCATCAATATACATGACGGTACCTTCAGTACGCGAACCTCTGATACTTCCCATTTCACCATCCTGTGAGAAAACTCCTCCCACAGTTACAGCAACTGATGTGGCAGAACGACCGGGCATCTTCGACATTTCATCTGATGTCATAGTTCCCCCAGTCTGTGTCTGGTCCTTTGAGATCAATGGAACCGTGTATTCTTTTACTTCAAATGTTTTTAATACTTGCGATGTTTTTTCCATTGCAATATCATTGAATGCAATTGCATCAACGTTGATTATAACATCAGTTATTTCGACAGGTTTGTAACCTACATAAACAACTTTTACATCGTATTTGCCGGGAGGAATAGGCTTAATGGTATAGTTCCCGTCAATGTCGGTATTTACACCACCATATTGTTTACCTCCGGATTCAATCACGACACTTGCAAAAGGGATTGCTTCTTTTGTGTCTTTGTCAGTAATCTTTCCTTTTAATGTCCCTGATTGAGCCAATACCAGCGAGTTTGCAGCCAGCAGGATCGTAGTGATAATAAGTAACTTTCTTAGCATATTTTTATTATTATTTTAGAAAAAAAACATCGTTTTTAAGGTCGGTAAAGTTAAAAATAATTAAATTTAAATTGCAAGTAATTTCTGTCATGCCGTTGAAAAAATTTGTATGTGCTTAATTACAAGTTGATTTTAAATGCATTTTTGCTCCATTTTTCTTCTGATTGCTTTCCCGGAAATTTAACAATTGCTCTGTTTCATGAGTTCTAAAACAGCAATTACAATAACATTTTCTAACTAATCCTGACGTGCAATAAGTAATGTATAGAGCTGGTAATCTGAAAAAAGTATCAATGAAGATTTGGCTTGACAAACAGACTTTGGTGAACAAAGATTCCATTGAAGGAGATGATGAGTTTTTGGTAACTGAGTAAAGAATGTGTGAAAATTGGTAATTACAACCACCTTCAGGGGCGATTTCCCCTTTGGTATTGCAGAGAAAGAAGCGATTGTTCAAACTCCGAAGATTGTAATTGAATGTAAAATTTTCCATACGCGATTAAAATTCCAGACAGGGTGCAAATCCATGAATGATTTCAATTGAAAAAAACAGTTTGCTAAAAACTGAAATGAGCCATGTAAAATTGCACCATGCTTTTTGTTTAAGTTAATTTTAAAAAGGTGTTTTAATTCTCGTCCTAAATTAAAACGCTGTAAAGGTAATAACAAACTTTTCAAAAAAAACAACAATTAAGTAAACGGTCGGTTTGGTCAAACGAACGGTAAAAAATGGTAAATTTTAGTACCAAAATAGGACAAAAATAATAACCGGATAGATATTTCGGGCGCTATAAATGGGATAACATGTCCAGGATCTGATCTTTTTTCCGGCGTGCAACCGGTATCTGGCTGCCATCGGTCATCTCAATAATAGGGCCATCAATTTTAATTACACCTTTGATGTATTTCAGGTTTATGAGATGTGATTTGTGGGGCCTGATAAAGCCGAATTCACTAAGCATTTCTTCGTAATCTTTCAATGTTTTTGAGATGAGAATAATGTTCTTGTCATTCAGGAAAAACTTGGTATAACAACTATCGGCTTCACATCTTATTATATTATCCACCTCAACAATCTGAAACCCGTCGGCATCTGACAACACTATTCTTTTAACTGCGGATGAAGGGGATTTCATAGTGTCGAGAAGAAAGTTCAGACCGGTGTTGTCTTTTCCTTTCTTTAATTTCTGGGTAAGTTTGTTTACAGCATTGAACAATTCTTCAGGATTAATCGGTTTGAGGATGTAGTCGAGAGCGCTGTATTTAATAGCCTTTATCGCAAACTGATCATAAGCTGTTGTAAAGATCACCTCAAAATCAATTTCACCAACCTCTTCCAGCAATTTGAAACCGCTGCCATCGGGCATTTGAATATCGAGAAAAACCACGTCGGGAAGCATTGCATGAATCTTTTCAATTCCATTTTGAAATCCATCTGCTTCGCCTACCAATTCAACATTGTGACAGTTTTTTTTCAATAAACCTTTTATGGTTTCTCTGGATGTTTTTTCATCATCAATGACAATTGCTCGGATCATGGTTTGTAAGGTTTTTAATGTTTATAAAGTTTGCAAGGTTCAAGGTTCAATGTTTCTCAATCCAATCATAAATCTTTAAAAGGAATAATGATCTCTACTTTGGTACCACAGGCTTTATCGGATTCGTCTGTCTTGTCAATTACGTTCACAGAGATGCGTCCTTTAACCTGTTTATTCAATATCTCCAGCCGTTCTTTCGTTATCAACATTCCTCTTGATTTGTGTTTCAATCCCGACTGGCTTTTGATTTCATGCGCTTTTTGCCTGCCCACTCCATCATCTTCCACTTCGCAAAGGATTGTTTCCTGCTGTAACGTCAGACTGATTGAAATATTGCCTTTGTCCGGTTTATGTATGATGCCGTGCAGTATCGCATTTTCAACATAAGGCTGAATGATCATTGGCGGAATACCTATGAATTCTTCGTCAATTTCCGGGTCAACTTTGATCTTGTAATTAAACTTATCATCAAACCGCAGGTTCTCGATTTCCATGTAATACGTCAGCGTTTTCAATTCGTCTTTTATTGAAACAAAAGGCTCGCTGGAGTTGGATAATATCAACCTCATCAATTGTGCAAATTTAGCAAGATACAGTGTTGCTTTGTCAGAATCATTATTGACAATGAAGCTTTGAATTGAATTGAGAGAATTGAAAATAAAATGTGGATTCATCTGCAGGCGCAAGGCTTTTTGCTCAAGATCGAAAAGGAGTTTTTCTATTTCAAGAACCTTTTTTTCCATCTCATGACGTTTGCGCAATATTCTGAATCGCCGTGAAATCAGATACCATGTTGAGCAGACCAGGAAAATGATAAATGGTATCCTGAATGTCCATTTTGCCCACCACGGAGGAGAGATAATAATAATGACCGATATGCCCGCTTCATTCCAGACTGTACCATCACTATTGCTTCCTTTGATCCTCAGGCGGTATGTTCCGGGGCTTACTTTGGTGTAATCAGCATACCGATTATTGGCATCGCGAATGATCCAGTCTTTATCAAAATTTTCAAGCTTGTATGCGTATTTATTTTTTGAAGGATTGGAAAAATCGAGTGAAGAAAATTCAAAAGAAAAGAAGTTATCCTGGTAAGTAAGGAATATAGTATCTCCGTCGTGTATCTCGGTTTTCTGAACCTCGTTGAACTTTTTGAAACTTGTGATCACAATAGGAGGGATGAATTTGTTCTCCCTGATATCTTCAGCATAAAAAGCATTGAAACCATTCATACCTCCAAGAAAAAGCTCTCCATCTCTTGTCTTGAAAGCGGCATTCTGATTGAATTCGCTGCTTTGAACTCCATCTTTCACATCATAGTTAACGAAGGTTTTTGTTTTAAGATTGAATTTCGAAATACCATCGTTGGTTGTGAGCCATAAGTCACCCTCGTTATCTTCAAGGATGCAATAGACCATGTTGTTCGCAAGGCCGTCCTTTTCTGTATAATATTTGAATTTCCCGGTCTTCATGTCAAAACTGTTAAGGCCACCGCCCATGGTACCTATCCAAAGAGTACCTGTATTATCTTCAAGGATTCCAAAAACCCTGTTGCTGCTTAAACTTAGTGTATCGCCTGCAATGTGCTTATAAGTAGTAAACCTTCCGGTGGTCTTATCATATTTGTCAAGGCCATTGTATGTCCCTATCCACACCACTCCATTTAGATCCTCGTAAAGCACGTTGATAATATTATTGCTTATGCTGTATGGATTGTAAGGATTGTACCTGTATGATTTCATCACATCCGTTTTCTTATCATAGCGGTTTAAACCTTTATTGGTGCCTATCCAGATGTAACCTTCTTTGTCCTGCAGCAGGCACCAAACAGTGTTATCACAAAGACTCCTGCCATCGCCGGAATTTTTATTGATGTTCAGTTTTTGATATTTCCCGGCATCTGTCCTTATGAATTCATCAACACCGGCGCCATCGGTACCCAGCCAAACATCGCCATCACTGTCGGTGATGATGGCTTTGATTGAATTTCCCGAGATGCTGTTCTTGTCATAAGGGTTGTTTTTGTAAACCTTAAATTTGCCGGTCTTCCTGTTGAAAAAGTTCAACCCGTTGTCAGTTCCAATCCAGATATTGCTGTCGGCATCTTCATGAAAAGCCCAGACAGTATTATTGATTAAACTGTTTTCGTCATTATTCACATGCTGGTAATGCAAAAATTTATAAGAGTTCCTGTTGATCTTGTTGACTCCTTTGTTGGTTGCTATCCATACAACCCCTGATTTATCCTCATAGATAGCGGAGATATTGTCGCTGCTGATACTGTTCTCATCATTCGAAATATTCCTGTAAGTTTTAAAGGTATAATCTTTCCTATCGAGAATGTTCAAACCCTTGTCTCTTGTGCCAACCCACAAAGTACCATAAGTATCTTCGTAAACTGCGCTGATGTGATTGCTGCTGATACTGCCCGGATCATTTGGCTTGTACTGGTATCGTGTGATGGTGTTCTGATTAATTTCAAGTTTGCATAATCCGTTTTCAGTGCCTACCCAGACAAACCCTTCCTCGTCCTCGAAAACTGACAATACAGTGTCGCTGCAAATGCTATTTGAATTTAGCGGCTCATGAAAATAATGCGTGAATTTTTTACTCAGAAGATTGTATCTGTTCAATCCTTTTTCAGAAGCAAACCACACACAGCCCAGCCTGTCTTCCATGATGTCAAAAACTTTATCACTGCTGACTGCATCGTTACTATTGGGGTTGGACGCAAAATGTGTGAACTGACCGGTTTTTGCATCCACAATATTCAATCCTTTTTGAGTGCCAACCCAGATATTTCCATTCGAATCCTGAAAGAGCGACCACACTGTGTCGTTACTCAGGGTTGAACGGTCACCTTCTGCATGTCTGTATTGGGTGAACTTTTGAGCTATCGGATCGTATTTGTTCAGCCCGTCATCAGTGCCTATCCAGATGTTGCCCTGCTTGTCCTGGTAAAGCGCATGGATCCATTGATTGCTTAGTTCATTATTTTTATCAAAATCGGTGGCTTTATAAACAGTGAATTTATAACCATCAAATTTATTCAGCCCGTCCCATGTGCCGAACCACATGAAGCCTGCATTGTCCTGCATGATGCAGTTGACAGAGTTTACCGAGAGTCCTTTTTCAATCCTGATATTTTCGGAAGTGATCTTGTCAAAACGGAAAGCGTTTTGCTGGGCGTTTAGAATGTGTGAGAATAAAAAAAGAAATGTAAAAAGAAAGAGAAAATGATTAAAGGACCTAATGAAGCAGCGCACGGGTGGGACCGTGAATTGCAATAAACGATAATCAGGCAACCGCTTCATAAATTAAATTCTTAAAACAATTTTCCGCGCAGCGCCATTACTTTTGTTTAGAATGTGAGAACCATCTTTTCAGAAAAAAGTCCTTGTGATTTGGATTGTTTTCATTCGACTTTCTTCGCGATTGCCTCATTCGTTTCCGTGTATCCTTTGTCTGATCCTTTGTGTGCCGTTTGATTGCTTTCTGATATTGTTTCAAAGTTTCATCAGCTTTCTTTGCTTTCATCTGCTCAGATTTCTTCACAGCTTTGTCCGAACTGTTCTGTGCATTGACAACTGTTCCCATTGCAAACAGGAAAACCAGGAGAATAAATATTTTTTTAATTGCTTTCATAACTCACATAAATATGCATTTTCAAATGTAGAACTTTTTTCCACGTGATTTATTGTGTTGAGAAAATTTTCTTAACAAAAAAAAAGGAAAAGTTCAGGGTTCACCCCGTTGGATTGCATCCTACGGGGTTCAAGGTTCAAAGTTCACCCCGTTGGATTGCATCCTACGGGGTTCAATATTGCGCACTGCCACCTCCAAACGCCACTGCCGCCCCCTCACTATTTTCTATTTTCTATCTTCTATCATCAATTTTCTATCTCCTTCTATTCCTTCACAAACTTCTTCACAGCCATTCCATCTTCAGTTATAGCTTTGATGATATACACCCCACTTGACAGATCACGGATATCAATGGTTGTTTCTTTTTCAGCTTTGCTGATTGTTCTGATAAGTTGCCCCTGGATGTTGAGGATTTGTATTTGGGATTTTTGAGGAAGAGTGATGGAAAGGTCGGTGGTGGCGGGGTTGGGGAAAAGGGAAATAGGGAAAGGGTCATTTAATTCATTATTTCCTGTAATTGTGTTACGACCTAATTTCGCCAAAAAAACATCTCTATTGCCTGTACAATAATTAGTCAATATTATTGAATCAAAAACTTCGATATTACTGTTAAAACCGCCAGTTATATAAACATTTTCCGAATGATCAAGAGCGACAGAATAAGCGTCATTTGCTGACAAACCACGTACAGATTTTCCCCAAATTGCATTTCCACCAGAATCATATTTTGCAACAAAAATGTTTGACATACCCGTTTGTACTAATGTATCATTACCAATAGTTAAAGTGTCACCTTGAAAAGATCCTGTTATGTATGGATTACCAAACCTATCCACAGCGATTGATTTAGGAATATTATAATAACCTTTTCCTCCCACGTTTCTCGCCCATAATACTTCACCATCAGGATTATATTTTGCAATAAATATTTTGCAAGTAGCAGTATCATTATTAATTAAGGCTATAGAATCAAAACTTAAGGTAGAGCTGGTAAAAAAACCAGTAATATAAGAATTATCTTCAGAATCAACTGCTATAGAGTATGATTCATCAAATAGTGGTCCATGTATCCCTTTAGCCCAAAGTACTTTTCCATCAGGATTATATTTTGTGAGAAAAATGTCAGGTGCCATTCCCATTGTATCCATATCAGTTAAAACTATAGAATCAAAAATGATAGGATTGTGAAATCCTCCTGTTACTAAAATGTTCCCATTATTATCTATAGCCAATGAATTATTGCATAACCAGCCACCACCTATTCCCCCAGCATTTTTTGCCCAAATGATATTCCCTGATTCATCATATTTAACAAGAAAAAAACCTGCACTTTGACCTCTGAACAATGTATCTGAGTCAAAAACCACTGTATCTGCATTAAGAGTACCTGTTATATAGACATTTTTTGACGCATCTGTTGCTAATGAAATAATTGTGTAATTATTTTTTGCACTACAATTTCTAACCCAAAGTACATTGCCATTGGAATCATATTTTACAAGAAAATAAATCATGTAAAATGGATTGGAATTTTGTATTGCAATCGAATCAAAATATGTGATGGGGCTGTTGGTATTTCCTACGATGCAAATATTACCAGCAACATCAATAGCAACAGAATTTGCAGATTCATTGTAGTCACCTTTTGCCTTTTTTACCCATACTACATTTCCATAACTATCCCATTTAGCAAGGAATAAATCATAATAAGTGTTTATGGTATCTGAATTTAGAAGATTAAATGAACCGATGTGAAATGTAGGACTGGAGGAATTTCCCGTCATATAGGTATTCCCTGATGCATCAACTACTAATGAAGTGGTAACATCATTAAGTAAACCACCGGCACTTTTGGCCCACTCCCAATTGGGGGCCTGGGCTATACAGTTAAAGGTGAAAAATGAACTGCAAACAATTTCAAAAAAGAGGATTAGCTTTTTCATTAGCATTAATTTTTTGAAAATAAATAACGCCATAAAATTACACATAAATTTTGTAATCAAATTTCAATCTTAATAAGCTTTTCCAAAGTGAAGAAAACTTTGGAAAAGAGTCCTCGATTTTCAAAGCTATGGCCTGCCACTGCCACTGCTACTGCCACTGCCGCCCCCCCCTCTATTTTCTCTCTCTTCCTATTCCTTCACAAACTTCTTCACCGCCATCCCATCTTCCGTTATAGCCTTGATGATATACACCCCGCTTGACAGATCACGGATATCAATGGTTGTTTCTTTTTCAGCTTTGCTGATTGTTCTGATAAGTTGCCCCTGGATGTTGAGGATTTGTATTTGGGATTTTTGAGGAAGGGTGATGAAAAGGGCGGTGGTGGCGGGGTTGGGGAAAAGGGAAATGGTTGGAAAATTTTGCATTTCCATTAATCCTGTGATTAAACTACTATCTAATTTGGCAAGAAAGATATTGCTATAGCCATCCAAATTTGCTAATGTTGTGGCGCCAAAAACGAGTGTGCCGCTGTTAAAAGTTCCGGCAACATAAATTTTTCCTGCATGATCCATAGCAATAGAATTCGCTGCATCATCACCTGTCCCTCCTACACTCTTTGCCCAAAGGACAGTTCCACTTGTATCAAGTTTTACAACGAATATGTCAGCGCTATCAGTATTTGTCAGCAGAGTTGAATTAAATGGCAGGGTTGGACTATTATAATAACCGGTAATGTAGAGATTTCCGGAAGTATCCAGGGCTATTGAATTAGCAATATCCCAGTGAATGCCTCCAAAACTTTTAGACCAAATCACGTTTCCATTGAGGTTATACTTGGCAAGAAAAATGTCGTAATATCCGGCATTGGCGAGTGAATCGAAGAACGATGTTTTGTGAAAACCTTCACCAGAATCACCAAAATAGCCGGTAATATAATTATTCCCTGAAGCATCAATAGCAACAGAAGTGGGAAAGTCGGAGTTTATTTCTCCTGCACTTTTTGCCCAAAGAAGATTGCCATTGGCACCATATTTTGCAAGAAAAATGTCAATACTAAATGTGGCATTTGTTAAAGTATCGTTCCCGAAAATAATAGAGTTACTTAAAAAGTGACCGGTAACACATGGATTCCCTGCAGTATCAATTGCAACAGAAGTACCCACATCCCAATATGTACCTTTAGCTGTTTTTGCCCATTGAGCATGTCCTCCTGCATCGTATTTTGCAAGGAAATAACTGTACAAATTCGGATTATTTAAAGTGATTGTATCAAACAGTATAGTGCTGCTTCCAAATGACCCTGTAATAAAAATATTTCCTGAAACATCAGTTGCAATTGAATTTGCGTATTCATAATTTGTACCTCCTATGCTTTTTGCCCAAATAACATTGCCGGCGGGATCATATTTTGCAATAAAGATGTCACTATTGCCGGCATTTATTAAGTTTATGGTATCGAAGACGAGCGTGTCAAGATCAAAATGCCCTGTTATGTAGGCATTGCCTGAAACATCAACAGCAACAGAAGTCACAACATCACCGCTTTTTCCACCGGCTCTTTTTGCCCAAATTATATTTCCGTTAGAATTGTATTTTACAAGAAAAAGGTCATCATAACCTGCGCTTACCAGCTTCGTAGTGTCAAAGATGATGGTATCGCTGCTAAAAGTTCCGGCAACAAAAATATTTCCTGAAGCATCAATGGCAATGGAATTGGCGCTTACCTGATTAAAAGGACCTGCATTATAGTTTCTGACAGCTGTTTTTGCCCATAGCCAATCGGGAGTTTGAGCAGAACAATTAAAAGTAAATAAGGAGATCTGAAAACAGAAAATTGCTAAAAAGAGTAGTATTGATTTTTTCATAGCCTGAAGTTTTAAAAAACAAAATTACGTACCAAAATTACAGTAATTATTTTAACAAGGTTATCTGTAAAAAAAATTCAATAAACTTTTCCAGAGTGAAGAAAACTTTGGAAAAGGCAAAAAAAAGTCCGGGTGCAACTTTGAGTCGCACCCGGACTATCCGCATTTATTCTATGCCCTAATGCCTAATGACTATTGACCAATGACTTTTAAATGTTAGCATTGTTCACATCCGACCATGGCCCTGCATTTTCGGGATGTTTGGAATTGTACCAACGCACAAAATACTGAAGGTTGCGACCTACATTGATTGGGTCGAGTTCCAGTTTGAACAACGCTTTTGAATAAAATCCCAAATTGCTGCACTGGCTGGGGCTGATCAAAACTATTCTCTTAACCTGCGATTCATCGGGCACTGAATCCTGGTGTGGCTGATCAATGATCGAATATGCAATTTGCAAACCATCGGCGCCTTTAGGCTTTGATGCCCTTTTGGCTTCGGTGGCAGTTTTG
>Ga0073936_10004240_pt1 | contig 19998 bp, 15 predicted proteins | sample AliMusrvi5mmetaG_FD_87041 | JGI IMG/M metagenome (GOLD analysis project Ga0073936, IMG submission 87041) | Freshwater lake bacterial and archeal communities from Alinen Mustajarvi, Finland, to study Microbial Dark Matter (Phase II) - Alinen... | ecosystem: Environmental > Aquatic > Freshwater >... | reverse complement strand
TAAATAATTTTTCGCTGTTTCGACGGCTTGCAGGTTTTTATTTTCTTTGGCCAAAGCTTTGACAATCTCGAATTGGCTGATCGGAATATTCTTTTGTGCACGCTTCAAAATTTCGCGATTTTCAGGAGTGTCAGGCGCGCTCTTAAAGGCGCTCTGAATTCTAACGTAATTTGTATAGGCCGCTTCATAATCTTTATTTTTAAAGGCGGTGTCGGCTTTTTCGACAAATTTTTTCGCTTCCTCCGCATTCGCTTTTCGTCGAACTTCCTCCTGTGCGGCCAGCGTTTCGGCAACCTTGGCGCGACCTTTGAAATATTCTGTATTCCTATCCGATGGTTGAAGCCCGGCTTCGCCCGCTGCGGTGACACCCGTCTCCGGGGCTTCGGTTGCGGCGCCCACTACGGGCTGGATCACTTTTTCGGGTGCCGGAGCAACAACCGGTGTTGCTGCTTCAGGAGCCGGAACATTTGTCGCTTCAACAACTGGCACCACCTCTTTAACGGCCGGAACGGCAACTTCTTTTGGGGTCTCTGGTGCCAGTTCAGCCGGAAGCGTCTCCCCGGCAGGTGCGGGTGCCGCTCCCTCCGCCGCTGGAGCCTCAATGACCTTTGGTGCCGCTACTTCTTGCGGGACCGGGGCCACTTCAGTGGGAAGCGCCTCTCCGGCGGGCGTCGCTTTTTCGGCCACAGGGGCTGCGGTAGCCGGGGCTGCAGGTGTTTCTTCGGCTGGGGATTTCTTGGGTTCCGCGGGAGCGGCAGCAACCGGCGCCGGCGTGGCCGCGCCGCCTAGTTCGGCCGGAAGTTCATCACCGGAAGGAACCGGAGTGGCAACGGGTGTGACAGGCTCGGTATTCGATGCGATCCCTTGTTTTTCATTTAGCAGGAGAGCTTCCGGCGCCACCGTCGAATTGTCCTGTCCCATCAAAATCCAAGCGCCCAGCGCTAGCACGACACAAAAAGCCGCAACGATCCCATACTTCAGGTGCCGCATAAAGGCTCTCCCTTTGCTGATTTACAAAAAACGCGAGCTAAACTTCAGGGGGCAGAAGCCGGTCCTGCCTCCTGAACCGCAGACTGTCGTTCTCCGATCCAAACCTCCTGGCCGGTCAAAAGGTCAGTAATTAATACCAGCTTCCGCTCACTGTCAATCTCTTTTACCTTGAATTTTCCATCGCGCAGTGTGAATTCAGAATCGGTGCGCAACGGGATCAGGCGATTATCAACCTCAAATAAGAGCGTGACTTCAAATTCGGTCCGTGGGTTTCGCTGGTTCTTAATGAGGGGAATTAATTTTTCTCCTCGTTTCAAAACCAAGACGGAATGCTCCTTGTCGAAACTGACCAGCTTGAATCCTTCGGCCTCTTGGCCCAATGTCCGGAACAAGGTTTTATCGCCATCGCGCAAGTTCAATTGGAACATTAGCCGATTATCCGACAAAGTGCTGACGGCTTTGAAAACCAAAGCGAATTTCAAAGGTTTGATGTTAGTAAGATAGAGTTTGGCGGTCCAGGGCGGGCGATCATTGGGATCGTTGGGCTTGGTATGGAATTTAAATTCTTCCAGGTTCGTAAAGCCGTCATTGTCCAAGTCCCTTGCCGCATCGGACGCATCGAGCGGGTTCAATCCATATTGAATTTCCCAGTCATTCAGCATTCCGTCTTTATCGCGGTCGGGCAATGAGGGCTCAAATGGAGGCTGCACAGAATGGCAAAAGGGACAGGTTGTGGCGGAATAGGGAATCGGCCGGTCACAATTGATGCAGCTAACCCGCATCTCGGGAACCATCACCTGGTTTGTCTTTGTCCAATCCGCCACTTGAAAAGGCGCTTTCCGTCGTCGGGCACCGTCTTCAAAAACAGCCAGGTTCGGGGGCGGTGGCTGCGGATGAGACGGCTTTAATGCCGCTTGTTGCCGTTCGAATTCGCTATATTCGTGTTTTAATATACCAACATGCATGGCTAAAAAGAACAGCGAAAACAAGAGTGCCAACAAGATAAAAAATGCGGCCAGCTTGTCGTAATAACTTTTAAACCAAAGTTGGATTCGTTCCATGGCCATATTCAGGATCGCTTTCCGTTGTCTTCTTTCCGGAATCGGTAGACATCCACTTCCAATGTAACCGCCAATTTGGATTCGCGTCCATACCGAATTCGCTGGTCACGGTCCGTTGGGTCGGGAGCGGGCATCCGCGCCGGGGGGGACGTCAGGGAGCCTTCCCCCGCTTCGGCGGGAGGAGGGGTCACCGCCTCCGGAGCAGCGGGCGGAACCGCCAATCGAGAAACCGCCGGTTCTTCGGAAACCAGATCCACCCGGGTAACCACAATCAGCATGGGATGGCGAGCGAGTTCGTTCAGAATATTGAAAACGACCGATTCCCGAGCCGAAAAACGAAATACAAAATGCATTTTTCCAAACAGCTCACCCTCCGGAATCACACCTGTCTCCTTGACCACCGGATTTTCCGCCACGACGGCAGCCGGGGTGGCCCCCCTGCCTCCCCGTCGCCCCGATGGCACCGGCACAATCGGAGCAACACCCGGTTCAGTGCCCGCAACCGTATCCCCCTCGAATTCCTCCCGAATCACCGCCTTAAGTTCATCGATTTTAGCTTCGTAGAGAACTTTGCAGAGTTCCTGAACAATGATCAATTGCTGGGTCAGGCGCGGAACGTCCGGGTAGGGTGTCAGATCCCCCGACATGTGGCGCTGAAAGCCGAAGGCAAATTCAGATGGAACCACAATTCTTCGATCGCGTGCTTGAGCCAGCAACTCCTCCCGGACTTTCCAGAATTGCGTGCTGAAAGCAGCCGGTTTCTGGTCGACAGGCTCGACTTGGGAATCACTCAGCATTTCCAGTAGTTTCCTAAATTCCTCCCGAATCCGGTCGAGATTGGCATGCTCCCGTTCGATGTTCTCCGGCGAGGGAAAAGGCTCCCGCCCATATAATTGCGTTTGGCGGGCGAGCCCGCGGCCCAAGGCGATGCTGGACTGCCGGTATTCGATCACCTTGCGATAGAGAAAAAATCCCATCACAAGAAACATCACCAGGAGTACGCTCCCAATAACGATAGCCACAATATGCTGGCGCGGGTTCATCTGTTATCCTGTCGTTGGCGACCTCTTGAAGAGATCTCCGATGCTAGGGTTTGACTCCAATTTCAATCGTAAACTCATTCAAAAAGTCCGTTCCCTGAACCGGCTTGACCTTTTTGACCTGAACTTCCTCGCTGAAGTGCCCCTGGCCCTTCAATGAAGCGGCGAACTCACTGATCGCTTCGAGCTTGACCTTATCGGAAAAGGCGCGACCCCGGATCTCCAGATAAGCCCCGCCCCCCTCCGGCTTGTTGGCCATCCCAATATAATTGATCCACATCCCTCCGAGCAGATGATCGTGAAGCGTATTGAACATCTCCAGCCATTGGGTTCGTCGGTGTACCAGGGCCGTCAGGGAAGCAGCTTGAATATACACCTCCTGCTTCTGCCGGCCGATGGCATCAATCGCTTGCGCGCTGGAATCCAACCGGCTGACGCTCTGCTGAACCGTATCCATCCGGCGCACATAATTGCTTCCGACCCGATGGAAAAAGATCCACCAGATCATCATGGTCAGAACCAGCCCAAAGGCGGTTACGCCAAAAAACGGCAATCGCCGTTCAAAGGTCTTGCGCCGGACCAAATCGCGGGGCATCAGATTGATTTCGGAAGGACACCGGTTGACCCGACGCAACGCCGCGCCCACCACCTGCCCCAGAATGCTTACATCTCCGGCGATCTGATCGGTCGCGATCTTCTCTGAAACCGCAACATTCCGGAAGGGATTCAGATAATCGACGTCGATTTTGAGTTTTTCCTTGAGGAACGTGTTGGCGTGGGGAATAACCGAACTTCCGCCTGCGAGCAAAACTAATGACGGTTGGGATCCGCCCTGTTGACTCCGATAGAAATTTATCGTGCGGCTGACCTCGGCATGCAACCGAGTCATTACGTTGCGAACCACCTTTGACGCGCGTTCCGCCACCCCGGTATCACCCGCTTCATAGGTGCCGCCAAACCCGACGAAGGCATGGGCCAACTTAAGTTTCTCAGCATCTTCAAAGGTAAGATCAAATTCCTTCATCAACTCGCGGGTAATCACATTCCCTGCAACGGGGATACTGCGATTAAAAATCCGGGTGCCTTCGACAAACACGACATCCGTGGACCTCGCCCCCATGTCCAGAATCATCGTACAGTCGGGCAGATCACTGTAATTATACCGCACGGCATTGTAGAGGGCCAGGGGGGAAACATCGACGATTTCGGGATCCAGACCGGCAGCCATAACGCAATCGGTGATCTTGGCCACCAATTCTTCTTTCACCGCCACAATCAGAACGCTCAGTTGTCCATCTTCTTCCCCGGTCAGAAGATAATCCCATACGACTTCTTCGATCGGAAACGGCACGTTATTCTGTGCTTCAAAACGAACTACTTGTCCGATTTTATCCTTGGCGACCGGAGGCAACTTGACATTTTTGGGAATAACATTCTGCCCGGAGATGGAAAGGCTCACTTTGCCGGGATGGATGGCGTGCTCGCGCATGAGATCCCGAATGGCTGTAACAATATAGGCCGAAGACTCGGTCGCGGTATCGGGGTCCAACCCAATGGGGGCGCTCCCGTAATTCATCAATTCGATTCCGCCGCCCTTCATTTGGGTGAATTCGGCCAGAACCAATTTGCTTGCGCCAATATCGAGCGCTAAAATGCGTTCGCTGGAAAACATACCCCCCCTTATTTTACAGCTTCAAAATCATCGGTATTAATGAAGGCAAAGGGCGTTTGCATCCGGTTGAGCAGATATCCGTCTTTCACCGTCAAATCAGGACTCTTCCACCAGTCCTTGGGAATTTTGGCGCCCATCTCTTCGGATTTCAAATCAACAACCTCGCCGTTGTACAACACTTCAACGGCGACCGCAACGACATTCCCATACCGGGCCACTGTGTTCGGGCTCAGGTACATGGCGCTCATCCGTGATTTGCCACGGGCCACGTCGCGATGGGAAACCGCGCCTTTGAATAACGTGTACTCTTTCCGGCCGGAATCCCGTTCGGACGTTTTGTTGTAGCAAAGCACATAATATTGAAAAACCAATTCATTGATCCAGTCCGGCATGGCTTCAAACGTCACGGTGACTTGAGCCCAATTCCCAGCCGGCGCTTTACCTCGCGAGATGCTGGTGGTGTATTCGGGCGTCTTGACCAATTCCCGTTGTCCGATTCCGCCGATCGAACGGATCCTGACCGGCGTCATGGTTTTGCCGCCCACTCCCGCCACCGGCGGTATCCGATTTTGCGTCCACCCCTCTGGCGATAGAACCAACATTATCGACAGCACACTGATTGATATATAGATGCCACTTCGCTTCATGATTTATCGGTCTCCATTTTGGGTACCAAACAAAATGATGTGGCTTTATACTCCAAAGGAGGGTCAAAGCCAACACAAAAAAATAATGGCGAATGACCGCACGGGCGCAAATGACTAATTGTTGCGTTTATTTAAAAAAAAATTTGACCCATCGTCCAACTATACGATATATTATTGACCGGTGGGGAATAGGCTCCCGAACCAATCGGGTTAGAGTCCGATTCTCAACTTTCTGTGATTTCAGCTTAATGTCCGTATGCCCTGTTTTTATAGAGTGAGGTACTGGATGAAAACTATGTTGCCCCGATGGTTTGCCTTCGGCTTATCAACCCTCCTATTGACCTTATCGGTCCGAGCCGGGGGACTTAATCCCATTCCATACGAAGAAACTTTTGAATCGTATTCCAACGGATATTCGATGCTCTACAATGATTCCATCGCAGGTCTGCCGCCCCGCGATAATGGATGGTCTCTCGGCAACAGTAACGATGTCGCTTCTGTCTCCAATTATACCTTTTCATATGTGGCGCCTGGTTATCCCTATTTGGCCGGAACCCAAACCAACGCTCTTTACTTTGAAACCGCGACCGGAAGCAAAGGGATTTCCAATTCGTTTAACACATATCCCGCAACCAATGTTTTTTCAGTCGACATGATGTTGCGGCCTGGTCAGATGGATCCCGAAGAAAGCCCCTTGGTCAAGAATGTCACCAACAACTGTCACCTGGCGATGTTTGTCGATACGAATGGATTCATCAATCTCTATCACACCTATTTCGAGCTTGACCCCCCTTATGACGAATCCCTGTTATGGACACGCTTGACGCATACACCCATCGGTTCGGACGAATGGGTCCGTATCACCATCGAATTCGATTTTTCCCAAGGCAGCAGTCTTTTTCAAATTCGGATTAATAATGCCGTTCCCTTGACGGATTCGACCGCCTATAACCGAGGCTTCACAGAGACCAATGGAACCTGGTTCTTCGCGGCAGATCACAGTCGGAGTCGAATCTCCGGCTTCTCACTCGGCGGCATGGGAATGGTCGACGACATTCGTATCCGGCCCGGTGAGTCGGGCGAAGCCACGACTTACAGCATCACCCCGACTGTTGATTCGCCCGGCAGCATTTCGCCGTCAAATAAAGTATTTTTAACCGGCGGCGGATCCGCTGACGTCACCGTCAGCGCTCCCCTCTATTGGTACATTCAGGACATTACCACCAACTCTGAATCCGTCGGTGGTGCCTTCGGAACCGGTGTGACCAATTACACCCACACCATCGCTGCTATCACAAACGATGTCGAGATTCATGGGACCATCTGGCCGGAACTCGCGGCCAACAACACCCCGTTGTGGTGGTTGGCCAGTCACAACCTGTTTGATTTTAACAACGATGCCACCAACGATGCCGATGGCGATGGTTCCCCAACCTGGCAGGAATACCAACTCGGGACCGACCCAACCAATCAGTTCTCTGTCCGGTACCTGATCACGCCCAGTGTCTCGGGTAATGGAACTATCGACCCGGCCACCAATCTCTACGTCTGGGGCTTCCGGGAAGATTCGCCGGTATTTACCATCACGGCAGATCCCAATTATATCGTCCAAGACATTCTGACCAATGGCGTTTCCATCGGAGCCACATTGGGAGTCCAATCCATTAATTACACATGGGCCAATGTCTCCTCCTCGGGATCGATTTACGCGGTCATCTCCGCCGGTTTCCCGCCGCCCGCCAATGTGGCCGCGAGCGATGGAACCTTCACCGGCAAGGTTTATATCACCTGGGATAATAGTATCGGGGCAACCAACTACATGGTTTATCGCGACACCGGTTCCAACCCTGCATTGGCCCCTCAAATTGGCCAAGCCACCAATACCTTCTTCGATGACACCAATGCGGCGGCTGGAGTCCTGTATTATTACTGGATCAAAGCCTCGAACGAAGTATTCATCAGTGGCTTCAGCGCTTCCGATACCGGTTATCTCGGCCTGCCGGCACCCACCAATGTGGCGGCCACCGACGGCACCTTCACAAATAAGGTTACGGTTTCGTGGGCAGCCCAGGCAGATGCAACCGGATACGAAGTCTGGAAAAATACCTCAAATGATATCAGCACGGCCTCCCGGATTATCGTAACCACGGCCACCACGGCAGATGACAGCACTAATGCCGTCTCCGGTATCCAATATTGGTACTGGGTCCGCGGCACCAATGCCGTTGCCACCAGTGGTTATAGCCTACCGGATACGGGCTGGGTCAACTTGATGGCTCCTGCCTGGATCACCGCCAGTGATGCAGCCTTCACAGACAAAATTGAAGTGGTCTGGATGCCCGCCGTCAGCGCATCTGGATATGAAGTCTGGCGCAATATCACCAACGTGACCGGCTCTGCAACGCGGGTGGGAACCAGTGCGACAACCAATTATAGCGACCGGAGCGCCGGCTTGGGGACCAACTACTATTATTGGGTCAAGGCCACCAATTCCTTGGGAACCAGCGATTTCAGCGGATTCGATATCGGCACGCTTAAGTCTCTGGTCATCTACATACTCATCCAGCCGTCCGTCGACGCCAATGGAACCATTGACCCGGCGACTAATATCCTGGTGACCCAAGGGGCGACCGCCAACTTCCTGATCACCGCTTTAAACTATTATCACGTCTCAGGCGTTGTGACCGACGGCGCGCCTGTCGCTGGAACCTTTGGCGGAGATTCTTATAACTTCGCCTTCTCGAATATTGTTGCGGGGGGAACCTGCACCGTTCATGGCCTGATCGCCGCGACGGTAACCACCAATAACCACACCCCTTATTACTGGCTGGCCGAGTATGGTCTGACCAATAGCGGGTTGACGTTCGAGCAGGCGGCGACGAATGACTTCGACAATGACGGCCTGTCCGCCGGAGACGAATACATCGCGGGAACTGATCCGACTAATCGGTTGTCCTCTTTCAAGATCATCTTCCGTGGAGTTCAGAACGGCTCAAATGTGGTCAAATGGTTGGGAGGCACGTCCGGTGGGGCCATGACCAATCCGTATCAAGTTTTGGTTCGCACCAATCTGACCAGCGGAACATGGGATGGAACGGGTGCGGTTAATCGCGTTGAATTCACCAATACTTGGATGGATAAAGCGCCGACCAACTCCAGGGTCTTCTTCTATCGGATCAAAGCCACGGATTGATCGTTACACTTGAACCTAAAAAACCGCGGGATGACCTCCCGCGGTTTTTGTTTTAAATGAAAAAAATAGATTCGTTTTGCCTGTTCGTCGCCACCGGTTTCGGTACGGGTTATTCGCCTTGGGCGTCAGGCACAGTGGGAACACTACCCGGAGTGGCCATCACCTTGCTGCTGGTGCCCTTGTCGCTTCCGTTTCAGCTACTCATCGTGTTGGCCCTGATCGTCGGCTCCATTCCCATTTGTGACCGCGCCGAGAGGCTGTTGGGCACCAAGGACGACGGACGGATTGTGGCCGACGAAATGGTCACCTTCCCGCTCTGCATGCTCGGGTTGACCGCCGCACCTCTTTGGATGTGGACCATCGCTTTTCTCAATCACCGGGTTTTGGATATTCTCAAGCCGGCACCGGCCCGACAAATCCAAGAGCTTAAAGGCGGCCTGGGAATCGTCGCCGACGATGTCGTTTCCTCGCTGTATTGTTTGGGGCTCAACCACCTTATATTTTGGACCTTTTCACACTTCATAACCCGATAATCGCTTGCTTTTGACGATCATCAAAGGCAGAATCAATTCATGAATTTGGAAGCTCTATTGGCCCAGGTCGCAGTGGGTTCGCTCTCACCGGAACCAGCGCTTAAATTGATCCGTGCTTCGGCGGAAACAGATATCGGGTTTGCCCATGTGGACCTCCACCGGCTCCACCGCCGAGGTTTTCCGGAAGTCATTTATTGTCCCGGAAAAACCGCCGATCAGATCATTGCCATCATGAAAAGCCTGACGGGGGCGGCCCAGAACAGTTTTGCCACCCGCGCCTCTCCGGACCAATTCGCCGCCGTTCATCGTGTTTTCCCCGCCGCCGTTCATCATGATGTGGCCCGCGCCATCACACTAGACGTCGCCCCTCTCCCACCCCCTCAAGGGCTGGTGATTGTTATGACTGCGGGGACCTCCGATATCCCCGTCGCCGAAGAAGCCGCCTTGACCGCCGAACGGCTCGGCGCCCAGGTAAAGCGCCTTTTTGATGTCGGAGTAGCCGGACTTCATCGCCTGCTAGCTCATCTGGATGAGATTAAAAAAGCGCGGGTCATTGTCGCCGTCGCGGGGATGGAAGGGGCGCTCCCTTCGGTCGTGGGAGGCTTGGTCGACGTTCCGATCATCGCGGTACCCACCAGCATCGGGTATGGAGTCCATCTCCAAGGGTGGACTCCCTTGCTGGCCATGCTCAATACTTGCTCGCCCGGCATCTCGGTAGTTAACATCGACAATGGGTTTGGCGCCGGAGTGTGCGCTGCCCTGATCAACCGCCAATCCATTTCGTAATCACCCCCTACCCCATCTCCTATGAACTCACGACTCCTTGTTTGGGACAGCCTCGGTGGGGCCAGCGGCGACCTCTTGCTGGCTACCCTGCTGGACCTAGGTGTTGCCCCGGATGAATTGAAGGAAGCCTTACAAACTATTCCCCTGCCCGATCCCTACGACATCGAGGTCCTTCCTCTGGTCGATCACGGCATGAAAGGGTTGCGGGTCAACGTTAACGTCCATGCCCATGATCACACCCATCGGCGGCTGGACGACATCTTGAAACTCATCGATCAAAGTCGCCTGCCTCCATCCGTCTGCGAACATATCGTCCGGGTTTTTCGCCGCCTCGCCGAAGCTGAAGCCACCATCCATGCGGTTCCCGTCAATCAAGTTCATTTTCATGAAGTGGGCGCGGTAGATGCGATCATTGATATCGCCGGGGTCTGCTGGTTGCTCCACCATTTAAAAATCGACGCACATCGGATTCTTCCCCTGCCACTGGGGCATGGTGTGATTCAATGCGCCCATGGCCTTCTTCCCTCCCCAGCCCCCGCTACATTGGAATTACTCAAGGGATTCCCGGTCCATTCGGTCGATGAACCGTTTGAATTGGTTACCCCCACAGGTGCGGCACTCCTAACTTCATTCCCCCTCATGAAGGACTCTCCCTCCTCGCTCAAGCTCGTCCGTTCGGGATATGGGTTCGGTCATCGAACCTTGAAGTCCCGCCCCAATCTGCTCCGGGCATCCCTGTTCGAAATTGCTCCCGCAGAGTTAAACACTCCTTCCGATTGCCTGATGCTGGAATGCAATCTGGATAATGCCAACCCCGAATGGATTGGGGACGTGACGGGTCAATTGATGGAAGCTGGCGCGCTGGACGTATTTGTCACCGCCGTACAAATGAAGAAACAACGCCCCGGTCAGCTTTTGAGCGTTCTTTGCCGCCCCGGGGATGAAGACCGATTGCAATCCTTGATTTTTAAGGAACTTCCAACCCTCGGAATCCGCCGGTTTCCGGTTCAGCGCACGACACTCCAACGCCAGTTTGTGCAGGTGCAAACTCGTTTCGGAATCGTGGGCGTTAAATGTGGTTTTTGGCAGGGTGTTCGGCTCACCGCCTCGCCGGAATACGAGGATTGTCGAACCCAGGCCCGCCAGCATGGCGTGCCTCTCCGCCAAGTTTACGAGGCGGCTTTAAAGGCCATTCCGGAAAGCTGACCTCGACCCGTCGTTTTCCAAGCGGTCATTCCAACGCCGTTCCCCGCCAATGTAATTTCTGACGCAGGACGGCAAAGTAGTCATACCCCGGAACATGCAAAAACCGAACTCCTCGGGGGGATTTGGTCACCACCACCCGATCCCCGGGATTCAAGGGTTCCCCTCGCTGCCCATCGGATATCAGCAACACTTCGTTGGAGGAATTGACCAGGCGGACAATCACCTCGGAAGTATCTGGCAACACCAATGGCCGGGTACTGAGGGTATGGGGACACATTAAGGCCACGATTAAGACCGCCGCATCGGGCATGACGATGGGTCCCCCCGCTGACAAGGCATAACCCGAACTGCCGGTGGGAGTGGCCACGATCAATCCATCGCCGACAAAATGAGAAACTTCCCGTCCGCCAACCGACATTCCCAACGTGATAACCCGCCCCCCGGTCGACCGGATCACAATGTCATTCAATGCCCGACAGTGGGTCACCTCGGGACTGTCTCTCAGGATCGTTCCTGATAACATGGTTCGTTCCGAAACCGTTACGGTGTTCCGGGCGATCGCCTCGACGGCGTGCGCTAATTCGCTTTCCGTCACGGACGTCAAAAAACCAAGACTGCCCAGATTGACTCCTAAGATTGGCTTGTCCCGCCCATCAAATTCACGGACCGCCCGCAGCAAGGTTCCATCCCCTCCCAATACAACGAGTGCTTCGATCGCATCCCAATCTTGCGTCAGGGTGGCTTCCAACGGAGGATCGGACAGGACGGCCACTTCCGGCGTGGTTGTCAGCGTCAGATCCCAGTGCCGGGCCAATTCCAAAAGACGTCGCAGACCCGAACGGGCATGCGTCTTTTGCAGGTTTACGATCACCCCGATCTTTTTCATGATTTTTTCCAAACGCCTAAAAATTCCTGATTACCCGCCGGGCCCAGAATAGGCGAAGGCGTAACGCCTTGCAAGGTCAACGGCAGATGCTCCTGAACAAAATTCCGGATCTTGGCCACCGCCTCCTCCCGGAACCGGACCTCCCGCACCACTCCCCCCCGGCCTACTTTTTCACGCCCCACCTCGAATTGGGGTTTGATCAACGCGATCACATACCCTCCCGCTTTCAACAGCGCACAAACCGGCGGCAGAATTAAAGTCAACGAAATGAACGACACATCAATGGTCGCCAAATCGACCGGTTCCCCCACCTGGTCTGGGGTCAGATAACGGGCATTAATCTGGTCCCGAACCACTACCCGTGGATCGTTGCGCAGTTTCCACGCCAGCTGGCCTTGTCCAACATCCACGGCATAGACCTTTCGCGCCCCATTTTGCAGAAGACAATCAGTGAATCCTCCCGTGGAGGCGCCAATATCAGCCGCAACTTTATTTTGCACTTCACAGCCACAGGTGAGCAACACCTGTTCAAGCTTCCAGCCGCCCCGGCTGACATATTTTTCAGGAGCCACCAATGCCAGTGGCACATCGAGGGAGAATGATTGCGCGGGCTTGAATACTTTTTGGTCGTTAACCAAAACATCCCCTGCCAAAATCAAGCGCTGGGCCTTTTCCCGGCTTTCGCAAAGATTCCGTTCGACCAGTAAAATATCCAGTCGTCGTTTTTCCATGGACCCGTTCCCGTCGAAAATCAGCGTCGAATGACCAACAAACCGGTCAGTCCCGCACCCAGAAAAATCAGGTTCGGCAACCAGCCGGCCAGCCACGGCGTCAATAGTTCACGCTTTCCTAAAATCATTCCGAGGTGGACCAGGAAAAAAAAGATGAAGAGTACCGCAATGGCCCCCAAAACGGTGAACAGGGCGCCTTTGCGACTGGTCGTCATCACCGCCGGCATTCCAATTAAGATCACCACGAAACACGTCCAGGGCATTGCCAGGCGGGCATGCAAATCAACATGTCGGCGAACCCGGGTAGTTCGCGATAGATTGGGACGGTTGGCCACATAACGGTACATATCCCAGGAGGAAAGCGTGTCGGTCTGGTTTAATTCCTGGAGAAAATCCTGTGGCGTTTCTTTGAAATCAGGTTTTTCTATAGGATATGGAGAAGGCTTACTCGGCCCACCCACCGGCTCGCCACGCAAGTCGTATTTCTGGGTTTTTAATCCAAAAAACCACCACTTGCCGTCCAGCCATTCAGCCTTGTCCGCCCACATCTCTTCTCCCAGCGACCCATCTTTAAGGTCCTGTGTAATCTTGACATCCTTGCACCGTCCCGGGGTCCGGCTGTCGAAAATCCGCACCAGCCAATGCCGATGATCCCCCCCGGTATGGTAAAGAAAATCCATGAACATGTTCGCTTGTGCGGGGCGTTTTTTGATGTTTTCCGCCTCAAATCGTTTGACCCATAAGGTTGCCTGGGGTCCAATCGTTTCCTGAATCACCAGACAGGTCAGAGCAGCACAAAATCCCACTAGCAAGAAGGGAAACATCAACCGGTACAGACTCATCCCGGTTGCCCGCAATGCGGTCAATTCGTTATGCCGCGCAAAGTTTACCAGCGTGTAAAGTTCCCCCAGCAACAAGGCCACCGGCATGACCACCACAATAAAGGGCGCAAACCCGGTTACCGCGAATAGATAATGAGCATAAAAAAACAGGATTTGCCAAAGAGGAATCTGGGCTTCGATAAAGTCGGTAAATCGGTCGAAAATATCCAATACCAGGTAAATCAGGCTGAACGCAGCCATGCAATAAAAAAAAGGAATCAGATATTCCTTCAAAGCATAACGGGTAATGATGCGCATGGAACAAAAATCCTTACCAAAATGAACAATTTCACCCTTACTATACCCATCGGCGGGAACAGCAGCAATCCGAAAAAAAACACCGGCGTCCTGATTGGACGCCGGTGTTCGCAAGATATAAACGGGTTTAAGTATTCCCGTCCCTGGGATTACTTAAAACTCATACATTACCTGCCACCGGGCAAATATCGCCATATCGTCAGCCTTGTAGTAATTTCCGGGTTCCAGCACATCGCACAAGACATGCATCGAGAGTTTGTCCTTCGCGGTCAACATCCCTTTCCCCAGTACATATTCAGCAAATACACCGCTTAAAAAACCACGGTCCTTGCCATCGCCCGGACCGTTATCTTCCATCGCCCATAAGTAGCTGACATAGGCTTTCGTCGTCAACCGATCACCAAAAGCGCATTTGACACCGGCATTGGGCATGATCAGGTTCGACCAACGTGCCGCGCCATCCGCGTCATAGGCATAAACGTACAGTTCGCTGTATTGAGGGAAACGGGCCCACAAGGGATTCCAACCTTCATCTTTTTTCGTGTTCGGATCATCACCGGATAAAACATAAACCCCGGAATAAACCATCGGCTTGCAAGACACCGTCCCCGGCAGTTTATACATCAGGGCCGCATCCACTCCGTAGCCGGACACATCCGCATCACCCCGCCATCCCAATTGGTAGGCCGCTTCCAAGCTTGCCGCAAGCCCGTTGCCAAAATCGGGCAATAGGCGGAAACCCAGGGTGTTCACGTCCAACTCGTCATGGGATATGACATTCGTCCCGGACACCTGATCCCAATCGCTTTCATTCTTGTAGAGGCCATAGACTTCCAAGGGTAAATCTTTGAAGGACTTATTCTTCAAGTAAAATCCGCCCCCCGATTCTCGCATATCATTGTTCCCACTTACCAGGCCGGTCAAATCGCGATCGGTTGAATTAATCGCCAACTCGTCTTCCGGATTGTTGTAAATGCCGAGAAAATCCACCGTGGTGTCCGGGATCTCCCGAACCGTCAGCTTGACGGCATTAAAATAGGTCGTGCGGGATCCGTCTTTCGGAGTCCCTTCGAGAATCACCATTCCGTTGCCGTACATCAGATCCTGACGTCCCACTCGCAGATCCATTTTTTGATCCAGCAGGTTGCGGACTTCAAGGTACAAATTGTCGAAGACCACTTCATCCGGAAAGTCATAAGTCGAATTGTCCGGTTTTCCACCTTGATCGGGGCGTTCCCAGTGCCGGAATTCATTCACCGCCCGTACCCTGAATAGAACATCCTGGCTCAAATCGATTTCCGTCCAAAGTCGGGTCCGAATCCGATAATAGTCATTTTGCCCCCCACGCGTCACGCCCGGTGGATCCTTCGAAATCGGAATCTCATCAAAATATTCCTGACGCAAACGGATATCGCCACCCGCCCGAACCCGGTCCGGCACATTGGTTTGCGCCGTTGCCACAGTTGCCCCAATCATTCCGACCACCGCGCCGCTGACCATCCATCCCATCAATGTCTTCATCATATCTCCTCGTTGTCTGATCCGTCGCATCGGCAATGACCGCGTCCAGGTGGAGCATTTTATCTGCATATTTGTTAATAAATTAACAAATAAATCCAGCTCCACACTAGGGTTTGAATTGTGCTTATTATCGAAACGGAGTCAATAATAAATTACTGGAAATATAGGGGTTGAATTCCTTCGCTGTCCTCTTTAAAGTAAGGCGTTTTTCATCGCAAGTGCCCGGAACTGCGAGGTGTGTCACAGGAGGAGTTGATCCGATGGCCGGCATTTTTAAAGCCTATGATATTCGCGGAATTTATGGCCTAACCTTGACGGATGATCTGGCTTATAAGATTGGCCGGGCCTTCGCCACGTTCCTCAAATGCCGAAAAGTTGTTGTCGGTCAGGACATGCGTCCCCATTCCACCCCGCTCTTCAACGCCCTTGCCCGCGGTCTGACCGAACAAGGCGCCGAAGTCATCCGCCTCGGACTCTGCTCCACGCCCATGTCCTATTTCGCCAACGGAAAACTCGGAGCCGACGGCGGAATCATGATCACCGCCTCCCATAATCCCGGGGAATGGAACGGCTTCAAGCTCTGCCGCCAACAGGCCATTCCCATCAGCGGAGATACCGGGATCCGGGATATCGAACAAATTATCGCCTCGAACGCCTACGCCCCGACCGCCCCAAGTCCCGCCGGCATGTCGGAGGTCAATATCCTCCCTGAATACGTCAAACACATTCAAAGCTGTATTTCGCTTTCCCGTCCGGTTAGCATCGCCGCCGATTTCGCTAATGCCATGGGAATCCTTGAGGCCCGTTGTTTCGAGGGCCGAATCCAGGTCGATCCTCTCTTCGACACCCTTGACGGCACCTTCCCCAATCATGAGGCCAACCCCCTCAATACCGACACACTCAAAGCCCTCCAAAAGCGCATCCGATCCAAACCCTATGATTTCGGTGTCGCTTTCGATGGAGATGCCGACCGGGCGGGGTTCGTCGATGAAAAGGGTGCCATCATTCCCATGGACCTGATTACCGCCCTGATCGCCCAAAGCCTTCTCGCCCAAACTAAAGGCCCCATTTTTTATGATCTTCGCAGTAGTTGGGTCGTGAAGGAAGTCATCGAAGCCGCCGGTGGTACGCCGATGATGTCCCGCGTCGGGCATGCTTTCATTAAACAACAAATGCGCGATGCCGACGCCCTCTTCGCCGGCGAACTCTCCGGGCATTATTATTTCAAGGACAACTATTACACCGAAAGCTCAGCCCTCGCGGTCTTCTGCATCGCCGACATCCTCTGCCGGACCGGGCGCCCCCTGTCCGAATTGATCCGCCCCCTCCGCAAATACCACGCCAGCGGGGAAATCAATTCTGAAGTCGAAAACACCGCCCACGTACTCGCTGCCCTCCGGAAACAGTATGCCGATGGGCGGATCACCGAACTCGACGGGTATAGTGTCGAATATGCCGACTGGTGGTTCAATGTCCGGGTCTCCAATACCGAACCGCTCATCCGCCTCAATTTGGAAGCGCGAACTGAATCTCTCATGCAACAAAAACGCGATGAAATTTTGGCCGTTATCCGCGGCCATTGAAAAACCCATCTCAAACCCTTAACCCGGAGAACCGCCCATGAATACACAGAAAATAGAACAAGCCTACCGTCTCGCGCAGGATCGTTATGCCACCTCCGGGGTTAACACCCAAAAGGCGCTCAAAGCCCTCTCCCAAATCCCCCTCTCGCTCCATTGCTGGCAGGGCGATGACGTCACCGGTTACGAAAACAAGGGAGGCTTGAGCGGGGGCGGTATCCAGGCCACCGGCAATTACCCTGGGAAGGCCCGGTCCCCGGTCGAACTCCGCGATGATCTCGAAATGGCCTTTCGCATGATCCCGGGGCGGCACCGGCTTAATCTGCACTCGATCTATGCCGAAACCGGCTCCAAGGCCGTCCCTCGCAATGAGCTTGAACCCCGTCATTTCAATAATTGGGTCGAATGGGCGCGCACTCAGGGCCTCGGACTCGATTTCAATCCCTCGTGTTTCTCCCATCCTTTGGCAAACGCCGGATTCACCCTCTCCTCCCGGGATGCCGGTATCCGCCGCTTCTGGATCGAGCACGCCATCGCTTGCCGCCGCATCGGAGCTTCCTTCGGCCGCCGTCTGGGATCCCCGTGTGTTACCAATCTATGGATCCCCGATGGTTTCAAGGATACCCCCGTCGACCGCCAAACCTCGCGCGCCCTGCTCAAGGATTCACTGGACGCCGTCTTCGCTGAATCCATCCCCGAAAAGTGGAACCTCGACGCGGTCGAAGGCAAACTCTTCGGCATCGGCTCTGAAAGTTGCGTCATCGGCTCCCATGAATTCTACCTGGGCTATGCGATCAAAAACCATAAACTGCTCTGCCTGGATGCCGGCCACTTTCATCCCACCGAATCGATCGCCGACAAAATTTCCTCGGTCCTTTTCTTCCTCGATGCCATCCTCCTGCATGTCAGCCGTGGGGTCCGCTGGGATAGCGATCACGTCGTCACGCTCACCGACGACTTGCGCGCCATTGCCGAGGAAATCATCCGATCCGAGGCATTGAACCGCATCCACATCGGCCTCGATTATTTCGATGCCAGCATCAACCGCGTTGCAGCCTGGGTCATCGGCGCAAGGAACATGATGAAGGCCCTGTTAATCGCCCTGCTCGAACCGTCCGCGCTTCTGCGGAAGGCTGAGGCCCGCGGCGATTTCACCAGCCGACTCGCCCTTCAGGAAGAAGCCAAGAGCCTTCCCTTCGCCGCTGTGTGGGATTACTTCTGTATGATTGAGGGCGTGCCGGTTGGGGATGTTTGGCTGACCGATGTCCGTCGGTATGAAGCTTCGGTCCTATCTCGCCGCAAGTAAAGCCGAAGGGATTTTGCGAATAAAGGGCCACAGGGCCCTTTATTTCCGGCAATGAACCCGTTACCCCTTGCGAAGATCAACTACGCGCAGATTCTTGGCCCCGCAACTCTGATGCAGAGTTGCCGATTCCAGGAATACAATCTTGGGCGTGATTCCGATGGCGTTTTCAACACGCTGGGCAAAATTACGGCGCATTTGTTCAACGTGGCGCACTTCGTCGAGTCCGCCAAAATCATCGGCAAAGGCCACCTGGATTTCCAACGTCTCTTCCTCGTTCACGCGGGACAGCACCACGCGCATCTGGGGCGCTATGCCGCCCAGAGTTCGGGCGATCTCCTGGAGTTGCGTGGGGAACAGTTTGACTCCGCGGATGATGAGGAGATCGTCGGTACGGCCGCTCACACGGCTCATGCGGGCCAAGGTGCGGCCGCAGGCGCACGGAGCCGGATCGAGTGACGCCCGATCCCCGGTGCGGTAGCGGATAAGCGGGAACCCCTCCTTGGTTAGTGTCGTAAAGACCAATTCACCGGTCTCACCGGCCGGTGCCGGCGCGAGGGTCTGGGGATTGATGACCTCGGCGATAAAGTGATCCTCGTTGATGTGCAATCCGGTCCGTTGGGCACATTCGCCGGCAATGCCGGGGCCGATGATTTCGGTGAGTCCATAGGCATCATAAGCCGTGATGTGTAGACGTTCCTCAATATGCCGGCGCGTTTCCTCGTTCCAAGGCTCCGCCCCGAATATGCCAATTTTCAATTGCAATGCCTCGGGATGCAAATGCAATTGATCGCGCGCCTCCGCCAGTGCCAACGCATGGCTGGGCATGGTGACCAGCACCGAGGTTTTATAATCGCGCATGATCATGACCTGTTCGGTGGCATTGGTGTGGGAAGAGGCCGGAATGACCGACGCGCCGATCCGTTCGGCACCGTAATGAAATCCGAGTCCGCCGGTGAACAAGCTGTACTGAAAAGCAATCTGCACCACATCGTGTTCCGTCACTCCGGCGGCAAAGAGCGTACGGGCGACCACCTCGGACCAGTGGTTGAGATCATTGCGCGTATACCCCACCACAATGGGTTGCCCCGTGGTGCCGGAGGACGCATGCAGGCGGACAATATCGCGCAGCGGCACCGCAAACATGCCATAGGGATAACTTCGCCGCAGATCATCCTTGGTCGTAAAAGGCAGTCGCTGGAGATCGTCGCTCGATTTTATTTTCTCAATATCAACCCGCTGCCGGTCGAAAGTTTCGCGGTAGAAGGCAACATTGCGATAGACGCGGTTGAGGGTGGTTTGCAGGCGTTCAATCTGGAGTTGCGCCAGGTCATTGCGCGGAAGGGTCTCGGTTTCACGGTTATAGATCATGGGTCACCTCGGTTATCGTTGAGTCTCATTCCCCGGAAGGTTTCGTTCGCCGATGCTCTTGTAGTCCTTGCCTAAATAAGCCCGTTGAACGTCGTTGTTGTTCAGCAGATCCCGTGCCGCCCCTTCCATGAAGATGGTGCCGGTCTCCATCACATATCCCCGGTCAGCGATGGACAGGGCGGCCTTGGCATTCTGCTCGACCAGCAAAATCGTAACCCCCGTCGCCCGCAGCCCGGTGATGGTTCTGAATATTTCCTTCACCACCAAGGGGGCCAGTCCCATGGACGGTTCGTCCAGCATGATCAGCCGGGGGTTGGCCATCAGCGCCCGACCGATGGC
>Ga0073936_10004233_pt1 | contig 20017 bp, 14 predicted proteins | sample AliMusrvi5mmetaG_FD_87041 | JGI IMG/M metagenome (GOLD analysis project Ga0073936, IMG submission 87041) | Freshwater lake bacterial and archeal communities from Alinen Mustajarvi, Finland, to study Microbial Dark Matter (Phase II) - Alinen... | ecosystem: Environmental > Aquatic > Freshwater >... | reverse complement strand
CATGCTAGCCCCGGGGTGCAAGGGTTTAGCGCGGCCAAGCCCGCAGGCCTGGAGCTAAGTGGTTGAAAAGACGATGGGTGCACGGCATTCAGAGAATTTGAAAATGCTGTGAACGGGGGTGGCGGGGTGGGCCGATATGGGAAACCGCAGAACCCGGGGTGTTGCGGGGCATGGCGGAGCGAGTTGCACACTTAAGTGAGGCCACGGATTCAGCCGGAGCCCACAGGCTCAGGCAGCCGGCGTACAGGCGTCAGCGAAAGGTGGCTTAATGCCGTGCTCGGGGAGGTAGGTACCGAACGCAGTGTGAAGCGGCCCCGCCATCGAGATACTACCGAAACTCGGGATGGCCTAGGCAGTGGGCGCGATGCTGCAGGAGAGAATCCGTGCGTCTCCGTGGCAGTCTCGCAGCCTCGAAGTTCCTTGAGCAACTCGGCACGGCGGAACTTTCCGCTTCCCTGTTGACGGGGAACGGTGGCGGTTGGGAACGCAAGAAACCTCGCGGGACTCAGAACAGAACCCCGCGAGGCGAGAGGAGAAGGACTAGCCGCGGAACTTGCGGCGGAGCACGGCGAGACCCAGCAGGGCCGGAGCGATCAAGAGGCAGGAGGCAGGCTCCGGGATGGCGGACCCGGTTTCAAAGCCGGTGACCAAGCCATAACTGGAAGTGACTCCGACACCACCTGCAGTCACGCCACTGTAGTAGAACAAGCGCCCGGTAACGGCGTCAGAAGTGGCATCAAAAAAAATGCGACCATTGGGATCGCTTGCATTGGCAATCACGTCCATCAACAGACTGCCGTTCGCCGGGTTGTAGGTAAAGGGCGTGCTCAGGGTGATTTCCAGAGTGTCGCCGAATGCCCAAGGCTGGGCCAGGTTGCCCGCGAAAACCAGCGTGTTATCCGCGCCGATATTGTTGGCCGGCGTGCTCGTGAGCGTGCTGGCATCATAACCTGTGGTCGACAGCGAAATGTTCCACTCTCCGGTGTTCATTGCCGTTGCGTCTTCGTTATAGAAGTTGTTGTAGAACTTCAGGCCGGTGATAGTAACCGTGCCCGAAAACTGGTTCGCGTTGTAAACCTGTTGATACTCCGCCTGGTAGGCGCAGCCAAACGGGAAACAATTGCCGGCGCCGTTCGGTGTGCCGATGACGATAGTGCCCGCGCCAGCGGACGCAGCCGTCAGCAGGAGTAGACACGCGACCAAAAACGTCGATTTCAATGCCCTCATTGTGAACCTCCTCGTTGATGCATGGATGATCTTCACTAAGTTAATACTTGATATATACTTCAAGTATATTGAAGTAATATACTGAAGAAAATCCTGCAGCGATACTACGTATTATTCTCCGACAAGTCAATGGACTGGAAGTACTTACTGCTTAGTACTACTTGGCCGACATAGCGACTGCAGAAGTGACTCACGGGAAACGTATTAGCTGATACGATACGCCAAGCGCCAGAAACAGCGCAGCTTGTTCTGTTTGGTTCTGCGGCAGTCACAAATCCCCGCAAATTCCTGATTGTCGGGATCTAACGGCGAGACGGTGCATAGCCCGTGACCGTGTTCAGGCTCAACGGGTGAATGTGGATCAGCCCACAAAGGCCGGTGGAACGGGCGGGACTTCACGGAGAGCACTTCGATCCGTTCCTGTTGGGAATTGCGGCTCCGGCGGTGGATCGCACCGGCCCTCGCGGCCTGCCAAAACTGCAAGCCCAAACTGCTAGGCTGTTTGGATTATGTTTGTCTTCGCCCACAAACCTAACTCGCTGTCGACGCAGGCCCGCGCGGGACATTCCGCGACGCAAGGTCCGACGCCCGCGACACCTGTGCCCGAGGCGGCATCCGGCCCCACGGCTTCCAGAGTCCAGTTCGATTTCAGCCGCGTGCCGGTTCATCCGCCGGGGGCGCAGATTCACGAAGCCGCCCGGTTCGGAACCAGCGGCCCTGGCACTGCCCTACCCTACTTGGACCGCATTCAGGAGTCCTTTGGACGCCACCCGGTGGCCGGAGTCCAAGCCCACACTGGCGGTATGGCCCTGGCCGCGTCCGAAGCTATCGGAGCCAACGCCTTCACCACCGCCGGACACGTCGCCTTCGCCGCGCGCCCCAACCTGCGCGTTGCGGCGCACGAAGCCGCTCACGTCGTCCAGCAGCGCGCCGGGTTGAGTTTGGAGGGCGGTGTCGGCCGCTTCGGCGACCGGCATGAGCGGCATGCGGACGCGGTGGCGGAGCGGGTGACGCGCGGCGAATCGAGCGAAGCGTTGCTGGATCAATATGCGGCGTCCGGGGTGCCGACGGGAGAGGTGGTGCAGAAGGACGGACCGCCGGTTCCGGGCAACGCCAGGAAAGGTGAGGTTCGGCTGAAGGCCGACGGCGAGAATATCACGACGGAAGACGATAAAGAAATCAGAACCGAGGATCCGTTCGAGCATTCCATTCTGATCTTCGACAAGCAGAATAAGACGTGGAAGCGCCAGATGTACACCTTGGTGCCTGGCCCCGACGGAACCACGAGCAAGCAAATGGGAGCCGCCGAAGACATCTCCGAGGCGCGGGCCAAGGCGTTGAAGGTGATGAACCAGAAGACTGCCCCGTCGGCGCAGGAAACCGAGGCCGGCGCGGCTGCTCGCGTGGCGGCAGACGACGCTGTATTTAACGCCAAAGTAGAGGCGTTCGATCACAAGGACGAGTACCCGGCGCGACTGGCAAAGTACCAGAGTGACCTCGAGGCTTACAACCAACTTCCAGCGGCCGAAAAGAAGTCCGCCCACAAACCGCAGCGTCCGATCGCCCCCCCGGCGGTCAGGCCGACCACGAAGTCAAAAACTACCAAATGCGTGGACTGGCCAGCCCAGGTCTACGGCGCGGCCGGGGTGACATCAAAAAGCCAGATCAGTTTTACTCCTCCGACAACCCTGAACAGTTGGCGGACGTTCGACAAGCATCCGGAGGGGCCGAAAGCGGGGGATGTTTACTACATCTGGGACGAGGTGAAGAACCAGGCGGCGCACATGGGCGAGTTCAAGTCCGCAGTGAAGATTCCAAAGGACCAGGCGGGCGGCAAAGAAACCCTGCAACGCTGGGTGGTGACCGATGGCGGGCAGGGCGACGGTTACGAAAAGGTCAACTTCATTTACGAGCGCCAGCGCATCTTCGACTCGGCCGACTTCCACTTCTACGACAAGGCCGCGGACGCGGGCGCGACCACGGCCGGCCGCAGGCTGGTGGGTTGGGTAGATATCGATGCGCAGATCGCGGACGAGGCTGCCCAAAAAGCCGGTGCGAGCAAACCGGCCGCCGCAGGCACTGGAGCCGCCAAGAACTGACGCCGACTGAACCGGAACCGGCCGCGCCACAAGCCAGCACGCAGTCTCCGACTGGATTCGCTTTGTCGTTCGGCCCCGTCTCCCCGTCGAGCGGTCTTCCCGTGGCGAATAAGTTCACGGCTACGCTGGTCGATCAGCCCAATCTGGAAAAATGATAGTAGAATGCAGGAGTCGTAATTTCAAGGTGGGCCGGCGAGTACGATTCTGCAGCCCGGAGGCAGGCTCGCCAGCGTATTTCTGGCGATTGCCGGCAGGCCCAGGAAGTTGCGCGCGGACTTGAAATCCAGCCAGGAAGCCGCGGATTGCCGCGCTTCCGATCCAGCCGAAAGGTGGCCAACCTTAGGCCGAGAGCGCCCGCCACGGCGTTCCCCTTGCATGGTCTACTGCTCACGTTCCGGTGGCATGTCGTGCCGGCCTGGTCGTGAGAAGCAGCGGTCGCTTTGTCATGGGCTGACCGGCGCCGAAACCGGTACATTTCGGCGGACCCCTTACTGACCCTGGGCGGGCGATGTTCCAGAGCGCGTTGATTGGCGCGCACAAGTCGGAGAACTTCTCTCTTGGGACTCCCCGTGCCAAACCTCCAACTTCATTCTTAGCCCAACTGGAAGGGACACCTATGAAGAATACTCGTCGTTTGAACGGTTCGCGCCTGCTTGCGGTTCTCCTGTTAACCGTCTTTTTTTTGGCGCGGCCGGTCTTTTCAGCTACGCCGGCTTTTCAATACAACATTGTGTCGGTCCGCAGCCTGTCGGGCGGGAGCACGGTCGCCCCAGGACAATTCGTGGTGGTGCGTTTCTCTGTGAGCAATCCCCAAACGGGGACGTTCTATAGTCTGGCAACCGACCCGGCCTGGACCCAGACTGCCAGCGGCGCGAGCCGTCTGTTCCTGCAGATTGCGTGGGACACGCGGGACTTTACCAACGCCAACAGCAACATCAACTCGCTGGCGGGAAGCCGCGGCGCCGCCGATCCCATACCCGTCAACGCGCTGGCTGCCACGGTAACTAACAACGGGGACGGAACCTACACCGCCACTGCCCCGCTGCCGATACCGAGCACGGCGGGCGGAACGGGCGAGGTGGCCATGGAGGGACATCCGGCGGGGCCTGACGCGACTGGCGCATTCACGGTACGCGTGGCGGTGAAAAGCGTTTTCAAGTACTTTCCCATTACCGGCGCGGCCAGCGTGGCCCGACGCCAGATTGTGGACATCAACAAGTGCATGGTCTGCCACCGCCCGGACGGGACGGGCGTCGCCCCGCGTCTCACTTTGCACGGCAACAACCGGACCGAGGAGGTGCAGGTGTGCGTGGTTTGCCATAACCCCGACAACACCGACATCGCATTCCGCAGCACCATTCCCAAAGTCGTAAATGGCGTGACGATCAATGAGAATCCGGTGGTGCAGGTGGGCTCGAACAGCTACCCCGAGCAAGGCATCGACTTCAAGCGGCTGATCCATGGCATCCATGCGAGCACCACCGGGTTCCGCCGGAATCCGCTGGTCGTGATCGCCTTCAATGGCACGGTTTTCGATGCCAGCACGCTGACCCGCTTCCCGGGCGAACTCAGCAACTGCGTCGCCTGTCACATCGACAACGGGAGGGTTGGGACGTTTGAACTTCCAATGGCTTCGAGCGTGCTGGGCACGACGATGAATACCCGCAGTTCGGGCGTCAACGCCAACGGCACATTCGTCATCAACTCCGATCCGGCCAACGACGTGAAGATCTCGCCGACCGCTGCCGTCTGTTCTTCGTGCCACGACAGCGGCGAGGTAACCCGGCACATGGTCTCGACCGGCGGTGCATCGTTCAACACGACACAGGCCGCGCTCAACAGCGGTGCGGTGAAGGAGCGCTGCGTGAATTGCCACGGGGCGGGAAAAGAAGAGTCAGTCCGCAGCGCGCACCTGGACTAGGCAATCGGCTGGACGGCAGCAGGCAGCGTCAGGACGCGGAGTGGGGGGACAGGCGGTCCCCCCTTGAACACTGAACTGGCGCGGCGACGTGGAATTCATGGTGATAGCACCTGACCTTTGGCCGGGCGCTAGCGGAGGAGTCAGTTCCGGCGAGCGCCGCTAGCGCTGAGGAGGATCAGCCGCACTCCTGGCGTGCAATGAGGCGTCCATCTGGTGGAACCGATGGTGCGCCAACGCCCGTGTTAGTCCGGAGTTTGCAGACGAAAACAGGATTCAGGGCACGTCCTACAAACGAATCGGGCTGGCGCACAATCGCTGGCTCAGCATCGCTTTTGTCTGATAGCTTAAGCTTGATGGCCGAGCCTCAAGGGTTGGAACCCGCGCCAACGGACCGCGCCGAAAACAATCAACGCGAGCTCAAATGTCCGCGCTGCCGCACTCACAATATAGCCGCTTCACGCCGCAGGACTTCCTGGGAGGAATGGTCGGCGCTGTGGGGCAGGAACTACTATCGCTGCGGCGCCTGCGACATCCGATTCAGCTTGTTCGGCGGAATCGGAGAGAGCGCCAGCTACTACGAAAAGATGTTCATTTTGCGGCGAGTGGCTGGCAAAATCGCGCTGGTCTGCGCGATTGTAGCCCTGGTCGTGCTGGCAACGGTCGGCGTTGATTTGCTGATCAACGGGCGCAGTTCCGGACCGAGCTTCCGCAAGTAGTCCGGTCGCGACCGGCCGGTCGTCCCTGGTCGCCGCCGCGCGGATGCGTACAAGTATTGCTAACCAGTACCAACCGTGCCCGCTATCCACGCGATATACCGGAGCTGAGGCAGGCGGCGTGGATGCGGCCATGCCTAAACCTGCGCCAGAGCATAGCTGGTGCTGCGTCCGCCTGCGACAGTGCGGACCAGGATGCCGAGTTCGACGAGCGGCTGGATGTCGCGCAGGGCCGTGTCCTGGGAGCACTTCGCGAGCTTCGCGTACTTGGATGTGGTGAGCTTGCCCTCGAAGCCATCGAGCAGCCGATTCAACACAATACGTTGGCGGCCGTTCAACGGGACGCCCTGGAAGCGCTCCCAAAAGCGGGCCTTGGCCAGCACTGCTGAAAGCGTTGTTTGTGCCGCGTCAACGGCCCGCCCCAGGCAGCCGAGGAACCACTCCAGCCAAGGCGTGATGTCCAGGGTTCCCTTTTGCGTTTCCTCCAGAATGCGGTAATAGGCGCTGCGCTCCTGCCGTATCTGCGCCGACATACTGCAGTAGCGCTGAGGGCTCTGCTCCGAGCGTGCGAGAGCCAAATCGGCAAGGGCGCGAGCGATGCGGCCGTTGCCGTCGTCGAACGGGTGAATGGTTACGAACCAGAGATGGGACAAGCCCGCTTTCAGCACAGCGTCGATGCTGGAATCCCGCTCGAACCAATCGAGGAAGCCCTGCATTTCCGCAGCGAGGCGAGCCGACGCGGGAGCTTCGAAATGGGCGGCTTCCAGCCCCATTGGGCCGGAGACGACCTGCAGCGGCCCCGCGCTGTCGTCCCGCCAGCCGCCCACCCGGATTCTGGTCATGCCGCTGCGCCCAGTCGGGAACAGGGACGAATGCCACGCGAACAACCGCTCGACGGTGAGGGGTTGGTCATAGTGACGCGTGGCATCGAGCGTCATTTCGACGACGCCCTCGACGTTGCGGTCCGCTGGCTTGAGGGCTCCGACGTCCAGGCCTAAGCGGCGGGCGATGGAAGAACGGACCTGTTCGGCATCGAGACTCTCGCCTTCAATCTCACTGCTCTTCAGAACGTCGGCGGTCAGGGTTTCGAGCACAGCCTCCTGGCGCAGGTTGAACCCGAGGGCGTTCATATGGCCGAGCAGCAGGCCCTGCCGGTGACGCACGGAAGCCAGCGGGGCGGCGAGGCGCTCCCAATTCCAGTGAAACCGGGGCCAGTCCGGAAGCTGATGGATGTACATTCTCCGCACCTTCTGCGGAGATTATAGGTTGTACTCACCGCGGCGGTCAATTATTCGCCGCATTATCTGCGGCGAATACGGCCGCTAAGCACCGCAGGTGGAATCGGGAACGGGGGAGGGAGGCGGCCAGTGTTCAAGATAGGGCGTTGTGTGGAATGCGGGAGAAGCGTGCGGCCGTTGCCATGAAAACTCGGTCCTCACATCGAGCGGCGGCCGGCGGACGTGAGGTCGGAGAGCACTGCGCTTCAAGCGACTAATCGACCGGTTAGCGGGTGATTGGCCGTCGCATTGGGGGTGGGGCCTGTCAGGCTTTCCCGATTCCACTGGTTCCAGACTAATCCTTTAGAATTGTATCGACCTGTGGAGCAACCAGATTTTACCTCGTTGTTCCATGATGCGCTGCTTGAGAGGGCTGTTCTGTGCCAACCAAGGACTTGTCTAAGAAGATCGTAGAGCACATTTCAATAAAGGGTCCGTCAACGACAATTCAAATCGCGACAGCTCTTGGAGTAGACCGTGCAGCCGTCAATCGCACGATCTATGGCCAACTTCGCGGAAAGGTCAGGCAGTCAAGCAACTACGCTTGGTCACTGGTTGGGACTGCAACCCCTGAACGCGCATCGACCACCGAGAACGCTCGCAACTCGTACGCGAGCGTGTTCCGATACTATCTCGACTGTCTTTGTCAGGATGACGACAGCGGAATAAAGGTGTTTGCTGACTCCAAGTACGGCCTGGATTACGTCGAACTCGAACAATGGCCTCTTGAAGAGGGGCATCTTGATCCAGGGTCCGAAGAGTTGAGGAAGCTCATTGGCCGACAGAAACGAGATGCGCGAAAGAAGGCACTCTGGCTTGGATATCCGGTGCTTATTCGCCAAGTTCGTGGTCGAAATGGGTGGGAAGGGGCTTTTCTTGCGCCGGTGTTCGTCTGGCCTCAGGACTCCGACGCAGATGGACTGGCATTTCTGCCCGAGCCGACGATCAACACAAAGGCGTTGGAAGGGCTGACCACCAGCGAGAATCTGCTGGAAGAGGCTGCATGGCTCGCTGAGGAACTTGGGTTGGATTCCCTTGAGGCAGTGCCGATAGACGAATTGACAGCTCGAGTGCGCGAACTTCGGCCGGAATGGAGTTGGAAGGAATCACTCGATCCCACATCGCTCAGACAGATTGGTGAACTTCGCTCGGTCGGCGATACGGGCATCTACAACGCGGCAGTCGTTGTCCTGGCGGACAGATCGCCATTCACGCTCGGCCTGGAACGCGAACTGACAGACCTGCAGATGGCAAGCGACGCTTCCATCAAGGGTTCGAGCCTGGGTGTGCTTCTCGGTCATGCTGGAAGTTCAGCTGAGATTGACGGTCCGCTCATCGAACCGGCACCGCTGAATGCTGAGCAACGGACGGCAGTCAGGCAAGCTCTTATCGAACCATTGACGGTGATCACCGGTCCCCCAGGAACGGGGAAATCTCAGGTTGTGACGTCCATCCTGGTGAACGCCGCTTGGCGTGGCCTACGTGTACTTTTTGCGAGCAAAAACAACAAGGCTGTCGACGTTGTAATAGAGAGGGTGAACGGTCTTTCTCCTCAACCAATCACGTTGAGATTGGGAACGCGATCACTCCAGGAAGAGCTATCGAACCAGCTCACCTCGATCCTGTCTGCGCGAGCAACGGAGGGAGAGCGAAACAGCTATGCAACAGCCTTATTGGCCCTTCAGAGAGAGAATAGTCTCCTAGAATCGACAAGCAAGCAGATACAGGATCTCATTGGGTTGCGTAATCAGGTTGACGGGTTTGAGAAAGCTTGTGAGGATTCGCGCAGACTACTGCCAGAACAGGTCTTTCGGGAGGCGGATCAGTTCTCGATTGCTGAGGTAGAAGTCAACACAGAGAACCTCAAACAGGCAAGCCGTCGTTCCGACCGAAGTCAGGCTTCGTTTCTGGAGAAATTGGTATGGAAGTTCCTTCGGGAATCCCGCCAGGAACAGGTTAAGGCCGCAGCCGATACCCTGCTGAATTCCATACAGAAAGTCGGAATCCATCTGCCAGCGATTTCGTCTTTTGACCAACTTGTAGTTGCGGGAAGCGATCTTATCCTTGCAGTGAGGGCGGCGGCGAGCTACCAGACTGCTCTTAGAGAGATGGCTACGAAGCCTCAACTGGGACTTCTCGCCAAACAGATTGGCCATCAGAATAAGAAAGTAGCTGAACTTTCAGCTGAGGCATGGCGGAACTGGACATTCCTCCTGCCGGACCGCCTAGATCAGCGCGATCGTGCAGATCTGGGCGACTATGCCGCTATTCTCCGAACGATCGCGAGGACAGACGAGGAAGGCGGAAGCATTGCTGCTCAGGTCTGGCGGCGATATTACGATCTCGCGGCGAAGACAACGAAGGCGCTCCCTTGCTGGGCGGTTGCTTCGCTCTCGGCGCGCGGCAGGGTACCTTTTGTCTCTGCTGAGTTCGATCTCGTCGTGATTGATGAGGCGAGTCAATGTGACATTGCGTCTGCATTGCCGCTTCTCTATCGGGCGAAGCGCGCCGTTGTGATTGGGGATCCGCAACAGCTTCGACATATCAGCCGCTTGTCCGCGCAACGAGATCAGGCGCTGATGGTCAAGCATGATCTCCTCGCATCTCCTGGGCCAATTTGGGGTTACCGTGCGAACGGACTATACGATCTGGCGGCAACCAAGGCAAAGTCAAATTCAATTGTCGTTTTGCGTGACCACCACCGCAGCCATGCTGACATCATCAACTTCTCAAATGAGTTCTTTTACCACGGGAAGCTCAGGGTCGCTACGGATTACAGACGACTGAAACGGCCGGAAGGTCCGGCAGTTCGATGGGTCAACGTCCAGGGCAGTGTGATCAGGCCATCAAACGGAGGAGCCATCAACCGTGTGGAAGCCGAGGCAGTCGTGCGAGAACTGCGAAAGATTGCAGTTGAGCAGCGATTCTCCGGCGAAATCGGCGTTGTAACACCTTTCCGGGCACAGGCGAATCTGATTGAGGAACTCATCACAGCCGACGATGGGCTGGCCTCCGTCCTCGCATCCCGGAACTTCATTTCCGAAACTGCACACAAGTTTCAGGGGGATGAACGCGATCTGATCCTATTCTCGCCTGTATTGTCGAGCGGAATGCCACAAGGTGCATACGGGTTTCTCAAAGCCCAAGGCAATATCTTCAACGTGGGGATCACGCGAGCACGAGGTGCTCTTATCGTCGTCGGAGATGCAGCTGCATGCGCATCTGGAGAAGTTGAGTATCTGCGCGCATTTGCTCGGTATGTCGCAGAGCACAGCAAGATCTTGAGAGAGCGTACCGTGCAATTGCCGGATACAAATGGGCGCGACTATCCTGTGGTTGCAAGACCTGAGTTGGTGTCCGATTGGGAAAGAGTCTTCTACCCCGCACTCATAGAAGCGGGTTTCCGACCCATACCGCAATTTGACGTCGACCATTACGTTCTTGACTTCGCATTAGTGAGGCCAAATGGACGTAGGCTCAATATTGAAATCGACGGAGAAAAGTACCATAGGGACTGGGACGGTGAACTCATTCGCAAGGATCAGCTGAGAAATCTGCGGCTCATTGAAATGGGATGGGACGTCCTACGGCTGTGGGTCTATGAGGTCAGAGACAACCTCCCCGGCTGCATCGCGCGTGTGAAGCGCTGGGCAGTAGAGGCCGATTCGTTGCCCGAACTGAGCACTTCTACCTCCGGCCAGGATTAGTGACCAACAATCGGCCTTAGGCTTAAACTCCGCCTTCAAACGCAGCAAGGCAGCATCATGCTAACAGAGCCGGTTGAATCGACAGCACGCGTTCCCGCTGCCCAGCCCCCCCTCACAGCTTCCAGTCTTCCGGCACCTGCCCCTCGGGCAGTAGCTTGCCCTTCTCCAGGTGCCGCACCTTCGTCGCGTAGTGCGCCGCGTGGGGGTCGTGGGTCACCATCACGACCGTCTTGCCGTACTCCGTGTTGAGCATGGAGAGCAGGTCCAACACGTCGCTGGCCGACTTCGAATCGAGGTTGCCCGTCGGCTCGTCGCAGAGCAGCAGGTCGGGATCGGTGACAATGGCGCGGGCTATGGCCACGCGCTGTTCCTGGCCGCCCGATAACTGCCGAGGATAGTGGTTCATGCGGTCGCCGAGCCCCACCAGCCCCAGCGCCGTGACGGCGTGCTGGTAGCGCTCGCCCTTCTTCAGGTGGGTCAGCTTCAGCGGCAGCTCCACGTTCTCCAGGGCCGTGAGTACCGGGATCAGATTGAAGTTCTGGAAGATGAACCCGATGTGGATGTTGCGCCAACGGGCGATCTGGCGCTCGCTCAGTTTCGTCAGTTCGTGGCCGAGCACGGTGATAGTGCCTGACGTAGGGCGATCCATAGCCGCCGTCAGATGCAGCAGCGTGGATTTGCCCGACCCTGAGGGGCCCATCAGCGCCACGAAGTCGCCGCGTTCGATCTCGATATCCGCGCCATCGAGAGCCAGCACGCGGTACTCGTCGCGCACGAACTCCTTGGTCAGTCCGCGCGCGGAAACAACGACGTCGCTCACGACTGCCTGGCCCCCCGCACCACGACTTTCGCTCCCGGCTTGAGGTCCTTCGGCGGATTGAGGATCAACTCTTCCCCGCCCTGCAACCCGTCGTCGATCCGGATGCCCGCGGGCGTGTTGCCGCCGGTCTTGACATCGCGCTGCGAGGCCATGCCGCCTGATACGACCCAGACTTTGCCGTCGGCAATCGCGGCGGGCGGAACGAAAACCGAGGCTTTACCGGGCACTCCGCTGTCCGCCTTACCGAGAAACGCGACGGAAGCGTTCATCTCCGGGCGCAGGAATTCGTCCGGGTTCGCGACCTTGACCTTTACCTGCACGGTGGCCTTCTGTCGGTTCGCTTCGGGCGACAACTCCTTGATCCAGCCTTGCCACTTCTTGTCCGGATAGGCGTCCACGGTGATGGTCGTTTTTTGTTTCAGATACAGTTTGCCGAAGTCGTTCTGGGAGATGTCGAGTTCGACCTCCAGGTCGTTCAGGTCGGCGAGCGAAACGACGTAGCCCTTGGCGCCGCGCTCGCCCACAAAGCTAGTGGTCACGAACTCGCCGCGCTCCACGGCCCGCTCCAGAATGGTGCCGGTGGTCGGCGCGCGGATGATGGTGTTGGAAAGCTGCGTTTCGGCGAAGGAGACTCCGCCCTGAGCCTGCGCGACGGCTCCGCGCGCGGCGTCGATCTGCTCCTGGCGAGGACCCAGCTTCACCAGGTCGTAGGTCTTCTGGAGCGAATTGACGCGGGCCTCGGCCGAGCGGAACCTGGCCTCGGCGTCGTCCAGCGACTGCCGGGAGAAGACGCCCTGCGCGACCAACGGCCGCGTGCGGTCGAGCGTGACGCGGGCGTTCTCCAGATCGGCCCGGGCCTGGTTCAGATTGGCCAGCGCCGTGGCGACCTCCTCCGGCCGCGAGCCGTGCTCCAGCTCCGCCAGACGCGCCTTCAGGTTCTCAAGCTGGCCCTTCATCTGCGCCAACTGGGCGCGGTACTCGTCGTCCTCCAAACGGACGATCACCTGACCCTCTTTGACGTGGTCGCCCTTCTCCACGCCAATCCAGGCTACCTTGCCGACCACTTTGGCGGCGAGCTGAATCTTGTGCGCCGCCACGATGTAGCCGGTGGCGTTCAACACCACGGTCTCGCCGGAGGCCGCCGCGGCGGCCGATGCCCGCACGGTGTCCACTTCGAGCGCCGCCCCGGCGCGCTTATAAATCACGGATGCCAGGCCCAACACCACCAGGATGACCACGCCGGCCACAATCCAACGCGAAGACCAGCGCGAGGCCGGCGCCATTCCGCCTTCCGCGCCGAGGTTCAGTCCGCGCTTGATTCTCAGATTCTTCAAATCCGGTTCCACTTGAGTGCTCCTAAATCTGCTTCAACGCTTCAAGGATTTGCTTGCGAGCCGCCGCGTAGGCGGGCAGAAAGCCTCCCAGCACGCCCATCACGACGGCAAACGAAATACCGCTGGCGACGACCTTCGGGGTGATTTTCAACTGGAAGGCGGTCTCGGCAAAGGTGGTCATGCTGCCGACTCCGGTGGAAAGCCCATTCAGGGGCAGGACCAAGAGAACGCCCAGCAGGCCGCCGAGCAGCGACAGCAAGACGGATTCCAGGATGAAGCTCACCAGAATGCTGAACTGCGAGAAGCCCAGCACGCGCAGCGTCCCGATCTCCTGCGAGCGCCGCGCCACGGCGGCGTACATGGTGTTCATGGCGGCAAAGCAACTACCGACGGCCATGATGATGGCGACGAACGTGCCGAGGTACTTGATGACGTCGCCCGAATTCGTCTGCTTGGCGAAGTAGTCGGGTTCGGGCATCACGTCGAGTTGCAGGCGCTGCTCGACCAGGAACTCGCTGGTCAGCGCGCGCAAGGCGGTCGGGTTCGCCGCGCGCAGCAGCACGCTGGAACAGGCGTCGTAGCGGTTCAGGTCGGCGCGAACCTGGTACAAGTCGCCCCATATTTCGCTGTTGCGCGCCGGGTAGGCGCTCTCGAAAGCGCCGACGATTTCCCAGTCGCCGCGCCCGAAATGAATCCTGTTTCCAACCTGCGCACTCGGGTAGCGCCCTGCGATGGCCGCGCCCACCACGACCTCGCGCCGGCCGGGGTTGAACCAGCGGCCGCGTATCAAACGGGTTTCCTCGCGCACTTCCAGCCCGATGGGGGAGATGCCGCGCACGTTGAGGTTCATGCCGTCGGGCGCGTCCTTGCTGGGCAGATTGACGATGGTGACCAGCTCAAGCGACGCCAGCGGTTCCCCGGCCGCATCGCGAGCGATGCCGGGACGATAGCGGATGACTTCCTGAAAGTCGTTGCGCGGGACGACGCTGCTCAACTCGGAGGTGCCGCCCTTGCGAATCAGCAGCAGGTTCAGCGCATTGCCGGATGAGGTAAAAGCGACGCGCAGCCCCTCCACCAGCGAGAGCACGGCGCACAGCACGGCGACGGTCAGCGCAATGCCGAGCGCGGTCATCACCGTCGTGGTTTTGCGGACCGCCAGATTGCGCAGGTTATAGGACAGTGGAATGGGCATGGGGGATCAACGAAATACGCGCCTAATCCGCGTTTTTCAATGCCTCCAGGATCGGCGTATGGGCCGCCCTCCAGGCCGGAACCAAGGCGCTGGAAAGCCCGATGAAAACGGAAAAGCCGACCAGAATTGCCAGTACCGGCGGCTGCAAGGTCAGGGTCTTGGTCTGCTGCACGATGGCCGGTCCGTGCCGCAGGACACCCACCAGTCCGTTTGCCAGCAGCAGACCGAGTCCACCGCCGAGCAGAGAGATCACGGCGGATTCCCCGAGCAGCAGGCCGATCACCATGCCGGGGGTGAAACCGAGCGTCTTGAGGATGCCCACCTCTCGCACGCGCTCGCGGACGGACATCGCCATGGTGTTGCCCGCCACCAGCAGGATGGTGAAGGTGACCGCGCCGCAAATCGAAATGAGTGCGAGTTTGATGTTGCCGAGAAACGACAGAAAGCTCAGGCCGAAGGCGTATTCGCTTTCAGTGTGGGTCGGCTCTTCGGCGTTCGCGAACATCTCGTCGATGGCTTTTGCGACTCTCGGTACATCTTCGGGTGTAGCGACAAGGCTGGTGAACGTGCCCGCGTAGCTGCGGTGGGAACCGCGCGCCTTCAGAGCCTCCTCCAGATACTTGATTGGAAAATACAGCGAGTCCGAATCGATGTCGGAATCGTAGATGGCCCGCACGGTCAGATCGAGGTCGAACGGGAAGATATTGCCCTTGATCTTGATTTTGTCGCCCAGCTTGATTCCCTGGTTCTTCGCCAGAGTCTGGCCCAACATCGCGCTCGCAATGTCCCGCTTAAAGGCGAGTTGTTGTTCCACCGGCACACGATAGTCGGGATAGACATCGAAGAAACGATCCGCTTCCACGCCAAAGCGCGGGAAGAACTTCGAACGGTCGCGATCCTCGTCTTTGTACTGGCCGCCGAACCACTGCCAGGTGCAGACCTGCTTCACCCCGGGCAGACCGGCGATACGATCCCGGTAGTAAATAGGCATGGCGAAGGCGATCGCCACTTTGTGACGCGTGACAACCCGCAGCATCTGCGATTTGGGCGCCTCGCCATGGAACAGCGCGTAGTAGAGCGCCATCAGCACGCCGAGCACGCATAACGACATGGCCAGCGAAGAGATGGTCAGCAGGCTCCGCCGCCGGTTCCGTAATGCGTTCTTGAAGATCAGCCCGAGATAGCGCATCGATGTTTGCTTAGGCTTTATTCTACGGGGAGTGGCCGAAGACTCCATGCCTTCAGGGACCACTGGTGGCTTATTCGAGATGAAATGACGCAATCCAGCGACGAAATGTTCATGCGCGAGGCGATCGAGCTTGCGCGGAAGGCAGAAGCAGCCGGTGAGGTGCCCGTCGGGGCGGTGGTCGTGGTGCAAGGGGAGATTGTGGGCCGGGGATTCAACCAGCCCATCGGGCGCTGCGACCCTAGCGCGCACGCCGAGATCCTGGCGCTGCGCGAAGCCGCGGCGAGGGCGGAGAATTATCGCCTGGAGAACGCGGACTTATTCGTGACGCTGGAACCGTGCGTCATGTGCGCCGGGGCGCTGGTGCACTCCCGTATCCGACGACTGGTCTTTGGCGGGCGGGACCTCCGCTTTGGAGGCGTGCGCAGCAAGTTCCGGCTGGCCGATTCCGACCTGCTCAACCACCAGATCCAGGTGGAGGAGGGGCTTCTCGCCGCGGACTGCGTGGCGCTTTTGGAGGCGTTTTTCCAGCGCAGACGCCACTGAATACAGAAACGCTCCCTGCCCGGCGAAACCGGAGCAGGGAGCGTGGGGTCGCAAACGAGGACTCAGGCAGCCTTGGGCAGGGCCCAGACTGGCGAGAGCGGTGGACGTAGCGCGAGCATCCGTGACTGGGGGGTTGGCTCGGGTCGCCAGCCGGTCTCGGCGCGGCCATTGAAGTACTCGTCCAGGGGGAACAGGGCGTAGGGCTTCAATTCGCGGAACACTTTACCCAGTTTCTGCTCAATGCGATAGACGGCGTGGAAGAAGTTGCCCCGGTCCATCTTCATCTGGCGGCAGCACAGACGCCAATCGGCGCCGAGCAGGAAGTGAAAGCTGAAGAGCCGGTACTCATCCGGGGCCAACGTCCTGCGCGAAACGAGCGTGAAGTCGGCGACGTACTCTTCGTCCTTCCGGCCCCAGATCCTGTGGCCGCCACGAGCGGTGTATTCGAGCGACACCTTACTCAGGTATTTTTCCTTCGTCGAACAATGCCGAAAGCGGGCGTAGCAAGCCCGAAATACTGAACGGAATACGCAATTGCATGCCTGGGGGGTGCCATTCTTTACGCCATGCGTACCTGTGCCATAGCAAGAAGCACAGCTTGGCACTGCCATTGCCAAGGTCTCGGACCGGGTCCACTCCATTTTCAGATCCTTTCATCGGATTTCTCTCCAGCCGCCTCACGCGGCAGAGGAAATACTCTGAGTGAAAGTGTTGTCCTGTAATGAGTTTTCGTCAACCGCACGAAGGGCTTCCATTCGGATTTGATCCACAATTAAATGGCCAGTCGAAGTAATTCGACCCGTTTACTGGGGTTTCCGGCCTGAAAAACTACTATTAATCTCTTTTCATTGCAAGGGCCGGACAGGTTTGGCAGTATGTTCTAGTACAGACCTATTTCAAGTTGCTATATGCCATGGCCCTCGGCCTCCATTGCCATTGGAGACCTGTGCAATCGCCTGATTCAGAACTTGCGGCTACGGGTTTCCTCCGGCTCGCTAACGGTACGACGACTCGCCAAGGAGGTTGGCGTATCGCAACCGCATATGCAAAACATCATGAGCGGTAAGCGGGCGTTGACGATTGGCATGGCCGACCGTTTGCTCCAATATCAACAGCTCTCGGTTCTGGATCTGGCCAATGCTTCGGAGTTGGGCGAATCGCTCGGGCGCGCTGCCAGTGACGCGGTCACGATGCGCTATGTTCCGGTTCTCCCCGGACGGCTTGGGCCTTCCGACCCGTTCCCGGAATTGAGGGGAGAGACGCGTTGGAGGTCTCTGCCGCCAAGGGCGTGCGCGCACGTACTGCGGCCCGCGTTTGTCGAACTGGGCTCCGACATGGACCTGGCAAGAGAATTCCCGGGTGCCGCGTTCGCCCTATTGGACCTGGCGACGGATGCCCGGCGCCGGATCAGCAAGCAACGCTGGTACGCGATCCGCTGGTCGGGCGGCGGCTGGATCCGGCGTTTGCGACTGGAGCACGAGAGCCTGATCGTCCTGGGACAAGGAGGCTTGCGCCCCTTCCCGGGACCGGCCCGCATCGAACTGGGGAAAACGGTTGTCGAGGAGCACGTGCGAGCGCTCGTGATCTGGATCGGGCAGGATCCGAAGTTCGAGAACCCGCTGCGGCGTTCCGGCTATCTGATGCCGCCGCCTGCCGAGGCTTCGTAAACCGCATTGACCTGACGGGCCGTAGCCTCCCAGGTGAAGCGGGCAACCTGCGCATAGCCGCGCGTAATCATGTGTTCCCGCAACTCGGTGGACTGCAGCACCTCTCGAATTCCGCGAGCGATATCAAAAACGTTGTCCGGGCTGACGATCATCGCGGCGTCGCCGACAACTTCGGCCAGCGAGGTGGACTTGGAGCAGACTACGGCGGTGCCCGAAGCCATCGCCTCCAACGGCGGGAGTCCAAAGCCCTCGTAGAGCGACGGGAACACAAACGCCTCGGCCGCCCCAAAGAACACCCGCAAAGCGTTTAAGGAGACGAAACCCAGGAAACGCACGGCTCCGTCGATTCGGGACTGCAGCACGGTCTGCCGGACCAGCGGATAGCGCGAGATCTCGTCGCCGATGATGATCAGCCGCAGGTCGGAGTACTTGGGATCATTGGCCAACTCGCGTTTCACGAGCGCAAATGCCTCGATCAGCCTGGGTATGTTCTTTTGCGGCCGGATCGTGCCGGCGTATAACAGGAAAGGATAGTTCACCTGGTAGCGTTCGAGGATGCGCCGCTGCTCGCGCTCCCACGCTTCCGGTCCCGCCGCGCGCGCGTCCCCTCCGGGCAGATGATGAGAAAAGCGCGGATCGGGCGCACCATAAATGCGTTCTACCTTACTGGACGGGATGCCCACGATGTTCACCACGTCGTGCATCGTCGAATCGGAGACGGCCATGACGCGAGCCGCTCGCTGGAATGCCCGGCGCAGTGTCATCAGTCGAGCTTCGTGCCGCCAGCCCGCCCGGGCCTCGAACACCAGCGCGCTGAGATCGTGCACCGTCACCACGTAGGGCCGAGGCATTAGCAGCGGCACCTGCACGAGCGGAATGTGGCTCAGATCCACCTTGAGCCGCCGGATCAGCCACGGGAACGCTAGCTGGTTGTCCTTGTCCGTGTCGCGTTTTTCGTAAAATACCCGCTCAAAATTCGCCGGCAGGCCATCGAACTCATGCCGGTCCTCCTCGCGCGAGATCAGCAAAAAATGGTGCGGCACGCCAATGGCGGCCATGGCATGCAGCAGGTTCCGGATGTAGGTTCCGAAACCGAAGTCCCGCACGTGGCGGGCGTCGAATGCGATACGAAGCGGCATGATCCGCTGTTCCGGTCCGTCAGGCGCTCACGGTCTGCAGTTTCCAGCGGTACAGCGGGAAACGGTCGGTCAGGATCTGGACTTTGCGGCGAACGTCCGCCAGATTGGCCGCATCGGCCGGGGCGGCGAAGACTTGCGCGATCAGAGCACCCACTTCGCGCATCTCGGTCTCGCCGAAACCGCGCGTGGTGACTGCCGGGCTGCCCAATCGAATGCCGCTCGGATTCATGGGCGGATTGACGTCGAACGGGATCGTGTTCTTGTTCGCTGTGATGTAGGCCTCGTCGAGCGCCTTTTCAGCTTCCTTGCCACGCAGTCCCTTGGAGAAAACGTCGACCATCGCCAAGTGCGTGTCGGTGCCGCCAGAGACGATCCGGTAGCCTTCCGCGGTGAGCGAAGCGGCCAGTGCGCGGGCATTGGCTACGACTCGCTTCTGATACTCCACGAACTCGGGGGCCATGGCCTCCAGGAAGCAGACCGCCTTAGCGGCTATAACGTGCACGAGCGGGCCGCCCTGCATGCCGGGGAAGACCGTCTTGTCAATGGCCGCGGCGTATTTCTCTTTGGAGAGGATCAGGCCGGAACGGGGACCGCGCAGTGTCTTATGCGTCGTCGTGGTCACGATGTCGGCCCAATCGCAGGGGTTCGGGTAGATGCCCGCCGCGACCAGCCCTGAGAAGTGCGCCATGTCCACCAGCAGGACGGCCCCGCAATCGTCGGCGATCTCACGGAATTTGGCGAAATTGATGATACGGGAGTAGGCGCTGGCTCCGGCAACGATCAGTTTGGGCTTGTTTTCGTCGGCCAGCCGCGCCACTTCGTCGTAGTCGATGGTCTCGTCGTCATGGCGGACGCCGTAGGGCACAATCTTGTAAGTCTTGCCGGAGAAGTTCAGCGGATGGCCGTGCGTCAGATGCCCGCCGTGCGCCAGGTTCATGCCTAGAATCGTGTCGCCGGGCTGCAATACCGCGGCATACGCGGCCTGATTGGCCTGTGAACCGGCATGCGGCTGCACGTTGGCGTGCTCGGCGTGGAATAGCTTCCTGGCGCGGTCCCGGGCCAGATTCTCGATGATATCCGTGTACTCGCAACCGCCGTAGTAGCGCTTGCCGGGATAGCCCTCGGCGTACTTGTTCGTGCACACGCTGCCGTTGGCTTCGAGCACCGCTTCGGACGTGAAGTTCTCGCT
>Ga0073936_10004231_pt1 | contig 20028 bp, 16 predicted proteins | sample AliMusrvi5mmetaG_FD_87041 | JGI IMG/M metagenome (GOLD analysis project Ga0073936, IMG submission 87041) | Freshwater lake bacterial and archeal communities from Alinen Mustajarvi, Finland, to study Microbial Dark Matter (Phase II) - Alinen... | ecosystem: Environmental > Aquatic > Freshwater >... | reverse complement strand
TTCAGCCTCTTTGTGCAATTTGCTGGAAGAGCAGGACGCGCCGATTGAGTGGGTCAATGGCGGAGCAGACATCACGATCGCGCCATTCAAACTGGTGACGATTAAATTGCAATTCGGACGGTAAAAAACATAAATGCAGATTGAAGGAACTACGGCGTTATGCCACACGCCGGTGAAGACAATCGAATGGGTCGGTGACGCGGGCGGCGCAGCGCGCATCATCGACCAGACGTTGCTGCCAGGCGAACTCCGGTATCTGGACATTACGGATGTCGCCGCGATGTGGGAAGCGATCAAGATATTGCGCGTGCGTGGCGCGCCGGCAATTGGCATCGCTGCGGCGTTCGGCGTCTACCTGGCGGTGCGATATGCGTCCCTTAATGACGCGGTATCGTTCCTCGCTGAAGTCGATGCCGCAGCCGCCTACCTGGCAACGTCGCGCCCCACCGCCGTGAACCTGTTCTGGGCATTGAAACGAATACAGAGGCTGGCCTGCGATGCGGCCAGCCTCGACCTCCCGGCGATCAAAGCAACACTCCTCGCAGAGGCCATCGCGATGATCGCCGAAGACAACGCCGTCTGCCGCGCCATCGGCGCCTACGGCGCGGCGTTGCTGACGCCGCGAACCAAAGGCGCGGTCTGCAACATCCTCACGCACTGCAACGCGGGCGGCCTTGCAACAGCAAAATGGGGCACCGCACTCGCGCCGGTGTATGTGGCCGCGGAACAGGGCCGATCTCTGCACGTGTTCGCCGATGAGACGCGCCCGTTGCTGCAGGGGTCGCGCCTGACGGCGTGGGAACTGCAACAGGCAGGTATCCCGGTCACGGTGATTACCGACAACATGGCCGCAACCGTGATGTCGAAGGGTCGGGTGGACGCCGTGATCGTCGGCACTGACCGCGTGGCGGCCAACGGCGATGTGGCGAACAAGATCGGCACCTTTGGCGTAGCCATCCTGGCGCGTGAGTTTGGCATCCCGTTCTATGTGGCGGCGCCGCTGTCGTCCATCGACATGGAACTGGTATCGGGCGAACTGATCCCGATTGAGGAGCGCAAGCCGGAGGAAGTCACGGATGGCTTTGGCCGGCGCACCGCCCCAGCCAATGTGCAGGTGTTCAATCCAGCCTTTGACGTCACGCCAAATAAGTACGTCACAGCCCTCATCACTGAGAAAGGCATCGCGCGCCCGCCGTATACAGAATCCCTGCGCCACCTCATGCAACCCGGATAACCTCATGGCAAACACATACCCAGTCCTGAACAGCACGGAACAGGCGGTGACGATCACCAATGAAGGACAGACCATGCGCGGGATGCTGCATCTGCCCACAACGCCGGGCCCCCACCCTGCCGTCCTGTTGTTGCATGGATTCACCGGCGACAAGACCGGCCCGCATCGCCTGTTTGTCCATGCAACTCGCGCGCTCGCGGCCGCCGGCATCGCTGCCTTGCGCTTTGACATGCGCGGCAGCGGCGAGAGCGAAGGGGAGTTTCAGGACGTCACGATCGCGACGGAACTGAGCGATGCGCAGGCAGCGCTGGACTGGCTGACCGCGCGCCCGGAGGTCGATCCGCAACGGGTTGGGTTACTCGGTCTCAGCCTGGGCGGGCTACTCGCAAGCATCCTGGCTGGGCGCAACGCCAGTCGCATTCAGGGACTGGCCTACTGGAGCGCCGCCGCAAATGCCGAGGTGTTTATGCACACGGCCAACCGCACCGCAGAGAAAAGCGGCGTGAGCACTGGGTCATTGATGGACCAGCTTCTTACACAGGGTTACATCATGGTGTGGTCTTATCCGGTTGGCTTGCAGATGATCCAGACCTTTTTTCAGCAGGAACCACTGGACGAATTGCGCCCTTACTCCGGCAAGGCCATCATCATCCACAACACCTCCGACCCGACGGTGCCGGTCAGCCAGGCGAGCGTCTATGCCAAACACTTCGACTCACGCGCAACCGTGCACCTGCTCGACGACAACACCCACACGTTTGACACGCCTCCCATCGAGCGCCAGGCCATCCAGTTGACGGTCGAGTGGTTCGCAAACCTTTATGATGAAAACGCCAGGAATGAGACAACCTCTCAGGCACAGGCATAACGCTGCGCTAATCCTCGTCGTTGTCAGCTTTGTGGCGCTGTGCTGTTACTACAACTATGCGACCCCCTTGTTTGAGGGTCTGGATGAGGGCGCGCATTACAATTATGTCGACATTCTGGCATCACACAAGGCTTTGCCCGATCTCAACAGTGATTACATTCGAGCGCTGGGCGAGACGCATAAACTGATCGCGTTCGAGACCGACCCGAATGCACTGGGTCACGAAATCACCCAACCGCCGCTGTACTACGCACTCGGCGCAGCCTTGATCTTCTGGATCGATAGAACCGACTTCGCGTCAGTGCACAAAACGGCTGACTCGATGTCACACGGGATGGCCTATTTCCACACCAGCGCGGAGCTCGACTGGCCGCCCACCGGCACGGTACTAGCGGTGCGGATTGTCAGATTGCTCTCCACCCTGCTGGGTGCCGCCATCGTCATCCTCGTGTGCCTCATTGCCTTACGGCTGACGCAACGGTCTGATGTCGCAGTACTGGCGTCTGTCATCACGGCGTTCAATCCAAAACTCATCCACCTCAGCAGCGTCATTACGAATGATATTGCAGTCGCCTGCGCTTTTACGTTGACCTTGTGCTTTGCAGTGCTCCTGATCACAGAAACGAAATACAACCCTCGCCGGGCGTTCGTTTTGTCGTTGCTGGCAGGCGCGGCAGCAGGGCTTACCGTCCTTTCAAAGCTCAGCGGGCTGGCGGTTTTGATGCCGACAGGCATCGCATTGATCTGGCATGCATGGAAATTTCGCCGCGCCGGATCCTGGATGCGCGGTCTCTCTATCGGTATCGTGTCGTGCGCAGTTGGATTCGCCGCGGTTGCTGGATGGTACTTCGTCTACAACACCGTGATCTACGGCAACCCTCTGGCCTGGGAACAGGTGCAACGGGCAAATGCGTTTGCATTCCTGGGCGCGCCGCTGACATTGCCCCAATTGCTGGACACAGTTCCGATGCTGTTCCGGACCTATTGGGGTGTATTTGGAGACGGCATCCAGTCTCCTGTGCTCTATGACATTCCGATGTGGATCATCGCCGGGATAGGCGCCATTGGCCTGCTGATTGCGGCGTTGCGCAAGCGCGTCCCGGCGGAGTTTGCGTTGCTGATGATATCGTCGATTGCCAGTGTAATCGTATTCCTAGCATGGCTGCGCCTGTATGCAACCAACGACAACAGCAGGCACCTCATGTCTATGAGCGCGCCGGTGTCCATTGCGCTTGCCATCGGGCTGTTGCAGTTTATCCCCGCGCGCGGTCGCGATCTGGCAGCCCGCTTTTATGGATTGGCTGCCCTGGGATGGGCGATATTCATTCCGTCAGTATCGTTACTGCCAAACTACAACCCGCTTACCTATCTCTCCAACTCGCAAATCGCGCAGTTGCCTGAAGATGGACAGATGGTTTTTGACAACGGCATTGAACTCACCGCGGCTGTCCTCGAATCAAACCGGATTGACCCAGGCAGCAGCGCTAACCTCAGCGTGTACTGGCGCGCTACAAGACCCATCACGCAATCCTATGCCACTGTGCTTGAAGCATTCAACGACGCGGGACAATCATTGGGACGGCTGACCACTGAAGGCTTCCTGGGTCGTCAGTACGTAACGCCGGAATGGGAAGTTGGGCGCGTGATCAAAATGAACTACCAGTTGAATATCAGCGCCACCAGACAAACCCTGGCGCGAGTTTATGCCGGCTGGTATGCCCAGGACAGCGGCAGAGTCTCGCGCGTCCAGAACAGGCCCGAAGTCAGCGCTCAGATCGCTACTGTGAAAGTGCGCGGGATGCGTGAGGCACAGCAACTTCCACCTAAACCGATCCAGGCGTTTTTCGGCGACGCCATTCAACTACAGGGCTACAGCGTGTGTAGCGATACGCTGACACTTTATTGGCACAGCTCCGGCGCGCCGCCAAAGAACTACACCGTCTTTGCTCACGCGTTGAATTCACAGGGCAGCATCGTCGCACAGTCCGATGCCCTAGTCGCTTATCCCACGTTGTTCTGGGACAATGGCGAACAGATACTTGACCCACATGTGATGCCGGGACTTGCGCACGCGGCGGCACTCGACATCGGCCTGTATGATCCGTTGAGCCAGAATCGATTGCCTGCGACGCGCCCGGATAGCAGCCCGTTGCAGGACAACGTCTTGCATTTTCCGATAGAGACAACAGCAGTGTGCCAGTAATGCGAAATGCTATCTAAAACCCTTAGCACGAATCGATAGGCTTGAGATCGGCGTGTATTACAGCCAGACAGGGAAGCGTCTGGCTGCCATTCAATCAGGGACAAGCCTGACGGATGACATTTTGCTGATCGACGCCCAGTCCATCAGCCATATTACCAAGCCGTGAGGCAAACGGCTGTTATTTTCCTTGAGTCAGGTGGAGGGTCACGTCCTCCGTTCCAGATTTGTATGACAGCCAGACATCCATATGCAGCCCGCTCGGATCCGAGGTTCCGCGCACATTTACAGTTGCGCTGCGGCGCGGCCCGTATACGGGGAAGTTGTAGTTATATCGCTCATAATTACCGCTGGACGAAAGGCTTCCCATAATGAGGATGCCCGGTGTGACTGGTGCGCCCATCGCCTGAACGACCTGCGAGTTCGAGTTCATCAGCTTCATCGCCGCCTCAAAGGAGGACGAGGATCGAAAGATGACATTGATCAACCCGAAGATGCCGGCGATGAACAGACCAACGATCAGGAATACTCCCAGACACCCGCCACGGACAGCCTTTGGCGACCTAAGGACAGTTGGCCGGGCAACCTGGGCATAAATAGGTGACCCGACAGCAGCGTTATTCGATATCTGTATCTTCGTCCCACAATAAGCGCAGTCGATCTGCGTCACGCCGGACTGCACTGTCAACGGCGCCCCGCAATGCGGACACTGCAACGCCTGCGCACTCACACCACCAGTATTGCTCATCATCACCACCCAGGCCGCCTATTGTGTCTCAAATCCATTGCCAACGCAAGGCCGTAATCCTGTTACAATAAGGGGTCGGTAATTAGCAGAATAACTTCGCAACATCGGAAGGCATCCCAACAGACCCCATCCTGTGCGTTTGGAACGCGCGAAAAGTGTGTCTGTCGGGTGAACGGGTTTCTTTAGTCACCCATGCGGTGTAATCAACGCCCATTGCATCAGATGCAACTTGTCTTCCGTGAAGTGTTTGTTCGGCGGTTGGAAATATATAGAGAGAGTATGATCACAGAACGGAAAGACATTCGAAATATCGCGATTATTGCCCACGTCGACCATGGCAAGACCACACTGGTGGATGGGATGTTAAAACAGTCGCACGTGTTTCGCGATAACCAGGTCGTGATGGAGCGCGTGATGGACTCCAACGACCTCGAGCGCGAACGCGGCATCACCATCCTCGCCAAGAATACGGCGGTCATGTACAAGGGTCTCAAGATCAACATCGTGGACACGCCCGGCCACGCTGACTTCGGCGGCGAGGTTGAGCGCGTGCTGAATATGGTGGACGGCGTGCTGCTGCTTGTGGATGCGGTGGATGGGCCAATGCCCCAGACGCGCTTCGTGTTGCGCAAAGCGCTTGAACTGGGACACAAAGCCATCGTCGTCATCAACAAAGTCGACCGCGCCAACGCGCGCCCGGAATGGGTTGCGAACGCTACCTTTGACCTGTTTATCGAACTCGGAGCGAGCGATGCACAGGCCGAATTCCCGATTATCTACACCAATGCCATCACGGGTCAGGCCGCCTACCCCAACCAACCCCTTTCATCCGATCTACAGCCCCTGTTTGACACCATCTTGAGCTACATCCCGGGGCCAACCGTCGACATGGAGGGGCCCTCCCAGTTACTGGTGACCTCACTGGCGTACGATGACTACAAAGGGCGCATCGCCATCGGGCGCCTTTACGCCGGGCGATTGAACCGCACACAGGAAGTAATGCGCATCAACACCGACGGCGAGATGTTCAAGGGAAAGCTTACTGGCGCCTATACCCACATGGGTCTTGACCGCATCGATGCCCAGGTGGTTGACGCGGGCGACATCGTCGCAGTAACCGGATTGTCCGACATCTTCATCGGCGAGACGATTGCCGACCCGATTGATCCCCGGCCGCTGCCGCCGATCCGCGTCGAAGACCCCACTGTGCGCATGACCTTCGGCGTGAACACCAGCCCGTTCACCGGCAAGGAAGGCACGTGGAGCACGTCGCGCAAGCTGCGCGAACGCCTGTACAAGGAACTGGAGCACAACGTGTCACTGCGCGTCGAGGACGGCAATAGCGCCGACACCTTTATCGTCAGTGGTCGCGGCGAGTTGCACTTGATCGTCTTGATCGAAACCATGCGCCGCGAAGGGTACGAATTCCAGGTCGGCAAGCCCGAGGTCATTTACAAGATCGACTCGGTCACTGGCAAGCAATTCGAGCCCTACGAGGAAGTGTTCATCGAAGTGCCTGAGGATTATCTGGGCGCGCTCGTGGAAATGCTCGGAGTGCGTCAGGGCCAGATGCTGGACATGCAGCATGGCGACAACAAAATCGTGACATTGAAGTACAAAGTCCCAACCCGCGGCATGATTGGACTGCGCGGTGAGGCGATGACTGCCACGCGCGGCATGGCGATCATGCACGCGCTGTTTTTCGGTTATGAGGCAATGTCCGGCCCGGTGCGCCAGCGCGAACGCGGTTCACTGATCGCATTTGAGGACGGCATGGCGGTGACGTATGGCCTGCGCAATGCCTGGGAGCGCGGCACGCTGTTCATCGAGGCAATGACGCCGGTCTACGAAGGCATGGTTGTCGGCGAGCACCAGCGACCCGAAGATCTGGAGGTCAACGTTGCCAAGACCAAGCATTTGACCAACTTCCGCATGCGCGCCGTGGACGTCGATACCAGCCGGTTGCCCTCGATCCGCCGGCTTTCGCTCGATGATAGCGTCGAGTTCATCGGCGACGACGAACTGGTTGAGGTGACGCCTTTGAGCGTCCGCATCCGCAAGAAGATACTGCGCAAAGACGACCGCGCGAAGTCCTCAAATCGCGCCTCGAAAGAACTCGAACAAGTTTAAGCTGGTAATGATCAAGCCGGACGCGCAGCGATTGCAAAGTCGCGAACGCTGCGCGTCCGGCTTGATGTAAAATATCGGCATTGCCTAGTTGCGGGTGTAGCTGAGTGGTACAGCGTCTGCCTTCCAAGCAGAAGTTCGCGGGTTCGAACCCCGTCGCCCGCTTTACAGAGGGATCAGGGATTAGAGATTGGAGATTCGAGAATGCAATCCACCGCACGCGATCAATCCCCAATCCCCAATCCCTCCTATTTTATAAAACCATGAACCTTAAAATCACTGTGCTCGCCGGCGACGGCATCGGCCCGGAAGTGACCGCGCAGGCCATTGAAGTGTTAAACGCGGTTGGCGCCCAATATGGGCATACGATCTCGTTCGAGCACGCGTTGCTGGGCGGCTGCGCCATCGACGCCACTGGCGAGGCGCTCCCCGCCGACACCACCGCCAAGTGCGAAGCCGCCGACGCGGTGTTGCTTGGCGCCGTGGGCGGCCCCAAGTGGAGCGACCCCAAAGCCAAAGTGCGCCCGGAGCAGGGCTTGCTCGCCATCCGTAAGGTGCTTGGCCTGTTCGCGAATCTGCGACCGGTCAAGGTTTACGACGCGCTGATCGATGCCTCAACCCTCAAACCCGACGTCATTCGCGGCGTGGACATGTTGATCATGCGCGAGCTGACCGGCGGGGCCTATTTCGGCAAGCCGCAGGGCAGATCAGGTGAGGCGCCCAATCGCAGCGCCGTGGACACCACCCCTTACACCGAAGCCGAGATCGCCCGCCTGATGCGCATGGCGTTCGAGTTGGCGCGCGGCCGGCGCAAAAAGGTAACCTCGGTCGATAAAGCAAACGTCCTGGCGACCTCGCGCCTGTGGCGTGAAATCGCGCACGAAGTGGCGGCGGAATTCCCCGACGTTGAGATCGAGGACGTGCTGGTGGATGCGTGCTCAATGTATCTGATTCGCGCGCCGCGCAACTACGACGTCATCGCAACGGAGAACCTGTTCGGCGATATCCTCAGCGACGAAGCCGCGATGCTGGCCGGCTCGATGGGCATGCTGCCCAGCGCGTCGCTCGGCGGGTTCATCAACCGCCACGGGTTTCGCCGCGGGTTGTACGAGCCGATCCACGGCAGCGCGCCTGACATCGCCGGCAAGGGCATCGCGAACCCGCTCGCAACGATCCTGAGCGCCGCGATGATGTTGCGCTGGTCATTTGGCCTGACGGCGGAAGCCGCCGCGATTGAGCAGGCGGTCGAACGCGCACTGTCCGACGGCCTCCGCTGCAAGGACATCGCTTCTCCCGGCACGACCCTCTTAGGATCGACGGATATGGGCCGCGCGGTCACGGAGAGATTGGGGAAATGAGATGAGAGATGAGAGATTGGAGATTTGTGATCCATTTACAATAAAGTCACCTTTGATCGATAATCGCGCGAAATAATCTTTAGTCTCTAATCTTAAATCTCTAGTCTCTAGTCTCTCTTTAAGGATTCAGATATGGCAAATGCGAAATATGTGTGGATGGACGGTAAACTGGTAGAGTGGGCGAATGCGACCGTGCACGTGCAGACGCACGCACTGCATTATGGCAGCAGCGTGTTCGAAGGCATCCGGGCCTACGCGTCGCCGGATGGGCCGAAGGTCTTGTTCCTGCATGAGCACCTGCGCCGCCTGTACGCCTCCGCCAAGATGTATCGCATGGAGATTCCCCACACAATTGAGGAATTCACCGCAGCCGTGAAGCAGGTCGTCACGGCGAACGAGCATGATTCCTGCTACATCCGCCCGCTGGTCTTCCGCGGCGATGAAGCGCTTGGCGTCAACCCGCGCCGGTGCACCCCGCACGCCACGATTCTAACGATGGTGTGGGGCGCATACCTTGGGCCGGAAGCGATTGAGAGCGGCGTCGATGTGGGCGTGTCCTCGTGGCGGCGCATGGCGCCCGGCGTCGGCATGTCGATGGGCAAGATCGGCGGACAATACGTCAACTCGCAGATGATGGTTATGGAAGCGCTCGACCACGGCTACACCGAGGCCATCGCGCTCGACATCCAGGGCCACGTGAGCGAGGGCAGCGGCGAGAATATCTTCGTGATCTCCGACGGCGTCATTTACACCCCGCCGATGGCCGCCAGCATCCTGCTGGGGATCACCCGCGCCGGCGTGATCAAGATCGCGCGCAGCCTGGGTTACGAAGTGCGCGAGCAGACGATCCCGCGCGAGTTTCTCTATATCGCCGACGAGATATTCTTTACCGGCACCGCGGCGGAAGTCACCCCTGTGCGCAGCGTGGACAAGGTCAAGGTGGGCGCCGGTTCCCGCGGCCCGATAACCCAACACATCCAGCAAACCTTCTTCGACATCGTCAACAGCCGCATCCCCGATCAGTGGGGCTGGCTCACACCCGTCAAGTAACGCAACCATCGCCACAGCAAAACCCCTCGCCAGGCATCCCCGGTGAGGGGTTCTCCATTCCCACACCTCTAACTTCCACTCTCTTATCCCCAATCTCTAATCTCTAATCTCTAATCTCCCATCTCAACTCTCCATTCTCTAATCCCCCTCATACAGCCGGTGATATATCGCGTAGTTCGTCGTCACCGTGCGCAGATACAGTTGCGTTTCCTGGTATCCAACGCCATCGAGCGGCACCGTCAGAAAGAACACGTCCGGGTCGCCGCCGCTGCGGTCGCGCCAGCGCAAGGCCATCCCCGGCCCGCCGTTGTACGCCGCCAGCGTGGCATACAGGTCGCCCTTCAGCGCATCGCGTTGTCGAGCCAGATAATACGTTCCAAAGCGCAGGCTCACCATCGGGCGAGTCAGATCGCGCTCGGAGTAATCCGGCGGCCAATCCAGCGCTGTGTTGATCTCCTTCGCTGTCGCGGGCATCACCTGCATCAGCCCGGAGGCGGAGACATTCGAAGCAGCGAATGATTCAAACAGGCTTTCCTGCCGAATCAACCCCGCGACCAACAGGGGATCCAACGCATATTCGCTAGCTAGCGCGGATATCATGTCGGGGTAATAGATGGGGTACAACAGACGGGCGATAAAGCGCGGCAATTCGCTGACTGTCCCCACACCCGTGGCTTGCTTGAGCGCATCCGCCGTGCCGATGGATTCACGATACGCGCCAATATCGCGCAGGTAGACGGCCAGCGCATACAGGGTGAGCGTGTCTTTGCTGTAATAGTCGCGCAGCGCGGCAAACTCCTCCACGGCTTCAGACTTGAAACCAAGCCGCCAGAGCGTGCTGCCTTTCTGGAATCGCATGTCGGACTGCGTCGTCGTGGTGAGCGCGCGAATATCAACCGTTTCGCTGATACTCAAGCGCGCGCGCAGCCACTTTTCCGCCACAAGCTGATCTTTCGCCTCAGCCTCTGATGTAACCGTAATCGTCTTGCCGAATGGCTTGGACAAAGGCACGCGCAAGCTGTCGGCGCCAATCTCCGCGGCGCGTGTGCCTTCGTAGGTATCGGGGGCGCGCGATGCCAGTTCAGACAGCGTTTGTTGTGCGGTGAGCACCTGCCCCAGGGCGATTTGCGTCTTGCCCAGCCACAGTTGCCCCAGCCTGGCCTCCTGAACCGATGGATAGGTGGATGCCAGCATGTTAAACCCGCCAGCCGCCTCCTGATATCGGCCCAAACGATACTCGATGACGGCGCCGCGCAAGAGCGCCTCCGGCGCCCCGGCGTCCTGTGGGTAACCAGTCGCCGCGGCCAGATGTGTCTGGGCCGCCTGTTCGAGCAACCCGTCGTGTTCGTAAAAACGCCCAATCCGTTGCAGCGCTACCGGCGCCATGGGATCATTCGGTGCGCTCGAAGCCAGCAGGCGATAGGTCTGGGCGGCGCTGTCATCATCACCCGCTGACGCCTGCAATGCCCCCTTCTCGATGAGTGCGTCGCCATAACGCGGGTTATCGGGGCCCACATCGATAATCTCGTTCAGATTGCGGAAGGCGTCCGCCGGGCTGCCCATGTCCGCATAGTTGAGCGCGGCCCAGTATCGAATCTCGTTCATGCGAAGACCGGTGGTGATCGCGCGCTTGAATGCCCGCTGCGCCGCCGCATTCGCGCCGGCGTTGTAATCGATGATCCCCCGCTGCAAGTCATCCACCGGCTGCCCGACTTTGTCCAGTTCAACCAGCGCTGAATAGGCCGCCGGCAAGTCTGGATACTTGACAGTGATGTCGCGCCAGCGACTGTATGCGGCGTCTTTTTGATCCATCGCCAGCAACACCTGTGCGGCCTGCACTTCGTTTCGCGAGCGCGTGACCGTGAATCGGGCGTCCCGGATATTGGCTTCCAGATTGTTCAGCGCAGCCGTAAACTGACCGCTGAGCGACAATGCCAGCGCCAGGTTCTCACGGCGCAGGACGGTTTGCACCGACCCGGTCGCCTGTTGCACCGCCATGTTATAGGGGATCACCGCGCTGACTGGATTGCTGGCCGCAATGTAAGCATCGCCGATCCACAGCTCCAGATAGGGCGATATGACCGAACCGCCCGCCACAGCCGCTTTGTATTGGCCGATGGCGCCGGAATAATCGCCGGCCAGCGCAGCCGCATACCCCAGCCGTATGCGAGCGTCTGCCGTGACGGTGCTGCTCACGCCGTCGGAGACAATCGCGGTAAAAGCCTCCATGGCGCCGGAGGTGTTGCCCGCCTCAAGTTGGGCCATCCCCATGTCAAAACGAGCCCGCAACGCCAGTTCGCTGCGCGGTTGTTCCAGCAGTCCCAACGCTCGCGAATAGTAAGTCATGGATTGGACGCTGTCGCCATAGAACTGCGCCTTTTGTGCAGCAGTGATGAGTTCGCTGGCGCTTGGTGTTGGCGTCGGTGTTGGCACGGGAGTAGGCGTCGGCGTTGGGGTCGGGACTGGGCTTGACGTCGCATAGATGACAACATTGGCCGCGCGCGCGTCTTTAGGCGTATCCTGACCGGGCGTACACGCCGCGAGCACCCCGGCGACAGCTACAACGATGATCAGCGTCATCGCGCAGAGCAAACCGCGGTGACGCCGTTTACATACCGGCAATTGGTTCATACCCTTGTCAGTCTATCACGCCGTGGCATGTCTTCAGATGTGAGAACTGTGCGAGAAGTCTCACATCTTCACTCATCATGGCATTATTGCGTCAGAAACCGCATCTGGTCCGACGTCAACGTAACATCGCCGCCGCTCAGGCTGTCAGCCAGTTGCGCCATGTTGCGACAACCGACGATCGGGATGGTGACGAACGGCTGCGAGGTCAGATAGGCCAAAGCGATCTGCGTGATTGTCAGGCCGGTCTCCGCTGCCAGGGACTGGATGCGCGCCAACCGCTTGTCATTCTCAGGCGTGCGATACGTCTCCGGCAACTGTGCCTGCTCCAACCTCCCCACCGCCATCTTATTGAACAACCCGTTCGCCTGTGACGAGTAAGGAATCGCCGCCAGTCCTGTGCGCGCATGATACGCCTGCAGTCCGGCGTCCATTGCGACGAGCGTCTTGTCGGCCAATCCGTTGGGTCCTACTGCAGCGAGACTCCACAGCATCTGGTCGCCCGCAAACCCCTGCAGCCCATGCGCCGCGGCGTGCGATTGGGCAGCCTCGATGCGCTCCGCGCGCCAGTTCGAACAGCCAATCGCGCGCAGCTTCCCGGCCTTGATGTGCGCGTTCAGCGCCTCAATGATCTCGCCCGCTGGCCGGCGCGGGTCATCACGATGCAGCCAGTACAGATCGATGGTGTCGGTTTGCAAATGGTCGAGGCTGGCGTTCACATCCGACGCGATTTCTTCATCCGACATGCGCGGGATGTGCATGCTGGACAGATCCGGATGTGCGCCTTTTGTCCCAACGATGATGCGATCGCGGTTGCCGCGCGCCTTCATCCAGCGCCCCAGCGTTTTCTCACTGGAACTGCGCTCGATCGGCAGCCAGTCGGCATATACCTTGGCGCTATCCAGGAAATTGCCGCCTTGTTCCACAAATGCATCGAGCATTTCAAACGACGCCGCGCGGTCGATACCGCTCCCCATGCCGCCTGTGCCAAGGCAGATGACGGAGACGTTCAGGTTCGTTCCAGGTATGGTTGTTGTGCGCATATTGCCTGTAAGTGTATACGCAACGAGGCGCAGCCCCCCGGAAGTTTCAGGAAATTCCGGGGGGCTGCGCCTATAGGCCTCTTGGCGCCTGGGATGCTCTATGCCTTCGGCTCACCAATCGGCTCAGCCACGGGCGCGGGAGCGGATTCCAGTAAAGCAATGGGCATCGCTTCAGGTGATGGCTCAGAAGCAGGCGCGGCAGATGCCGCGGGTTTCGGCGTCTCCATGCGGGTGACGAACTTCGCCAGTTCATCGTTGAGCTTGCGCAACGCATCCAGGATCAGCGGGCGCAATTCCTGCGCGGTGTGCTCGGTAGCGGCCTTCAGCGACTCGGCCGTTTTCCTGGCTTCCACCTTCGCCTGTTGCGCCTGTGGCGACTTAGCCGTCTCGTCGAGCGCCTTGCCGACGTCGTTTAGCATGGATTCCAAACCCGTGCGCATCTCCTGGACCTTCTTGCGGTTCTGCTCGTCGTTCCACGCGGTGCGGAACGCCGTCGCCAGGCTCTCGCCCATCATCTGAAATTGCTTGCCCACTTCCTGCCAGGCTTCGCTGGAGGTATGCGGGGCGCCATCGGGATTCGTCTGGTTCGTATTTTCCGTAGTCATGAGTGTTAACTCCTTTATTACCTTATCTGCTTGACTATTGGATTAAACCACCCGCGCCCATCCATGGCATGCGCCATCCGGATGAAACACGCTCCGTCAAAAGGCGGATTAAGGTTGTATGCGCGCGTAGGCGTCAAGCGCGTCAAACAGCCGCGTCGCCACGCCGTTGCGGACTGCCGGCTCGCGCCAGTTGTGAAAATCAGCGATGATGGCGTTCAATCCGGGATCGTTCAACCGCATCACCTGCTCGTTCAAGCCTGTGCGCAATGGGCCGTAGTAGGAATCCGCAAAACCAACCCGTTTGAAATAGGGCAGCAGATGTGCCAGCAACTCTCGCAACGCACGCCTGGCATCCCCGCCGGCGTCGATGACTTGTTTCAACGCGGTCAACCCCGCGCGAATCTGCAGGTTGTCCGCCAAATCTACGAGAAAACGGTCGGCATCCCCGAACAACAAGCCGGAGCACTTCGCTGTAGTCCGCGGCTTGCCGATCTCACCGCGCACCCGCCCGGCGGACGCGTGTTGTGCAGCCACGTCCTCGGACGCGACCAGTTGCCAGGCCAGCGCAACGACGGCTTCACTGCCAGGGATCACGTCGGCGGCAAAATTCTCAAGGTCGGCATCGGCGAGAGTTCCACCCTGAGCGAAGTGCGCGAAAAAGTAGGCGCCCGGCAACTGCATGCAGTGCGTCTGCGAGCTGGCCAGGATGCCGCGTGGATAGGCGCCCGGCTGCGACGCATACTCGTTAATGCGCGGATGCAACGCATCCGGCGCGTAGTTGGTTAGCGGGAAAGTGGGTTCGCCCTCGATGATCGCGTAGGGGAAGAACAGCCGTTTGTCACCCAAATCCAACCGATCGATCGCTACGTTATGCACGGCGGCGCTGGAAGTGACTGACCACGGCTCTGGCACTTCTGCCCCTGTGAGCGGCAGCGTGGCGAGGAAGTCCCTGATATCCCAATCGATCTGCGGGTCCGGGTCGCCGGGCTGCTGCTGTGTGGCGCGCTTCCAGAAGGCGTTGTAGTTCTCCCACCCCATCCACATCCAGTACACCAGTTCCGCCACCGGGTTCGTCTCACGCAGGATGTCCACCTGCGCCTTCATCAACGCCACAAACTGCGCGTTCGTAGATCCGATGTAACCGCCCGGGTCGCTGTCGATGACGAACAGACCATCGGCGCGGCTGAGCGGCGCGAACTGGCGGCGCCGTCCCGCCAGGAACTCGGCCACTGCTGCCGGGTCGCCTGGATCGACCTTGCGCTCGCACACGAAGTAGGGCCGGCGCTCAAACGCGAATTCGCCGGAGCGGCTGTTGCCGATGGTGTTTGGCGCAGCGGTCAACATGAAGCGCATCCCATAGGCGTTGTGCGCCAGGTCGATCACGCGCCCGATCTTCGCCAGGTATGCCTGGTCAGAGGCGTTCGGTTCGCCCGGCATGCAATCGAGCTGCGGCCAGAGCAGGATGAAGTCATAGCCAAGCGCCGCCAGCCCGGCGAGATAGCCATCCCAGTCCTCGAACGTCCATGTCCTCGCGGCGTACGGATGGTTGTAAGCCCAGTGCGTGTGCACGTACATTCCAAGCATTTTGTGTCTCCTCTGCGTCTATTGGTAACAGACAGATGTGTGCGCCTGCCTGCAATATCAGGGAGTATATAGGCGATACAGGCGGGAGGGTAGAATCGCTTTATCTTATGCAACCGACCAACCCACCCACCACCACCGACGCGCACGCCGCCGCCGTTAAGAAACGTTCACTTGACCTGATCTTCCTGGTGATGCTGATGGACATCATCGGCCTGACGATCATCATCCCGGTCGCACCGTTCATCGTCCGGCGATACAGCCCCGACGCCACGATGGTGACCGCGCTGTCGGGCATTTATGCGGCCATGCAGTTTATCGCCGCGCCGGCGCTTGGCAAGATCAGCGACCGCATCGGGCGGCGCCGGGTGTTGTTGATCAGCATCTTCGGTTCGGCGATCGGCTACTTCATCTTCGGCATTGGCGGCGCGTTGTGGGTGCTGTTCCTGTCGCGCATTATCGACGGGATCACGGGCGGCAACCTGTCCACCGCATCCGCGTATATCGCCGATGTGTCGACGCCGCAGGAGCGCGCCAAGAACTTCGGGCTGATCGGCCTGGCGTTCGGGCTGGGGTTTATCTTCGGGCCGGCCATCGGCGGCATCACGAGCCAGATCAGCGTCGACGCGCCCGCGTTCACCGCCGGCATCCTGTCGTTGATTAACTTCACACTGATCTTTTTCTTATTGCCCGAATCGCTGCCCAAAGAAAACCGTGAGACAACCCCGTTGCGCCCGAGCGACTTCAACCCGCTCGTGTCGATCCGCGAAATCGCGCGCAAGCCCGGCATGCCGGTGCTCCTGATCGTCAACGCGATCTTCGCATTCGCCTTCAATGGCGTGAACAGCACGCAAAACGTGTTCATGGCGCAGAAGTTCTCGGCAAAACCGCTGGAGATCGGGCTGCTGTATGTGATGTCCGGCGCGGTGACCTACATCACGCAAAAGTGGTTTGTGCAACGCACGGTCGCCCGCTTTGGCGAGAAGCGCATGGCGATTGCGAGCCTGGTCGGACAAGGGCTCGGCATGGTGCTGATCTTCAGCGTGCCGGAGTTCTGGATGCTTTTCCCGGTCGCGCTGCTGATCAACGGCATCGGCAGCTTTATCTGGTCGACGATTGGCTCGCTGACCGCCGCCAAGGTTCAGCCGCGCGAGCAGGGCCGGCTGGCCGGGGTGAACACCGCGCTGCTGAGCCTGATGGGGGTGCTGGGGCCGATAACCGCGGGCGTCGCGTACGACCGCATCGTGCCTGGCGCGCCCTACCCGCTGGCAGCCATCCTGTTCGTCATCGGCGCGATCGTCATGACGACCGTCGCCGCGCCCAAAACGCGCCCGATCGAGTCATCGACATGGCACTAATCAGGCCTTATTGACCATCCAGCCCGAAAACTCGCGCAGGAAGACGCGCAGACCTTCGAGGTGCTGCGATGGGAAACCATAGGCCGCCGGGGCGTCGTCGAGAATGCGGTTGAACACCGCCAGCCACTCCTGCCGCGCCGCCTCGTCAATCGGGAACGGCATGTGACGCGCGCGCAGCATCGGCGCGCCGTAACGTTGCTGGTACAGCGGCGGCCCGCCCAGCAAGCCGACAAAGAACGCCGCCGATTTGCGCGATGCGGCGACCATGTCCGCCGGGAACATGCCGCGCAACGCGGACTGCTCCAACGCAACGTAGAAGTCCTCCAACATGCGAAAGATGGGCTCTTCACCCATCAGGGCGTAAATCTCGCGGCTGGGCGGATCGACCCGCGGCGGCCCGCCCAGCGGCACAAATATTTGGCGATTCGGTTCGTTTAGCACTCACCTATTATCACTGCGACAGGCGCAAAAACTCCTCGCACATGGCGTCGATCTTCACGCGGCTGTGGCCTGCGCCGGCGGGATCAGTATACCAACGTGGGATGAACCCGCCCTCGGGCCGGCCAAGCAGGCTGACCATCTGGCGACAGTAGGCGCGCACATCGTCGACCGACCCATAGATCATCGTCTTCTGGATGTCAACCGGCGCGAAGAACGTGATGCGCCCGCCGAAACGGCTGCCCAGCAATTCCAGCCCCATGTTCTCCTGTTGATCCATGTGCACCGCGTCCAGCCCAATCTCAATCAGGTCGTCGAGGATGTCGACGATGTAACCGCAACTGTGCAGGAAGGTGAACAGGCCTGCGTCGTGCGCCGCTTTGTATATGCGCGCATAGCGCGGCTTCCACAACTCGCGCCAGGTGTGCGGGGCGATCATCAACTGATTCTGCAAACCCCAGTCGTCACAGCTAATGATCGCATCCGCGCCGAGTGCGGCAAAGTGCTTGATCGCGACGAGGTTGTGCTCGACGAGGATGTCGATCAGGCCGCCCAGTTTTTCGGGTTCGTCGTAGATGTCCATCCACATATTCGTCAACCCACGGATGAAGTGCAGGCGCTCGTAGATCGACACGCCGCCCGCCAGGACGAACTTATCGCCGGCGCGCTCGCGCATTCCTTCCAGATGCGCCCATCGGTGCGACGCAGCGGCGTCCGGTATACGCAGCTTGTCGAAGTCTTTCCAGTCCTTGAGCGGATAGTCTTTCACCTCGCCCAGTTGAGAAACGCCGATGTTCTCCCAGACCGCGCCCCACTCATCGACGCCGCTGCGCGGGCGTTTGTCGGGCGAAGGCGACATGTCGATGGACATGAAGTCCGTGCCGTAAGGTTCGGGGAAATCATGCGCCAGCCGATCCGGCGTCTGGAAGCGCAGTGTGCGCGCGACGCGCTCGCGACTGGTCATAGGTGTTTGTGTCATGAGATCATCCTCCTGTATGTGTGCAACTCCCACACAGTAAAGCACAAAGATGCGGCGCTGCAAGCGGGATTCGATTATGCTTGACGGCATGATCCACTTGAAGTCATTGCGGGTTGAGAAAACGGACGCGGCCTGGCCGAAGCGCTATCCGTTCAACGTCCCAGCCATCGCGTCACTCGACCGCCTCGACTTCACGACGCCGGTGACATTTCTGGTCGGCGAGAACGGCAGCGGCAAGAGCGCGCTGCTCGAAGCGCTGGCGTGCGCCATCGGGTCGATCACCGCTGGCAGCGAGAGCGTCAAGACCGACCAGACACTGGCGCCTGCGCGTGAACTGGCGCACACCTTCCGGCTGGCGTGGACGAAGCGCACGCAAAAGGGGCTGTTCCTGCGCGCCGAGGATTTCTTCGGCTACATCAACCGGCTGAGCGCGATGCGGGCGGAACTGGAACAGGACTTGAAGAACGTGGACGAGGAGTACAAGACCCGCACCGAGGTCGCGCACTCCTATGCGCGCATGCCCTATGCGGGCGAACTCTCGGCGCTGCAGAACCGCTATGGGCGCGGGCTGGAGGCATACTCGCACGGCGAGAGCTTCCTCGAATTCTTCCAGGCGCGCTTCATCCCGGACGGGCTGTACCTGATCGACGAGCCAGAAGCGCCGCTCTCACCCAAACGCCAGTTGACCTTTCTGTCGTTAGTGCACCGCCTGCTCGCGCAGAACGCGCAGTTCATCATCGCCACGCACTCGCCGCTGATCATGGCGTATCCCGGCGCGACGATCTATCGCTTCGACCAGAGCAGCATCGAGGCGGCGGCGTACAACGACCTCGAACACGTGTGGTTGACAAAGTCGTTCCTGAACAACCCGGAGCGGTGGTTGAAGGACTTGCTCAATAAGGAAGCAGAGGAGTGACGCGCGCCTCGCGCCCGTGCGCTCACGCACGGGAATGGAAGTCCAATGTACAATTCGCGCATCCACATCCGCGTTAATACTGATTTTGCTTGCTGACCCTGTCAGGGAGGTGCCTATATGGAGCCGTTGACCATGATTGCCACGACGCTGGTCGCCGGGGCTGCTGCCGCATTGAAAGATACCGCCACGCAAGTGGTCAAGGATGCCTATACCGGCATCAAGGAGCTGATCAAACGCAAGTTGGGCGGCGCCAGTAACGCCGAAGACCTCAACTCGGCGCTGCGGTTGGCTGAGAAGAAACCCGATGACCCGGCGCGGCTGGCGACGTTGAAGGACGAGTTGGAGTCGGCGGGGGCAAACAACGACAGCGACGTGCTTAAAGCTGCCCAGGGATTGCTGGAACTCATCAAGCAACAGGCCCCAGCGGTTGCGACGCAATATAACCTGACGGTGCAAGGCAGCGGCGCCGCCGCCGGCACGGGCGCGCGCGCCGTTGGCGCAGGCGGCGTCATCGTCGAAGGCAACACCACGGGCGGGATCAACACCGGCACGCAGACAACCCACAACTACTACGGCCAGCCGTCCGCCGATCCGGCTGGCGCGGCAGGCACCGGCCTGGTCGCCTCAGCCGAGGGGCGCAAGGTCTACCAACTGCTCAACGACTATTTCACCATGAGCAACATCGAAGGGCTGTGCTTTGAGATGGGCATCGACGAGGAGAACCTGCGCGGCGAAACCAAGGCTGGCAAGTCCCGCGCGTTGGTGCAGCATGTCGAGACAACCGGACGGCTGGACGAGTTGAAGAAGCTGATGCGCGCACAGCGCTCGAACCTGCGCAGCCAGTTGCAGTGACCACTTAACCATGAGCGATCCAAATACTCCACCGGCAAATGCC
>Ga0073936_10004230_pt1 | contig 20029 bp, 17 predicted proteins | sample AliMusrvi5mmetaG_FD_87041 | JGI IMG/M metagenome (GOLD analysis project Ga0073936, IMG submission 87041) | Freshwater lake bacterial and archeal communities from Alinen Mustajarvi, Finland, to study Microbial Dark Matter (Phase II) - Alinen... | ecosystem: Environmental > Aquatic > Freshwater >... | reverse complement strand
GCGGCCAGGTCGCCACCTTCCTTTTCAAGCTCGACTACGCGGACCCGGCGGAGGTCAAGGCGGCGCTGGACCAGGTGATCGCCCCCACCCCTTCGGTCACCAGCACAGCCTGGGACTTGGGCAGGGCGACGATGCTGGTGACCGAAGGGGTGGGGGCGATCACCTGGTCCAGCGCCGCCTTGACCTCCGCCGGGTCCGCGTAGTCGAGCTTGAAAAGGAAGGTGGCGACCTGGCCGCCCGCGGGCAGTTGGTCGGCCTCGGAAAAGATCGGGATGCTGAACTGGCGGACGTTCTTGCCCTGGTTGATGACCTTGACGATGTCCCCCGGGCCGGGGATGAGCGTGAAATTATTGAGCGAGAAAACGGTCTCCAGAATGCGGACGGCTTCCACGCGTGCCACCGGCTTGGTGACGCGCACGCGGATGTTGCCCTGCACGGTGCTGTCATAGAGCGCCTTTTTGCCGGTGAGCTTCTCGTAAAACTCGAGCACTTGGCGAATATCCGTGTTGGGGAAATCAATGAAGGGGATCATCTCGTTCTCGCCATAAGCCGGCAACGCCTGGGGGGCAACGGCGACGGGCTGCGGCTGAGAGGGCTGCGGCTGAGAGGGCTGCCCCGGCAAAGGCTGGGCGGAGACGGGAGCGCCCGGCGGGAGAGCCCCCGGCAAACGCACAGGGCGCGCAGGCAACTGCGGAGCCCCGGCAGGCGGCGTCGCGGGCTGCTGCGCCAGCAAGGCGGCGGGGGCAAGGGCCATCACCACCGCCACGGCGGCGGCGACGGAAAAAGCGAAGCGGATAGGCAGGTACACGAGCCTATTTAGAAGCACCCCCCGCTTCTGTAAAGGGGCCGTTTGCGAAATATTCGCGCACCCCTGCCCGTTCACCGGCGGCGATCTCTTCTTTTTTACAAATTTTCAGGCAGGGCGATGCGCTTGCGGACGATCTTGCGCAGCAGGAAAATGACCCCTACCAGCGCAAGGACGCCAAACCCGGTGAGCACCTTGACAGCCGGGGAGCCGTTCACGTCGCCGAGTTGCCTGCCTGCCGCCCCGAGACAGACAAACACCGCTTCGCCGGGGAGCATCCCGACCATCGTGGCCAGGAGGTAATGGGGGAACGTGACTTTGGTGAGCCCGTAGGCGTAGTTGGAGAGTCCGAAGGGAAGGGGGCACAGCCGCAACAGACCGACGATCTTCCACCCCTCGCGGTGAATCGCATCGTCGATCATCAGAAATTTCGGGTTCCTGCTGAGCAGCTTTGCCACCCGCGCGCGCGCCACGTAGCGGCTGAAGAGAAACCCCATGGCCGCTCCCAGGGTGGAACCGGCGATGGTTCCCGCGAGTCCGCCGGGCACGCCGAAAAGCAGCCCGCCCACCACGGCAAAGGGTACCAACGGCAGGCCGAGCATGCTCAATCCCGCAAAGGAGAACACGAAAATGACCGCGCCGAGGAAGCCCAGGTTTCCCAAGCTGTGGAGGTAGGTTTCAAGCCAGTGCATCATAAGTCAGGACGCATCCGTAGCCGAGTTTGCCCTGTTTCGCCAGCACCTTTTCCCGGTTGCCACCTCCGGCGAATCCGCATAAGATGAACGGCTGTGTTCTTGCACGCAGAAGAACGGGCCGATTTCAGAGTGAAAAAAAGCGACCACATCGTCGATGACAGCGGCAGCGCGTTGGGATTGCGGGTGTTCCCCACCGCCATCCGCCTTGCGGGACTGCGTGGCGCCTACGGGCTGCTCTACCTGGTTGGCGCGTGGCATGCGTTGTTCGATTCCGCCGCCGTCCGGGACGCGCTCGCCTATCTCGGGCGCCGCTTCCCAGGTGACGACCGGCTGCGCCAGCGCTGGAACGTCTATCGCCTTTTTCTCGCCCGGGGGCGTTCTCTTATTGACCGTTGCCACCTTCGGAACGGCGGCCGTTTCAACTACACGCGGATCGGCTTCGAGGCGGTCCCTCCGCTCCTGCACGAGGGGCGTGGATTGATCGTTCTCAGCTCTCATGCGGGGGACTGGCAGGCTTCCTTTGTCGCCATCGAGAACTGGAACAAGCCCCTGCATGTGCTGCTGTGGCGGGACGAACATCCCGTTCCCGCCGAAAAAACGCGCATCACCGGCGGGCTATCCGTGCCAGCAGATGTCCGCGTCATCAACGCCGAAGGCTCTCTGGGCGGTCTGCTGGAATCCATGCAAGCCCTCCAGGAGGGGGGCGTTGTCTGCATCATGGGAGAGCGCAATTCCGATGCCAGGAAAGTCGCCGCCAAGTTCCTGGGGCAGCCCGCGCAGTTTCCCTGCGGCGCATTCCTCATCGCCCACGCCGCCCAGTGTCCCGTGGCCGTTCTTCTCTCTGCCAAGACCGGCACCCGCGACTACGAGTTCCGCATCGCGGGAATCATCGAGCCGCGCCCGGGCGAATCCACGGTCGCCTTCCTCGAACGCGGCGTCCAGGGGTATGCGACCCTGCTTGAACGCCATTTCGAAGAGCACCCCTACCAATGCTTTCTGTTTCGGGACATCTGGAACTTCCAGTCACCCGTGACGGCGTGAGTATCGAGACGGCTCCTGTATAATCCGTTATGAACACAACCTGTGACGTTCTGGTGGTCGGTGGCGGGGTGGCCGGAGTGCCCGCCGCGGTGGCGGCCGCGCGGGCCGGGGCGCACACGGTGCTGGTGGAGCGGGAAGCATTCCTTGGCGGCAGCGGCGTCACGGCCCTGCACCGTTACATCTGCGGCCTTTATCTCAACGGGCCGGAGGAGCCAGGGGAAACGCTGAACCCCGGGCTGGTGCGCGAGGTCATCACCCTGCTTGGGCGGCTTGCGCCCTCCAGTCGTCCGTTGCAGATGGGGCGTGTCTGGGGATTTCCGTTCGTGCCGGTTCATTTCCTGAGCGTCTATGAAGGCCTCGCCAAAGGCGAAGCGAATCTGACCCGGCTCGCGTCCGCCACTTTGGAAGCCGTCCAGCGCAATGCGAACCGGATTGCAAGCGTCACCGTTCGGACGCCCGATGGGATGCTCCAGATCACGCCCCGCTCGGTCATCGACGCCTCCGGTTCGGGCATTGCCATCCGGCTTTCGGGCGCCCCCTACCAACTCACACCCGAACCCGAGCGTCAACTGAGTGCATGCACGCTGCATCTGGAGGGCATCGAAGGCGAGCGCGGGCTTCTCGCCGTCAAAATCCCCTGGCAATTTGGCCATCTGCCAGCCGCTGAGAGCGCTGGTTTGCCGCCCTTTGCGGGATTCGCCATCGGCCACGGGGAGAACGACGGATTTTTCAAATTCAGCATTCCGCATGAACTCGCCTGCCTGGGCGAAGAGGCCGTCCGACAAAGCCTGGCCCGCGTCCACGCCGTTCTGAGCGCGCACCTGCCCGAACTGCGCCACAGCCGCATCGTGGACCGCTCGCATATCATGGAACGCGAGGGCATCCGCCTGGAGGGCGAATGGGAGCTCGACGAGTCCTCCGTTCTCCATGCCCGGAAATTCGCCAACGGCGTGGTTCGCAACGCCTGGCCCATCGAATCCTGGGAACCCGGCAGCAACGGCCCGCACTACGCGTATCCGCCGGACGGCGATTATTACGACATCCCCCGGCGCTGCCTGCGTTCGCGTGAGGTGACGAATCTCTTTGCCGCCGGCCGCTGTATTTCCGTCTCCAGCAAAGCCCTGACCTCGACGCGTCCGATGGGAACGTGCATCGCCCTGGGCGAAGCCGCGGGAAAGCTCGCGGCTATTTTCCGCTGAGGGTTGCTCCTTTGCGCAAAAGCAGGCACACTTGCCGCAATGCACCCGCGCCATCCGCTCGCCGATCTTATTCCCCGTGAGGGTGGCCGCCCCGGCAATGACCAAATCCTGGAACGCTTCCTCCAATTTGTGGAAAGCAGGCGCTTGCAGCTTTACCCCGCCCAGGAAAACGCCATCCTGGAGCTTTTCGAGGAACACAACGTCATCCTCAACACCCCCACCGGCTCCGGGAAATCCCTCGTCGCCACAGCGCTGCATTTCAAGGCGCTCGCCCAAGGGAAACGCTCCGTGTACACCTGCCCCATCAAGGCGCTCGTGAACGAGAAATGGATGGCGCTCTGCCGCGAGTTTGGCCCGGAGAATGTCGGCCTGAGCACCGGGGATGCCACGGTGAACCGCGACGCGCCGATCCTCTGCTGCACGGCGGAGATCCTCGCCAACATCGCCCTGCGCGAGGGGACGCTGGCCAACTTCGCCGACGTCGTCATGGACGAGTTCCACTACTACGCCGACCGCGAACGCGGCGTGGCCTGGCAGGTGCCGCTGCTCACGCTGCCGCAGGCGCGCTTTCTTTTGATGTCCGCCACGCTGGGCGAAACGGCGTTCTTCGAGGAGGAGCTCACCCGGCTCAACGGCCTCCCCTCCGTCACCGTGTTCTCAGGGGACCGCCCCGTGCCGCTGGAGCACTCCTACAGCGAGACGCCGCTCGCGCAGACGCTGGAAAACCTCGTCGCGGCGGGCAAGGGCCCGGTGTATGTCGTCCATTTCACGCAGCTCGACGCCGCCCAAAGTGCGCAGGATTTCACCAGCATCAACGTTTGCACGCGGGAGAAAAAGGCGGCCATTGCCAACGCCATCGAGGGCGCGAAGTTCAACAGCCCCTACGGCCCCGAGATCAAGAAATGGCTGCGCCACGGCATCGGCCTCCACCACGCGGGGCTGCTGCCCAAATACCGCGTGCTGGTGGAGGGGCTCGCGCAAAAGGGCCTCTTGAAAGTCATCTGCGGCACGGACACGCTGGGCGTGGGCATCAACGTCCCCATCCGCACTGTCCTTTTCACCAAGCTGTGCAAGTTCAACGGGCAAAAGACCGGCATACTCAGTGCGCGCGATTTCCACCAGATCGGCGGACGCGCCGGGCGCAAGGGCCATGACGATGTCGGCTGGGTGGTGGCCCAGGCCCCCGAGCACGCCATCGAGAACCTGCTGCTGGAAGCCAAGGGCAAGAAGTTCGTCAAACGCAAGCCGCCGGAGAGAAATTCCGTCAACTGGGACAAGACCACCTTCACGCGGCTCATCGCGGCGTCGCCGGAACGCCTGACAAGCCAGTTCCAAGTAAGCCACGGTATGTTACTCAATGTGTTAAGCCGAAATGGCGACGGCTGCGAGGCCATGCACGGGCTGATCGCCCGTTCCCACGAACCCGCCAAGGCGAAGAAGGCGCACACCAAGCGCGCGTGGCAGCTTTTCGAGTCGCTGGTCCAGCGCAAGATCATCGAGTTCATCCCGAAAACCGAAGCGGGCGCAAAACTGCGGGTGAACGTGGATTTGCAGGAGGACTTCTCGATGAACCAGACGCTCTCGCTCTACGTTCACGAGACGCTCCCGCTGATCGATCCCCAGGCGCCGGATTACGCGATGGTGGTGCTCACGCTCGTCGAGTCGATTTTGGAAAACCCGGACGCCATCCTGCGCAAGCAGCTCGACAGGATCAAGGGCCAGGCCATCGCCGAGATGAAGATGCAGGGGATGGAATACAACGAGCGCATGGAGGAGCTCGAAAAGCTCGAATACCCGAAGCCCAACCGCGATTTCATCTACTCCACCTTCAACGCCTTTGCCGACCGCCACCCGTGGGTGGGCCAGGAGAACATCCGGCCCAAATCCATCGCGCGCGAGATGTTTGAGGAGTTCCGCACCTTCGCGGACTACATCAAGCTCTACGAACTCCAGCGCGCCGAGGGCATCCTGCTGCGCTATCTTTCCAATGTCGAAAAAGTCCTCACTCAGACCGTGCCGGATCTCGCCAAGAACGACGCCCTGCGCGAGATGGAGCTGTATCTGGGCACCATGATCCGGCAGGTCGATTCCAGCCTGCTCGACGAATGGGAAAAAATGCGCGACCCGAACTGGAGACCGGGGGAGACAGCGGAAGTCCGTCCCCCGGGCGCGGAGGACGCCGCGCGGGACATCACGCGGGACGCGGCCGCGTTCACCGCCGCCCTGCGCAACCGCATTTTCACCTTCCTGCGGGGGCTCGCCAACGCCGACTACGAGAGCGCGCTGGGCGTGATGAATGGGACGGATAGGACCAATCGGACGGATGAGGATTCATCTGCTTCAGCCGATGAGCCCTGGACTTCCGAGCGCCTGCGCGAAGCCATGGAAACCTACCACGCCGGACACCGCTTCCTGCGGCTCGACCCCGAAGCGCGCAACCTGCGCCACACCTACGTCACACCGGGCGAGGACAAGCGGACATGGACGATGCAGCAAATGCTCATCGACCCGGACGAGCTCAACGACTGGGTGGCGGAGTTTGCGGTCGATCTCGCCGAATCCCGCGCCCTGGGCGAACCGGCGTTGCGGCTGGTGAAGCTGGGCGCGCTGGCGTGAATTGACGGCGCATGGGGGACGGCTCGGGCCGCAGCCACCAAGCCAGCAACAAGGCGACGAAGCGGTGCAACAAGGAGGAGCTATTTCCCCCGGAGATACGCGTCCCATTCCGGCGGGAGTTGGGCGGTTTCCAGCCCGCTTTCGATCCGCCCTTCCGCCGTCGGTTGGAACTGCGTCGAGGTGCCATAGACCATGATGACATCCTCGCTGCTCTCCGCCCGCAGGGCGTGCGCCACTCCGGCGGGGATGACCACCCCGGCGTTGTTCACGCCGCGCCGGTTATCGCCTTCGAGGAGGAACCGCATCACGCGCCGCTCCAGGCCCGCGCGTTCGTCCACCAGGATCATTTCCGCGCTGCCTTGCAGGAAAAACATCACGTCCCACTGTTCGCGGGCGTAGGGGCGGAGGGTAAAATGGCGGGGTTCTTCCAGGTAAAGCCGCCGGAACCACGCTTCGGGGGCAGTCCCTTCCGGCACATGCGGCGGGTGAATGTGAAACCCCTTGGCGCTGCCGCCCCACATGGTGGCGGTGGCCCATTGGCTCGGCCAGAGGCCGATCTCCGCCAGCGGCCCTTCATTCTGGCGGGCGAATTCGGCGAAATATCCCCGGTGCCGCTGGGGATAGACCCGGCGCGGGAAAATCTCTACGCCCGGAATCCAGTGCGCCGCAAGCCCCTCACGATCTGCCGCCAGCAACTCCGCCGCCTCCACGCCGGTGGTGGCGAGGCGTTCGGCTAGGGAGGATTGCTGGTAGTTGCGCGCGGTGAGGCGGGCGCGTGCGGAATCCCGCAGCCCGTTCCAAAGTTCGTCCGTCATGGGGGGAACGCTAGCGGGGCGGGTGGCGGGTTGGCAAGGGGGAAGACACGGCGCTCGCGCATCAGTGGAAACACTGCCAGTTAAAATGGCTACCGCCCCGCAGGGATGGCGACGTAGGAGCGAATCTTGCCGCGCGCGAGGGAAAGGATGACGATCTTGCCCGGTTTAAGCGCAGCAGCGGCCTTGCGGAACTCCTCGGGGGTGCTCACGGGTTGCCCGTTGAGCTGCTCGATCACATCGCCGGGCTGGAGGAAACGGACGAGTTCCGCAGTGCCAACTGTGCTGACGAATACCCCCTGGACGTTTTCCGGGTAGTTCGCCAACTGATCCTGGGGAATGGCTGTTACGGAAATGTCGGAGAGCGGATTGCCGGGCTGCACGCTGCCGGGAGGGGGAAGGGCCGGGGTGCGCGGCACGGATTTGCCGATCTGGAATCCGGCGGGCGGTTCCTCGATGGTGACGCGGAAGGTCTGCTCTTTCTTGTTGCGGATTGCCTTGATCTCGGCCTTTGATCCCAAGGGGGTGGCGGCGACCTGCCGCACGAGGCCCCGCGCGGAGTCGATCGGCTTGCCGTTGAAGGCGGTGAGGATGTCCCCCGGAGCCAGCCCCGCTTTTTCCGCCGGAGAACCGGGGGTGATGCTGCGAACCAACACGCCGATCTGGCCGGGCAGCCCAAGCTGTTCTGCGAGCTCGGCGGTGAGCGGATCAATGGCGACCCCCAGGTAGCCGCGCACGACCCGGCCTGTCTTGATGATCGCTTCCAGCGCGTGGCGGGCGGTGTTGGAGGGGATCGCAAACCCCACGCCCTGCCATGTGCCGCTGCCGGAGTAGTTGCCGATGGCCGTGTTGATGCCGATGATCTCGCCGTGAATGTTCACGAGCGGGCCGCCGGAGTTGCCGGGATTGATGACCGCCTCGGTCTGGAAAAACTCGTTGTTGCTCTCGTCCGTGACGCGCTTGGTGGCGCTGATGATCCCCTTGGTGACGGTTTCCTGCAATCCAAAGGGGTTGCCGACAGCGAAGACGAGCTGGCCGACTTTCACGTTGTCCGAATCCCCCAGCGGAAGGGGGGTGAGCCCCCGGGCGTCGATCTTGATCACCGCGATGTCGCTGGCTTCGTCCCCGCCGATAAAACGGGCCGGAAAGGGGGCGCGCCCGTCGTTGAGCTGCACCAGCACCTCATCCACATTGGCGACCACGTGGTAGTTGGTGAGGATGTGCCCCTCCTTGGAGACGATGACGCCCGAACCCAGGGAGTTTTTGACCGCCTCCTGCGGCACGGCGCGGCGGCGGCCGAAGAAATACTCGAAGGGGTCAATGATCTGCGGCGCCTGCACCTTGCGGCTCGTGGTGATGCTGACCACCGAAGGGATGACGGTCTGGAGGAGCCGGGAGGTTTCCTGGTCGAGCGCCGCCAGCACGGGCATTTCCCCGAGATTGGGCGCCGTCGCAGGGGTGAACGTTTCCGGTGTGCCGCGCCGCTGGTTCCATTTGGAAATGGCCAGCAGGGTAAGAGCGACAAGGATGACAAAGAGGATAAACCGTTTCATCAGGTGGCAGGTATAGCGCATGTTCTACCCGGAGCGCACCCTGAAAAACAGGAGGATTTTTCGCGCCCGTGCGCCCGGCTCAAGCCCCTTATTCCCGGTAGGTCCCCTTCGTGACGCCCAACTGGGATTGCGCGCGCAGTTCGCGCCAGAGCGTTTCGCCGGTTTGCGCGCCGCTCAGGAGCCCGGCATACGCGCCGAGCACGCGCCGGGTTTCCTCGCTGCTTTCCTCCAGCAGTTCCACGCGAAAATGACGCAGCCCGGCTCCGGCGAGTTCGGGGTAAAACTGCGCCCCGGTTTGCGCGACGGCGTTGTAAAGCGTGTTGCGGCAGCCGACATCCGCGCGCAGCGGGTGTTCGATCCCCACGCGGTCCCGCAGGTGGACGCGGTGGAGGTCGCACGGGCGGCCGCAGTCGAGATGGGTGCGGCCTTCGGAGAGGAACGCGGCGAAAACGCAGTGCTCCATGTGAAACATCGGCATGTGCTGGTGCAGCGTGAGCTCAAACCACGCGGGCGGCGCGTGCCGGACGAGCGCAAGCACCTGCGGCAGGTTGAGATCGTAGGAAACCGTGACGCGTTCCAGCCCTTTTTCCATGAAAAACGCGGCGGCGAACGGATTCGCAACGTTGAGGGAAAAATCGCCGATCTTCCGCAGCGCGCTCTGTTGGAAATACGCGATGCCGCCCAGGTTGCGGACGAGCACCCCGTCCGGCTCCGCCGCTTCGATGAGCTTGAAGAAGCCTTGCTCGCCCGGTTTTTGGATGCGCGGGGTGGCCAGGAAAACGGTAGCGCTGGAACCGCTGGAACGCACCAGCGCGACGGCGTCTTTGTAGCGCCGCAGATCCTCGAAATCGACATGGAGCGTCTGGATGCCGCACGCAAGCGCCGCTTCGAGCTGTTCGGTGGTCCGGCAGAGCGCGGAGAGCGCCGCGGCGCCGGGTTCTGCCGCAGCAGGGATTCCTTCGAGCAGTTGGGAAACGGTGACGGCGGTTTCAAGGCGCTGCTCTTGCCCGGCCCTGGCTTCGAGCAGCGCGGTGAGCTCGCGCCGCAGCCGGTTGAGTTCGCTGATGGGAAGGATGAGCGCCCCCTCCAGTTCGATTTCGAGCGTGCCGAGGCAATACGGCGATTCGCCGAAGCGCCCCAGGTGTTCGCGCAGTTTTTCCGGGGTGAGCGGGGCGGTGCGGGCGAGGGCAAGCGGGATGGCTGAGGTGACGGAAAACGTCTGGTCGCGCAACCGCGCCTCGACCGTGAGCGGGGCGTCCGCCGTGCCGCAGACGCGCAGATCGACTGGCTCGCGATGCCGCGGGGCGAGGTTCCCCGCGTAGCTTTTTTGCAAAGTCGCGTTGAGGGCGGGATCGTCCGTTTTCCAGATGCGGTGCCCCGGCGCGAGCGCGTTGAAATCGAGGTGGCCGTGCTTGAAAAAAAGCCGCTGGCCGCGCACCTCATAAATGCGCCCGCCTTGTTCGTGATCGGGATCGCCGCCAATGTCGAAGACGACGCCGTCGCCCGGCTTGACCGGCGTCTCCAGCTTGGCGAGCTCGATAAAATCGCGCCCCACGCGCCCGATGCGGCCCACCAACGCCCCGCGTTTCTTGCCGAAGCGCGCGGCGACGAGTTCCTGGTGGTTGACGCCGTGGAGCCAGCCGGAATGGAACCCGCGCGAGAAGGTCATCTCCAGCTGGTAGATGTCCGCCGGAGCCGGTTTCCATTCGCGGCGTTCCAGCGCGACGTCGATGGCCTTGCGGTACACCTGGCAGACGGCGGCGACGTATTCGGGAGACTTGAGGCGGCCTTCGATCTTGAAAGAGACCACGCCGCGTTCGATCAGCGCGGGGATTTCCTCCACCGCCGCGAGGTCTTGCGGCGAAAGAAGGTAGCGCCGTTCGCCGAGATCGCGCACCGCGCCGTCCACCAGCAGCGTGTAGGGCATCCGGCATGCCTGCGCGCATTCGCCGCGATTGGCGCTGCGGCGGCCCAGGGACTCGCTCGTGAGGCACTGTCCCGAGTAGGCGACGCAAAGCGCGCCGTGGACAAAGACCTCAAACTCCAGCGCGCGTGCGGGAAATTTTGCGAGATCGCGCAGCGAAAGCTCGCGGGAGAGCACCACGCGGCCGATGCCAAGCTCGCGGTGGATCATTTCCGCGCCTTCCGGCGAGGTGAGCGTCATCTGGGTGGAAGCGTGGAGAGGCAGCTCGGGCGTCACGCGGCGGGCGAGCCGCGCAAGGCCGATGTCCTGCACCAGCACCGCATCCACGCCGGAGCGGTTGAGCAAGCGCAGGTAGTCGGCGGCTTCCTCAAGCTCGTCGGCAAAGACCAGCGTGTTGAAGGTGACGTAGGCCTTGACGCCGTGCCGGTGGCAGAAGGCGACCAGTTCCGGCAGTTCCGCCTCGGTGAAGTTGTCCGCCCGCATCCGGGCGTTGAACCGGGGCAGGCCGAAGTAGATCGCATCCGCGCCGTTGGCCACCGCCGCGCGCACGCAATCCCAGTTGCCCGCCGGGGCGAGAAGTTCCGGTGTGAAAGTCATCAAGCGGGAAGCATACCCCCCGCGCGCCGCTTCGCAAAGGGTTCTCTCGACCCACGTCGCCTCCATATTGGACGGGCCAACCGCTGTGGGGTGCTTCTGTGCTGGCGTCCCGGCCCGGCAAACGCTATGTTTTCGAGGATGCAGTTTAAGGATTACTACCAGACCCTTGGAGTTGCGAAAACGGCGACGCAGGACGAAATCAAAAGCGCCTTCCGCAAGCTCGCCCGCACGCACCATCCCGACATGGTGAAACCGAAGGAGCGCGCGGCGGCGTCGGAGCGCTTCAAGGAGATCAATGAAGCCTATGAAGTGCTCGGGGATCCCGAAAAGCGCCGCCAATACGACACGCTCGGCGCGGACTGGGAACGCGGGGCGCAGACGCCTCCCGGCGGGCATCCGGGCGCAGGACGCCGCCATCCGGCAGGCGCTGGCGCGGGGAGGCAGGAAGACGTCGAGTTCAATTTCGGCGGCACGGGGTTCAGCGACTTTTTTGAGGCCTTCTTCGGTTCCGGCGGGCGGCAGGCCCATCATCCATTCGGCTCCGGCCGCGCAACGGGCCCGAGCCGGGGAGTGGACGTGGAGGCGGACTTGATGGTCCCCCTGGAAGAGGCGCTGCACGGCGCGCGCCGCAAGATCACATTTCAACGCACCGGGGGCAAGCCGCAGAACTACGAGATTTCCATCCCGGCAGGGGTGCGCGAGGGACAGCGCATCCGGCTCGGCGGCCAGGGCGAAGCGGGCACACAAGGCGGCCCCGCAGGCGATCTCTATTTGAACGTGCGGCTGGCCCCGCATCCGGATTTCCAGGTGGAGGGGGCCGATCTGAACTACGAGATGGAGCTGCCGCCTTGGCAGGCCGTCCTGGGCGGGGAGGTGACGGTGCCCACAATGGATGGCTCCGTGAAATTAAAGCTCCCCGCAGGCAGCCAGCCGGGGCAGCGCTTCCGGCTCAAGAGCCACGGGATGCCCAAGCCGGGTGGGGACAGGGGGGATATGTACGTGGTGCTCACGGTGGCGATCCCCAAGACGCTGACCCCGCGCCAAAAAGAGCTTTGGCAGGCGCTGAGTGCGGCGGAATAGCCCCTTACAGACCGGCCAGCACCGCTTTGATCGCCTCGAAGTTCGGGAGATCGTGCGGCGTCGGAGTCTGCTCGGCGTAGCGGATCACGCCCGCTTGATCGATGACGAACGCGGCGCGGGCAGACACGGAGCCAAACCCGGCGAGGTCCGGCAGCAGCACGCCATAGGCGGCGGCGACGGTCTTGTTGAGGTCGCTGGCGAGGGTGATGCCGATGCGCTCCTTCTGCGCCCAGGCGGACTGGGCGAACGGGCTGTCCACGCTCACGGCGATGACCTGGGCGTTGAGCCCTTCGTAAGCGGCGATGCCGCCGGTGATGTCGCACATTTCCTGCGTGCAGACGCCGGTGAAGGCGAGCGGGAAAAAGAGCAAAACGGTGTTCGTCTTGCCAAAATGGGCGCTCAGCGTGAGGTCCGTGATCGCCTCGCCTTTTTTCGATTTGAGGGTGAAGTCCGGTGCTTGGGTTCCAACAGGTAGTGCCATAGGTTTTCTGGTTTTAAGGTTTCGAGAGTAAGACTCTGCAACACCCGGTTTCGTTCAAAAAGCGAAATCTGCGGGGCTTTTCACAAACTCTTACACCCCACGCCGCCGGGCCACGAGTTCGGCGGCGAGCTGGAGGGCGGTCAGGGCGCTCTCCGGACGGGCGATGCCCCGCCCGGCGATGTCAAACGCGGTGCCGTGGTCCGGGCTGGTGCGCACAAAGGGCAAACCGAGCGTGACGTTCACCCCTTCGTCGAAGGCGTGGAGCTTGAGCGGGATCAACCCCTGGTCGTGATACATGCAGAGCACGCCGTCGAATTCCCCGGCGACGGCCCGGAAAAAGAGCGTGTCGGGTGAAATCGGCCCAGCGAACAGGGCGTGCCCGTTCCATTGCGCGGAAAGGCGGGCGACAGCCGGGGCGATGACTTCGATTTCCTCGCGGCCCAGCGCGCCGGATTCCCCGGCGTGGGGATTGAGCCCGGACACGGCGATGCGCACCGGTTTTGCGGAGCCGTGGCGCAGGAGCAGAAACTCGGTGAGCAGGGCGCCCACGCGCTGGATCTCCGGGCCGGTGGCCAGGCGGGGCACGTCCCGCAAGGGCACGTGTGCGGTGACGAGGGCCACGGTGAGCGCTCCGCCCGTGAGCAGCATGGCGAAGTTCTCCACCCCGGCGCGCGCGGCGAAGAACTCGGTCTGCCCCGGAAAGGCGAAGCCGACCGCCTGGCAATGGTGCTTGTGGATGGGCCCGGTGACCACGGCGTCGATCTCGCCCGCCACGGCGAGCCGGGCCGCTTCCTCCAACGCCGCAACGGCGGCGCGCGCGGTCTCTGGCGTGGGCTGGCCGGGCGTGGCCCCCTCAAAATCGCCGATGAGCCGGTAGTGGAAGCGCGGGTCGAGCTTACCGCTCTGAAGGGCGGCGCGGAGGACTTCCGGGCCGACTCCGGCGGGATCGCCCGGCGTAATGCCGATGGTGCCTAAGGTATCCATCGCGCGTTGCTTCCTCCCCGTCCTAGAAAATGCGGATGTAAGCTTTGTCGCGCAGACTTTTGATCCACTTTTCCTGCGCGTCCTGGCGCTCCTGCTGGAGCACCTTCTTTTCGGTTTCGTCGCGGACGGCCGCGAGCGGTTTGGTCTCGGCTTTCTTGCGGGCTTCGGCGTAGAGCAGGTAGTAGTTGTTGCCCATCTCCTGAACCGCGCTGACCTGGCCGGCCTTGAGCGCGAAGGCGGGCGTGGCGAGTTTTTCATTCAAGGTGGACCGCTCAATCCAGCCCCAATCGCCCCCGTTTTCCTTGGAGGAATCCTCCGAATACATCTGCGCCATCTTGGCAAATTCGGCGCCAGCTTTGACTTTCGCGCGGATTTCCTCGGCGATGGTTTTCGAATCCGAGTTGCCCTTGGGCAGGACGATCATGCGCAGTTTCACCTGGTCGGGGGTGGAATATTCGGCGAGATGCTCCTGGTAGAAGCGCTCCACCTTGGAGGGCGAAAGGATCGGGTCCCCCTTGACCGCCCGCATGCGCATCGCCTGGACGATCATCTTGTCCGTCTCCACCTTGCGGAAGCGTTGGAGGGTGTAGCCCTGGGCTTGAAGGGTGCGGATAAAGGCGAGCCGGTCCCCCTTGAACTGCTCGCGGATGATGGTGTTGACGTGGTCGTCCACGGCGTAGTCCGGGATGGAAAATTTGTTCTTCGCGAACTCCTGGAGGACGAGCTGCCGGTCGATGAGATCGTTGATGGCGGCCAGCCGGGTCTCCTTGATTTTGTCGGACAGTTCCTGACCCCGGAGGGATTCGCGCAACGCCATCTCGCGGGCGACCACGAGTTCGCGGACCTGGGAGAAGGTGATGACCTCGCCGTTGACCACGGCGGCAACACCATCAAGAACCTGCTCTTCCGCACGGGCGGGAAGTGCGAAGGCAAGAACAACAAGAGCGAGGAGCAACGGGCGGAAGTGCATGATGAGTCAGGGAATTTGCCCAACCGTAAGGAGCGGCGGGATGAAGTCAAGCGCCAGCTTGGATCAGAAGAGAATCAGGGAGAACCTGAGGGAGTGGTCGGCCTCTCCGGGGACGCTTGCCTGCGCAACGTATTTTCCTCCGCTGCTGATACTCTTTCTCGTCACGAACGAGCTAGACAGGATTCACAGGATTTTAAGGATTCTCAGGATTACGCCCGTGACCCGACGGGGCGGGAAATGCGGCTCTTGGCATCAGACAGGAAAGCAGAGCATCCTGTATTTATCGCCTTTGGCGAAAGTCCGGCGTCTACGCCATCAGCTCGGGATAATGCGCCTTGGCGACGGCCTCGCATTTTTCCAGGATGGCTTCGGCGGATTCCATGTTCTTGACCTCGTCCACGAGCTGCATGCAGACGCCCACGTCCAGGCTCTGGACGGCGCGTTTGACGCGCGGCACGAGCGCTGCGCCGGTGCTCAGTTCGTCCACGCCCAGGCCCACAAGCAGCGGGGTGAGGGAGATTTCGCCGGCCATTTCGCCGCACACGCCCACCCAAAGGTTGTGTGCGTGGGCTGCGTTGACGATCATCTTGATGAGGCGGATGATGGCGGGGTGCGTCGGCTCGTAAAGGTGGGCGATGCGTTCGTTGATCCGGTCCACAGCGATGGTGTACTGGATAAGATCGTTGGTGCCGATGCTGAAAAAATCGACTTCCTTGGCCAACAGATCGGCCACGAGCGCGGCGCTGGGCACTTCGATCATCGCGCCGACTTCCATCTCTTCGTTGAAGGGGATGCCTTGGTCGCGCAGTTCCTGGCGGCACTCTTCGAGCACGGCGTTGGCGCGGCGCAGTTCGTCCACGCCGGAGATCATGGGGAACATCATGCGGATGTTCCCGAGGGCGCTGGCCCGCAGGATGGCGCGGAGCTGGGTCTTGAAGACATCCACGCGCTCCAGGCAGAAGCGGATGGCACGCCACCCGAGGAAGGGGTTCAACTCCGAGGGGAGCTGCAGCGCGCTCATGAATTTGTCCCCGCCGAGGTCGAGCGTGCGGATGATGACGCTCTGGGGAGCCATCTCGCGCGCGACGATGCAGTAGTTCTCATACTGTTCGTCTTCGTTGGGGAGTTCCTCCTTGTTGATGTAGAAAAACTCGGTGCGGTAGAGGCCGATGCCCTCGGCGCCGCTTTGTTTGACGAGCTCGACGTCGGTGGGCATCTCGATGTTGGCCGAAAGGGTGATGTGCCGTCCATCGAGGGTCGTGGACGCGGTGTCGCGCAGTTCAACGAGCTTGTCCTCGACGGCGGTTTTCTTGACTTCGAGTTCGCCGTATTCCCAGAGGGTTTGGTCGCTGGGGTTGAGGATCACCACGCCGCTGTAGCCGTCGAGCAGCACGTGGTCGCCGGAGAGCAGCGCCTCGCTGATGTTATGCAGGGCGACGACGGCCGGGATGTTCAGCGAGCGGGCCATGATGGCCGTGTGCGAGGTGCGGCTGCCGACGTCGGTGGCGAAGCCCAGAACGAGGTGGCGGTTGAGCTGCGCGGTGTCCGAGGGAGTGAGGTTGTGCGCCAGAAGGATGTGGGGCACGTCGATCTGGGTGGCGCTCTTGGCGTCTCGGCCCATCAAATTGCGAACGACGCGGCGGCTGACGTCGTTGATGTCCAGCGCGCGCTCGCGCAGGTAGGGGTCGTCGATCTCGCTCAGTGTTTTCGAGTAGCGGTTGGCGACCTGCTGGAAGACGTGTTCGATGTTCCAGCGGTCGCGGTCGAGCGTGCGCAGCACCTCGTCGATCAAGGTGCGGTCTTCGACGACGAGCAGGTGGGCGTCGAAGATGCTCGCGTCCTTGGCGCCGATCGCCCCTGCGATGCGCTGCTGCATTTCCATGATCTGCTCGCGGGTTTGCAGCAGGGCCACTTCAAAGCGGGCGATCTCCCCGGGCACCTCCCATTCCTCGATGCGGCGGGAAGGCGGCTCTTCATCCTCCGGGCGCAATACGAACACGGTCCCCCGTGCGATGCCGGGCGAAACGCCCACACCGTGATACCGTCGTTCAGTTCGTTGCTGGATTTCGCTCATTGCGGCCTAAAAACGGTTTGCGACCATTTGTGCTTAGATTTGCGCCAAAAGAGCCGTCCTGCAAGGCATTATGTAAGAAGCTGCCCTAAAAAATGGGGGCGAGGCCCTCTCCAAATTTTAGACAGCTTCCGGAGGCTACGGAGGTCTGCTGCGCTCGGGGGGAACTCGGGGGAGACGGGAAGGGAGGCCGAAGACGGGAACGCGGGTTTATTCTTCGTCAAAACGCCTCAGGATGAGGGCTTCGATCTCGGCCAGGGCATGCTCCGCATCCGCCCCTTCGCAAGTTACCTGCAGTTTGGACCCCTGACCTGCAGCCAGCATCATGAGCCCCATAATGCTCTTGCCGTTGACCTGCTCGCCGTCTTTTTCCACCCACACCTCGGATTTAAAACGGTTGGAGGCTTTCACGAACATGGCCGAGGGGCGCGCATGCAACCCCAAGCGGTTCAATACCGTGAACTCCTTCGTGATCGTCGGATCCTGATTATTCGTTGTTTTGCGGCTTAATAGGCCCATCACCGTTGTCTTTGCATTGTGCTTAAGAGTCTGTCGTTAAACTCCTTCGCGCTGTTTTGCCCCATGCTTTTGAGCTTCTGATCCAAGGCGGCGACTTCCACAAGACGCGCCAGATCTCGGCCAATACGCACGGGGATCGTTATGTGCGGGACTTTAATTCCCAAAATCTCAAGAAATTGTTGATTGAGCCCAATTCTATCGGCCTCTTCCATTTCTTGCCAGTCTTTTAGTGTCACAATCAAGTCGAGCCGCTTTTGGACCCGGACGGCCTTGATGCCGAACATGGAAGTGACGTTGATGATGCCGACGCCGCGCACTTCCATGTGGTGGCGGGTCAACTCGGGCGCGGTGCCCAAGAGGTAGCGCCCTTCGGTGGATTTGAGCCGGGTGACGTCGTCACTGATGAGGGGGTAGCCCCGCTCCATGAGCCCCAGGACGCACTCGCTTTTGCCGATCCCGGCGGAGCCCCGGACCATCGTCCCCACGCCCAGGATGTCCACCATGCTGCCGTGCTCGGTTTGTGTGGGGGCAAAATCGCCCTCCAAAGCCAGCGTGGCCGCATTGATGAATTTCATCGTGACCATGGGGGTGCGGAACACGGAGACCCCGGCCTTCTCCGCCACGCTCAAGAGATGTTTCGGAGGACGGCACCCGCGCGAGATGATCAGGCAGGGGACGCGCCTACGAACCACCTCATGGATGCGGTGGCGGATTTCCGTTTCGGGCAATTTTCGCAAGTACGCCAACTCCGCGCTTCCAAGCACTTGAATGCGCTTTCCGGCGAAGTAATCAAAAAATCCCGAGAGCGCCAAGCCGGGGCGGTTAATCGTCGGCTCCTTGATCAACCGGTCAAAGCCGGCTGCGGACCCGAGCAGGGAGAGGGAGAGCGCCTCGGCGTGGCGGGTATAAAACTCACCAACAGTCAGGGTGGGATATTTCCCCTTGGTTTTCATCGAGGCGCTTTCTCTCCGGGAGGGGTGTTTTTAGGTGAAGATCGGGTCAATGAGCCCGAACCCTCCGTCCTTGCGGCGGTAGAGGACGTTGACCTTGTTGGATTTCGCGTTGAGGAAAACGACGAACTGACGGGAGGACATTTCGAGTTGGAGGACGGCTTCGTCCAGGAACATCGGTTTGACGGGGTATTTTTCCGTCTGGATGACGCTGGGTTCCGTCTCGGCGTGCTCATCAAAGCCCTCGATGCTCAATACCTGCTCATCAACGTGCTGGATCTCGCCGTGGCGGGGCCGGTGCTGGCGCATGATCTTGGTCTTGTACTTGCGCATCTGCTGGGCGATCTTGCTCATCACCTCGTCGATGGAGGCGTACATGTCGGTGGATTCCGCCGTCGCTTCAATGGTGATGTGGTTGGCGCAGTGGAGAATCACCTCGGCCAGGTGACGGTACTTTTGCACATCCAAAATGACCTGCGCCTCGATGATGCGCGGGTAATCAAGATGCAGACCTTCCACCTTCTTGATGGCGTAATCTTTGATGGGCTCCGTCACGCTCACGTGGCGGCCAGTCACTTTGATAGGCAGGTTTACGTTGGCTACTTGCATTTGGTTTTCCTCCTGTTTTTGGGGTTGGTTGACAATTACATTGAAAAGCGTTCGCCCAGGTAGAGCTGGCGGCTGATGGGGTCGGTGAGCAGGAAGTCCTTGTCACCCTGACTTACCACGCTTCCCTCATAAATCAAATAGGCACGGTCCACGATGGAGAGCGTCTCGCGCACGTTGTGGTCGGTGATCAAAATGGCCAGGCCCGTCTTGCGCAGTTCGACGATGATCTGCTGCACATCATTGACGGCGATGGGGTCCACGCCGCTGAAGGGCTCGTCCAACATCAGCAAGCTCGGATTGCTCACCAGCGAGCGGGCGATGGTCAGCCGCCGCTTTTCGCCGCCGCTCAGCGTCAACGCCTGCTGCTTGGCCACGTGCTCGATGCCGAACTGCGCCAGCAATTCCTCGCAACGCTGCTGCCTTTCCTTCTTGTTTTTCGTCGTCGTCTCCAGGATGGCCATGATGTTCTCTTCCACCGTGAGCTTGCGGAAGATGGATTCCTCCTGGGGCAGGTAGCCCATCCCCATCCGCGCCCGGCGGTACATGGGGAAATCCGTCATGTCCTGGTCCTTGAAAATCACGCGTCCGCTGTTGGGGCGCACGAGCCCCACGACCATGTAAAAGGTGGTGGTTTTACCGGCTCCGTTGGGGCCGAGCACGCCGACCACTTCGCCCGGTTTTACCGTCAGGTCCACGCCGTTGACCACGGCGCGCCCGCCGTAGATTTTCACGAGTTTTTCCGTCCGGAGGATCGGTTGAAGCGCCGACGGGGCGGGAACTTCAGAGGTGGCGGTGGCGGTGCTCACGGGAGTTTGAGGTTTCCCAAGGTGGAGGTGCCTGTTTTTGCCGGTTTTTCGGCTTTCGCGGGCTTGGTCTCGGATTGGATGACGGTTTTGGTGGGGCCGTGGGTCATCAAATGCCCGTCGCTGGTCATGATCATGATCGTCCCCTCCTCGGTGGCCACCTGGTTGTTGAGCCCTTGCTGAATCTGGGGCCAGCCGGAAAGGGTCATTTCCCCGGTTTTGGCATTGTAGTCCGCCTTGGCGCCCTTGCCGATGTAGTGCGTCAACTCGCCGGTTTTTTCGTCCACCTTGTCCTGGATGATGGTGACGTTGCCTTCGGC
>Ga0073936_10004223_pt1 | contig 20071 bp, 21 predicted proteins | sample AliMusrvi5mmetaG_FD_87041 | JGI IMG/M metagenome (GOLD analysis project Ga0073936, IMG submission 87041) | Freshwater lake bacterial and archeal communities from Alinen Mustajarvi, Finland, to study Microbial Dark Matter (Phase II) - Alinen... | ecosystem: Environmental > Aquatic > Freshwater >... | reverse complement strand
GCAGTGACTGGCGCAGCCGCTGCGGCCACCAGCTTTGTCCGTGGCGGTGCACTCGAAAGGCGCCGGTCACCTGCGAGCCACCCGAAGTAGCCGACCCCGCCGAGGAGGAGCCCCGCAGGCATGAGCACCGTGCCGAGCAGGTCGACCCTCGCCCAAAGGGGCTGCGGCGGTGGCTGGTATCTGCTCAGTGCTGCTGCCTCGAGTCGGCCCGCGATGATCACCGAGACGACAACACAGAAGTAGGCGATGACCTCGTCTTCGGTGATGCGCCCCTCTGCGATCAGAAGCCCAACGAGCACCCCGACGACCGCCGAGACGATGACGCGTGTGCGCCTCGCCTGCGGGGTCACCTCGGATCGTGGCGCCACTCGATCAGGAGGCGCCTGCGCAGGTCATGCAGAGCCGTGCCATCGGCATGGCGTCGAGGCGATCGCCAGCGATGGCACCGCCGCATCGCTCGCAGATCCCGTAGGTCCCCTCGTCGAGACGCCCCAGAGCGGCCTCGACCTCCTCAAGGGTCGTCGTGAGCTCGCCTGCAAGTGCCTCGGCCTCGCCTCGTTCGGCGGTCACTTGGGAGGTGTCAGCGAAGTTCTGGTCGTAGCTCAGGCCTCCGGCTTCCCCAAAGCCGAGATCGGCGAGCTCACTGCGCAAGCGCTCTCTCTCGGCTTCAAGCTCGTGACGTCGCTGTTGTGTCTCTGGTGCGCTCATGCTTCGAGCCTAGATCGCCTGGGAAGAGCCTCAGGATCGCCGGGCCCTGGGGTGTGCTTCCTCATACGCGTGCCTGAGGTGTTCAGTGGTGACCTTGGTGTAGAGCTGTGTCGTGGCCACCGACGCGTGGCCAAGCAGTTCCTGGACGACCCGCACATCGGCACCTCGCTCGAGCATGTGGGTGGCGCACGAGTGGCGCAGCACGTGCGGGCTGACGCGACCTGGGATGCCCGCGCGCGCCGCTCGTGTCGACACCAAGAGATGGACGCCCTGGCGGGAGATCCTCGCACCGCGCTGGTTGAGGAAGAGCGCTCGTGCATCGCCTCGCGAGGTGCTGGCGATCACTGATGGGCGACCAGGGGGCTCGAGCCAGCGGCTGAGCGACGCTTGCGCTGCACGCCCGATCGGAACCAAGCGTTCCTTGTCCCCCTTGCCGAGGACACGAAGCAGGCCATCGTCAAATGCCAGATCATCGAGGTCGAGCGAGGTGATCTCCGAGACACGCGCGCCGGTGCCGTAGAGCAGCTCAAGGATCGCCCGGTCTCTGCGCGAGAGTGCGTCGTCACCGTTGACGCCATCGAGCAGCTCGATCACGTCGTCTTGGTTCAGTGCCTTCGGGAGTCGTCGCGGGATCGGTGCCTCGGCAGCTCGAGCAGCTGGATCATGGGCGGCGAGTCCCTCGTCGAACATGAAGCGGTGGAGCCCCCGGACAGAGGAGCGGGCCCGAGCGATCGTCGCACCAGAGAGCCCACGCGCACGGAGGCGGTCGAGATGGCGATCGACGTCGGCTGGCGTCGCCTGTGCAACAGAGATCCCCCGTTCCTCGAGGGATTCCTCGTACGAGCGAAGATCTGCGCTGTAGCTTGCGACGGTTCGTGGCGATCGGCCTCGTTCGACGGTCAGCCAGATGAGGAACTGCTCGACCTCGGTCCCGTGGGCGGGGTCAGACACCGTGACGACGTGCGGCCATGGTGATGGCAAAGCAGGTGGTGAGGTCACTGATGTCTCCGGAATCGACCATGGCGACCGCCTCAACGAGCGGGAGTCGGACCACTTCTGAGGCGAGCTCCTCAGGACCAGCTGGACGTCGAGCGACGGAGGTGAGACCGGTCGCCAGGAAGACGGCAGTCCTCTGATCGCAGTACCCGGGCGAGTTCATGACCATGCCGAGCAGCTCGAGTGAGTCAGCGGCGATGCCGACCTCCTCAGCGAGCTCTCGGCTTGCAGTGCCGTCGAGATCCTCACCCGCGACATCACACGTACCGGCAGTGATCTCAAGGAGCAGTGTTCCAGCAGCAGCGCGGTACTGACGGATCAGCACCACGGTGCCGTCGCTGTCAACTGGGATCACCGCAACAGCACCTGGGTGCCTGACGATCTCCCTGGTGAAGACCTGTCCGTCGGTCGTGACCTCGAGCTCATCGATCCCGACGAGGTAGCCCCGGAAGAGCTCGTTCGAGCCAGTGATCTCGAACGAGCTCACTGGCTCAGTGCACAGCGTCGAGGTCGAGCAGCCGAGGCTCTCGGCCCTCCGCACGCTCCAGTGCGGCTTCCACCAGCCCACGGAACAGCGGGTGCGGGCGATCTGGACGCGACTTGAACTCTGGGTGCGCTTGGGTGCCGACGAAGAAGGGATGATCTGGCCGCTCGACGAACTCAACGAGCCGGCCGTCGGGTGAGGTGCCGCTGCACACCAGGCCAGCATCTTCGATGCGAGCCTTGTAGCGGCTGTTGAACTCGTAGCGGTGCCGATGGCGCTCCGACGCCACCTCGGCGGCGTAGAGCGACGCCACCTGGCTCCCAGATGCCAGCATCGCCGGGTAGGCACCGAGGCGCATGGTGCCACCCATGTCGGAGACGTCGATCTGCTCCGCCATCAGGTCGATCACCGGGTGGGGTGACAGCCGATCGAACTCGGTTGAGTTGGCACCATCGAGCTTCGCCACGTTGCGTGCCGTTTCGACGACCATGACCTGCATGCCGAGGCAGATGCCGAGGAGCGGGATGCCTCGCTCCCGAGCGATGCCGGCAGCGGCGATCATGCCCTCGATGCCTCGCTCGCCGAAGCCGCCAGGGATCACGATCCCATCGAGCCGCTCAAGGCGATCAGCCCCGATCTCACCGGGCACCATCTCGGCGTCGATCCAGTCGAACTCGATCTGGGAGGAGTTGTGGAATCCAGCATGTCGGAGCGATTCGACGATGGAGAGATACGCGTCGGGCATGTTCACGTACTTGCCGATGATCCCGATCCGGACGCTCCGCTCGAGACTCTCGACCCGGTCGACGAGTGCCTCCCACGCGCTCAGATCGATCTCATGGTCCGCCAAGTCGATCCGGAGCATCTCGCAGACGATCTTGTCGAGCTCCTCTTCGTGCATTGCCAATGGGATCTCGTAGATGCTCGGTGCGTCGACCGCGGAGATGACCGCCTGGGCGGGCACGTCACACAGCAGTGAGATCTTGCGCTTGAGACCCTCGGAGATGGGCTGATCGCTTCGGCACACGATGACGTCGGGCTGGATGCCTCGGCTGCGAAGCTCTGTGACCGAGTGCTGCGTCGGCTTCGTCTTTTGCTCACCGGAAGGAGCCAGATAGGGCACCAACGTGAGATGGACGTAGCAGACGTTGTCGCGACCCACGTCACGTCGGAACTGCCGGATCGCCTCGACGAAGGGCACGATCTCGATGTCGCCCACCGTGCCACCGATCTCGACGATGACCACGTCGAGATCGTCAGAGGCAAGGCGACGAACTCGCTCCTTGATCTCGTCGGTCACGTGAGGGATCACCTGCACCGTCTTGCCGAGGTAGTCCCCTCGGCGCTCCTTGGCGATCACTGACGAGTAGATGGAACCGGTGGTCGTGTTCGAATTGCGGTTCAGGCTCTCGTCGATGAACCGCTCGTAGTGCCCAAGGTCGAGGTCGGTCTCGCCGCCATCGTCGGTCACGAACACCTCGCCGTGCTCGCCCGGATTCATGGTGCCAGGGTCGACGTTGATGTAGGGATCGAGCTTGCACATCGTGATCCGTAGACCACGAAGCTTGAGGAGACGACCGAGCGACGAGGCGGTGAGGCCCTTGCCGAGCGAGCTGGAGACGCCACCCGTGACGAAGATGAACTTGCTCATCTGACTTCGATCATCTGCGTTGCTTCCACCGGAACCTGAGACTAGACGACGGAGGGAGGGGTCGCGGTGGAGCCTCTGGCGGCGAGCAGCTCGGCTGCGTGCTCGATTGCGGTCGCACTGGCTGCCTGCCCGGAGAGCATCCGGGCGATCTCTTCGATCCGCTCGTGGTCGTCGAGCAGGACGGCGCGTGCCGTGTCGCGCTCCGCCTCGACCTTGATCACGCCGATCTGGCGGTCGGCCGCAGCAGCGACCTGGGCAAGGTGCGTGACGACCAGGACCTGGCGCTCTGCTGCGACCTCTCGCAGCGCCTGTGCGAGGACGACGGCGGTGGTTCCCCCGATCCCTGCGTCGACCTCGTCGAAGACCATGGTCGAGGGGCCGCCCGGCAGGACCAGCCGAAGAGCCAACATCAGGCGCGCCAGCTCCCCACCCGATGCCGCCTTGGCCACCGGTTGCGCAGCGTGCCCCTGATTCGCGCTGAAGAGAAGCTCGACGTCGTCGCCAGCTGGCCCCTCGACGCGGATCTCGACTACCGCTCGTGCGAGGGCGAGGGTTCGCAGCCGCTCGAGGAGCGCCTCTTCGAGGCGTGGCGCCGATGATCGTCGGCGTGCCTTCAAGTCGTCTTCCGCAGTCGACAACAGCGCTCGCGCTTCATCGAGACGTTCGCTGATGGTGTCCGCACGCTCGAGCGTCGCACGGAGCCGATCCGCCTCGGTCGCCATGGAACTGCGTCGTTCGAGCACGTCGTTGAGCGTGGGGCCGTAGCGGCGACACAGGTCGTGGAGCAGCCTGATGCGCTCGTCGAGCTCAGCGCTCCGCCGAGGGTCGCTCTCGAGGCCATCGAGCGTGGATCGCAGCAGCGAGCGCAGCTCGTCCAGCGTCGATTCAGCCCCTTGGATGGCATCGACGAGATCGCTCAGCGCCGTGAGGCTCTCGAGCGAGCGTCGTATCCTCGCCAGCACATCTTGAGGAGAGGCAGCTTCTTCCCCTGCCAGAAGTCCGACACCCTCGCCAAGAGCAGCTCGCGTAGTCTCCACCGCGGCCAACATCTCGAGCTCCTCGAGCAATCGATCGAGCTCGTTGGGATCCACCAGATTGGCAGCGTCAATGTCGGCCACCTGGTGGTCGAGCAGCGCTACCTCGCGCTCGATGTTCTCCACGCCACCGCCGAGCTCGTCGTGCTCCGCTGCGATCCGCGCCACCTCTCGACGCAGCTGCGCCACAGGACTCGAATCGCTCTCGCCGAACGAGTCGAGTGCAGTGCGCATCGATCCCGCAACGAGGAGTGAGTGGTGCTCGTGCTGGCCGTGGATGTCGAGAAAGCCTGCAACCTGCTCTTGGAGGACCTGCACCGTTGCCAGTGAGCCGTCGATCCATGATCGAGCCCGACCCTCGTGCGGGATCTCGCGCGCGATGATCCGCTCTCTCCCGTCATGGTCAAGGAAGATCGCCTCGAGACGGGCCGTGTGGCCAGGCTGGACGAGACCCCGTCGGGGCCTCCCACCGAGCACGATCTCAAGCGCATCCACGAGGAGGGTCTTGCCTGCGCCCGTCTCGCCCGTGAGCGCGGTCAGCCCGTCGCCGAGCTCGATGGCAGCCTCGTCGATGACGCCGAGGTCGCGGACGTGGAGCTCGAGGAGCATCCGGCCTACTCGTGACCCTGCCGCAGGCTCTCCCGAAGCCGACGTCCGATGCCGACGTCCGAAAGGACGGCAACCTTGAGTCGGCGAGGATGCCGACGGATCGAAACCGACTGTGCAGGGTCGAGCTGTCCGACGCTGCTGCCATCAATCACGCAGACGGCAGGTCGCTCGCCGACGACATCGAGCGTCACGCTCTGCGCGCCGCTGAGCACGACGCTCCGATCGATCACGAAGTGTGGTGCCACTGGCGTGACCACAAAGCCGTCGATCTGCGGAGCGAGCACCGGTCCCCCGGCGGAGAGGTTGTAGGCCGTCGACCCAGTCGGGGTCGAGACGAGGACCCCGTCAGCGGCAAAGGTCAAGAACGGCTCGCCGTCGATGCTCGTCGCAACCCTCACCACGTGACCAGGCACGGTCTTCTCCAGGGAGACCTCGTTGACGACGACGAGCTCGGTGTCGAACTGATCAGCTGTCAGTCCGAGGCAGGCTCGTTCCTCGATCGAGACGTCACCTCTGAGCGTGCGCTCGATCGCGTCGTCGAGGTCGGTGGGAGCGACGTTGAGGAGGTAGCCGACTCGCCCGAAATTGACGCCAAGGATCGGGACGTCAAGCTCGTGAGCCCGACGCGCCGCACGGAGGAAGGTCCCGTCTCCACCGAGGCTCACGAAGAGCTCCGCCTCGACGTCTCTGAGCTGATCTGTTCCGTCGTGGTGATCCAGCACAACCACGCGAGCGGCATGGCCATGGCTCGTGAGCGTGCGTGCGGCCGCGTCGGCAGTCGAAGACGCCTCGTCCCTGCCGCCAGGCACCACGAGGGCGATCAGTGAGCTCATGAGAGCTCCCCAGCTCGCTCCACGGCTGCGGTGATCGCAGCGTCGAGGTCGAGGAACGCAGGTGACAGCGTGGTGGCGTAGACGAGGAATTCAGCGTTCCCGGCGGGACCCAGGATCGGCGAGGTCCCGATGCCGGCGACGTTCACATCCGTTGCGGCAAGAGCGTCCACGACGCTGCGAAGCGCACCGGCTCGGTCAGCATCGTCCTTGACCACACCTCGTCCGCGCGCTGCCACCTGGCGTCCGACCTCGAACTGCGGCTTGCAGAGCACGATCACCTCTCCCCCGGGTCCAGCCAGCTCGACCAGTCTGGCGCAGATCGGGACGACCGAGGTGAAGGAAAGATCGGCTACGACCAGCGAGGGTGCAGGAAAGGGCTCGAGCATCTCTATCGCGCTGAGGCGCTCGAGAGCTCGGATGTTGGTCCGTTCCAAGCAGACCACACGTGGATCAGCCCGCAAGCGCTCATGGAGCTGTCCGTAGCCAACATCGACAGCGATGACGCCAAGGGCGCCACGTTGCAAGAGGCAATCGGTGAACCCACCCGTTGAGCTCCCCGCATCGATGGCTGTCCGGTTCCTCGGATCGACCTCGAAGAGATCGAGGGCAGCCTCGAGCTTGCGACCTCCTCGGCTGACGAACGATGGTCGGTCATCGATCACGACGATCGCCTCGCTCGGCGCAACCTGTCGGGCTGGCTTGTCGGCGATGGAGCCGAGGACCCGCACCCTTCCTTCCGTGATCAACGCCGCTGCCTCAGAGCGTGAACCGACGAGGCCACGCTCAACCATGGCCACATCGAGGCGCACCCTGCGCACTGCTCAGCTCCGTCGCAGCTGGCCAAGCCGGTCGGCCACCGACCGGAGGGTGTTCCCAGCTCCTGTCGTCGCAGAAGCCACACACGATCCGACCCGATGCGTGAAACTGCCGACGGCCGAAGGGAAGGCACCCGCCGTGAGGCCAACCGTGTCACTCGGGACACGTCCGAGGCTCCGGGCGATCTCCTCTCCTCGAGAGGCGGCCACCGTGGTGAGCAAGGTGGCCGCCTCGACGTAGCGTCGGGCACCGCCGACCGTCATGAGGGCACCCGGCTGACGGCGGCCAGCAGCTCGGTGACGACGGTCATGAGGGTGGAGCCCGCATACGTAGCACCAGCGTCTCGGCTCGGCACAGCATCAGAGAGGACGTGGCCGAACGGGACTTCGAGCTCGATCGCCAGCGCCCCATCGGTGGCCGGCCTGTCGCCGATGACCGCTACGATCTTGTCGGCTCGCTCCTCGATCAGCGAGACCATGGCGCGCCCAGGCTTGCCAGCGATCGTCGGCGTGGACTCAGCAGCCGTCGACACAGCGGCGACCAGCGCACCAGTCCCGGGCAGCAGTCCGTCGGGCGTGGGATGGGTGGCGTCGTCGTTGGTGGCGATGAAGCGTGCACCCCGCCGGATCGCTGTGCTGGCGGCAGCGATGGTGTCGAAACCGAAGGTCCGATCCCACCCGACGAGCACGACATCAGGATCGTCTTCGACGATGAGACAACCACGATCCCCGACTGCTTCGAGGAGTCCCGCATCACCCAGCACCATCACCCGTTCACCAGGAGCCAGCAAGCTGGCTGCGGCACCTGCTGCTGTGATGAGCTCTTGAGCGGTGGCGTCGATGCCCGCCCGAGCGAGCCGACCGAGCAGCGTCTGAGCAGTCGGAGATGAGTTGTTGGTGGCGAAGAGCGGCGTGAAGCCAGCGGCTCGCAGCGTCTCGACCGCGTCGGCCGCCTCTGGTAGCGGTTCACCTGCGAGCCAGACGACCCCGTCAAGGTCGATGACGACTGTTCCGAGCGACACCTCTGTCACGCCCGCTCGTACGGGACCACCACGACTGGGCATGCGGCGTGGTGAACACAGTGCAGGCCGACGGAACCGAGGAGCACCGAGCCGATGTCGCCGTGGCCTCGATTACCAACCACGAGCATCAGCGCCCCCTGTGACGCATCTGTCAGCACGTCTGCTGGATGTCCTGGGCGAACGTCCTTGACGACGGTCACCGACGTCGGGACATCGAGTGCTGCCAGCGTGTCGTCGATAGCCGCGACTGCGTAGGCCTCGAGGTCTTCGTCTGAGATCTGGGTCGTCATCGACGCACCGAGCGCTTCGCCCATCCCCAGCCAGGCCGCAGGGGTTTGGAAGGCCGAGACGAGGCGAAGCGTTGCGCCGCGTACGACGGCCTCTTCGATCGCCCATCGAGCTGCGGAGACAGCGCTCGGGGACCCATCAGCACCAACCACGATGTCTGCCATACGAGCCTCCTCCGCTGTGCGAATCGTAGTGTGGCTACTCTCATCACATGGCACATGTGGTGATCGACGGACAGATGCTGACCGTGAAGATGTCCCGCTGGGAGCGGCTCGGCGCCCAGCACCGAGACGTCACCGTGCCGCTCGCTGCAGTGACGGCTGTCAGCACGACCGAGGATCCCTGGACGATCTTTGATGGAATCAGGGCCCCTGGAACCGGCATCCCGGGAGTCATCATGCTCGGGACGTTGCGGTCAAAGGGCTCCAAGACCTTCTGTGCCGTCTATCGCCACGGACCCGCCTTGGTGATCACGACGACTGACCCTGCGTTCGCTCGACTGATCGTGTCCGCTTCGGATGCGTCCGAGCAGGCTGCGGCGCTGAGCGCTCAGCTCGATGTCACCTGAGACGACGTCGCATGGCTCGACCCAGCACGGAGCCGGCGCACGTCTCGCGTCCTTCCTTAGGTCTCGATGGAGAGGAGCGGTCCGCTTCGCCCTCGCCATCACGGTCGCCGACGGACTGGCGATCCTCGTGTTCGGCCACGTGGCGGCGACGTACTTCGCGTCCTTCTGCGTCGTCGCACTGCTGTACTTCTGCGACTTCGATGGAGGGCTGCCGCAGCGTGTCGCTGCCTATGGACTCGCGTCGATCCTCGGCGCAGCGGGCGTGGTGCTCGGGACGGCTGTCGCCGGGTCCATCTGGCTGTCGATCGGCATCACGATCGTCATCGCCTTTGCCTTGACGATCGCCCGATCGCTCTTCGGCCTGGTCGCCCGGTCGGTCGTCGCTCTCCAGATCTCGGTGCTGATCGCCGTCATGGTCCCCTCAAGATGGTCGAGCCTCTTGCCCTCGCTCGGAGCGTGGGCACTCGGGTCGGTCATCGCTCTCGCCGCAGCACTGCTGGTCTTCCCTCGACCACCTCGGCGACAGATCTCGCAGGGTCTCGCAGATTGGGCAGACGCGGCTGCGCGCCTCGCCCTCGTCGCCCATCATGACGGTGACGTCCTTGCAGCGCGTCGACAGCTCATCTCGGCGCAGATGCAGCTGCGAACGATGGCGATGACGGATCAGAACCGGCCCGGCTGGATCGGCCGTCGCTCGCGATTGATCGGCGAGATGGTCGAGGCGGCGTCCTCAGTCACCGCCGTCATCGCCACCTTGCCGGCGCCGTCGAACCTCAGGGTGCCGCAAGACGAGCTCTCCTCGGCCTGCGAGGAGGCGTTCCTCTGGATGGCTGCTGTCTTGCGTGGCGACCTCGATCAGGACGAGAGTCCTGCTCCTGCGATCGGGCACCTGCGACATGTTGATCTCGATCGATCCGCTGCCTGGCTCGCCCGTGTCGCCATCAGCTCGCCGGACCAGGCCATCAGGGGCATCGAGGACCATCGCTTCACACGAGTCCTGTCGATGGGTGCGTCGAACTTGGTGAACCTGGTGCAGCGGCTCGAAGGGATCACGCCCCAGGAGCCGAACCTCGAGCTCGCGGTGCTCGAGGATCCCCGGCGGGTTCTGTCGAGTCAGCTCTCCTCTGAATCGCTGTGGTTTCGCCATGGGGTCCAGGCAGCCATCGCCATGGGGGCTGCGGTCTGGATCGCTCGCAGCCTGGGCTTCGCTCACGGCTTCTGGGTCGTGATGAGTGCGCTCGGGCTGGTGCACGTGTCCTTCACCGCCTCAGAGACCCAACGAGGGGCCCTTCGCGCTGCAATTGGCACTGCGGTTGGTGTCGGCATCGGCGTGGTGGGACTTCAGCTGCACGGGGGGCTCCTCCTCGCAGCGGTCCTGCTGCCCTTCACAGCGCTCGCTGCGAAGGTGCTCAATGGGAACGATCCGCTCCTCTCACAGGGTGGCTACACCGTGTTCGCCATCGTCAACACCCTCGTGCTCGGCTGGCCGGCACGCTCTGACATCCTCGAGGCACGCTTGATCGATGTCTTGGTCGGTCTGGCGGTGACGGTGGTGGCCATGACGCTCGTCTACCCGCGGGGTCCGGCGAGGCTCTTGGCGATCTGCGGCCAGGCGCTCGAGGCGGCCCTCGCCGAGGCGCGCGTAGGGCTCGGGATGCTGCTCAGGGTCGGCGCCGAGGCAGCGGACGATGCGGCGGAGGCGAGCAGCGCGCTCATGGTGGCGCTTACCCGCTTCAGTGCGGCTCGTACGCCGTTCCTTCGTCAACACCAGGATGATGGACCTGTGCCGGGCGCCCAGCTGGAGCGCCGTGCTCGCCAGATGATGGTCGGCGCCACCGCCATCGGTGACTTGGCGGCAACCCCCGACCCGCCCGCGAACGTGCCTGCCATTGCAGGAGAGTTCGCCGACCTCGACGCGGGGCTCGGAGATCGGGTTGCACGACGGCTCCGGTCGGTCCCCGAGGAGCTGCTCGAGCATCCTGGCGCCTCGGTCAGCGCGCTGTGGGCCGCATGGTGGTTCGACCTTGGAAGCGCATCGCTCGACGAGCCCACAGTCGACCAACCGTCCGGCGATCGCTAGCCTGCGCGCATGGGGGCGATGGGGGGTCTCGTGTTGGGCGGTCGCAGAGGCGCGCTCAGAGGATGAGAGCACGTCACCCACACCCGTTCGCTCAGACATGGCGCGCCTCGTGGATCTGGGCCGGGACGCCTGCGATCCATGCCGAGACCGCCACCCGCCCAGTGCTCACAGAGCCTGTCGACAAGGTGGTCCTGCTCCGTCGCTCCTTCCTTGTGACCGACGACATTCAGTCGGCGCCGTGCCGGTTCTGGGCCGATGGACGAGCGATCGTGCGCGTCAACGGTGTCGAAGTCGGCCGTGGTCCGGTCCGCTCCGACCCTCACCGCTCTCACTACGACGTCATCGATCTCGCGCCCTACCTCCGAGGTGGGTCCAACGTGATCACGGCAACCGTTCGGCACTTCGGCGTGGCGACGAGCTGGTGGATGCCCGCACCTCCCACGTACTCGCTCGGAGGGGGCAGCTTCGTCCTCGAGGCGCTGTTCGACGGCGAGTGGTTGGTGACCGACGAGACCTGGCGGGCGACGCCAGGGGCTGGCTGGGAATCGGTGCCGGTGCCTGGGGACGTGGCCTGTCTTCCGATCGAATCATTCGATGGTCGTCGCCACCCCCACTTGTGGGAGAGCACCACCTTCGATGATGGTGGATGGCCGGCGGCGACTGTGCTCCCTGCGGTGCACACGGGCGGCGTGATGTCGCCGTCACCTCCGAGCGAACCGTTCGGCCAGCTGCTGCCTCCGGTGCGAACGGCGATGCCGGGCGGCGCCAGACGTTCACCCGTCAGCGTGCTCGTGTCAGGTGCAGGCACCGTGCCCGAGGAGATCGATCCGGTGGCCAGGGTCCTCCTGGCTGAGGCGATGTCGGAGGTCGAGGAGCCAGCAGGTGCTCTCGTGACCTGTGACTTCGGTGAGGTGGTGGCAGGGACGGTCGAGCTGACCTTCGGGCAAGCAGCGGCGAGCATCATGATCGAGGCGGCTGCGTCAGAGCACGTCAACCAAGATGGCGGGCTCGTCCCATTGGGGCAGCACGCCGGCTTCCGGTGCATCACCGACGGGGTCAGTGGGTCGTTCGAGACGCTCGAGGTGATCGGGCTTCGACACCTCCACCTGTTGGTGACAGGCGCAGATGCGCTGCGCACCGCAGGCGAGCTCGAGGTAGCCGTGAACGAGCGGCATCGACCTCGACCACAGGGTCCCTCGTTCGCTTGCTCGGACCCGACGCTCACGCAGATCTACGAGGTGGGGCTCAGGACGGTCGACCTGTGTGCGACAGACGCCTATATCGACTGTCCGACCCGAGAGCAGCGAGCGTGGACCGGCGATTCCGTGGTCCATCAGATGGTGGATCTGGTGGCCAACCACGACCGCTCGCTTGCGATGTGGCATCCCCAGCTGGCTGCGTCACCACGAGCGGATGGAATGTTGGCCATGGCACCGGCATCGGACTTCGAAGCGGATGATCGAACCATGGTTCCCGATTGGTCGCTGCATTGGGTGCGGTCGCTCCGGAACCTCTGGTGGTGGACCGAGCGAGGCGATCTCGTCGAGGAGCTGCTGCCGGTGGCGGAGCGTACGCTGCGTTGGTTCGAGAGCTCGCTTGGCGACGACGGGCTTCTGCACGATGTCTCTGGATGGCTCTTGCTGGATTGGTCGAGCGTGTACTCGAGGGGGACGAGCTCGACGCTCAACGCCCTCTGGGCTCGAGGACTCGAGGATCTCGCAGCCATGGCGCGATGGTTCGGCAACGACGGCACCGCACGCTGGGCGGACGAGCGTCGAGAAGGTGTCCGACAAGGGTTCGACGCCTTCTTCGATGAGGAGCGCGCCGTCTACGTCGATCACGTCGTCGACGGCCGCCCACAGCGGCCCGCCTCGCAGCACCCCGGTGCAGCTGCGCTCGCTGCTGGGCTCGTCCCGGCGGATCGATTTGAGCGAGTGATCGAGCGCCTCCTCGACCGGCGGCGGTTGGTGCGTCACTCCTTCGTGATGGACCCGGTGACGGTCGACGGGGACTCGAGTGGCTACGTCCATCTCGTCACCGGGTACCCCTCGCCACAGTGGGATGTCGAGGACCAGACGGTCGAGTGCCAGCCGTTTTTCCGCTACGTCCTGCACGATGGTCTGGCGCGCGCAGGACGGGCCGACGTCATCGCCGAGCTGTGCGGTGACTGGTCGGTCTTCCTCGATCGTGGCGATCGCACCTGGCCAGAGTGCTGGCAGGGCGGGACGCGTTGTCACGGATGGTCGTCGACGCCGACACGTGACCTCGTGGTGCACGTCCTCGGCATCAAGCCAGCCTCGCCAGGGTTCACGACCGTCGAGATCGAACCCTCACTCGGTTCCCTCGAATGGGCTCGCGCGACCGTGCCGACCCCTGCCGGGCCCCTGACTGTCAGCGCATGGGCAGATGGCCGACTCGACGTCGAGAGCCCGATCCCGGTTCTGGGACGCGAGGCGCTCTGAGCCTTCGAGGCAGACGGTTCCGGCTCAGCCGAGCAGGCTGATGATGTCGAGGCGCTCGAGCACCTCGGGGGTGAGCCGATCGACCACGTCGAGCGCTGACATGTTCTCGACGACCTGCTCCGGCGTGCTCGCACCTGTGATGACGGTGGAGACGTTCGGGTTCCGCACGCACCATGCGAGAGACAGCTGGGTCAGTGATGCGTCGATGTCGTCGGCGACCTCCTTGAACTGCGCCACCTTGGCGTTTCGTGCTGGATCGGTGAGCATATTCTTGAGCCACTCGTAGCCGGGCAAGGTGGCACGGGACCCCTCGGGGATGCCCCCGAGGTACTTTCCTGTCAGGAGGCCCGAGGCAAGGGGCGACCAGGTCGTGAGGCCGAGGCCGATCTCGTCATAGAGGCGCTTGTACTCGGTGTCGACTCGATCCCGGACGAGCAGGTTGTACTGGCTCTGGTCGAAGAGGGGCTTGTGGAGGTGGTGCCTGTCGGCGATGGCCCACGCTGCCATGATCTCAGCGGCTGACCACTCAGAGGTGCCCCAGTAGAGGGCCTTGCCCTGGCTGATCATGTCGGACATCGCCCAGACGGTCTCCTCGAGTGGGGTGTGGGGGTCGGGGCGATGACAGAAGACCAGGTCGACGAAGTCGAGCCCGAACCGCTCGAGCGAGCCGTCGATGGCCTGCATCAGGTACTTGCGATTGAGCGTGTTCTGCATGTTGATCTCAGGATGCAGGCCCCAATAGAGCTTGGTGGAGATGACATATGAGTGACGTGCCCAGCCGAGATCCGCGATGGCCTGTCCCATGATGCGCTCCGACTCGCCTGCGGCATAGCCCTCGGCGTTGTCGAAGAAGTTGACCCCTGCCTCACGAGCCGCCGACAGGCACTCGGCGGCGAGGCTGGTGTCGAGCTGCGCACCGAAGCTCACCCACGAGCCGAAGCTCAGCTCGCTGACCCTGAGACCGCTCCGACCAAGGTTCCGATACTTCATGCGCACTCCTTCTGAGATCTCAAGCCACCAGTCGGCTCGACGGCCTCATCCTATGGTCGCCAGCCCTGCGAGTCATCGAAGCGCCCTTAGGGTCGTCGAGCCAAGAGGACGTCTCGTTCGATCGACCGATCAACTGCGTGGAGGAAGCTCCCTTGGGTGGGTGGCTCGATGACCTCGAAGCCGGCCGCCTCCAGAATGGCGGTCGCATCGCCTCGAGCAGCGACCTTCGTGTTCCACGCCAGGGCCATGCCACCACCACGGCGCAGGACACCCTGCCACCGAGGGGCAGCTGCTTCGAGAAGTGACAGAGGGCTCCGCTCTAGGCGGCCTCCTTGCGAGCGGCTGCCGTGGCGGACGCCGTAGGGTGCGTCGCCGACGATGAGGTCGACCGATCGAGGTCTGAGGAACTGCTCGACCTCGAGTGTGTCGGCTGCCCAGACATCGAGTCGCTGGACGTCGCCCGCACGGTGCTGGTCTTTGGAGGCGGCGAATGTCGCCTCCAGACGCTGGCCAGGAGACGCCCGTCTCGGCGGAGAGGCGAGAACGAGATCGAATGCTTAAGTCTGTGGTCCTTGAGCCATCGCTCGATGAACACTGCGTACGCCTCGACGTCCTTGCCGTCGATCTCGATCCCCTTGGCGTCCCAGCCGAGAAGGAGGGACTGGTTGAGGGTCGTGCCTCGTCCGCACATCGGGTCGAACACGCAGAAGCGACGATCGATGTACTGCGGAGCAAGATCGGAGACGAAGGCAGCCGCATTGATGAGCAGGCGGGTGAATTGCTCGTTGGTCTTTCCCTGGTAGCGCTGGATCGTCACGAGGTCGTCGGGGAGGGTCGTCAGCGGCACCTTGTCGACCGGAACGAGGCCGGAGCCCGTCGCTCGGAATATGGCGAACGTGCCAGACAGGTTCGAGAGGACTGTGGCCGCACGCTGCGTGAGCTCAGGGACCTCGAACGTGAGGTAGTCCACTCCCCCAATCACCTCCTGCGCGGCCCCAGAGGCTGGCTGCTCGAGCGCACCGCGACCCGCGAGCGCAAGCTCGGCGAGTGCGAGCGCTCCCGACTGGCGTCCATAGACGCGGTTGCTCGAAGGGCTGAGCAGGAGGGCGATTCGTTCCATCTCGACAACGAGGCTAGGCGTCAAGCCCGAAGACGGTCAGATGCCGACGCGACGCACCGATGAACCTCACGGGCCAGTTCTAGGCCTGAGTCGCTGGCACGCGTTCGGAGCTCCGAATCTGCGGACTCCTCAGCGAGGACGGTCACCCTTGACCGTGACGCGTCGCATGTGGCGGCGGTGTCCGTGGTAGTCGAAGAGCGCATAGTGCTGGACGCTGCGGTTGTCCCACATGGCGACTGACCCGGACGTCCAGCGGATCCTGCAGGTGAAAGGCTCTTTGACAGCGTGGACGAAGAGGAACTCGAGTAGTGCCTGCGCTTCGTCGTGGCGCATCCCCGCGATGCCGACGGTGAAGGCACGGTTGACGTAGAGCGCCTTCTTCCCGGTCTCTGGGTGCGTGCGCACCAGGGGGGTGGCGCACGATCGTATCGATGCCCTCGGCCGGCTTGGTCTTCATCGACCTCGAGAGGGTCGAGTAGCCACCTTGTGCGTACTGCGGACCCGCAGAGTGCTTTGCCACGAGGCCGTCGAGCATGTCCTTCATGGTGTCTGAAAGTGCGTCGTACGCCGCGTGCTGATTGGCGAAGAGGGTGTCACCGCCGAATGGTGGGACATCGACGGCGAACAGGATGGAGCCGAGATCGGGCTGCTCGAGGAAGGTGACATCGCTGTGCCATCCACCGCCGAAGTTCACCCGATCATCAGCTTCGGTCACGATCTCGATCACCTCTGGATGAGCCTCCATGCCTTCGACGAAAGGATGGGTGTCGAGCTCGCCGAAATGTCGACCGAAACGAACCTGAGCGTCAGGGGTGAGGTCCTGGTCGGGGAAATAGAGCACGTGGTGCTCAAGGAATGCGTTCCAGATCTCCGCAACCAAATCGTCCGAGAGCGAGGACGACAGATCGACCCCACGCATCACCGCTCCGAGCGTGCCCGACATGGGCTCCACTGATGCCACGTTGTCATCCTGCCATGCATTGGAGGGCTTGAACCCGGCGGCGAGGCCTGGCGGGCACTGCTTCGACCCGTCCTTGAACCCGCAAGCTGAAGGCGGGTCCGGCGCGGCTCGGTCAGCTCAAGCCTGGGCCGACGGCGTAGCCGGGCGCCATGCACTGCTCATCGTTCTTCTCACCAGGACAGTCCGGTCACTGCACGCATGGTTGCCTCGAATTCCTCGTCGCTCATGGTGGAGCGAGCCTCAAGGACCATGAGGGCGTCGGGACCGACGGGCACACGAAGCGGCGTGTCCGGATCCTCGATGGAGCGAAGGATCGCTGCCGCCACCGTCTCGGGCCCAGGACGGCCGTCGGGGCCGGTCATGGTCTGGTCTATGCCGTCCCATTGCTCGAAGAGGCCGAGGTAGGGCCCATCGACGGGCCGATCGCGTGAGATCTTCATGCCAGGTGCCGTGTAGCCAGGCTCGATGATGACGGTCCGAATGCCAAAGTGCCCGAGCTCGTAGTGCATCGCCTCGCTGAGTGCCTCAAGTGCATGCTTGCTCGCCGCATATGGCCCCTCGAGCGGTGTCGCGACCCGCCCCTGGATGGAGCTGATGTTCACGATGATGCCCGAACCTCGTTCTCGCCACGCCGGGAGCACGGCCTTGACCATGCGGACGGGAGCGATCGCATTCGTGGCCAGCGTGGCCCCGAGCTGCTCGAGGTCGCAATCTTCGATGGTGCTCCCACCGCCGATGGCAGCGTTGTTCACCAGGGCGTCGAGCGGGCCCGCTTGAGCGATGGCCTCATCGACGGATACCTGATCGTTCACGTCCAGGCTGAGCGTGAGAGCCACGTCGAGGTCGTCGAGCAACGAACGATCCCGTGCTGTCGCGACGACCTCGTGGCCTGCTCTGGTGAGAACCTCGCAGGTTGCGCGGCCGATCGCTCGCCCAGCACCGGTGACAAGGACTCTCATGGGTCGCCTCCTTCATTCGCAGGTCGATGAGAATGGTCCCACCGATCGGCGAGATTGGCGAACGTTCAGGCTTGGTGGATGAGTGAGGACTGCTCGCCCAATCACCGCGCTCTGATCGCACCCCACCTTCGATTGCCGCCCACCGGGAACCCACTCTCCTGTGCGGGTCGCGCAACAGACGCCACCAGGCGAGTGCATCGGCGCACTTTCGTTGGTCAAGGGACCGCCGCCGCTCGAGACCTGAGCCGCAGGTGGGTGCGTTTGAAGAGAGCTGTGCGGCGCGTCCGCCCCGTGGTCACCTCGGCTGGAGCAGCCCAGGCGCCTACGCTCGAGGACCCCATGAAGGGTCCATCAAATTGGTGTCGGAGGGATGAAGTCGCAGAACTGCGACTGGCGAATTCTCATAGCGTCAGGGCCGAATTATTGAGTGCCACATTCCGATTTCTGAGATGCGCAACGTGCTCACGAGGGTCCCGAAGGGCCAGACCCAGATGGTCGCCGCAGCCATCCGGACGATCTTCGCCCAGCCCGACGAGGTCCACGTCACCCGCCAGCTCGGAGAGGTCGTCGAGACGCTCCGGGGATCGTTCCCGCAGGTTGCTGACCAGCTCGACGACGACTCGGCTGACGTCTGCGCCTTTGCATCGTTCCCTCAGAGCCACTGGACCAAGATCTGGTCGACCAACCCGCTCGCGCGGCTCAACGCCGAGATCAAGCGCCGCACGAGGGTCGTCGGGATCTTTCCCAACGACGCGGCTGCCCTGCGGCTCATCACCGCGGTCTGCGTCGAGACCCACGATGAGTGGGCCGTCTCGTCTCGGCGCTATCTCTCCGAGGAATCCATGGCGCAGCTGAACAAGCCCGAGCAGACGGCGCTCACCGACGCACTGGAGGTCGCACTGGCAACGACGTGATGACAAGATGACCAGGCACGTTGAGGTCGCTTCGGCCTATGACACCACTCCGGGGGACGCGATCCTCACTGCTGCCCCCGTTGCTTGACAATCTGCCCTTGCTCACTTCATTTCAGTGAGGACCCCATCTTCGATCTCAAGCCGGCGGTCGGCCTGGCTTGCCACGCGCTCATCGTGGGTCACGACGAGAACAGTGGCCTGCTGCTGGGTTGCAGCTTGGCGGAGCAGCGCGACGATCTTCTGACCCGTCCCTCGATCCAGGCTCCCGGTGGGCTCATCGGCCAAGATCAGCGGCGGCTGCGCAGCGAACGCTCGAGCGATTGCCACGCGCTGCTGCTCACCACCAGAGAGCCTGCTGGGCCGACGGAGCGACTTGGCCTCGTCGAGGCCGACCATCCGGAGCATCTCGTCGGCGCGGGCATCTCGCTCGTGCTTCGGCCAGTTGGCGTACTCGAGCGCCAAGAGCACGTTCTCCTTGGCGTTCAGGTTGGGGATCAGGTTGAAGCCCTGGAAGATGAACCCCACTCCGCTGGCTCGGAACTCCGTGCGCCCCTTGCTGCCCAGCTCACCGAGCTCGGCGTCATCAATCTCGATACTGCCTGAGTCCGGCGCATCGAGCAGCCCGAGCAGGGAGAGGAGCGTCGACTTGCCGCTGCCGCTGGGTCCGATGATGGCCAGCATCTGGCCCGCCGCCGCCTGGAACGAGACGTCTCGGACGGCATGGACCGTGCCGGCATCAGTGACGAAGGACTTATCGAGCTTGGTGACGGTCAGCATTACTCGCTCCTCAGGACTTCAGCGGGACGGATCCGAACGATGTTGGCCACGGCGATGGTCGAGCCGATGGTAGCGACCAGGATGGCGATCAAGAAGGCGAACACCAGCGTCGACCAACTGGCCGCTGTGTGGACCTGGGTCAGGGTGTTGTGGAGCCCGGAGAAGCGGAACCCTCCTCCGCCGCTCGGAGGGCCGCCGCCGAACGGAGGGCCGCCGCCGAACGGAGGGCCGCCGCCCCGGACGAAGCCAGCACCTCCCGAGCTCGGGCTCGAGGTGTTCGACGAGACGAGCACCGAGGTGATCGGGTTGCTCAGCAGGATCCCGAAGGCGAGCCCGACGATGCTGCCGATGACGGTGAACGTCGTCGCTTCGGCGACGAACTGGGCGATCACCGAGCGGTTTGGGGCACCGATGGCCTTGAGCACACCGATCTCTCGGCGGCGCTCACGAACGATCATCAGCATCGAGAGCAAGAGGATGATGCCGGCTGCGACCACTGCGCCGATCAGGGTGTAGGTCGAGATGGTCTTGACAGAGTTGAGCGGGGCGAGCTGGGCCTCGACCGTCTGCTGGGTCGAGACGACGTCAGCGGAGCTGCCGATCTTGGCGTTGATCTCGTTGGTCACCTGGGCGACGTTGTCCACCGAGTCGACGACGACGGTGGCGCTGGTGATCTCTCCGGGCAATGCGGCAAGGGTCTGGACCGTCTTGAGTGGCATCAGCACGCCAGCGTTGGCGAAGGTGGAGCCGGCGTTGTAGATGCCGACCACCGTGATCTTCGTCGTCCACGCCGTGAAGGT
>Ga0073936_10004221_pt1 | contig 20073 bp, 15 predicted proteins | sample AliMusrvi5mmetaG_FD_87041 | JGI IMG/M metagenome (GOLD analysis project Ga0073936, IMG submission 87041) | Freshwater lake bacterial and archeal communities from Alinen Mustajarvi, Finland, to study Microbial Dark Matter (Phase II) - Alinen... | ecosystem: Environmental > Aquatic > Freshwater >... | reverse complement strand
TATTCGATGATTATTAGAATAAAATTGAACTATCTTCGAATAACCTTCGAATAACCTTCTAATAACCTTCTAATAATTTAAAGGGGCATAGGCTCGTTGAAAGCGACACAACAAGACAGAAGAGTTTCACATTTTTGGTAAGAAGTATTTTGGCATAGCACACAACACGAGGTCGGTGCATCCCTCGGGATTGCAGTTTAAATTCAAATTTCCTTGCACTTATTTTAAGTCTAATGCAGTCATTTTATTGAAAAACTGAATATTACGAGTTTTTCAGCAGACACTATTTAAGGAATATAAATTCCGCTGTTATTTCTCCGGTTCTGCTAATGGATTGCTTAGGAATCGCTATTGGTTTCAATTTTACTACTCTCGTACGACAGTGGTACGACAGAGAATAGAAGCATACCTATCGGGAAAGTTTGGGGATAAGGTACATGACCTGACTGATCATTCCAGAATAAGTATTGACATTCTTAGATTAAAGTCAAAGATGTACGAAATGGATCTGATGAATATTGTGTTATCTTAAATTATCGGTTTAGTCTTTTGCGCTTCAATAGGTTAATCCAAACTGCCAAAGAGGTATTGTGTTCAAGTAGCCATGTTCAATGTCATCTTTGGCAATAAATGCTTTATCGATACCTTGGATTTGCTTCAGTCCTTTTTTCTTTCCACCTACTTCAAAGGTGTAATCACCAATCTGAAAATCAGCAAGCGGAGATACTATTACATCATACTTTACTCTAAGCTGGTTCAGAAAAAACGTTTCACGTATATTCCCTGTATTTGAGTTTTCGTTAGCTAAATTATATGTCAAATTTGTATTGTCAAGATAAATTTTATCCACTTTGCCTAATCCTCTTATTCCTCCGGTGGCATCCCTTAATTGTGCAATCATTCCGGCTTCTTCAATAAAAAGGCAATAATCGGCAATATTATTACGGCTGGAGGATAGCGCAGTTGCTATACTTGTCATGTTGGGCTTAAACGGCACACTTTTAGCAATAATAGCCAATAATTGCTTCAGTTTTCGGCCTGTGGACACATTCATGCCTGCATACAACGGGATATCTGTTTCCAGGGTCTGGGATACGATCTGTTGCAATCTCAGTTCAAAGTCTTCCTCTAAGGCAAAAGGATAATACCCTTTTTTCAGATAATCTTCAAAAAGAGGTAATGGATGTTTTACACCTGGAAGCTCTGCTTTATGTTCCAGTATTTCTTCCAGGGAAAATGCCTTGACAGCTATTTGATGAAACAATTGCAAATACTCTCTAAATGATAAACCTTGCATGTGATACATTACAGCTCTTCGACTTAAATCTGAGGCTCCTTTTCGGATATCCAACACGGAAGATCCGGTAAACACAACATTCAGTTCGGGATGATAATCGTAGATCAGTTTCAGTTCCTTAGCCCAGTCTTTGTATTTATGAATTTCATCTACAAAAAGGTATTTTCCGCCTCGCTTTACAAAAGCATCCGCTAAATCAATCAGCCTGTTATCGGCAAAATAGAAATCTTCAGCCGTTACATAGAGTGTCTCGGCAGGATTCAGGTTCTTTTTGATATGCTGTAAAACCAGGGTAGTTTTTCCAACTCCACGCGGACCGGTAATTCCGATCATACGGCTTTTCCAGTTTATCCCGGCATAGATGTATCGGAAGAAGCTGGTATCGGTCTCCTTTAGAAGTTTAAGAAACTGCTCAAATAATTTATCCATGATGGTTTGCTTTGGTACAAAGATACTTAATTTTGCACTGTTACGATGTGATTTGTAGTAAAAAACGCACTATCGAAGTGCATATATGATGATTTTATTCCTTTACCTTCGGATAACAACCATTTGGAAATATTACTTTTCAAAAGAAACAGATTTGCAACTGATGTTCTATTTGATTAAATTTGTTGAAAGTACTTGGTTATGAGAAATTCAGTGCAATATATAGTTGATGAAAAAGCAGTAAAGACTTCTGTTATTGTGCCATTTGATCAATAGAAAAAAATCAAAGAGGATTATCATAAGCTTCAAAATAAGTTAAAGGTATTTCTTTCCATTCAGGAAGGAATAGCAGAGATAAAAGCTTCAAAGAAGCAAGGGAATAAGTTACAAATCCTTTCTGATTTTTTAAATGAAAGTAATAGTCATTTTCTTGCCACCATAGTAACTTAGGTCAACCCCTGTTCCCTAAAATGGAAAAATGCCAATGCTTTTAAGATAAGCAATGGCATTCTTCACTTATAGATTTCCGATAAAACAGGCTTCAGATATTTAGAAAGCTTTTTCTCCGAAGTACTGCATGAACTGTATTGTAAAGGGATTCCATCTTTTAAAAAGAGATGGAATCCTTAATACACAGAATGTCAGCCAGACGATGATCTCCGATAGTCGTTTTGTATGCAGTTTGATTGTGTTGTAGCATCAGAAAACTATTTATTCTCTCTATGGGCTTCAAATCACTGCTCTAAGGAGAGACAATCAGGAATATATAATTTGGTTTAAAGTTTGGTTTTTGTTGCCCAAATAGGTAACTTTGTATCCTAATTGAACAGTTCATGAGGACAACTTACGTTTATGGAAACGAATTTTGGGACTTCTATTACGCACAAAAGGCTGAAGTTCAAGATAAAATTGATTGGACAATTGGTTTGGTAAGGTCATTGAGAATGGTTCCTGAGAAATTTTTCAAGCATCTGGAAGGAACCGATGGTCTTTTCGAGATCAGAATTAAAGTAGGCAACAACATATTTCGGATTTTCTGTTTCTTCGATGAAGGAAATTTAGTAATCCTGCTCAATGGATTTCAGAAAAAGACAGACAAAACTCCGAAAAATGAAATTGAGAAGGCAGAGCTTTTAAAACAAAAATATTATGAAGACAAATGAAGAAAATAATCTTGTTTCCTGGGACGATCATCTGGACAAGAAATACGGGAAATCAGGTACTTCATCGAGAGACAAGTACGAAGAGGGATTTGAAAATTTTAAAATTGGGGTACTTATTCAGGAGGCCAGAAAACAACAGAACCTGACACAGGAAGAGCTTGCCTTAAAATGCGGGACAACAAAAAACTATATTTCGAGAATCGAGAACAATGCCAGTGACATTCGACTATCTACTCTAATGAGAATAATTAGAGTAGGTCTTGGCGGACACCTCAAATTAAGTCTTGAAATTTAGGGTAAAGTTATAAAGGGATTCCATCTTTCCAAAAGAGATGGAATCCAGCTTCTCGGGATATACGCATAAAGTAGTAGTTGCTGGTGCAGATTTGCCCCGAGTACTCGGGGCAAATCTGCACCAGCCTGGGTTGATCTCATTGCATAGGCTATAAAAACAGATTTGTAACTGATGCTCTATTTGATTAAATTTGTTGGAAATATTTGGATATGAGAAATACAATGCAATATATAGTAGATAATAATGGAGTAAAGACTTCAGTTATTGTGCCATTTGATCAATGGGAAAAAATCAATGCGGATTATCAAAAGCTTCAAAATAAGTTAAAGGTATTTCTTTCAATTCGGGAAGGAATAGCAGAAATAAATGCTTCAAAGAAACAAGGGAATAAATTACAGACTCTTTCTGATTTCCTAAATGAAAGTAATAGTTAGAGTTTCAAAAGGCTTTAAGAGACAAGCTAAGCCTTTATTGAAGAAATTCTCCTCTTTAACCAATGAATTGATTAAACTTGAGGATGAATTGAAGGACAATCCCCACCTAGGGAAACCGATTGGTCAAGATTCATATAAAATAAGACTTTTGGTCAAAAGTAAAGGCAAAGGTAAAAGTGGTGGATTAAGAGTTGTTAGCCACCTTGATACTGAAATTATTGGGATGATTGAGACTGAAGACGATGAGATTATTGTAAATCTTATTTCGATTTACGATAAGAGTGAAACAGCCACTATTTCAGACAAAGAACTTCGTGATTTAATTGCTGGATTAGTGAACGAATAAAATGAATATTGCCTGACTAATAGATTGCAGCAATTACTTAGTTCTTATAATTAAAAAATGTCAATGCTTATCTTGCAAGCATTGACATTTTCAGTATATAAATTCCCGAAAGAAGTTATTCCAGTTCTTTAGAAAGCTTTTTCTCCGAAGTATTTCATGAACTGTACCCTTTCCCATGCTTGTTCAGAGGAAGCAGTTTGACTCAATGTGCCTTTAAATTCAACTAATGACTTAAACCCTTTCTGATCCATCCAGTCCGAGATTTCAAGATTCATGCGTGTAATGGCTGAAGGTCCTTCATGATATAGGACTGAAGCAATCTGAACGGCAGAAGCTCCTGCAAATATAAATTTCAGAGCGGTTCCGGCAGAATGGATTCCCGTAGTGGCAGCAAGATCACATTTGCAGAGACCCGATAAAACACCAGTCCATTTTAAAGACATCAGATAATCGTGTGGAGAACTTAAAACATCAGAAACCACAACAGTTTGTGTCTCAATATCAATATCCGGATTATAGAAACGGTTGAAAATGGTGATACCAGCTATTCCTGAATGGGATAATTTCTGAACAAATCCGGCAAGATTTGAGAAGTAATGACTTATTTTTATGGACACCGGAATCTTTACTACCTGAAGAATTCTGAAAATAGTTTCAAAGTAAAACTGTTCATTGTTTTCAGCTGTTTTAGATGTGTCAGAAGGAGTAATGAACATGTTTAGTTCCAGGGCGTCAGCACCTGCTTCTTCTATCTTGCGGGCAAATAAGACCCAGTCATTTGAACTTACACAGTTTATGCTGGCAACAATTGGTACAGATGTTTTTGCTTTCACCTCAGAAATCAAACGAATATACTTCCTGATGTTTTCATCCTTAATTACATAGTCAAAGTAATCGAGGTATTCAGGATCAGAATGGATCTCAGAGCGAAGACTAAGCTCTTCCTGCAATTCGTGATAAATTTCTTCCTCAAAGATTGATTTTAACACAACGGCTCCGGCACCAGCCTCAGCCAATTTGATTACTTGTTCTGCATGACCGGTCATACTGCTGCTTGCAGCTATTACCGGGCTTTTTAAATTGAGTCCAAAGAATCGGGTGGATATATTTGCCATAACAATTAGATTGGTCGTTAAAGATAAAAATTAATTTGCCTGCTGATGTTTTTCCTGAAGGTATTGATCCATGGAGGCAGCAGCTTTTCTACCGTCACCCATAGCCAGAATTACGGTCGCACCGCCCCTTACAATATCACCTCCGGCAAACAATTCAGGAATAGAACTCTGCATGGTTTCTTCGTTTACCTCTATAGTGCCCCATTTGCTTACTTTCAGCGCTTTTACTTCTGAAGGGATGAGCGGGTTAGGCGAAACGCCAACAGCAACAATAACCAGGTCAACCGGGATATCGTATTCTGAACCTTCCTGAACAACAGGACGGCGACGGCCTGATGCATCAGGTTCGCCAAGCACCATACGCTGAACGCGCATGCGGTTTACTTTGCCTTTTTCATCGGCGAAATATTCAACAGGATTGGCCAGATTAAGAAACTCTATGCCTTCTTCTTCGGCATGGTGAACTTCCTCTACACGGGCAGGCATTTCGGCACGGGAACGACGGTAGATGATGATCGCACGCTCAGCACCAAGTCTTTTAGCCGTGCGAACAGAGTCCATAGCGGTATTTCCGCCACCAATTACCGCAACGTTTTTGCCTTTGATGACCGGAGTATCAAATTCGTCTTTGCTGGCATTCATCAGGTTAACCCTTGTGAGGTATTCATTAGACGAAAGAATCCCATTGTAGTTTTCTCCCGGAATATTCATAAAGCGAGGAAGGCCGGCACCGCTGGCTACAAAGAAGGCTTCAAAACCTTCGGCCTTTAAATCATCGAAGCTGGCTGTTTTTCCGACAATAAAGTTCCTGACAAATTTAACTCCCATCTTCTGAAGGTTGTCAAGTTCTACATCAACAATCTTGTTTGGAAGCCTGAATTCGGGAATACCGTATTTCAATACACCGCCAATTTCATGAAGAGCTTCAAAAACAGTAACATCGTAACCTAGTTTAATCATGTCGCCGGCAAATGACAAGGAGGCTGGCCCTGAGCCAATAGCGGCCACTTTTATCCCGTTTGAGGGTGCAACTTCAGGCACAGACATAAATCCGCTTTCGCGTTCATAGTCGGCTGCAAAACGCTCTAAATGGCCAATTGCAACAGGTTCCTTTTTTAATTTGAGGGTATAGAAACAAGAGGCTTCACACTGTTTTTCCTGAGGGCACACACGGCCACAAACAGCAGGAAGCGCTGAAGTCTCTTTAAGGGTTTTTGCTGCTTCAAGGAAACTTCCCAATTCAATATATTTGACAAATTTCGGAATGTTAATGCTGACAGGGCATCCTTCTATACAGGTTGGATTCACACAATCGAGACACCTGGCGGCTTCGGATTGGGCCTGTGATTCACTTAAGCCGATATTTACTTCCCTATCCTGATAACGTATACGAACAGAAGGATCCATCTCAGGCATCCGGACTCTGATCATTGCTGTACGATCCTTTGCTGCAATCCTTTTTCTTAATTCGGTACGCCATTCTTTCTCGCGTTCAGCCCGAAGATATTCGTTGTTTGTTGACATTTTCTAATGATTAATTGAGTTTCAAATACCGTTCGTTAGCTACCATTTCCTCTGCTGAATATCCACCCAATCGCATGATTAACTCATTAAAATCAATCTGGTGGGCATCAAATTCAGGTCCATCGATACAGGTAAATAAAGTATGTCCTCCGACACTGACCCTGCAGGCACCACACATGCCGGTTCCATCCACCATGATGGCATTAAGGCTGGCTTGCGTAGGTATCTCGTATTTTTTTGTCAGAAGCGAAGTAAATTTCATCATCACAGCAGGACCAATGGCAATACATTCGTCCACCTTTTCGCGTAGTATAACAGCTTCCGCGCCTGCAGTAACCAATCCTTTGGTTCCGTATGATCCGTCGTCAGTCATGATAATCACCTCATCTGACCATTTTCGTATCTCATCTTCCAGAATAATCAGGTCTTTATTGCGGGCAGCTAAAATGGAAATAACGCGGCTTCCTGCTTTTTTGAAAGCTTCAACAATGGGTAACATAGGTGCAACCCCAACTCCACCACCACAAGCCAATATCGTTCCTGCATTATGAATATGAGTAGCTTTCCCAAGCGGACCAACTACATCAAGAATAGAATCTCCCTCATTCAATTCAAATAATTTTGAAGAACTGACTCCCATCTTTTGAACCACCAAATCAATAGTTCCTTTTACAGGATCAGCACCTGCAATGGTTAGCGGAATACGCTCACCTTTTTCATTTACTCGTATGATCACAAAATGACCAGGCTTACGCGAACGGGCAATTCGCGGAGCATCAACAACAAATTTGGCTACTTTTTCGGAAAAAAGAACCTTCTCTACTATCTGGTTCATTATACTGGTTTTAAATAGTTTTTTTGAAATGAACGCCAAAAATAACATTGTACAAAGAATATATACTCATTAGGCTTTTCTTTTTTGCAAGGTTAAGTTATTTGAAGACTAATCTTAACTGAGTGTTAAGAGACTTGCGCCAAGAGTAAGCAGATTAGAGAGGATATTTCATTAATAAAGTTGAAGTATAATTCATTATATGTCTTAATAATCAAGTAATTACATTCTATTGAATGGTAGTTGAAGGCTCTAATCTAATTGTCATTAAACTTTTTTGAACAGTTTAAACGTTTGTATTAAAAGCAGAAATTATCATTGCCGACATTTTTTATAGGCTGACTCAAACAAGAAAGTCTTATCTTTAAAGTTTTGTTTACGCCCGAAAGACCAAATAAATAATTGTTCAGGAAGTTTTACAATCAATAAACCGATAAAAGTTGACTCAGGAATTTATCATCGCAATATCAGAACATCGTGCTCTTGGCAATATTTTTGTGCCTCTGTTAATTGAGAAAGAACGTTCGTATTACTCTGTAATGAAGGTTGTTAAACTACGAGATTATAAAAGTGGAGAAGTAGTATTGAACGATACAGAACTGGAATTACTTAAGTACATCGAAAACTACAGTGATGAAAACCTGGTGAAAAAGTTCTCCAAGAAGGGCGATAAAGCAACCTTCTTCCAGAATATGGAAGGTGAATTGTTTCAGAAACACATCATTCCATACATAGATAAATACATCTACAGGTGTGTTTTACTGCTTATGAAAGGAAATACCCGCTTGTTTTTCAAACAGGCCAAATATTCACACCTCTATGATGAGGATGCGATTAAGATAAACCAGACCTTTTCGGAAAGTGTTTTTTATTTTAACCGGGACGAGACCGGCACCCAATATCAACTAAAGATAAATCACGAAGGACAACCGGTAGAATTGCTGCATAAGACAATCCGTATGGTTTGTACCACCCCTTGTTGTTTTGTCCACCTGAATCAGCTATACATTTTTAAGCAACTCTCAGGGAAAAAGATAATTCCATTCCTGACCAAGGAATCAGTTTCGATACCCAAGCAGTCTGAAGATAAATATTACCAGTCATTTGTTCTGAACACAATTAAAGAATCAAAGGTAATTGCCACCGGATTTGACATTATTGAAAGTCTTCCGCCAAGAAAGACCATTCTTTCGCTTGAGCAGGACTTATCGTTGTGTCCGGTTCTGATTGTGAAATTTAAATATGAAAGCAATCTGTATCTTGCTGATGCAGTATCCAGTGTGTTTGTAAGTTTTGAAAAGAACCATGGAAACTATTTATTTAAGAAATTCGTTCGGGATAGAATATGGGAGGAAGAGCAGCTTGGATTACTGAAGGAACTCGGTTTGAAATACATGAATGGATTTTGGAATCCTGATGAAGATAAACATAAGCCTGAAACAGAAAATTATTACAGGGCTATTCAATGGTTAGCTAAACATAGGAAAGAACTTGATGATTCGGGATACCAGATTCAACAAAGTAAACTCAATAAGAAATATTTCACAGGTAACCAATTGCTCGAAATTCAGATAAAAAGCAATGAGGATTGGTTTGATATTCATGCAATGGTCAAATTTGGGGATTACCAGATTCCCTTTATCAAGCTTCGTAAATATATCCTAAATGATATCAGGGAGTTTGAACTTCCTTCGGGAGAAATAGCAATTCTGCCTCTTGAATGGTTTGCTTCGTATCGTGATATCTTTCCGTTTGCCAAAGTCGACGGTAACATACTGAAACTTAAAAAACATCATTTTCAGCTGTTGCAGGATAAGTTCAAAGGCATTGATCATCATTATTACAATAATCTGGAACAAATTAATTCAGGGTTTATCCAGCCTATAGATATTCCCGGTGATTTAAATGCACAGCTGAGGGGTTACCAAAGTGAAGGATTTTCATGGATGTACCATTTATATGAAAACCAGTTGGGCGGTTGTCTGGCTGATGATATGGGACTTGGAAAAACAATTCAGGCACTTGCACTTTTGTTGAAAATCAGAAAGAAGAATACACTTTCATTTCTTGAAGAACCGGAAACAGATCATATTATTCAACTTTCACTTTTCGAATCAGGGACAACTTCTACTGAAATTCAGCCTGCGTCATTGATCGTGATGCCAACTTCACTGGTACACAACTGGGCCAATGAAATTAATAAATTTGCTCCATCGCTTAACGTTTACAAACATATTGGCAGCCAACGGAATAAGTCGAATAAAATGGCATCTGCTGTACGGTTTTATGATGTGATTCTGACGACCTATGGAACCTTACGAAACGATTATGAGATGCTTAGGTCATTCAATTTTTATTACCTGATCCTTGATGAGAGTCAGAACATTAAAAATCCGAGCTCTAAAACCTATAAGAGCATTATTGAGGTCCGATCAAAATATAAACTGGTCATAACAGGAACACCAATTGAGAATTCACTGTCTGATTTGTGGTCGCAGCTTAACTTTCTAAACAAAGGATTACTTGGAAGTTTACCATATTTTAAACGTGAATTTATTACTCCGATCGAGAAAAAGAATGATCCCGATCAGCAGGAGAAATTACAAAAACTGATTCGCCCCTTTGTACTTAGAAGAACCAAGGAGGAAGTTGCCAGTGATCTGCCTGCAATGACTGAGCAGATCCGTTTTTGCGAAATGACCGATGCACAGAGGGAAACTTACGATACAGAAAAGTCAGCTATCCGGAACGCCATACTTAAAAACATCGAGACGAATGGAATGAAGAAATCGGCTTTGGTTGTCCTTCAGGGATTGACAAAACTTCGTCAGTTGGCAAACCATCCTTCTCTGGTAAGTAAAGAAGATGAATCGGAATCAGGGAAATTCAATGAGATCTATCGGTGCCTGAAAAACCTGGTAGCAGAAAATCATAAGGTTTTGATCTTTTCTTCGTTCGTCAAACATCTGGAATTGCTTCAGACTAAAATAGAATCGAAAGACTGGAAATACTCAAAGCTGACCGGGAAAACTGTCGATCGGCAGGAGGTTATAAGGCGGTTCCAGGAAGACCCGGATAATCATATCTTTCTGATCTCGCTTAAAGCCGGTGGGGTAGGGCTTAACCTCACCTCGGCCGATTATGTTTTTATTATTGACCCCTGGTGGAATCCGGCTGCTGAGAATCAGGCCATCAACCGTGCACACCGTATCGGTCAGGATAAAAAGGTGTTTGTTTACCGTTTTATCACGGAAGATTCAATCGAAGAAAAGATTCAGACACTGAAATCAAAGAAATCGGCATTGGCCGAAAAGTTCATCAGCTCAAACAATCCGCTAAGTGTTGTAAGCGAAGAAGAAATTATGAGTTTATTCAATTAAAGAATTGTTTGCCAGATTGCTTTTTCAATATACATTTGCATTCGGTCTATTCTTCCTGATTTTAAGGGATTCTAGTCCTGGAATCAATATTGATAATTGAATTAAAATTAGAATAAAGAACCCATCAAAATGATACTATGAAACAGATTTTCGTCTTATTCGTTGTGTTTTTCTTCATTTTAAATGTCAGTGCACAAAAGACATTGAGTCTGAAAGATGCCACTCTTGGCAGCAGTTCATATTTAAGACCTGCAATGCCGGAACAACTGAAATGGAAAGATGCGAAGCATTATGTGATGATTAAGAATAACAATCTGTTTCAGTATACTATACAGTCTAAAGATTCGGTGGAATTGCTTTCGCTTGCAAACCTGAACATTGCATTGAAAGTAAAAAATATAAAGGAGCAGGACGCATTCCCCCGGTTTTCATTCATCAACGATTCGCAAATCTGGTTCCCGGCTGATAAGCATCTTGTAGTTCTCAATCTTGAAAATAAATCGGTTGTTACATGCTATGCTTATCCTGAGGATGCTGATCTTCTTGATTTTTGTATAGGTAATTCAACCCTTGCTTATACGATAAAGAACAATTTATATATCACAGGTGCTACAGGGATTCAGCAGATCACTGCGGATAAGGATTTGCATGTCATCAATGGTGCAGCAGTTCACCGTAACGAATTTGGTATCGAGAAAGGCACTTTTTGGTCTCCGTCAGGAAATCAGCTTGCATTTTATCATATGGACGAAACAATGGTGGGGGATTATCCCCTTGTTGATTACACGGCACGTGAAGCAAAATTGGTAAATGTTAAATATCCAATGGCCGGGATGACCAGTCATCAGGTAACCCTTGGAATATACAACCTGGTAACCAAACAGACTGTTTACATGAAAACAGGAGGACCGGACGATCATTACCTCACCAACATATGCTGGAGTCCTGATGGAAAAAGCATCTACATTCAGGAGTTGAACCGCGAACAAGATCACATGAAGCTGAATCGTTATGACGCTGCAACCGGTGAACTAATTAAAACCCTTTTTGAAGAACAGGACAAGCGATATGTTGAACCGGTTCATCCAATACTTTTCTCAAAAAATGATCCCGATAAGTTTTACTATCAGAGCCGAAGAGATGGCTGGAACCATGTTTATCTTTATAACACAAGCGGTACCCAGATTTCCCAGGTTACCAGGGGCGAATGGGAAGTTACCAAATTGCTGGGGTTCGACTCAGAGGAAAAATCCATGTTCTTCGAAGCTACTATGCAGAGTCCGCTCGAACGAAACCTTTACCGTATAAATTTTCGTTCAGGAAAAATCGACAAACTGTCTGAAGTTGCAGGTACTCATTCAGGAATACTTTCACCCGGTCAACAGTATCTTATCGATTCATGGACAAGTACCGATGTGCCGGGTCAGGTTGATTTAGTCTCAATGAAAGATAGCCATAAACAGATTCTCTTTAAGGCTCAAAATACATTAAAGGATTTTGAACTGGGTGAGAATACTGTATTTACAATTAAAGCTGCTGATGGGATCACTGATTTGTATTGCCGGATGATTAAACCGAACAACTTTGATGCCTCTAAAAAATATCCCGTCATTGTATATGTTTATGGAGGGCCTCATGATCAGCTGGTAAATAAAACATGGAAGAATGCTGCCCGTTGGTGGCAATATTACATGGCTTCAAAAGGTTACATTTCATTCACCCTGGATAACAGGGGGTCTGAAAACAGGGGGAAAGCATTCGAAGATATCATTCACAGGAATTTAGGAGTTGCTGAATCAGACGACCAAATGAAAGGAATTGAATATTTGAAATCACTACCATATGTCGATATTAACCGGATTGGAGTTCATGGCTGGAGCTATGGAGGATTTATGACCCTTAATCTGAAACTTAAACATCCTGATATCTTTAAGGTAGCTATTGCAGGTGGACCTGTTGTTGACTGGAGCATGTATGAAGTCATGTATGGTGAGCGTTATATGGACACTCCTGAAGAAAATCCGGATGGATACAAAAACGCGAATATGCTGAATTACGTTGAGAAACTTCAGGGAAAACTTCTTATCATCCATGGAGTTCAGGACCAGACTGTAGTTATGCAGCAAAGCATACAATTTCTAAAGAAATGTGTAGATCTGGATAAACAGGTCGACTTTTTTGTCTATCCTACTCACGAACACAATGTTAAGGGAAATGACCGACTGCATCTGATGGAAAAAATAAGCAACTATTTTCTGGATAACTTATAGGTCTTATCTACTGGAACTTTAAAGGTTCTGGTCCGCGTGGCTGAAAGGAGTAAAAATTGTTTTTCGATACTTCGTCGAAAATAAAACCAACTGAGCTTACATCCTCCGGACTAAAGGGATAGAAAGCCAGCCGAATCTGGATAGTCTTGAAAATAAGGTTTTCATTTCTGATCCGCAGACCAACTCCGATACCCGCAAAATAACTTTGCTTAAAAATTGATTGATCTGCCGGGCCAACGACTCCAACATCTAAAAAAGAAAACAAAGCAGTCTGAAAGTTCAGGATTGCTCTGTTTTGAAAAAATACATTTTCAACGTTTAAGGTCAGACGCTGTTTCCCTTTCTCAATTTGACTTCCAAATCCCCTGATGCCATCACTGTTAAGTAATAACAGGTTTTCAATATCATATCGGTTGATGCCAATAGTATAATTCATTTTTATGAATTGCCTGGCTTTTACACCCCATATCTGGAATAAGGGGGAAATAAAATTAAGCTTAAAATCAGTCATTCCCTGCTCCATACCAGTTCTTTTCCAATAGGTACCCATACCCAAAGAAGTGTACAAATAGAAGGACTTACTTTTAAACATGTTGCCGGTCGATAAAAAGACATGCGAATACCAACGATCACCAAACTCATTATGGTCATATCCAAAAACCAGTTCGTGAAGATATCCTTTTGGTATATCTTCAGTAATCCCGTAACTATAAACCAGGTAATCCCTAACGTATGATCTTTTTGAGAAGCTAAGGCTGCCTAAATAAAAGGTGCTATTGGCAAAATATTGGTTGTTGTGGATATCAGGCGCAGGACGGTCATAAAATGAAGTATACCTCACTCTTCCTGACAAAGTCATTTGGAAACGGCTGTCATTGCGGTTAATTCCTAGTTTTAACCTTCTTCCGTACCATCCATCCAAATAGAGATAATTCAATGTAGAATCAGTGGTAACAGGATCATTAACGTTGATTCGGTTAGACCTGAAACTTCGTAAAGCTGTTAAACCTCCTGCATAAACCGATTGCGGCCTTAAAAAATCCCGATCCAATGAAACTGAAATCGCTTTGCTAAGATAGGTATCTGAATATCCGGTTGAGAAGTTGATGAATTTTCCACTGACATTGTTTATGGCATAATAAGAATCAAACCCAAAAGATGGTGATCGATTGGTATTGGCAACAAGGCTTGCTCCTAATTCATGACCCATTCCCAAAATATTTTTATCGTAGATTCCGATATTGCCTTTATTTACTCCACCAATTCCTCCGGTAAGGCCAAAGGAAAAAACGTCTTTGGTAAGTATCAATATATCAACCAAGTTGTCGTTTAAAGGGTCATCTTTTATAATTATTCTTACATCCTTCAGATAGGGAAGGCTGCGTAGTAACTGTTCATTGTCCATTAAAAGATTGGGATCCAGTGGCTGGCCTTCTTTGATCCAAAGGTTTTTCCGAATAACACTTAAACTCGATCTTGAATGAAGTTTGTTTGCCAGACTTTCTAACCATATATCGGTAATTTTCGCTGTATCATTAAAATCCGGGCCAAAAACATCAAGTGACTTTATTGTAATTGTTCCTATTGTCTTTTTTTCAAAACTTTTGTAATATTCGTATGATTGTAAATCTTTGTTGACTGGTACTTTTGTTGAACGAAGCAAATGACCATAGACCCATTTTGTTACCCGGTGTCGGGAGGCCTTTATTTCTAAACTATCGTAAAATATTTTAGGTTTATTCGATAGAATAACCACGTTGGTAGTGTCATTTTTTAGCATGAATAACTCCTCTCCCTTAAGGGATAACGAAAAGAGAAGTATTAAAATAACCCATGCAATTTTCATAATTTCAAACTATACTTTTCAAGTTTTTAAATTTATTTAAATATTTCCAAAAAGTCTGGAAAAATAAATATAACGCAAAATTAGTCTGGACCAATATATTTAAATCCATCGCTCCTTTTGTTTTTATTACATTAATCCCGACTTATATCCTATTTTATTAAATTTGCGCCGGAATGCTGAATATTAAAGAGCTATATCGAAAAAACGTATATGGGGTAATGGGAACCCTAATTTTTCACATCTTATTGATTGGTGGACTTTTATTGGCTGAATTAAAAATAAATGGTAAAATTGAAAAAGAAGAACCCATCGCTATTGATTTTGCAGCTCAGGAAGAAATGATAATAAACAAACAAGCTCAATCGGAATCAGAGTCAAAAAAAAATCAGGAACAGCATTCCGGATCAGAACAGGTAAATAAAAATAATCAGGGTGCAGGCAGCAATCGGGCAGTAAATGATGCGATTAAGAAAGACAAGTTTTTTGATGCAGGTTATAAGCGGGATATAGAGGATGCAGAGAAAATGGTTGCCGATGTTAATAATCAACTCTCAAAGAAAGTACCTCCAGTCAAGAAATATGCGATGCCCGAAGTGACAACCGAAGGTCAGGATCGTGATTCGATAAAGAACACTGTTTATTCTGGAAAAAGTAATATACATTATTCACTGGAAAACAGGTACCATGTCCGTCTTCCAATTCCGGTTTATTTGACTAAGAATGGAGGAACTATAACCATTGACATACAAGTCGACCGTAACGGCAAAGTTATCAAAGCCGAAGCCAGACCGGTTAATAATGCAAACGATCCTATGTTATCGGTATACGCGACCCAGGCAGCTGAAAATACCCTGTTTAATTCAGAATCAAAAGCTCCTGTAATTCAAAAAGGAACAATTACCTATAGATTTGTTGCTCAGTGATATTTGGGCCACTATCCGCCTGCCACCTACTCCCCATAATTTGATGCTTATTTGTTATTTATCTATACTAAAATCTGCTTATAACTATTGAGATAGTACAGATAGCCAACAAATATATAGGAGCAGGTAACAGGTTGGAGGTGGGTTGATAGGGATTTGATGTCAAGAGGTGGTCCCATCGTTTTTTTACTAATCTAAGTAAAACATACCATATAGACGCAAAATTCAATGATGTCATATTGCGAGTGCTTTTATTTTTACTCGTAAATTAATATAAACCCGTTCTGCATCAGGAGTGTATTCAAGGAGTAATAAACGTTATTTGACATGATGAAACAATACAGGGTATGAAATCTGCCTATTTTGATTTTTCGTTAGCTTCGACAAGTAATCACAGTGAATAAAATAGGAACTTTATCAGCTATTCTTTTGAATAATATTAAGGAATGAGACTTAGGGCTTTTTATTCTGGCACGATACTTGTAAAAATAAAAGCTGTCTGAGTATCAACAATTAATAATAAGATCACGATTACTTTAACAACATTTAACAAATATTTTGACAATTTTTGGATTCAAAGGTATACATTTGTATTACATTTTTTTTCATAAGTTTAGGTTTAGTTAGGTTAGTTAGTTTAAGAGAGAAAATATAGTGATTTTTATCAACGAGAATGGATCAGAAAAACAATTCCATTGAGCTGTTAAGCCATTTTAACGCTATAATTTCTTACGATGATTGATTATACAACTCTTGACCTCTTAAATGGAATTCTTAGAAATGATACCATCATTTTACAATTCATTTATAAGAATTTCTATTCCAAGATTAATTTTTTCATCAAAAAGAACAGTGGTGATGATGATGATGCAAATGATATTTTTCAGGAGGCCATCATTATTATTTTCAGAAAACTAAAAGCCAACGAGTTGGTTTTAGACTGTACTTTTGAAACTTATTTATATTCGGTTTGCCGCTTCCTTTGGTTAAAACAATTGGATAAAAGAAAGGTCGAAAAAGAAAAGATAAAGGATAACCATGAATATAATGAAGATCTATATGACGATGGGCTTGAGAAAGTTGCCGATCTAAATGAACGTTACAAATTATATCAGAAACATTTTACTAATCTTGGAAAGGATTGCCAGAAGGTACTGCAATTGTATTTTGATAAGGTTCCACTCAAAAACATCGCTCAAATCATGGGGTTTAAGAGTGAAAAATATGCAAAAAAGAGAAAATTTAAGTGTAAGGAATACTTAATAAAAAGTATAAAGCAGGATCTGGAATATAATAAAATTCTTAGCGGAGATAATTAACTGCATATTATAGACGACCTCGGTTTTTCCGGGGTCTTTTTATGAAATACCAGTCTGAGAAAACCAAAAGGACTACAAGAATCAGAAAAAGTACAAAATAGATGTCTTTACTGGCATATAATGGTTCAGGATTCCCAATATTCACATATCCAAGCCAGAAATGGGGATGAGCGGTTAGCGGATCAGAATTTTTCAGATGATTTAATTTTGCCATATGAAGTGCAATATCTTTTCGTTTTCCCTTGGACAAATAGTAATAAAAATCGTCCATGATTTTCACTCCTGATTTATCCTCCACCTGCCATAAAGTCATAACAATAGCAGGACAACCAGCATAAATGAATCCACGGGCCATGCTCATTACTCCCTCACCCCGTTGTAGCTTACCAGTTCCGGTTTCGCATGCACTCAGGACAGCCAGGCGTGCATTAAGTTTCATGTTATAGATCTCGTAGGTATTCAAAAATCCATCGTCCGCAGCATTTTGATCAGGCTTTGAAAATACAAGTTTCGAGAACATAGGAATGCTATCGTTTATAATTGTATGCATAGCCAAATGTAAGATATCAAATTCAGGTGCTTTTTCTTTAAATGTTCTTTCCTGGGCAAACTGATCAACATAGGTTTCAGAATGAATAAACCTGGAGATCCCTTTCACCTCATCTTTTGCTCCCGGAAGAGGACTGAAAAAATGTTTGATGGAGCTTTCTTTATCTGTTCTAGGCTCATTCGCAATATATTGTGGAGAAAACACCATGAGATTCTTTTGTGCTGTTTTCTTTTGATTAAAATAATCATAAAGGAGGGTTGCTGAATAGCTGTAATTGATTGCGTAATCGCGGACCAGGTAACTCAAATTTCGAAAATTCATTACACTTGTATCCGGCATTTGGGATAATAAGGCATCCAAGGGAATGTAAGAAAGTTTATCATGTGGTATTATAGTAAGATCCTTGCCATTAATTTTATACGCTATCGGCTTTAAAAGCTTTTCATACAATCCATAAGAGGCAGAAGAATATTCAACAAAATCTTTCTTTTTTGTGTAAAGATATTTTGGATTGGTTAAGAAATCATGTACCGATTGAATGTTCTTTACATACGAATAATCGATGATTTCCCTGGTTAAGTTTAATGAATCCTTCGTAATTACAAAACGATAAAGTTCTCCATTATTCGAAGAGATTTCAGGTTCCTTGACATAGAATTCTATTAATGCCTGACGAGTACTTAATCTGGACTGTATATCAGTTATTCCGATTACTTTGTTTTCATATTTTAATGCATAATATTGCGGATATGATTTTTCGAACGAATGAATTAATCGATTGTATACTTCATTGAATTTGAATATCTTGGCAGAATACAAGTTTACCTTCTGTTTGTCTGGGTTTTCAGAATGATTCTCTTCAAATAACTTTGAAGTATAAGCCGCAATATTACCTTTTAACGTATTTTCCCTTCTGAGCAGGGAATCAGGAATTCCACCATATTCTTTTGCTTTTATATCTTTGATTGAAGCCAGTAAATTTGAAGATTTACTCCGTTCAGAAAACTCAAATGCCTGATTGGCATAGGCTATTATTTTGGTTTGATTGTATAGTTTAAAGCAAATATTTATGGCTTCATAATAGGTTGATTCCTGATTTTGAGACAGGAAAAGTTTACTGTCTTCGTTTTCGAAACCGATTTGGAGCCGATTGATTAATAGTGTTGTTTTGGTCAAAGAGTTAAGACCAGCTTTCAGATATTTAACTGAGTTTTTATAATCGAATTCAGATAAATAGATATCAGCCAGTTTTTCCATTGCCATAGCTTTTTTCTTAAAACATTCAACCAGTTGAATATCAGAAATTACATTTCTCAAAGGAGGATCAACCATTGGATCTTTTATTTCAAAAGAATCTACAAGAGATACGATCGCATTCTGATAGTATTGAATGGCCTTATTGAGATTTGTTTTTCTCTGGGAGCGGAAGTCATCAATCTGATGTGCTTCAGAATTTTTCGTAAAGTAATAATCCCCGAAGTTGGATTGAACTTCAGCATTTGTAGTACTTTTTCCTTTATAAAAATTAGAAACAATTGAATTTGCTTTAGTGGAATAAACAAAGGCCTTTTCATAGTTCTTTTGTGTAATCAGGAAAGAAGAATAGGCCAGATATTCTGTTACAAGCTCAATATTATTTTCACCCAGAACATCAATCCAGCTTTTTAATGAAATTAAATAGTATTTTTCTGAAAGATCATAATTTCCCTCCTTATTATAGGATGAAGCGATCAAATCATACAACCTGGGTTTTAAACGTGGCAGGGTGGTTTTTATATTTGATTGCGCATATTTAATTGCTTCATTATTATGCCCAAGTTTAAGCTGGGTTTCAATCAGATTGTATTTTAAGACCTGAAAAATATCATTAAATTGAATGCTGTCTTTTTGTACAATGCGAAAGGCATTCTGCTGATATTCTAGAGCTTTATTGTAATCTCCCGCTTCACTATATATGATGCCAAGATTTGAATAGATCGCCCCCAACTTTGTATAGTTTTCACCAAATTCAGATATGTACAGTTTTTCAGCCCTTTTATAAACATCGATAGCCTTGTCGTGATTTTGAAGATTCTTATATTGAATCCCCATATTACTTAATGGGGAAGCCAATCGATAATTATTTGGTCCATAAATTTTTTGCCGAAGTTTATATAATTGTTCAAAATTAGACAATGCCTCTTCAAAATCACCAAGTCGTCCTGCTGCAATACCTTTCTCCTGAAGTTTTAGTGATAATAAACTGTCCTGAACTGATATTTTAATATTCTGGGTAAACACCAGAGAAGAAAAAAATACTAATAAAGTCAGTAATAGAATTCTTTTCTTCATTTTATCGCAGATATAAGTC
>Ga0073936_10004217_pt1 | contig 20095 bp, 14 predicted proteins | sample AliMusrvi5mmetaG_FD_87041 | JGI IMG/M metagenome (GOLD analysis project Ga0073936, IMG submission 87041) | Freshwater lake bacterial and archeal communities from Alinen Mustajarvi, Finland, to study Microbial Dark Matter (Phase II) - Alinen... | ecosystem: Environmental > Aquatic > Freshwater >... | reverse complement strand
GACTATGTACAGGGCAAGCGCAAGGCGTATGTGTTAGTGGGTGGTAAGCACCAATTTTTCCCGAAACGGGAGCTTGAAACCATTGAATACAGCATTGAGGACACATACCAAGGGCTTTACCAGGAGTTGCGCGGCTACCTGGGCAGGTCGAGGAAAGGGAAGCCCGCCAAGGCAAAGCCAGATGGTGAGTTGACCTTTGCGAGGTATGGCCTCTGGCATTACGTCCGTCCTGAAAAGCAAAAGAAGGAGCCGTATGTCAGTCTGCAAAGGGCCGGTGCGAATTTGCGGGGCCTGATGCGAATTCTGCTCTTCAAGCGTTTCGAGTCGAGCGTTTATGCGTTTCAGGAGACGGTGAAGCGACTCCTCAGGATTCATGATTCTTTTGTTCGCGCCTTGGATGCGGGGGTTATGCCGGCTGGCGAGGATGCCCAGTCCGTGCTTTATGAAAGTGACGGGCAAGATGAAGACCTCTTCATGGATGCGCTTAGGGAGGTTTCACAGCGGTATCATATTGATGATTTTGATGCCGTGGCGCTTCGGAAGGATATTGAGCATGATATCGGCCTGTTGAAGAAAATCCTGAAGTTGGTTGCTGATATCACCCCGGACAAGGATGCGAAATTGAAGACCTTGCAGGGGCATTTGGCAAAGAAGCCGCTTCACGGAGCCAAGTGTCTGATCTTTACCCAGTATGCGGATACAGCGCGATACCTTTTCGACAACCTGAATCCAGGGAGGGGACGAGCCGATATCGAAGTGATTTTCAGTGGCGACAAGAGCAAGGAGCGAGTGGTGGGGCGCTTTGCCCCAAAGGCGAATCCCGAATATAGCTTTGTTGCCGGAGAGAAGGAACTGATGACCGTGATAGCCACAGATGTCCTGGCCGAGGGGTTGAACCTTCAGGACTGCGACAATATCATCAACTATGACCTTCACTGGAACCCGGTGCGTTTGATCCAGCGGTTCGGTCGCATTGACCGTATCGGATCGGATCATGCGGTTGTGCGCGGGTATAATTTCCTGCCAGAAACCGAGCTGGATAAGAATCTTGGGCTCCATGAGAAACTGGACCGTCGAATCCAGGAGATCCATGACACCATTGGCGAGGATGCGCAAATTCTGGATAAGCATGAGCAAATCAATTCTGATGCCATGTATGCCATTTATGAAACCCATGGCGGGGGAGCGGTGCAACTTGATCTTTGGGGTGGGGCCGACGACCAGTTCCTGGACTTGAATGAGGCGGAGGAAATTCTTCGACAATTGCGCAAAGATGACCCCGCTGAATTTGAACGTGTGGCCAATCTGCGGGATGGTATCAGGACCGCGCGTGGCGATATTGATCGTGGTATGTTTGTTTTTTGTCAGGCAGGCCGGTTTCAGCAACTTTTCCAGTTGGATGAAAAGGGCGACATTGTTTCCCGGGATGTGCCCAAGGTGCTGGGCAAGGTTAAGTGTGCTCCCGAAGCCAAGGCTTTGCCGTTACCTGCTGCCTACAATCATGCTGTCATGGCTGTCCAATCCCGGTTTTCCGAGGAAGTGCGGCATCGCGAAGCGGAGCGTTCTCATGTATTCAATCTGACCCATGGCCAACTCTATGTCATGCGGGAGCTGAGGTTGTTGTTTGATTTGTCGGTGGACGAGGATGTCAGGCGACAGGTTAACATTTTGGAGAAGACCTTTCGTGGCAGCGTAACGGGGGCGGTTAAGAAGGAACTGAACCAGTTGCGCCGCAACAGTGTCAGCGGTGAAGCGTTGTTGAAAAGTTTGATCCAGATCTATAACCAGCATGCCCTCAAGGATGCCGGTGTCCGTCGCGCGATGGATGGCGATGAGTCTTCTGTTCCTCGAATCATTTGCAGCGAAGGGTTTGTCTAATCGGAATAAATGGCAGTTGGATTAGACCGAAAATGAAGCAGTACCTATTGAGAACGCAATTACACCTGGCGGCCGCATGGCGAGATAGAGTGAAGAGGAGACATCGTGGTCAGGACTAAAATTATCTGTACGCTCGGCCCCGCATCGTCCAGCGAGACGGTATTGCGGAAAATGATGCTTGCCGGCATGGATGTGGATCGAAACAATTTTTCTCATGGCTCACTTTACGTGCATCTGGCCCGTATCCGCACGATTCGCCACCTCAATAAGAAATACCGGCGCCATATTCGAATTATGGGCGATCTGGAGGGCCATCGTATCCGCATCGGCTGCCTGAAGGACAAGAAGCCTGTTGAGGTCAAGAAGCGGCAGACCCTGTGGCTGACAACCCGGGATGTTTCCGGAACCGGCGATGTGATTCCCTTCGATTACCAGGGACCGTTGTCAGCTTTCCATAAGGGACACGAGATCTTTATTGATGACGGCACGATAGCGCTTGTTGTGGAGAGTGTGGGGCGGGACCGGTTTAAGACGCGTGTCCTTATTGGAGGGGCGATCAAGGAGCACAAAGGCGTCAATGCGCCCGCCGTGCATCTTCCGTTCTCGGGTGTGGCGGAGCATGACCGGCCCAATATCCGGTTCTGTCTGGAGCACAAGCTTGATTTCATGGCGTTGTCGTTCATCCGCAGCCCGGCGGATGTCCTGGCGGTCCGGGCCTTGATGAAAGGGGCCGCATTCCAGCCGAAGGTCATTGCCAAGATCGAAAACCGTGAGGGGATCCGTAATATCGGGGGCATCATCAAGGTTGTTGACGGGGTCATGGTCGCCCGCGGAGACATGGGGGTCTCGATTCCGATCTGGGAAGTGCCCATGATGCAGAAGATGATTATCAAGAGGTGTAATGCCGCGCGCAAGCCGGTCATCACCGCCACCCATATGCTTGAGAGCATGGTCGAGAACCGGCTGCCCACCCGGGCCGAGGTGACGGATGTGGCCAATGCCATTATCGACGGGACGGACTATGTCATGCTGTCAGCGGAGAGCGCCGTGGGGACTGACCCGGTCGGGGTCGTGAAGATGATGGACCGGATCATCTGCTTTACAGAAAAGGCCTGCCCGAGGCGGGTTGACGGGAAATAGTCTTCTTGGCAGCACGGTGAAAGGATGTGGCGAATGACCAGTCGGGAAAGCAAAAGTCCGATCAAGAACCTGCCGGTTCGCATGGCGGGGCAATCGACACGTGAAAAACATGCGGCTGTCTTTATGGACAATGTCCTGCTGTATTTTCTCTGCGCAGGTATGTTTGTCTTGGTTGCCGTATTGGAATGGTTGCGTTACCTGATGAAAATGCCGCCGATTCCTATCTTCTACTCGGTGGTAGCCGTGGCCTTTATCCTCATTGCCATATGGAAATTCAAGAAGGCCATAGCCGTTGGAAGGCAACTGCGTCTGGGAGCCATTGGCGAAGAGGCGGTTGGGCAATTCCTCGACGAGAAGTTGAGACCTATGGGTTGCCAGGTCTTCCATGATGTCCTTGGAGACGAATTCAATGTGGACCATATCGTGGTGGGGCCTACCGGCCTGTTTGCCATTGAGACAAAGACCTGTAGTAAACCGGTGAGGGGCGCTTGTATTGTGAAATACGACGGCCAGAATGTGACTGTGAACGGATCCAAGCCGGATCGTGACCCGGTGGTACAGGCCAAAAGTGAGGCGCGATGGGTTTCGGATCTTCTGGAGCAGTCCACCGGCCGCCGTTTCCCCGTCCAGCCGATTGTTCTGTATCCCGGTTGGTATGTCGAAAAGACAACACCGAATGTGGATGTCTACGTCCTGAACGACACCATGGTGCCGACTTTCATCAAGAACGGCCATAACCGCCTGTCCCCAGAGGACATTTCTCTCATTTCCTTTCACTTGAAGCGCTACGTCATCGCCAGGGATCAGATAGTCAAATAGGAATGAAGACGGGATTTTTGACGAGAGGATCCCGGACTTGAAGGTGCTGGAAGTATTGAAAAAGGCAAAGGGGTAGGGGCTGGGAGGTCGTGCATGAAGCTTGATATTGGCAAAATTCGCAAGTCTGCTGAACGAGGAAATGCAAAAGCACAATTTCAACTTGGATATGCCTATTTTCTGGGGATAGACGTAAAGAAGAATTATCACGAGGCTGTGAAATGGTTCCATAAGTCAGAGGATCAATGTAACAGTAATGCAAGATACGCTCTTATTATTGCCTATGCCGATAATGGAGGAGTGGATCGATCCCTGGAAGTTATTGTAAAATGTGACTATGAGTCCGGTGATAGAGGAGATGCGAACTCCGAATATCTTCATGCCTTATACATGATGCAAAGATATACGAATGCCAAAGAGGTGTTTAATAGGCTTATTCAACAAGGCATTTATTCTGAACAATATCAGATTTGTGAAGGGATGGTGCAAAGCTTTGCCGATGATGCAGTTACGTGGTTCCGAAAAGCGGCTCTGAAAGGCCATAGAGAGGCGCAGAGTTTGCTTGGTTCCTGTTATATGAATGGATTCAGAGTAAAGCCCAGTACTCGCATGGCGCTAAGGTGGTTTCGTAAAGCCGCGAAGCAGGGGGATGCTGACGCTCAATATGGTCTGGGCTCTGCCTATTCTCTTGGACGTGGTGTTAAACAGAGCATTACAGAAGCCGTAAAATGGTATCAAAAGTCTGCGAAAAAGAATAACCCCGATGCACAATTCAGCCTAGGGGTATGCTATGCTAACGGTGACGGTGTAGAGAAGGACATAAGGAAAGCATATAATTGGTTCGCTGCCGCAAAAAATAATGGCAGTGCGAAAGCTGCATCTGCATTGGAACCCCTCTTGAAGTGTATGATGGATGAAAAAAGGCGTCGCATAATCAAATAGGCTTTCTATTGCGAGCCGATAATTCAATACGGCCGGAGGCCTGGTTGATAGGTCGGATTGGCGATGCTTAATGCACACCGAATGGACGGGTACCTTCGTTATAACGGCCGAAAACGACCCTTTAGTAGCATAAGTTGAGATATTTTAGGGGATGAAGTCCATGCGTACCAATAACAAAGGCCGCAACCTTTCGGCCACGGCCTTTTCGCGTACCAATGGGAGATCAATTAGCCCAGGATCGCATCCTTGCAAGCCTTGGCGATACGGAACTTGACCACCCGCTTGGCCGGGATCTTGATCGTCGCACCAGTCGCAGGGTTGCGGCCCATACGAGCCTTGCGGTTCACCAGCACCAGCTTGCCCAGTCCGGGAAGGGTGAAGCTGTTCTTGGCATTCTTGTACGCCATGCCGACCAACGCCGCAATAACAGCATCTGCCTGCTTCTTGGTCATTTCGGTCGCTTCCGCCACGCTCGCCACAATCTGACTCTTCGTCAAAGCCTTTGCCGTCTTTACTGCTTTCGCCATCTGAATATCTCCTGTAGGATTAATTTGGGGCCACACCGTCATGGTACGCCCTCAATGGAAGGACTATCGCATATTTACTCGGAAATGCAATGAACCTGTCATCGGTGTTTTAATCTTGGCCGACACCGGCTCAACCGTCATTACCTTCCGGGGGTAGGTTGATTGTCGCCGAATCGAGAATTCAGAAAGGCCGGAGGCCTGGTTGATAGGTCGGATTGGCGATGCTGAGTGGACACCGAATGGACGGGTACCTGCATTATAACGGCCGAAACGATCCTATAGGTACTCACCCAGCACCAGGGGCAGGACAACGCCGGCGGTCATAAATATCCGCTTGTCCCGCCCATCCCACAGGCATACAGTCAACTGGTGTTGATCAACCCATGGAGGAGTCGGCATGAAGACCAAGAGCGAGATCATTGCGGAGTTGGCGTTAACAGTCGGTGTCGAAAAGAAGCAGGCGGCGGAGCTGCTGGAGGCCCTGGTCGGGATGGCGGTCCGGGAGGCATCGGTTGGCTTCGTCATCCCCGGCCTTGGCAAACTCGTCAAGGTGGAGCGGGCAGCGCGGACGGGCCGCAATCCTGCCACCGGCGCAACCATCCAGATTCCCGCCAAGACCGTCCTGAAGTTCAAGGTCGCCAAGGCGGCCAAGGACGCGATTTTGACGGTTGGGTGATCGGGACGGCAGGGCGCACCTCGTTGATGGCTAAAAAAGACCCCATACGGCATGGGGTCTTGTCAAACCTCGTCATCCCATCACCAGTGTGCTTTTGGGCCGGTTCTCCTCGAATGCCTGCTCATCGGCGTACTCGTTGACAACCTCCGGCGAAATTGTCACAACGCGCTTATCTGCTGTTCGCTTCACGATCAGCCAGATCCCGCCGCCGCTCTGCCAGGCGTCTCCGCCCAACGCATAGGCCACCATCGGCGCCGTCCGTTCATTTAGGCCCTGGTTTTGTGCATCAATCGCTGCCGCGGCAGTTGATGCAAACGCCAATAGTTTGCCATACAAGGGCTTGTTCAGGGTGTCGTACTCGAGCGCTACGTCATTGTCGCGCTCAAAATCCTCACGGCAATCTGAGCACAACTCCACGGTATTCTCGCTGTTACCCTCGTAATATCGCTCAAGGGCCTGCTCCCGGATCTTCCGGTTACAGACCGGGCAGACCATGAGCATCTGACCACGGCACTTTCCGTCTTCCTCTGGCTCAAAACGCGCTTTGACGCTCTTATTATCCATGTTTCCTCCAAATAAGTGGCCCCGTACCAGCTTCACCCCTGTTAAAGGGATCCACCAGTACGGGGCCGGCCCTTCGCGGGGTAAATCTACGCGGCCATCGTGAACTTCCTGACTCCCATCTGGCCGAATCGTTCAACAATCTCACGGGTATCCTGCCGGGCCATGTCGCGTGCCGTCTCGGCCAGGCGCTGGATCCCCTCGGTCATCCTGGTGCGCGCCGTTGCGTCATCCCGGTATTCCTCTGCGGTCCGGTTGAGGAACTGTTTCCTGACCGTTTCCAGTTGCTCGTCCAGTTCCTGGTCACCCGCAAAGTTAAGGGCCTTGAACTGATCGATGAAGCCCCGGAGCCGGTTCAGCGTCTTCTGATGCACGCCGGTCTTGCCGTCCTTCATGCTCTGGAGCATCTCATTGCAGAGGTTGGCTGTCTGTTCCCTGAGACTGGCGACGCAGTCCTGGACGAACCGGTCCACCCCGGCGGTGATCTGGCGGCGGGCCTCATTGGCAGCCTGTTGCCGGGCTGTGATGATACCCTGCTGGTCACCCAGGCTGACCAATTCGGTCTCCAGGCGCTTGGGCACGCTGATCTGGAAAAGCTGAAGTTCATAGCCGAAATACCGGTCCATCTGGCCGGGTTTGGGAAATGAGGCTTCAATAGTGGCCACCAGGCGGTCGGGATCCCTGACCAGCTTACTTGCCGCCTGATACCACTCGCGGGCAGCTTCGACGCGGAGATCCGCGTATTCGCGCATGAATTCCTCCTTGGCATTGATGAACTCCGTTTCCAGGGAACGCAGAGTTTTGGTCACCTCCGCCAGCTTCTTGTTGGGGAGGAAGTGGCCCAGGCCGTTGAGGAACGGGAAGGTGCTGGCTTCCACCAGGGCATGGGCGCGCGATTCAATAATCGCGAACCGGGCGAGGGCATCACGGGGCAGCAGCTTCTTGTGGCCGAGGCTGATCAGCCGGTCGGTGACGTCATTAGGGTCAAGGCCGAGATCTTCGGCACGCAGCTTCTTGGCGGCGCGCCAGTAGCGCACGGAGACGTTTATCAGAACGCCTTCACGGGTCAGTATGTCTAACAGGTTGTTGTTCATAGGGTCCTTTCATGGTTGGGTTGGATATGAAAACGTGAGGCATAAAGCCCCTACACTGGTTATAACCCCGTGCGCGGAAGAATTAAGCACACGGACGTTATTTGACCGTGCAGGTGTGAGAAGATTTGGGACAAAGGCAAAGTATTTCTGTGCTGGGGTACTTGCCTGGAAAAATAAATGATTCAGATTGCGCCCGCAATAAGTAGGCGTATAGTTTCGGGCAGAGGGCGGACATTATGCCGCCCATGGAGGAGTGATTAGAGTAGAGTTCATTACAATTTAATTTCTGCGATTCGCAGTAGTTGTTGTCTCCGAGAACCCGCGAAGTTTTTTACACAAGACAAGCAACGCTGGCTGAGTCGCGCCCGTTTGGGCGCGGCTTCAAGCTTTGCGTTTGTCTTGTAAGGCTCTTCGCGGGGCCGTCGGAGGCGACGTGAACTTGGAGTTCGCGCCCTCTTTTTTGTCCCGGGCGGCCGAACATTAAAGATGCATAAAAGGGTAGCGGGAGAAGTTATGAAAGCCGTTCAAACGACAAGACCGCCTGAGCCGGCGACATTGTCTATTGAAAACGACGTAGGTGTCGAAGGGCATGTAGCGTTCTTCCAATCGCTTCAGAGTCGCTACAATTGGCCTGCATCCCAATGGCAGCCGATCAGTACATCCATTGAAAGGCTGACTCAACGCGCAAGGGATAATAGGCTCTTCCTTGGCGTTGTGGGAGAGTTCTCGGCGGGGAAGTCTACTCTAATAAATGCCCTCCTTCGCGAGGATATCCTCAAGACCGATATCTTGCCTGCCACAACCTGTGCAACGACCATTCTTGAGTATGGCCCGAAGGTGGATGCTGTGCTCCACCTTAATAGCGGAAAAAAAATCCGTTACAGTCTGGACGGCATTTCCGTTTTGGAGCGATTGCGCCAGGCGCTTTTCGGCGTCAATCCGCTAAAGGAATTTGATAGCACTCGGAGATTCATTCACCTTTACACTGCCGAAGAGGAGCAGGCGAGTAGCATCCTTCAAGTTAATGTTACTCACCCGAATCAGAAACTCGAGTCGGGATTGGTGATTGTGGACACGCCCGGCATAAATGTGGAAAACCCACGTCACGCCACCTTGACCCAGGACGCAGTCCGGACCATCTGTGACGCGGTATGCATCCTCGTTCCTGCCCCAGCAGCCTGCTCACAGACCTTAGTAGGCTTTGTAAAAGAGCATCTCGGCGAATCTCTGCACCGGTGTCTGGTGATCGTTACGAAAATAGACCTGATTCCTGCTCGCGAACGAGAGCAGTTGATGCGATTCGTTGCGTCACGTCTTGAACGCGAATGCGGTGCTAGTTTTGTCGCGGTTTTGCCTGCGGCCCCTTACTACATGTTGAACGGTCATCAGCCGTCTCCGAGCCTAGGACCCGACACGGCGGATTCATTTCGGAAAGCGTTCTTGGATACGGAAAAGACCGTGCTTTCCATCTTGGCATCTTCCCGATCTGCGGCAATTGCCGAACATGTCCTCTTGATATTGCTGAGTATACTCACGCAGTTTGAAGAAGCGGTTCGTAATCGCAAAGCCGAGTATGCTGAACGTCACGAATCCCTCGAACGCAATCGACTGCAGGATATCCGTACCTTCGTTGAGACCCGGAAGAAACGATATCGCACAAAGATCGCGCAAGCCACTCGAGGTCTGGGTTCTACGGTCAGCGAATCTGTAGCTGACAGTCGCGAACGGCTTTACGGAGTAATCGAGGGCGACATCTTCGGGGCGACGTGTAAGGACGAACTCAAGGCAGCCGTGACAAAGAAGACGGAAGTTCATTTCAAATATGCATTTATGGAGTTGTCTGCAATCTCCAAGGAACTACATGCCCAACTCGTCAATGTCGCCAAGGAATGCCACACCGAGTTCGAGGGCGAGTTTCGTGAGTGTTATCGTTCTTTGGCCACACTCGGAGGACTCTTGATTGTCCCTGATGGTACAGCGGGCAGTCTGGCCTCATCGCAAAGAAACGTACTGCAACAGGCCGGTGAGGTGTCCGCCCCAGTTGTTGAAGCCGTTGATAATTCCAATACAGCTGCGAATGTCGGCGTTTTCACAGGTGCCGCTGTGGGAACATGTGTCATTCCAATACCTGTCATAGGGACACTAATTGGCGGAGGTCTGGGTTGGCTCTTTAGCACGTTGTTTGGACCGTCACTTGCCGAACTGCAGCAGCAGGCGGCGACAGGAGCACGGCAGTCAGTCACTGGATGGGCAGAAAAATGCGAAGCCAGCTTACATGACGTAGTCAGGCGGCACATCGAACAGAGCCTACAGAGCCTTGATGCCGCCATCGCGCAATATTCGATAGCGTATGAAGCCAAAGTGCGGGAGATGATTCGCAAGGATGAGGACGCGAAGGCGCAATTGGAGGAATACGTCATCTTAGCCGACAGGGATCTTCGGGAATTGAGAAAACGTGAGCATAATGTGAGGCGTTTGTTTGACGTTTCGCGGTCTTCGGATACTTCAATGCGGAGGGCACAATGACAGAGGTATTTGATCTTTTCGCGATATTTCAGGACCAACCGTTGACTGACTTTGCCATGGACGATACGATCGCATCCGATGTTCTCTTCGATCCCGCACTCGCCGTTCCTTTCCATTATGAACCACGGATCGAGGACGTCTCGGGCGGTGCTTTAGCACCCCAGGAAGTGCCTCAAGCGACGGTCTTCCCTTACGCAGACATCCTGATGTCTCTGCCTTCCCGTTGTGAAGATGCTGATGTGTCTAGGCAATTCATATCCGAAACTGAGGCATCGCTCCAAGATGATATTCGGCAGTTTCCCCAAATGCTTGAGGACTTCTTCCTTCACCCGGCTTCCGGGGATGATGCTCTCATGTCACCAAGAGATTTCTCGTCTGATAGCACCTTTGACGAAAAGCATCATCTTCAGGTCATCGGTGATATCGCCGAGGATATCAAGTACGTTGAACAGCAGACGCATGAGGACTGTGCCCTTATGTCGCAAGAACAATTCGTGCATCATTACATCGGTCGTCCCATACCAGAAGACTACTTGGAATGGCGTGCTGAGCAGTGGGGGGTTTACTCGCCAGAAGCTGGCACGAACTTCTTCGGTCAGACAATGATTCTGGACCATTTTGGCATACCTCATTCTCATCACAGTTTGTGGGGGGACATCGGGGACGTCAACCGGGCTCTCGACAATGATGAAAGCGTTATGGTTGGTGTTGACGCTCGCGAGTTCTACGAGGATCCGACAATACCTCCGGGATCAGGGCATCAGGTTGCCGTTGTTGGCAAAGGCGTGGATCCTGCGACGCACGAGATTGAAGGATTCTACATCACTGACACAAACCATCCTGGCACAGCTCGATTTATGAACGTGGACAGTTTCGATAAGGCGTGGTTGAAAGATATGACATCAATTCCTAATCCGCACACGAGGGCAGTATGACACCTTTAAACACAAAGACTACCGCAGAGATATGTGGGGCACTTCGAAAAGATCAAGTGTTGGCACTGCTTGTGCCTTCTTGGGCTTGCAGGACGGTCCCGATCCCCGTGGTCCTTCACGGTATTCCTTGTTTGCTTTTCTACTTCTATCCAGCCAAGGGCGAGGCAGGCAAACCCAAGACGACATTCCCCCCTCTTGTTCAGGCGCTTGTGGCCATGGATACAGGCAAGATAGTAAAGGTTGAGTGCGCACCACTCTTCTGGCCGGTAGAACAAAAGCCGGATCAGCCTTTGGGGCAGTATCCGGGAGCGTCTCTATGCGGGCTTTCCCTTCAGGAAACTGATGCACTGTATCAGAAGTACTATGGACTTTGTGACCGCCTTTTCTTGGAGACAGCAGTTACTGATCTCGGTTCATGTCCCGTCTATCCCTTGTGGGTGGCTGCGTTCAATCGTGTGAGGGAAGATGGATTTGAAGCTTATTATGCGCCCTACATCACTCGAATACTGTCCAGTCTACCAAGTGGGGTGTCCACGATAGCATACCCGCGGTCTCCTGCTGCAAAGCCGGAGCACACCTCTACGCCCCGGGTGGTTCCGCCTTTCCGTCCGCATAAACGGATCGATGTCTGTGTTCATCTTGAGGCCGCAAAGCGACTTCTTGTGAATGCCGGTCTTGATGCGCTCCTCCCGACTTGGCGCGAGATTGCCGCTCGTCGTGAGAATCTCTTCTTCTCCGTTGCAGTCATTGGCGAGATTTCGCGCGGGAAAAGCTCCCTTTTGAACCGTCTCCTTGGCGAAGACATTCTGCCAGTGGGTGATCTTCCTACGACCGCTATCCTGACACGCATCAGGAACGGGGGCCGGAAGAGCGGTTGCCGGATCCTGGCCACCAAGATACGCGAAGAACTGGTTCCGACAGCGGAGGAGCTTCGTCGATTCAAAGCGGATCCAGAAGGCTGCGACCCTGAAGGTGTCATTCAAATTGAGCTGCCGAATTTGTGGCTTTCCGACAATCGTCTGATTCTTTACGACACACCTGGCGCGGCGGATCTTACGGGGCAGCGCGCCGCTCTTACAGTAGAAGCTATCACACGGTGCGATGCGGCCATCGTTGTCATCAATGCTACTATGCCGTGCAGTTTGACAGAGATGGAGTTCATCCATGGACACGTTGTAGCAAAACGCATGCCCCGTGTTGCGGCGGCAATCTCCAAGCTCGACTTGATCCCTCCCCATGAGCGTGGTGCCGTGATCAGCCATATTGCTTCGAAGATGCGCGATCTATCTACCTCGATCGAGCTTTGGTCGGTTCACAGCCAGGCGGAGATTCCCGAAACCAGTGATTCGCAAATCATCGCTGCCGGTCCTGACGCCATTCGAGCGCGGGTGTCGGCTTGGGCATGCGATGCTGACATCGAGGGTTGTCGCGATATCCAAGCAGCGACGCAACTCCAATGCCTTCTTGCGTCCGCCACGAATGTGCTGGGCAAACAACTGACCACCGCCCGCTTGTCAAGCGATGAGCAGATCAAGTGCATACAGAAGGAGAGGGCCGCCATCGCACGCGCGGCCATGGATTGGGATGACATCAAGATTGTCCTGGATGCGAAGGCGCTTCAAACGGAACAAGCTCTTTTCAAAGCCCTGGCCGAAAGAACTACAGACGTTGCGGGTGAACTTCATTATTCGCTGACAAAAAGCAATAACCCGCAGGCATGGTGGAAAGAGGACTTTCCCGTTAAACTGCGTCGACAAGTGGAGTTGCTCGCTAAGTCAGTCGGTCAGCAGATCGAGCAACTGGTAGTGAGTCATCACGCTTGGCTTGACCAGACAGTACGATCCCGTTTTGCGCTAGATGGCATCGTCAGCCTAGAGACCAGTCTGCTAGAAAGAGATGTTGCGTCAATTGGTATCCCGGGCTCACCCGCCCTGACGGACTTAGATCATCGCAGGAAAGTAAGCCGGATTGCGCTCTTGGGTGGCACCGTTGCCAGCTATCTGATGTTTGGTCCCTTGGCTGTGGGTGTTTCCGGTGGTCTGGCCCTCTGGTCCGAATCGACTTTGAAACGGCTGATGGACGACCAGAAGATCGTCTCCCGCTCAACGGTGGACGCTTCTGTCGACGAGGTGTTCAACATACTCCATAAACGCCTGAGTCAGCGTATCCGCGGCTGGTACAAAACCATGTTTGACGCCATACGCCAGGAGGCAGCTCAATGGCAGACAGCACAATTGACGGCTGTTGAGAAGGGCGTAGACATCTCTGAACCAGAGGTGAAGGGCATTGAGGCGCTGGTCGATCAAGCCGCCAGACAACTTCAGACTATCAATATGGATATGGAGGCAAAACATGACGGACCCTAATGCTCGTTTCGCTCAATATAACCAGCTACGCGCCCGGCTTCAGACTCTCTTTGTCGGGGCACTGGACATCTTCCAACATCTGGAACTGCCCAGCGATAGACGTACGCTAGAAGTTGGGCAGGAGAAACTCGCGGCGGATACATTCAAAGTCTTGGTATTGGGTGAGTTCAAGAGGGGAAAGAGTACATTCATAAACGCGTTACTCGGCCAGGAGGTGCTTCCTGCGTTTTCAATCCCGTGTACGGCTGTAATTAACGAGATCAAGTGGGGCGAGGGTAGGAGTGCGGTCTTGCATTTTGCCGATCCTGCGCCGATATGCTTTCCCGAGAACCTTCCGTCGGAGGTACACGCACATCGTACTAAACACCCGGGTGCCAAAATCCCACCGATGTTGGTCCCGATAAATGAAATCGAGCGCTATGTTGTCATCCCGGATCCTGGTAAAGACCAGGGCGAGTCGGTTGCAGAATCACCATACAGTTTGGTTGAGGTGTTTTGGCCGCTCGATCTGTGCCGAAACGGGGTCGAGGTCATCGACTCTCCTGGGTTGAACGAGCATGGCACCAGAACCCGCATAACAACCGATTACTTGACTAGGGTTGACGCCGTTGTGTTTGTGTTGTCCTGCCAAGCATTGGCCAGCCAGTCGGAAATGCAATTCATCGACCTTAATATTCGAGGCGGGGGGCATGAGGATCTGTTCTTCGTATGCAACAGGTTTGATGAGGTGCGTTCAAACGAACGCGAGCGTATTGTGAGCTATGCTCAGGCGAAACTCAAGGACAAGACCACGTTCGGGTCAAACGGTATATACTTCCTTTCAGCCCTTGCGGCATTGGAGGGCCGACTTCAAGGTGATAGCGCGAGGGTTGCAGCATCCGGGATCAATCCCTTAGAAGATCATCTGTCATCCTTTTTGGTCAACGACCGAGGGCGTGTCAAGATGATCCAGCCAGCCCGTGACCTTCGTCGCTTACTCAACAAGATTGTGTTTGAGTACGTCCCAAGTCAGAAGAAGATGTTGGAGACCGAACTGGGTGAACTGGAGAAGAGATACGCAGAAGTGCAACCAAGTCTTGAGGATGCCCAGCGCAAACGGACACAAATCAAGGAGAAGGTGAAAATCGGTCGCCAGCGGTTGAGTGATGAGGTTCGCAGGGAGGTGGCCACCTTCATCAAGGAGTTGGTCGTCGCCATCCCCGGCTGGCTCGATAAGTATGAGCCACAGACAAAGTTAAAGTTCCTGTCGAGTGAGGGTTCAAAGAAACAGGCTGAAGCACTGCTCAAGGAACTCGTGAATCATGTATCGGATTGGGTCGAGCAAGAACAGGCAAAGTGGCAGAAGGAAACGTTGCAGCCCTTTATAAGGGAGCGTGTCGAGGAGTTAGGCGAAGGCATAAGCGGCGATGTACGGAGCCTGCTACAAGCCGTCGACAGTATGAAGACCCATCTGGGTGCTGTTGAGAACACAATTGAACGGGACGTTGATCCACTTGAACGTGTGCTTGCAGCTGCCGGTGGCTACATTGTCGGTGGTGTAGGAAGTGGCGTAATCGGTGGTATGCTGGGGTTCAAAGAGATGATGAAAAGCCTTCTCCCTAATGTGGCGCTTGGCTTCACGCTGGTTCTTCTCGGCGTAACAAATCCGTTTGTACTGATTCCTGCCCTGTTAGCCGCAGGATCCATCCAAGGGATGCTTCGTGTCGGTGCGATCAGCAAGGAGATTAAGACGAAGGTGGGTCTGGAACTGGCGTCACGCCTGCGTGATTCTGCGGGGGAGACATCGGAAAAGGCATCGGCCGAGGTCTTCGCACGAACTGAGAGTCTGTCGTGTCAACTGGACGAAGGTCTCGACAAAGAGATTCAGGGCGTCAAGGAGTCGGTTGAATCTGTGCTCGCCGCAAAACGAAAGGGTGAGGCACGTGTCCGTGAACGATCTCAGATGTTGGACAATGTCATGGAGTCAGTAAAACGAATGCAGTCCGATATCGACGACATCATCTTCGCCGTACAAGCCAAGTCGTGAGGCAGTTGTAACTGCACCCAGCCGTGTGGCCCCAATTGACAGGATCGTGATGAATGGAACCCCGTGAATCAACCAGATTGGCGATTATCGTGTCGCTGTTGGGCGCGGCCATGCTTGGACTGATTGTCCGTCTGGTGGTGCTCCACCTTGGCGGTGGCGAACAGGAGCGGGCCGCGGCGGCCAAAACGCGAACCTTCAAACAAGCCCTAGCCGTTCCCCGTGGCCGCATTCTGGACAGCAGTTCCCCGGCCGGCATCCTGGCGCTCAACGTCGGTGTCCAGGACATTTGGGCTGATCCCTCCCTGCTGGTCGCGAGCAACCGTGTAGGGGCCACCGTGTCGCGTCTGAAATCCCTGTTGGATTTCGATGTCTCCGAAGTTACCGCACGGTTGTCCAAGACCAACAGCCAGTATGCCTCCATTGCCCGGCTGGTTCCCATGGAGAAGGCGGATCTGGTGGCGAAGCTCAAGTTGCCGGGGGTTCACATGAGCGAGGCCTCACTCCGGTCCTATCCCGGGAACGGCCTGTTGTGCCATGTGCTTGGGTATGTGAATGGCGATGAAGTCGGGGCCGGGGGGATCGAGCAAATCATGGAGAAATACCTCAAGGGGAGCCCCGGCCTGATTGAAAGCCGGTTGGATGGGCACCGCCGGGAGATGGTGGATCGCCGTGTCCAGGAGATCCTTCCCAGGGATGGCGCCGATGTGATCCTGACGATTGACCAGAATCTCCAGTATATCGCGGAGAAAGCCGTGGATGCGGCCATGGACCGGAACCGGGCGAAGGCGGCGTTCGTCATCATGGAGCGCATCCGGACGGGTGAAATTCTGGCCATGGTCAGCCGCCCGGGATTCGACCCCAACAAATACCGTGAGGCTAACGATCTTCAGAAAATGAACCGGGCGATTGGTTATGTGTATGATCCGGGCTCCACGTTCAAGGTGTCGGTGATTGCCGGAGCGCTCAACGAGGGAACCGTTACGCCCGAAACGATGTTTGAAACCGAGAACGGGCGCTGGCTTTACATGGGCAAGATCCTGCGCGATCATCATTCGTACTCTCGCCTGAACGTGGCCGATATCCTTAAGAAATCGAGCAACATCGGCGCCGCCAAGATTGCCATCAAGATGGGGAATGAGACGATGGACCGGTATCTGAGGGCCTTTAATGTGGGTAGCAAACTGGGGATTGACCTTCCGGGCGAGGGGTATGGCATTTACCTGCGGTTGTCCAAGTGGTCTCCCATCAGTTCCAGCCGGATAGCGATAGGGCAGGGGGTCTCGGTCACAGGTCTCCAGATGCTGGGAATACTCTGCGCGATTGCCAATGATGGCCAACTCATGAAACCCTATGTGGTTCGTGATGTCGCCGTGTCCGATGGCACCGTGCTTCTGCGGCGCCAGCCCCAGGTGTTGAGCCGTCCGATCAGGCCGGACACCGCCGCGTTGATGCGGAAACTGCTGGCGAGGGTCTGTGAAGAGGGTGGCACCGGGTTCAAGGCCGCCGTGGATGGATATCGGGTGGCCGGCAAGACCGGGACGGCCCAGAAGCTGGTGGGAAAACATTATTCCGAAACGGATTACATGGCCTCGTTTGTGGGGTTCCTGCCTGCGGAGAAGCCGGAAATAGGGATGATCGTGGTGTTCGATGAGCCGCAGCCGTTGCACACCGGCGGTGCCGTGGCGGCGCCCGTGTTTAGCGAAATCGCCGATCAGGCGGTGCGCTACCTGGGTATTATTCCGACCGAGGCGGCACCGGTCAGGCGGGCGGCATCGTCGGAGAGCAATGAGACCTATTAGTGGGGAAAGGCGCATGTTTGACGATCCCATAGACGATGCCTTTGAATACGATCCGCGTATTGACGTCATGGTCAGGCAGGCCGGGACCATCACCGACTTGATCCTGAACGCCGACTTCCTGCTGGGTGAATACGTGAACGAACTCCTCAAGGCACGACTGCCCTTGCTTGAGATGGCGGGTGAGATCGGGTTGACGGCGGAGCAGCGCTGCCGTTTGGTAGTTTGGGACATGGGGGTGAGGGAGGGTTCGGCCGATCTTAATGAGACCTTTGACCTGATGCTGGCCATCTGCCGGGCGCGGGTGAATCTGGGGCGTTTGTCCCCGCAAAAGCTGATCGCTGACTTGGGATCGGTATATGTCCGGGAGTGCCACCCGGAGTCCGACGAGGAATACGTGCTGGGCGCCGATCCGTTTGCCAATGTCCGATATGCGGTCGCCGGATATCTCGGGTATGCCCAGCGGTTCCTCAAGGAGGCGGCCGAGATGGAACCTGATGAAGATACCGGAGAGGAATAGCCCGCCACATCCCCCTATTGCGGCGAACCACCCACTCCGGTAGTGTATTCGATAGATAAAAAACAACCGCGGGGTTTCGATCCGCGGTCGTCTTGGTCAGCAATTACCCACTGCCGGGTTCCCCAGTCGGTCAGTGGAGTCTGAACTGATGACGCTCTCGCGTCGTTCCGAACATCCCCAACCTCAGGTCAATGTATATATAGAGCATACCCCGTGCCGATACGGGGTGGGGGTATGGTTTGACAATCTCCTCGCATGTGGGTGGGCATTGCAGGCCCGGAAATGGGCCAGGATGTCACGGAATTATCAGGATCTCTATTCCCGGCTTGGCCGGAGGATGTATCTCGGTGTGTTATTGAGACGGGAGGCATCGAAGTGTATCATGCGGCAAACTCGACAATCCCGGACTCCCGTAACGATTGGAACTGCCCCGTCCCGCCCAGAATCACGTGATCCAGCCCGTTGATTTGATCCAAGGAACCCGTGGGATCGCTCAAGCGTGCCGCGGTGCCGTAAAACGATGGTGGGAACCTCGCCGCGCTTCCCTGCGTAGTTATCCACCGCTTAGATGTCCCCCATTTTGAACCGTGTCAGCTCAGAACAGAAGAAAGCCATCACCTTAGTTCTATCGATGCTAAAGCTGAACAGCCACTGACCATACTGGCGGATCTCGTCCCTCTCATCTAATCCCTTGTACTGCTCTTCTGTCAGCAGGAGGAACTTCAGCATCCCCACAAACCGATCTGTTGGGAAATGAAGGAAGTCCTTCCGCGCAATGCCAGCAATCGCAGTTGCCTGTGCAAGTTCCTCGTAGGACAGTGAACTCGCGGCCAGTTTTGCGAAGACAGCAGGGAAGCGAAGCCGCACTATCGCTAGAAAAGCGACCAACGGGTCGTTTGACAGTCTGTTCTTCGGTAGCTGTGCGAAGTAGAGAGAAAGGTTTGCAAAACACCGTTCCATCTCTCGAAGAGAGAATCCGTAATGCTGAAACAAGCGCGGCAGGAAGGCGTGCAGATCCCTCTTGCTCTCAATGCCGTAGTGCTTCGTCAGGCGCTGCACGTACTTCGAGTAGTCGTTATCATGAGTGTCACCTCTATTCCTCGGCAAGTCCGTGGATAGCGTGAAGAACTTGTGCAGGTAGTTCGTTGCGTCCACGTCGCGCCCGTAGATGGTCCTGACATAGTTCTGTAGTTGTCCCTTGTTTGCCAGCAACAGGAATGAGACGTTTTCTGTCGAGAAGAGATGCTTGATGCGTTCTATCAACGCGAGCGCGAAGTCGGGCCGACAGCGGTCCAACTCGTCAACGATCACGACGAGGGGGAAGTCCTGTGCTGCTCTAACGGCCTTAGCCAGCCCTGCCAGACGGTCGCGGAACTCATCCAGAGCGCTCTTGGCAGTCGCATATTCCTCTATCGCCCTGCCCACGGCTGTAGAAGCCGCAATCGAGGAGCTGTCTGCTATGTCAGTCCTGATACTCTCCAACGCATCGATATCAGAGTCCTTGAGGATGCCGAGAGTCAGGGCCTTGACGCCAATTCGTGTTCCCGCGCAAAGCAGTTTCCCGCCAAGTCGCTTTGCCTTGGAGCGAAAGTCCTCTTTTAGAGACTGAATCCCATCGTTACCTTCGAATGCCCGTCCTGCGAGCGTAATTATTTCCGCGCAGAAGGGGACAAAGGGGTCATCTGAGTAGTCGTGCTCGTAGGCGTCGAAGTAGATGCACTGTGCGCCGCGTTTCTTCAGATCCGCCATCCACATGCGCGCGAATGTCGTTTTGCCTTCACCCCATGGAGCGTCAATGCATAGCACGATGCCTTCCTCAACAGACTTTAGCAACGAGAAGAGTGACGCCCCGAACTCTTGGCGATCAAACAGGTCATTGAAGTACGGGTTGGCGTCCGGTATCTCAACCAGTGGAGGATGTAGTTTCATCTCTGTCATCTAACCAGTTCTTATGCGTTTATTGGAAATGTCCCACTCCCAAATCATGGCGTCAAGCATGCATTCCCCGTTGGCACCCCGCAAACCTTTGGATGCCCGCTACTGCTGCCATCCACCTCGGTTTCCCTTATTGTGTTCCAGGCGTTCGCAAGAGACAGCCCTCTTCCGTCTTTTCGCCATGAAGCAGATAGCAGGGCATCCCATGAAGGCCGTCGGCAGAGCCGATCTCCACTAGCAGCCCGTTGAAAAATTGGTTGTTTTGATTTTCATGCAAAATTAAGCGGCAGCCAAAACGGGACGCAAAACATTTTGAGGATGGCAAATCGGTTGCCAGAGCCGTTGCGAGACATCATG
>Ga0073936_10004213_pt1 | contig 20100 bp, 16 predicted proteins | sample AliMusrvi5mmetaG_FD_87041 | JGI IMG/M metagenome (GOLD analysis project Ga0073936, IMG submission 87041) | Freshwater lake bacterial and archeal communities from Alinen Mustajarvi, Finland, to study Microbial Dark Matter (Phase II) - Alinen... | ecosystem: Environmental > Aquatic > Freshwater >... | reverse complement strand
GGCGATGCAGAAACGAGACAGGAAGAGGCGGCGGGCAGGATGCCCGCGCCACGTGGCCCGGGCATCCTGCCCGGAGCCTCTTTTCAAACAACCCAAAGTGCTAAGTCAACAGTATTGGGCATGCTGCCCGCCGCCAATCCTCGCCCGGCCAGCCCGGCGGGCTCACAACACGCTGTAATGCACCTGGCGGCCGTGCGTCCGCGCCGGTATGTCGCCCTGGTGTTATTGTTAGTCGGGTTGACCCTGGTAACACAGTTCCGGCAAACCCGCTATGCCACCGGCCGCCTCGCCTCCGACGCGCGAAACCCGTTCGCCTATGTGCCCACGCGCCGGGACATCGAAACCGTCGGGCCCTGGTTGCAACAACTCGCCGAGGTCGCGCCTAACAAATCAGTGGAACCCATCGCGGTGATCGGCGGCGGGTATTGGCCGCTGCCATGGTATCTTCGTTCGTTCAAAACGATCGGCTACTATAGGCAGGAGCCGCCGGCGAGGATCGCGGAATTCCCGATTGTTTTTTGTGTGCCGGAGTCGGCGGACGCCGTCATGACGCAACTCGCCACCACCCACACTCCGCTGCCCCGCGGGTTGCGGGCCAACGTGGCCATCACCCTGTTCGTCCGCAATGACATTTGGAGCGCGTGGATGAAGGCCGGCACCCCATGAACCCGCCCGTGTCGCTGCCAAGCTCCGAATTGTTCACGCATGAGGCGATGCGCACCACCTTCAGCCTGCGACTCATCTGCGATGACGGGGAGTTGGCCGCGGGCGCGGCGCGGGAGTGCTTTTATTTGTTAGATGATATCGAGACCAAGCTGAGCCGCTTCCTTGATGGCAGTGATGTGTTCAGGATCAACCGCATGCATGCGGGCGAAACACTCTATCTGAGCGAGACCTGCCACCAGTGCCTGCTGCTCGCCATGGAGGCATTCGTTCTAACCGGCGGACTTTTCGACGTCACCTTGGGCGCCCGTATCGAGCATCGCAAAACCGGCTCGGGCGGTCCCTTGCCGCCGCTGGCCGGCAAACTCGTCATTCATCCCGACGTGCCCGCCATCACCTGCGAAACGCCGGGTCGTGAAATCGACTTGGGCGGCATCGGCAAAGGCTTCGCGCTGGATCAAATGGGCGCCCTGCTGCTGGATTGGGGCGTGAGCGGCGCCCTGCTTGCCGCCGGCGCCAGTTCCTTGTTAGCCGTGGGCTCAGGCGCCTGGCCGGTGGAACTTGCCGGAGAGGTTGAGGCCAGGCGGCTTGTGCTAACGGCCCAAGCGCTGGGTGCCTCGGGCACCGAGATGCAGGGCCGCCACATCGTCCATCCACGAGGGGATGAGAGCGGGGAAACCTATCTCAGCAACCGGGTGTGGGCAGTTGCAAAAACCGCCACTTGCGCCGAAGCCTGGTCCACCGCACTCATGCTCATGAGTCAGGAAGAAGTCAGCGCCGCCATCGTCCGGCAGGATACGCTGTCGCATGCTTATGCCGAACTTAACGGCCGGGTGGAGGAACTGAAATAACGGGGAGCACGCCGATGGGAGGGTATTGATTGCGGTCAAGCCCCCAAAGAACATTTTTGAGCAGGTCAATCAGTGGGTCAACCAATCCGCCGGCACCGGCTGGCGGGCAACCCCGGGCCCGCTGATGTCGGCGACATGATATTCTTGCCCGCCACTTGCACTTCCACCTGGCCGATCTTCTCAAACAGGGAGTGCGGCGCTTCATAGCGGATAAAGCGGACGCCGACTGACGCACCCGCCCTGAGCGCGCCCGTCAGCGTGACGCAAGTTAACCAAGCCAGCGGCGAGATGAAGGCGACTTTGAGATTGGCGTTAGACACAACCTAACACTATCATGCCCCGCGCGAAATGTATAGCGATTTCCCTCAAAGAGCATAGACGTATCTCATGGGGAGTGGTGGACTGGCTGCGGACCAACCAGAGTCCTTGAAGAGCCAAAGATGCTGTCGTTAGGTCAAATTTTCTTGTCTTGTGTCTTCAAGTCTTGCGTCTTGGGTCTGAGGCGAAGCCTCGCTAGAGTTTCATCTACGACTGGAATGCTTACTGGTTCGGCCGATTCGCCGGCCAGGATGGGTTCGCTCGCACTTTCCTGCCATTGACTGGCCGGTTGAAGCCAGCGCTCCGTTGGCCGGCTGAAGCCGGCGCTCCGTAAGCGCTCCGTAAGAGCTCCGTAAGAGCTTGCCAAGCGGGCAGGGGCAACCTACCAGTGCGTCGGCAAATCAAGCCGGCTTGGAGTCCGGCAATCTTCTCACATCCCACCAACCCAGGCCCTTGACAAGGAAGCACCACGCATTTTCCTGCTCACAATCTTCCTGCCACTTCTCTTTGCTTTTCTTCCTCCCATGGGCTTGCTCTCGCCATTCCTGTTAGCCTGCGCCGCCGTCCTGGCGGTGCCGCTGTGGCTGCACCTGCGCCGCAAACGGCGGCAGACCCCGCAGGAGTTTCCCTCGCTGCGGTACTTGAAGATGGCAGCGGCACGCATGAAACGCCAGGCGCGCGTCGAGGACCTCGGCTTGCTGCTGCTGCGCTTGCTGCTCGTGGCCTTGCTGGCTCTGGCGTTCGCGCGACCCGTCGTGCGCTCAAATAGCAATTGGTTCGGCGCGGGTCGCGCGGTGGAGTCCGTGGTGGTGATCGATGCCACCGCGAGCATGGGCTGGCAGGGACCCGGCGGCACCCGCCTGGAAGTCGCCAAGCGCCTGGCCCGCGAATGGATCGCCGCCCTCGATGGCTCGGACGCCGTGGCCTTGTGGGTTCTAACAGACCACCTCGAGCAAGTCGTGCCGGTTCCGATTGCCGATCGCGGGCACTTGTTCCGGGAATTGGACGCACTGCGCGTCTCGGAAGGCTCGGCCAGCCTGGCTCCCGTGTTCAATGCGGCACGCGAATGGGCCGACACCCGCGGCGTCGGTCGCAAGGAATTGGTGGTCATCACCGACAACCAGCCGGCCGCCTGGGACTGGCCCGCGGAGGGCTTTTTCCGCCGCGCCTGGCATCGCGGCGGCACCAGCCTGGTGGTACTCGCCCCGGATACCACGCGTGCCTCTAACATTAGCGTGGCCGCGGTGGAGTGGGACGGCCGGGCGGTGCGCGAGGGCGCGTTGCTCAGCGGCGTGGCCAAGCTGGTGAACCACGGCGACGCGGCCGCCAACGATTTGTTAGAATGCCGGATCGGCGGCCAGGTGCTGTTGCGCAAGCCGGTGGCACTGCCCGCTGGCGGCTCGTTGGAGCTGCCCTTGGCCCTGCCGGTGCCTGCACTGGACGGACCGGTGCTCGCCGGCGAACTCGCGCTGGCGGGAGACGCGCTGGCCTGTGACGACCGCTGGTGCTTCGCCCTGCCGCTGCGCCGGACGCTCAACACCCTGGTGGTTGATCGCAATGGCGAAACGGGCGGCGCCATGCGGCCGTCGTTTTTTCTAACACGAGCGCTGACGGCCGGCGGTGCCGGCAAGGCGCTGGCGATCGAAGCGGATGCCTGGAACAAGCAGGCGAGCGACGGCCTCGATGCGGTGTGGTTCACCGGTGGCGCGGTGAGTGGCGATGCGGCGTGGTCGAAGGCTCTGGCGTACGCGGAGACCGGAGGCACGGTGGTGGTCACTGCCGACGCGACGCCCGCCTCCTTGCCCAAGAATTGGCCGGTGAGCGCCGGCGATGAGGCAAGCCTGCCACCGGGCCGGATGGCCACCCGCCTGCTGGTGCCCGCCGATCCGTTGTTCGACGGGGTGTGGAGCGAGCAGACGCCGTTCCCGCCGCTGCCCCAAAAAACCGTTAGACGCTGTGTTCCGGCCGCAGGCGGGAAAACACTGGCCATGGTGGCGGGCGAGTACCCGTTGTTAGTCGAAGTCCCCCGCGGCAAGGGGCGCGTGTTCTGGCTCAATGCCAGCGCCGACCGTTCCTGGGGCGATCTGCCGCTCTCACCGGCCTTCGTGCCACTGGTCCAACAGATCGCCCGCGCCAAGGAACTTGCCATGCAAACCGCCACCGCGTGTTGGGTCGGCGAGGCCTGGCCCGACCTGACAAAATTCGCGGGAGACGCGGCATGGCCCGCCGCCGCGGACGGCAGCCCGGCACCGCGGGCGCTGCGCAGCGGCTTGTACGATGCGCTCGCCAAGGATGGCAAAGTCCGCTGGCGCTGTGCCGTGAATGTCCGCCGCGCGGAATCGGACTTGCGGCCGGTCGATGCCGCGAAATTGCAGGCGATGCTGCCGGGGCGGGTGCTGGCCGGCACCCGGGGACTGCGCGAATGGCGCGAGGAAAGCCGTCGCGAGGTGCCGCTGTGGCCGTGGTTGCTAGGCGCCGCTGCCCTGGTTTTTCTAACGGAAGGCTTGGCCGCCGCCAGCGCGGCCAAGCGGCGGGTCGCCGCGGCGGGTGGCCCGGCACCGCTGGCGGACGGGCCACGCTTCCGGGCGCGGGCCATCGGCGGGAGGGCCGGACCATGACACCCAATGCGATCTTCTGGGCGCTGGCGGCTGTTTTGTTAGGTCTAACCGCATGGACCTTCCGCGGCTTGCGTGCCGATCCTGACCGGCGACGGGCGGCGTGGTTGGCCGGCTTGCGCGGTGCCGCCGCACTTTTGTTAGCATGGGTGCTGCTCCAACCGCAGTTCCGACGCCGCGCGACGGTCGCCGAGCGCCCGCTCATCGGCGTGCTGATCGATTCCTCGCAAAGCATGAACGACGGCCCGGCCGCGGCACCCCGCGGCACGCTGGCCCGCGAGTGGCTGGACTCCGCGGCGTTCCGCCAGGCCGGCGCTACCTGCGATTTGCGGTATTTCTCGTTTTCCCGAGATTTGTTAGAAACCGTGCCCGGCGAGATCGCCTTCACCGGCACCCAGTCCGGTATCAACCGCGCGCTGGATGAGTGGACGCGACGCTGGGGCCGCGAGAACGCCGCCGGGGTCGTTTTGCTTTCCGACGGCCTGGATACCGGCGGCGGTCCGCCCGTGGATCTAACTGTTCCGTGCTGGGTGATGGAAGTGGAACCACCGGGCACCGGTGCCGCCGCCGCGCGGGTGGCTGTGTGGCAGGTCGAACCGCCGCGCCGCCCCGTGGCCGGCGCGGAGACCAGCGTGCGCGTGGTGTTGCAGGGCTGGGGCGTGGACGGCAAGGACATTCCGGTGGAACTGTGGAGCGAGGGCCGCAAGCTGGAAGACAAACGCGTGCGCTTCAGCCGCCGCGGCGAGGTGACGGAGGCGCTGTTGCCGCTCAAGCCGGAGAAGCCCGGAAGTTATGCCTATGAGATCCGCGTCGCCGATCCGGCGGCGGACGCCTCGGCAAAATCCCAACCGTTTGTGGTGGCAGTCCGCCAAGAGGGCCGCAGCGTGTTGTTACTAACAAACACGCTCGGTTTCGAGGGGAAATTCCTCCGCCGCGCCCTAACAACCGACCGCAACGTGCGGCTCGACGGCTTTTCCCGCTGGCAGGATGGCGGCTGGGCCAGCCTTGGCGACGGCGACGGCACGAGCAAGGACAAACTCGATCTGAGTGCCACCGCGCTGGCATCCCGCGCCGCCGTGATCCTGGCGGATGTGAGCCCGCAAGCGCTCAATCCGGCCCAGTGGCAGGCCATCGCCGATTACGCCGGCAAGGGCGGCGGCCTGGCGGTGCTGGGCGGGCCGAATCTGTTAGGATCGCCGCTGGCCGCCGCCTGCCTCGGGCGGGTGCTGCCGGTGCCGACGCCCGCGCCGCATCGCGACGGGCGTTTCGGCGTGCGACTCACCGATGCCGGACTGCGCCATCCGGTGTTCGGTCCGCTGTTTGAAGCGGTCAAGGAGTTCCCGGCCTTGCAGGGCGCCAACTCCGCCACCGGCGTGGCCAGCAACGCCCAAGTCCTGATGGAAGCCATTGCCGACGGCCAGGCACGACCGTTGGTGGTGGTGAAACAACAGGGCGCGGGACGCGTCGCGGTGGTGCTCAGCGACACCCTCTGGCGCTGGCGGGTGGCGGCCCCGGGCTGGACCGGCAAACTCTCCGCCTATGACACGTTCTGGGGGCAATTGTTAGACTGGCTGGCTCCCGAGCGAGAGGGCTTGCAGAGCGGCGGGCGCATCGAACTGACCTCCGAGCGGCCGTTCTATCGGCAAGGAGACAGGGCGGCCGTGCACGCCGAATGGATCGGCAAAGGCGCCGCTCCCTTCACAACGCTCGAGGCAACGTTCAAGGATCCCGCAGGATCCAGCAAGCAACTGGTGCTGCAAGCCGCCGTCTGGCGCAACCCGGACGGTCGCAGGGTCAACGGCTTCAGTGGCGAGATCGACGCGGCCGTCACCGGGGTGTACGCAGTGGAGGCCCAGGCCGCGTGGGACGGCGGCTCGGCACGCGCCAGCACCCGCATCGCGGTGGCCGCCTCGCCCGAGGAACGCCGCGGCGAGGCGCCCGACGCCGACTACCTGCGCGGCATCGCGAAACAAAGCGGCGGCGCGTATTTCGCCCGCGGCGAAGGCGACAAATGGCTCAAGCTGCTGCCCAAAGCCACCCATCTAACCGAACGTGAGACGGTCACCGACATTTGGAATCACCCGCTGCCAGTCACTCTGCTGCTAGGCTGCCTGTGCGCCGAGTGGTGGCTGCGCCGACGCACGGGACTGGCGTGAAGCGGTGTGGCACTATGGAATCCAGCCGCAGACCTGGCAGCCCTTGACTAACAAATAGGCAATGCTCCCCGCGGCGGGCAGGGTCAGCACCCAGGCCCACAGGATGCGCTCGACGAGTGTGAACTTCAGTGCGCTGAAGCGCTTGGCGCAACCCACGCCCATGATGGCGGTGGTGATGCTGTGAGTGGTGGAAACCGTCATGCCCAAATAGCCGGTGACGGCCAACAGGGTGGCCGCGGTGGTCTCCGCGGCAAAGCCATGAACGGGCTGGAGCTTGACCATCTTGTGGCCCAGCGTGCGGATGATTCGCCACCCGCCCGACGCGGTGCCGGCGGCCATCGTCAGGGAGCAGAGGATCTTGATCCAAATCGGCACATCCGGTGCCAACTCGTGGACTTTGCCGGCAGCCACCACCAGCGGGTTTTGCTGCGCTTGTTCGGCAGCCTGCATTTCCCGAGTGAGCGTTTGCGGCCAATCGATGTAACTGCCGGCCACCATTCTGCCAAGCAGCGGCACCTTGGTGAGAATCCGGGCGTCTTCCTTGGCAAGAATGATTTGATGAGTGCCCTCGGCCAACGCGTTGAGGCGCGTGGCAGCTTGCACGTCGTTGACCGTCGCGTACGTCTTGGCGGCCAGCGTGAGAAAGGCCTCTTTGAACTCACCGGGCTGCAAGCGCGTGCTTTCGCTTTCCAACACACCGGCGGCTTGTCGCAGTTGTTCCGGCCCGGCTTGGGGATTGCGCAGCAACTGGATGCTGGCTTCCGCTTGTTGGGATTTGTCCATCCGCAAGAAACCCAGGCAGTCCGGCACCTCGGCAAAAGTCCCGGCAGCCGTCGCCGTCACCAGTGCCAGGGTGATCACCCCCATGGTTTTTTGTGCGTCGGAAAGCCCGGTCGCAAATCCCATGTAGGCCGCGCTGAGAAGTTGCGCCTTGCCGAAAAACCGGTTCACAAAGCGGGGTCGCGCATTGCGCAGCAGCGCATAGAACAGCCCCATGATAAGGAAGCCCCCGACAAATCCGATCAGCGGCGAGGTGAGCATCGGCAGGATCACCTTGTGCAAGACCCCTTCCATCACCACCTTGCCTTCCTTGACCTTTCGCACCGACCAGATGATGGCATGGAAATCGCCATGCGACCTTGCCAGGGCGGCACCGCAGATGCCGCTGACCAGCGCATGCGTGGAACTGGATGGCAACCCGAACCACCAAGTGAGCAGATTCCAGACAATTCCACCTAACAGGGCACAGACGATCACTTGCGGTGAAACAAATTGCGCGTCCACCAATCCCGACGACACGGTTTTGGCCACCGCATGTCCGGCCAGCGCGCCAACCAAATTGGTGCAAGCAGCCAGCACGATCGCCTGCCGCGGCGTGAGCACCTTGGTGCCAACCACCGTCGCGATCGAATTGGCCGTGTCGTGAAACCCGTTGATGAACTCAAAGGTCAGGGCGATGAAGATCACCAGGAATATGATGGTGAAACTCATGCGGAACTGGCTGTTAGGGAATCCAACCGCAGAGTTGGGAGCCCTTGACTAACAAATAGGCCGCGCCCCCGGCGGCGGGCAGGGTGAGGATCCATGCCCAGATGATGCGCTCGACGAGCGAAAGCTTAAGGGCGTTGAAGCGCCTGGCACAGCCCACGCCCATGATCGAGGTGGTGATGGAGTGGGTGGTGGACACCGTCATGCCGAGATATCCGGTGACGGCCAGCAAGGTGGCGGCGGTGGTCTCGGCAGCGAAGCCGTGGACGGGTTGGAGTTTGACCAGCTTGTGGCCCAGGGTCTTGATGATTCTCCAACCGCCGCCGGCAGTGCCCGCGGCCATCGTCAGGGAGCAGAGGATCTTGATCCAAATCGGCACATCCGGTGCCAAGTCGTGGACTTTGCCTGCAGCCGCCACCAGCGGGTTGTGCCCGGCGCCTGTGGCAACTTGCATTTCCTTGGTGAGCGCCTTCTGCCAATCGGTGTGACTCCCGGCCGCCAGCACGCCGAGCACCGGCAGCTTGGGAAACAGCCGCGCGCTTTCCTTGGCAAGGATGGCCTGGTGCGCAGTTGCCGCCAGCGCCGCACTGCGCGTCGCCCCCTGCGGGTCGTTGACAGCGGCATAGGTCTTGGCGGCCAATGTTAGAAAGGCTTCCTTGAATTCGCCGGGCGGCACGCGGGCGCCCTCCGTCTCTAACACATTTGCCGCTTCCAGTACTTGTTGCGGCGTGGCTTTGGGATCTTGCAACAACTTGATATGGGCCTCCGCGACCTCGGATTTGTCCATCCGGAGGAAGCCCAGCCAGTTCGGCAGCTTGGCAAAGGTCCCGGTGGCGGTGGCGGTGACCAGCGCGAGGGTGATCACCCCCATGGTTTTCTGGGCGTCGGCCAGGCCGTGGGCAAAACCCATGTAACTGGCGCTGACAATTTGGGCCTTGCCGAAGAACCGGTTCACAAAACGCGGCCGGGCGTTGCGCAGCAGCGCATAGAGCAGCCCCATGATGAGCAGACCGCCGACAAATCCGATCAGCGGCGAACCAATCATGGGAATGACCACCTTGTGCAGCACCCCTTCCATCACCACTTTGCCATCCTTGACTTTCTCCACCGACCAAAGGATGGCCCCCCAATTGCCGTGGGCACTGGCCACCGCCGCACCGCACAAGCCGCCGACCAGCGCATGGGTGGAGCTGGATGGCAATCCGAGCAACCAAGTGAGCAGATTCCAGAAAATCGCGCCTAACAACGCGCAAACGATCACCTGCGGTGAAATGAACCGTGCGTCCACCAGCCCCGAGGACACCGTCTTGGCCACCGCGTGGCCCGCCAGCGCGCCAATCAGATTGGTGCTGGCCGCCATCAGGATCGCCTGCCGCGGGCTGAGCACCTTGGTGCCCACCACCGTGGCAATCGAATTGGCCGTGTCGTGAAAGCCGTTGATGTATTCAAAGGCGAGGGCGATGAAGATCACCAGGAATATGATCGTGAAACTCATGCGGGGCCGGGCCTCAGGAATTCTTCAGTACGATTTGTGAGACCACGTTGCCGGCATCACGGCAGCGATCAATGACTTTTTCTAACAAATCGTACAGATCCCGCATCGCCATGCCCTGGAGCGGCTCAAAGGCACCAGCATAAATTTCCTTGAGGTGAGCCAGGACCAGTTGATCGGCGCGGCCCTCGAGTTCCTGCATGCGGTCGTTTTCGGCCTTGACGTCCTCCAGGCGCGGGCTTTTTGCCAGCATGTCCACCATCCGCACCACCACCAACGCCGCCTCTTGGGCAATGGCCATTTGCGGCGCGAATTCTTCCGGTTTGACCAAGTGCTTCATGATGGCATAGCGCTCGCCGAATTTCTCCACCGTCTTGGGAATCCGATAGAGCGCCTTGGACAGCGCTTCGATGTCCTCGCGGTCCAGGGTGGTGACGAACACCTTGACGAGTTCCTCGCCGATGGTTTCGGCGTTTTTCTTCTCGTTGCGTCGCGCCACGGCCAACTCCGCGAGCGAGACATTGCCATCCGGCTCCTTGAGCATGCGAGCCAAGGCTTCGATGCTTTGGTGCGCCGATTTCGCGCTGGCGGCAAGGAGTTCAAAGAATCGGTCCGACTTTCCGAAGATTTGTGCAAGGGAGATCACGGGCGCAAAATGACGAGTCCGGGGCAAGCTGGCAACATTTTTCGGGCGGGCGCGCGGGTGTGCCCGACCACATCCCAGGCGCGATGACGTGAGAAATGATTCGGAGTCATCGCGAGGAATCCGGAGAGCCGCTCGCCATGGGCGATCCTTGGGCGTTGCCGTGGCGAAAAAAGTGCGGGATGGCGGGCCAGATGCGACATGGCGGACAGGATGCGACCGGCCGCAGACCGCCGCTACAATCGCGTCGCTTCCCAGACGGCCTCGGCATCGGTGAAGTAGCGGACGCGGACTTTCTTGTATTCCCGTGAGGAATAGAGCGCCTGCCAATCAGTTAGACCGGTGGCTTCGGCGATGGCGGCGAGGGTTTGCTCACAATCCGCCTCATTTTTGCCGTGAACCATCGTGAAGAGGTTGTATGGCCAATCCGCGTAGCTCGGACGTTCGTAGCAGTGGCTCACGGCGCGAAACCCGGCCATCACCGCACCGAGGCGCTCGAGCACCGCCGGATCGCCTTGGGGAGCGGCCCAGACGCCCATGGCATTGGCCCCGAAGCCGGCCTTGCGATGGTGCAACACGGCGGCAAAGCGGCGCGTCCGACCGCTGGCAAGAAAGGCCTCGTGCACCGCCCGCAATTGCTCAAATGACACGCCCAACTCGGCGGCAAGATCGACAAACGGCGTGGCGGTGATCGCCAAATCCCGCTGCATGGCCCGCACGAAGGCGATTTCGGCCGCCGTGAGCGCTTGGGCGTCACTGCGGTTTTTCTCGCTATAGGCCGGGGCCGCCTGGTCATCCGGCCGGGTTTCTCCCTCGACGTCGAAGCGCACGCCGATTTTATGCAGCTTGAGGGTGGGTAACAAGCGGGTGCTCAGCGAGCCGGACTCGCGGTGGAGCAGGTCCACGGTTTTTTCCAGCCCGAGGCGGCTGGTTGGCGGGATGGCGATGGTGTACCACAGGTTGAACTCGTGGTTGCGCAGGTAGTTGTGGCTCACCCCCGGGTGCGCGGAGATGATCGCGGCGGCCTCATCGACCCTTTCCGCAGCAACCTTGGCGGCGACCAGACTGGACGTGTAACCCAGACTGCGAGTGTCGAAAATCGCACTGATCTGCCGGATGACGCGCTCGGCCTTGAGGCGCTTGATGCAGGCACGCGTCTCCTCCTCGCCGAGCCCGCAGCGTTCTCCAAGATCGGCGAACGGGTGAACGGTGAAGGGCACGGCTTCCTGCAACATGCCCAGCAGGGCGGCATCGTGGGCATGGGTGAATGCGGTCATCGGGACGCGCAATACACGCAACCCACAGCCGCTTGAAAAGCAAAATCTCGCGGCCCCTCGCCTCTGCTCGCCGCAACTCCGCAGAGGGTGCCCCCCGGCCGCCGATCCCTGTCTGTTGCGATCAGAATGGCAGGTGATCCGTCAGCGCCGTTTCAGGATGAGGATGGCAGCATCCTTGACCCGATCGATCACGGCCCTTTCGTCACCCTTTTTCAAGACTGCGGCTGGCTTGGCTTGAATCGCTGCGGTGACTTCCGGCACGGACTCCAGAAACGTGCATACCACTTTTCCCTTGATGGCATAACTGACGTTGGCGACTTCAGTCCCGCTGCGGCCGTCTGTCAGACCCGCGTTGAACACCCCCACGACCCAGCCCGTGAGCAGGTCCACCAGCGGCCCGCCCGAGTTGCCGTGCCGGATCGGGACCGTGGTCTGATAGCTGTTCTTGCTGTCACCAAATCCGGTGACACTGCTGACTCGGCCATCTGTGAATTTCGGTTCCAGCCCTTGAATGTCGGCATTTGGATAGCCGATGGTGAACACCGTCTGCCCGAGTTTGAGTTCGCTCTCCCCTTTGGAAACCGGCAGCCAACCCGGCGCACTCGTCGCTGCTTTCAACAATGCCAGGTCATTTACGGTATCAGTCTTAATGACATTCGCCTGAATGATGGTTCCGTCGCGCAAGCGGACATCCACCGTCTTGGCGGTATCGACCACATGGTGATTGGTCAGCAGCCAGCCATCGGCCGATATCCAAAAGCCCGAGCCGGATGAAGCATACTTGCTGAAATCGAAGTGATTGCCGGGTGGCGAGCCATCCGCGCCTTTGGGGTTGCCATGAGCCAAGCCCGGCAACAAGTCCTCAGCCTTGCGACCATGCGCCTCAAGCCAATGATACAACACGGAATTCTTCTCCATGAGCACGACCAGGCGGGTCGCGTAGAACTTGTCGGTCGCCTCCTTGGATCTGCGCTCCTTGGCATCCTCAGGCAGCATCGCCAATTCATTGCGGACGTTTTCCAGTTCGGTGATGAACTCCCCTGCCGCTTCCTCGTCACCCTCAAAAAGGTTCTTGGCATAATAGTGCCGCAGCTTGGAACGCTGGCTCGCCATGGCCGCATCCTGCCTGAGCCGCTCGGCACGGATTGCTTCCATCTCGGACTTCTCCTGATTCTCCCTGATGACCTTGTTGTGCTCGATCTCCTTTTCCAGTTCCTTTTGCTTGGCCTCCAGGCGCTCCATTTCCTTGTCCCTTGCCGGGTGATTGGCACTGGCCGGCTTCTCCGCCGCCGGGCTGGCTGGCGCCTCGCCCGGATGCGCGTTTTGCAGGACCCAAATCAAACCGCAAATCAACAGGGCGCCGCCACCCAGCACACTGCCAATCAGAATCCTGTCACGGGTTTCGCCGTTGTCCGACTTGCGCGGATGGTGGCCGGGCGCACCATGGCGATGTCCGGCCGGCCCCGACCGCTGTACTGGCCGGTGTTGCGGCGGCTGTGGTGATGGTGCCACATGCCCGACAAGCGGGTGCGGCGCGCCTGCCTGGACCACCTGGCCCCTAACAACAGGCAGTGGTTGAGGACCGGTCTCCACGACGAACTCCTGCCCACATGACGGACACTGGCCCGTGCCGCCGGCGCTGCTTGATTCAGCCAGCATCTGAAGGCCGCAATTTGGACATTTGAGCTGAAGATTCATAGGGCAAGTTGACTACCTATCTAGCAACACGCTGTCTCCGAGCACGACCAGATCCACCCTGCCGCGCAGGGTTTGATCGAGGAACGGGGTGTTCCGGGACTTGGATCGCATGAACTCCGCGCTGAAAGTGGTCTCCGCAGCGGGATCGAAAAGCAGCATGTCCGCCGCCTGGCCTTCGGCGATGCTGGCGACGGGCAGGCCCATGAGGCGGCGGGGTTCGGCGGAGTAGCGCTTGACCAGCAAATCCCAACCGAAGACCCCGGTGGCGACGAAGTGGTGATAAAGGGAGACAAGAGCGGTGTCGAGACCGGTGATGCCATTGGGCGCTGTGATGAAGTCCTGGGATTTCTCAAAGGGCGTATGGGGCGCGTGATCCGTGGCAATAAGATCGAATACGCCCCCGATGAGGCCCTCAAGCAACGCCTCGGTGTCCGCCTTGGTGCGCAACGGCGGGTTCATTTTGTAGTGGGTGTCGAAGTCGCCGATGTGTTCCTCGTTGAACAGCAGGTGATGCGGCGTCACCTCGGCGGTGACTTTGACATCACCGCGGTTCTTCCACCAGCGGATGGTTTCCATGCCGAGTTTGCTGGAGACATGTTGGATGTGGATATGGGCGCCGGTGGCATGGGCGAGGCGGATGTCGCGATCAATGATGATCTCCTCGGCACAAGCGGGCGAGCCTTTGATACCGAGACGGTAGCTGATGACGCCGTCGTTGAGCGCGCGCGGCCCGGCCAATTCGGGAACCTCACAGTGGCTGGCGAAAAACATGCCGAACTCTCCGGCATATTGCATCGCCCGCAGCAGCACCGCAGGGTCGGCAATGGTGTCGCCATCATCGGTTAGCATCCTCACACCGAGAGCCCGCATGCCGTCAATCGCCGCGAGTTCCTTGCCCTGGCGCCCCTTGGTGACGCAACCGGAGGTGAACACCGGAATGCGGGCACTGCGCCTGGCCGATTCCATGACACTGGCGACCACCGCGGTGCTATCGATGGCGGGACAGGTGTTAGGCATCATCACCACCCCGGTGACGCCGCCGTTAATGGCGGCCTCCGAGCCGCTGGCGATGGTTTCCTTGCTCTCGAAGCCCGGTTCGCGGAAATGCACGTGGGCGTCAAACATGCCGGGCATGAGAACGCGGCCGCGGGCGTCGATGACGCGGGTGTCCGCGGGAGCGGTCAGGCCTTGGCCGACCTGTTGGATTTTACCATTGGTGACGAGCACATCCCCATTCGTGAGGGCGGCTGAGTTTTCCGAGGCGATGCGGGCGTTTTTGATGAGGAGTGTCATGGGGAAGGCCTTTATGGAATTTGGAAGTCGGGGTCTTTGCCGTCAAAATGCAACCTGACGAATTGATTTCATCTGTTCGATCAGGCGGACTTTTTTCTCCCATGTCTGGCGGGCACGCATTTGGCGAACGGCGATTTTCCTGGCAATCAGTTCTTCAAAGTTGGTGTTCATAGGACGTTGGATTCGTCATCCCGCGTTGCCCCCGGCTTGAGCCAGTAGAGCACGGCCATCCTAACAGCGATGCCGTTTTCGACCTGGTCGTTGATGAGCGAGCGCTCGTAGTCCATGACGGCGTCGCAGAGTTCGACGCCACGATTGACCGGGCCGGGGTGCATGATGTAGAGGCCGCGGTCGCGAATCTCGGCAAGGCGGGCGTCGGTCACGCCGTAAAGGCGGTGGTATTCGCGCAGACTCGGGAAGTATTGCACGTCCTGGCGCTCCATTTGCACCCGCAGCAGATAGACGAAATCCGGCGCCCAGGCCATGGCCTCCTTATAGTCGGTGAAGCGCCGGATGTTTTCCGGGCCGGTCTTGGGCACCAGTGAGCCCGGGCCGAGATAGGCGACCTCAACGCCGATTTGCTTGAGGATGGTGCTGGTGGAGCGGGCGACGCGGGAATGCAGGATGTCGCCGACGATGAGGACCCGCTTGCCGGTGGGATCAGGGAATTTCTCCTTGATGGTGAAGGCGTCCAACAGGGCCTGGGTGGGATGGGCGTGGGCCCCGTCGCCGGCATTGACGACCGAGGCGCGGGTGAGCCGGGCGATGGTGCCGGGCAGGCCCGCGCGACTGTGGCGCACGATGATGAAATCCGAGCGCATCGCCTGCAAGGTCTCGATGGTCTCTCTAACCGACTCGCCCTTGGTGATGGAGGAGTGGGCCACATCGAAGTTGGTGACGTCGGCGGAAAGCCGTTTGGCGGCGACCTCGAAGGAGGAATGGGTGCGGGTGCTCGCCTCGTAAAAGAGCATGAGCACGGATTTGCCCTTGAGCGCGGGGACTTTTTTCACCGAACGGGTGAAGAGTTCCTTGAACGGGATGGCTTGATCGAGAAGATGCTCGATTTCCGCCCGCTCGAGGGAAACTATATCTAACAGATCTTTATGTGGCATGCCTGAGATGGGGGAAGTAGTGAAGGACGGCGAAGACAAGGGCGAAGAACACGATGATGGCGATGAAAGCGGCGTGGTGGCGCGAAAGGTCGTTGCGGAAACCGATGAGCGCGGCGACGGTCAGCGCCGCGAGCGTGCTGGCGGTTAGTAGGTGATAGCCGCCGCCCCAGGCCATGGCCAGCGCATAGGAACCGGTCAGGTGGGAAAGGCCAACCAGCAAGACCGGCGCGGCGGCGCCGCCGATGGCCAGCGCATAGCCGATGGCCAGCAGCGCCGGATGCGCGGCCGTGGGCAGTTGATAGGTGCCGTGGGACAGCACCGCGAGCGCGTCGCGGCGGCGGGCCTCCGCCAATTGCTCGTCGCTGTGGCGGTGGACCGGCAGTTTGCTGTCCGCGGCCGACCGTGCCGGCGCGGTGGCTGGCGCGGCGGCATTCTCCGATCTTTTCAGCGAGCGAACCGGCCTGGCTTGGGGTGTCACCGCCACGGGAAGGACCGTCGGCGGTGGCAGGATGACGGACGTTTCGTTAGGGAAGTACGCGTTTCGCGCCGGCGCTTCCGGCGGGCGGGGTTCGCGCTCGGAGCGTTTGAACGAGTGCCCCCGCCGCCGAACCTGAGCGTGCGGCGCAATCCCGTCGAGTGGAGTCGCATCGTTAGATTGGTCCAATGGGTCTGCGGCATCAGAGGCCCGTGCCGGCGGGTTGGACGACTCCACCTCGGAATCGGGGGCGAGCGGCGGCGGGTGAATTCCGAGACTCTCCCTGAGATGGGCGATTTCCTCCGGAGATTTCCTGCGCTGCGGGAGAGGGTTCATGGGTTGACATTCGACACGACGCGGACCTCATCGAGCCCGTCGGTTTTCTCCAAGGACACCAACACATGGTCGAGGCGCTGGGTGCTGAGGGTGATGCCCGTGTAATCGGCTTGAATCGGCATTTCGCGGTGGCCGCGGTCGATGAGCACGGCGAGTTCGACTCGGGCGGGACGACCGTAGTCGGAGAGGGCGTCAAGGGCGGCGCGGACGGTGCGCCCGGTGAACAGCACATCATCGACCAAGATGACATGGGCACCTTCCATCTGGAACGGGATGTCGGACTCTAGCAGCTTCGGGTTTTCCCGAAGGTGACCGAAATCGTCGCGGTAAAGGGCGATGTCGAGGATGCCGAAGTTGAGTTCGCGGTCGTCCTCGGCGAGGCGGGTGAGCACGCGTTCCGCCACCTCGTCGCCGCGGCGGCGGATCCCGATGAGCGCGATGGGCGCGCCGGCGGTTTTCTCGCGAATGGCCGCGGCCAGCCGGTCCACGCCGGCGGCGATGTCGTCTGCACTGAGAGTAATGGGCATTGAGTTAAGTGTTAGGTAAAATGGAGGATGCCGATGTCGTGCCTGCGTTGGAGGCCGTCGAAGCAGATGCGGTCGGCGGCGGCATGGGCATGGGCGACGGCGGCGGCGCGGGTGTCGGCGCTGGCCACCACCGCCAGCACGCGGCCGCCGTTGGTTTCCCAATGCCCGGCGGCGGCTTGGCGGGTGCCGGCATGATAGACGCGGGCGCCGTTGATTTCATCGAGGCCGACAATGCGGTCACCACTGTGCGAGGATTCCGGGTAGCCTGCCGAGGCGAGGATGACGCACACGCTCCAACCTTCATCGAAGGCGAGCAACTCGGGGCGCAGTTGGCCTTGCGCCCCGGCGAGGCAGAAGCCCGCCAAGTCGCCGCGCACCAGCGGCATCACCGCCTGGCATTCGGGGTCGCCGAAGCGGCAATTGTATTCGATCACCTGAGGGCCGCTGGGAGTGAGCATCAGGCCGAAATAGAGAAACCCTCGATAGGGCAAGCCCTCGGCGCGCAATCCGGCCACCGTGGGCCGGACGATTTGCGTTTCTATGCGGCTGAGGATTTCCTGCGAGACAAGTTGCCGGCTGGCCACGGCGCCCATGCCGCCGGTGTTGGGGCCCTGATCACCATCGCCGATCCGCTTGTAATCGCGTGCCGGCGTGAAGATGAGATACTCGCCGTCCACGATGGCGGCAAACACGGACACTTCCGGACCCGTTAGACATTGTTCCACCAACACCCGGCCGGGGCCGAAGCGGCGTTGGATGAAAACCTCCTCCAGGAATTCGCGTGCCGAGGCTTCGTCCGGGCAAACCGCGACGCCTTTGCCGGCGGCCAGGCCATCGAATTTGAGCACGGTGGGATACTCGCCGGCGATGGCGGCGATGGCCGGGTCAAAGGCGTCACAGGCCGTGGCGCGGGCGGTGGGGATGCCATGGCGGAGCAAGAAACCCTTGGCAAACTCCTTGCTGGCTTCCAGTTGGGCGGATTCCCTGGGTGGCCCCCAGCAGGGAATCCCGGCCTTCGCGCAGAGGTTGGCGAGGCCCTCGCCCTTGACGAGGAAACTTTCCTCACCCGCCACGCAGAGGTCGATGGCATGGCCTTTCATCCACGCTACCAATGATTCCAGGCCGTCGGCCCTGACGGGAGCGGCCAGCTCGAAAATCGCGTCGCTGCCGGGAAAACAGAACAATTCCGGGCGCTCCGGCGATTCCGCCAGCGCCCGCACCAGCGCATGTTCGCGCCCGCCCTTGCCCACCACCAAAATTCTCATCCGCGCCCTTTGTCGCGCAATTCCGCTTCCGACTCAATCCCGAATCTCAGCAATTTTCGCAGGCCGACCTATCCGCCCGTACTCCCCTCTCTTCGTGGGCGCAGCTCGTCAGAGTGCGTTTTCATCCTCTCGTGGTCCGCCACCTCGCCACAAGCCCCGTCCTCGCGCCGGAGGAACAGTCTGTAGCCGCTCCTGGGAGAAATCCCGCTGAAACAATGTGCTTTTCCGGGATGCCGGATCGGCAACAAAGGCAAGTTGGTGTGGACGGACAAGGCGCAGCACCGCTTCAAAGAACCGTACGCAGAATGGTGTGGGACCCGTGGCTGATCTAACGGTCAGTCACGGGGACCCGCTTGGGACTCGTTCTGGATTCCTCCGTGATGATCCCTTTCAGTCTCATCACCATCCATGAGTTGAACGGTTGAATCCCAAACCATTGGTCGACGGTCTTATTGTCCTTCGAGAGGAATAGGATCAAGAGGGTGCGCTTCTTTAGAACTGGGAGTGCCTGCTCTGATTCGTGCAAGTCCCAACGAATGGCACGCACTGACAGTTGCTCGTCCTTCTTCACTTCGCCTTTGACGACATCCTTCACAGTGACTTTGAAATCATAGATCACTTGGCCAGATGCGGTGGCTGCGGCAACGATCTCCTCAGAAAGGACCTCCGCCAAGACGATCCGTTCTGATCGAGAAAGGTAGTATTTGAGAGTCGAGTCACCGTAGTCCGGCTTGTCCTCCGCGCATAGCGAAGAGCACTTCAGTAGCACAGCAATCAGAGTAGCAAGTCTTGTCATGGCAGTCCCCTTGTCTTCTTATGCCCCAACGTCGAGCCCTGCCGCCGGGTCAAGGCGGGGCGACTGGGGTTGAGTTTGTGGAGCTGATTCCGGTCGGCAGCGGCGATTTTCTGCTTATTTTTTTGGGATTGAGGTTGCTTGTGCGGCGATGTAGCGCAAGACCCAATCCTCACTAATTGTGTATTTGGTTCCATGGTCTTCATCCTTCCATTTGATCATCTTCCATCGCTTGGCCTCCTTAAGCGCATTGAAAGCTTCAGTGGCTTCGTCTTGGCTTGGAACCTTGACCTTCGTCTTTCGGAACGTTCCTGTCCTGCTACAATAATCAACATACTCAGAGGCCCGTTCTGCCATGCCTGCCAACAGGAAGCCCTCGGAGAGCACGAAGAACACACCGTCAGACTCCGCAACCGGATAGAGCGGCCATCGCTCCAGCGGCATCGTGAAACGGGCAAGCTAGCTTCACCATACCCCGGGGGGCGCAGTGGCTTCCCTGGGGCACCGTTGAATACGATCCGGCAGACCCAGCCAATTCTCACATCGCGACGGAAACCTCGCTTCATCGATGCCCTAAAGTCCTCTTCCAGTGTCTTCTCTTCCAGTGTCTTCAGTTCCTTAATCGCGCGATCTTCACCGAGTTCAATATAATAGTTGGCAGCAACGGCAAGGGTCTTGCTTGTGAACTCCTTGCGCTTGAATAGTTGCGGCATCTCAGCCTTGACTGGGAGAGCCAATACTCCAAGCATAGTAGCTATGATCGTGACGAGACTCTTCATTATCTTTGCAGAACGGTGAGAGGCTGCCACCGGCTACCGGGGCAGGATCTTCGTACGCGGGGTTGGGGATGGAACTATCACGGGACATTCAACGCAGGATGGGGTAGCCGGTTGGTCAGCCCTCTCTTGTTAGCCTTCTTTTGGTTTGGCTGTGATGACTTTCGCATCAGTGATCTTCTTGTCGCGGATGTTGAAGCGCACGTTCCCCTCTTCGCATTTGCAATTTTTCCTTGAACCATAAGGGTTCAAGCGCGTTTTTCATTTCTCGAGGATGGCTACAGCGGATCGCTCAGCTTGAAGCCCAGTAAATCGAAGATCC
>Ga0073936_10004210_pt1 | contig 20110 bp, 37 predicted proteins | sample AliMusrvi5mmetaG_FD_87041 | JGI IMG/M metagenome (GOLD analysis project Ga0073936, IMG submission 87041) | Freshwater lake bacterial and archeal communities from Alinen Mustajarvi, Finland, to study Microbial Dark Matter (Phase II) - Alinen... | ecosystem: Environmental > Aquatic > Freshwater >... | reverse complement strand
GTGTTAATGAAGAAATTGCGGCCGAAGCCGCACAGCGGGGCCTCGTTCCCTTCGTGCCCGACAGCATAGAAGACGTAGATCATTGGCCACCGTTCCCGTTGCCGAATATCGGCACCCTAGAACCTGACGGTTGGGAAAAGACTGAAACCAGTTGGTTTGTGGACAAAACCGGCCACGGCTATGACGACGAACCGGCTCTTACTTGGCCCAGGCTCAAGCGGGAGTTGCGTCGTTACATTGCCCAGCATCCTGGTCATGGCTTTGCCATCACGGAAGAGGGTGAATGTCAGATTGTGGTTTCGGTATTCACGCCGCTGGCGGCGTGAATACCGTAAATCAATCGAGTCCAGGTGTATAACCTGCATCGTTACCAGAAACAACGAAGTGAAAAGGAAACAAGCAATGGACAACATTAAGGCTCTGATTGCGAAAGCCTGGAAAGACGAGGATCTCGATCTTGATCCTGGACGGCACTACTTCGATGAAGTGCTGACTGTCCGGGTCTCTGGTACTGTCGAAAAGCAGGCCGACCAACTGGTCGCTCCCACCACCAGCATTCCCCTGATTCCAACGCTGGCACTCTTTTGGGAGAAGGCAGGGATTGCCAGAGAACGTGCTCTCAACATGCTTCGGGAGGCGATCACCGAAGCGATGACCGTGGGAACCGATAAAAATGAGCGTATCGAGGCCCGCATCAATGACGTGGAAACGGCCATCAAGGCAGTTAAGGATGACTTGATTGCCAAACTGCCCAAGGCAAGACGCAGTGGCAAGGTGGTGATGAGGGATCTGGATGTCGGAATCCTGTCGGTGGCCGACGAAGTGCTCATGCCAGCAGCGTAAATGGAAAGGCCGGGGCTCGGCCCTGTCGGACGATGATTGACACCGCCGCCCACGCAAAGGAACAGGGCAACGGATGTTCCTTTGCGTTTGCTTTGATGGCTCTGGGCTATGCAGCCCGCTGCTTCGCCTCAAACGAACGAGACGGGAAGGACAAGATCACAGGGGTTTCCTCGGCAGCGGTTGGCTCGGTCATGGATGCCGTGGTTCGTTTCTGCCATCGCCGTCGCAAGCCATAACCGACAAGTCCAATAGCACCGACACCGAGAAGGGCAAGCGTGGAAGGTTCGGGGGTGGATTGGCTGTTGTACTCGATGACGTAACTCAACCGCCAAGACCGCTCTTGCGGTATATCCAGCCAGTCTCCCCATGTCGGCCCTTTCGAACCCAATGACCAATAGCCAAGAGCTTTTTCATTGAACCCGCCGTTCGGCTCATCGGAAGACCAGTCAGTGTAAGACCACGGCTCGCCGCTTAACCAAAGCCATCCAGGAATTGACCCCTGATACCCTCCAAGCCACGGCCCCCCAAAGCCACTACCATTCGGATCATGCCACCAATACTTGTCATCGGAAGCCAATGAGACGACGAAGGTGTTCTCCGCAGCCGATGTAATCGATGCCAGATAACCACCCTGGCTCGCCGCTGCATCTCTGGCTTCGGTCCAAAGAATCCCGCCCGGCACGTATACGGGTTCATACCAATGTCTATTACCACCGTTATCAACCGTCCATTGGATGGTGTCGGCTCTGGCTGGGGACAAGTCCAGCAGCACGCACAAAATCACCGTCATAACATAAGCCACCTGTCGCATTTTCAACCTCCAATGCCGAGTTTGGCCCGTTGCCGGATGCGAGGCAGGACCGGCCTGCCAGCGAAACCGCCTGGGAAACTGGCCGCACAATCGCCTTTTATGGTAGTCGCCCTCCGAGGAGATATCAAGCGATTGGGGAAGGTTTCTCAAATTCTTAGGGGAATGAAAGAAAGGATCGCCCGTGGCCAATACGGGGAGTCCCTGAAAACCACGAAATCCACGGGATCTTCAGGCGGATTTCTGAATCATTCTGCAACAACTTCCTAGCTGGGGCTTTCAAGTACCGCTGCACCGCCCTCTTGTTCGTTCCCAACGCTGTAGCAATCTCGGCAACCGTCAGCCCCCGTTCCCGCAACTGCATCGCCCTGGTGGGGACGGCTTTGGTCGTTTCCTTCCGCCGCCCTTTGTAGATACCCTTCTTTTTGGCGACTTCGATGCCCACCACCTGCCGCTCCGCACGAAATTCGAGTTCGATCTCGGCAAGCCCCAGGAGCAAGGCGGCGATCAAAGGCAAGCGGCCTTCGTTCTACGAGAAGCAGGGCGGTAATCCCAAACGGACGTTGTTCTTCGGCGTGGATATGACGGCAGTCGAGGCCGACAACACCAAGCGGAAAGCCGTAAATCAACTGAGTCCAGATGTATAAGTAGCACCAACGACCAACCTAAGAAAGCAAATCATGGCAACTTATCTGAAAATCGAGAATTTTGGCGTCTCCCCCGTGGAAGGTTTCGTCCTTTTGGGGGCCACCAGCAAGCGATTGTCCGACAACGAATCGCCTTATACCGTGGGCCAATTCGGCTCAGGTTGTAAGCACAGCGTCAACGTGCTGCTGCGGGCTAAGCTCTATCCTGTCGTCTTCTGTGGCAACCACAAGCTGGAGTTCGGCACCAAGCCCGGCAAAATGAAGGCTTTGGAGGGTGAAACTGATTATCGTCGAGTTGTCGTCAAGCATGGCGGCACGGACGAGAACGGTGCAAGCGTCACTTTCACCGAGGATCTATCCCAGACCGATGAATATGGCTCGCTGGACTGGACCAACGTGGGCATGGCTTTTCGTGAGTTCATTTCCAATGCCATTGATGCTGCCATTGCGGTCAATAAGCAGGCCGAGGCCAACGTCAAATGGCCGTGGGATGGGGTCAAGGTGGAACTGGTCCAGGAAGACAAGGTGAGAGCACGGAAGGGTTTCACACGTGTTTTTATCCCGGCCGACAATGAAGAAGTCATCAGATTCTACGCCAATTTGGGTAAATGGTTTCTCCATTTTTCCGAGCCTGAGTTGATTACCCAGGCTATCTTGACCAAAAAGGCCCGTAATCTTGATCCCGATTGCCATACAGCGGTCATCTATCGTCGTGGCGTTCGTGTTCGTGAGATTGAGCAGTATTCATCGGAGAGTCTGTTTGATTATAACTTGAACGATTTACGGGTTGATGAATCCCGCAATGTTGATGATTACCAGTGTCGCAATGCGGCCACACGTGTACTTTCAAAGGGCAGTCCTGAGCATCTTGCAACTTGGATGCGGTCGTTCCGAGAGAACACGCTTTACTGGGAGCACCAATTCGGTGGGTACGAACTCAAGCCGCAATGGGGCGAGAGCCAGGAAGAGATCCTAGCTCGAAAAGCTAATTGGAATAAGGCTTTGGAGTTGGTTGGTGATGATGTCGTGTTAGCCTCGAAGGACGGCCCAGTTCAGACCCTCACCCACAAGGGCTACGACCCCTTGGAAGTGCCGGAAACCATAGTGCGGGCAGCCGAAGAATATGGCTGCAATACGCAGAATAAGGTTCTTTCCGCTGATGAACTTGACGGCCGAGAGTCGTTCAATCCTACCCATGATGCCGTTGCCGCCTTGGATTGGGTGTGGGATCGGATCGTCATGGCAGGCATGGACGATGGCAAGGCCAAGCCTAAACTTCGCTGTTTTCGCAAGGTGATGAATGGCGGGGTCGTGGTCCGGGGTTTCCTTCGTGATGGTGTGGTCTATATCAATGAAGACCTTGCCAATGGAGCCAGCGTGGAATTAAGGCAGACGGTTTTGGAGGAACTCGGGCATTATTTAAGCGGGTCAAAAGACGAGACACGGGACATGCAAGATTGGGCCTTCAAATTTGCCGTGCGGTTGGCAATGGCCTCAGCCGGTGGAACACCGGCTGAGGCTTTCATAACCGTGGCTGCATAAACTAAAAAGCAATCACTCCAAGGATTTGCCATGTTGACTGTAACCCATAAACGATTATTCATACCGAACGCTGTCTTCATTCCATTGAAGGATGGAAAAGAAGGCCGAGACTTTGACCGAGACGACTGTACACTTCTGCTGGTCGATGGCGAGTTCAGCCACGGCGAGGTCTACACCGAAGATGCATGGAAAAACGATGGCGAACCTGCCTACCTTCAGCAGCGTGGCGATTTCTTCCTGCCCGATGGATCGGAACTTCCGGTCGGCAGGGTCCAACTTCTCCCCGATACCTGCATAGTCAAGATTCCTGAACGACGGCATTGGTCCGATGACGTGCAAGCCATGACCACCAGGATGTTCGGGGTCTATGCCCTGGATCGCCGCCAGCATTTCCATCTGTGTGAAATGTGTGCCTCCTATGAACTCTGGTTTTTGGAAACCCAGTATGAGGAGGCCGATTCGGTCGAGGACTCCGACAAATTAAACGAAATGATCCTCGAAGGCGACAGCCAAACCGAGCAGGTGAGTTACATGCACGTTTGCGACATCGAGCCGTTGTTTCGTCGTGGTCGTCGCTGCCATCCTGGCCGGTTGCCAAAAAATAATCATGGTGGCGGTTATCGACTGCGGGGCATGACCTCCGTGACTTGGGACGGGGTAATGGAGGAGATTGGCGAATTGCGGTGCAATGGCAACGTCTGAACGGCAACGATTGTCAGCCTTGAATCCAGGCTGACGGTCTGTATTTGCAGAACCAACCTGATAAAGCGAACACGATCATGCTAATGAGCGAGATCAATGGCGAGTGGGTCGTCGATACTGTCGATGGCGGATACAAGGTCGAAATCGACCCCGGCGATCATCTGATCCTGGTGGTCGGGGCTACCTACGGAAAACCGGCCGCACGTTTCCAGCATCCGAACATCGTGGCCCGCATGTGCGAAGTCCACGAATTCAAGCATTACCGCAGGGCGGGGAGCAAGTTCTGGACGGCCCGACCCGGCGTGAACTTCTACCTTGTCATTCCGAAGGATCGGATCGAAATGATCCCCGAACGGGGATACAGCTACGTTCCGGTCGAGGTCAACGGCCAAAAGCTCGTCCTCAACGTGAGTGGCGGCGGTAGCTGCGGGAAGTATTCCGGCTGGACCGACTGGGTTCACCGGGTCGTGCATACGTCGGTTGGCTTCTCGAAGAGAACCCTCAAGCTGCTGGCCGAAGCTGCCCTCAGTCCCGACGAATGCAAGGCGAAGGGAATCAACTTCCCCCTTGTCGGTGTCGATGATTTGCACAAGCAACGATTCATCCGGCTGGCCGCCGAGAAGGACACAAAGCCTGCCATCAAGGCAGGCAGCAAGATCGTCGTCGATACCAACGCCTGCACCTGGGATTCTGAAGTCTCTCCGGTCGTTGCTTTCGTTGCTAGAGCAACTGGACACACCTATCGACGTGGCAAGACTCAGCCGGATGGCACCTATTTTCTGATACCGAGCGATACGCTGCAACAAAAGGTGTTGGCTACGGACGACCACGGGCATCAGTGGCGGATCAAATTCTCCCAGGTCGATTGGCTGGAAACCGCCAAGGCCAACGGCATCCCTCTCGCCAATCCCGATGCGGTCAATCATATCGGGCCAATCGTCACCGAAGAGGAAATGAAAGCAATCGAAAACGAGGCCGTTTAGCAATGCCCCACCCGGCTTCGCCGGGTGGGGCTCTTCTCTCTAGTCCCGGTGTATAAGCGAGAGTGAAAGGAAAAAGAACCATGTCTTTGAAAGTTAGCAAGTCCACCAGCGGCAAAACTGGCGAGTATCGTTGTGGCGACGTTGATATTCAACTGCCTGCCTACGATACCGATGTTACCCTGACCATGCCCAACGGCGAACATATCGTGCTTCAATGGCGTGTCGAAGGTCCAAGCATCGACATTTGCCTGGAAAAAGATACCGACGTTATCAACTGGTCGGGCACCGAGATGACTCCGGCTAAAGCTGCCGAGGGCAAGAACCAGGATCACGTTCGTATTGCCGATCAGTTGTGCATCCCCCTGGCTCCAAGCGTTTTGTATCCCGGCGAAGTACCGACTGATGCGAATTCGTTCATCGAAGCGATCCATGATGGCCGTTACGACAAAGATTCCGAATTGTTCACTTACGAAGTGATGGAAATCTACGGCGGCGGCAAAGACGGCATGGCCACCAGGGAGGCACTTGAAGCCCTGATTAAAGCAGATCATGCCCTGGATCGTAAGGGCTATAAATTTGTAAACCCCGAATTTGCCCATGCAGCCTTGGAAGGTGTGTTGCAAGACTTCATCGGTCTGGGACTTGGCCGTTCTGAGATTGTTGGACCGGACAAACAACCCTAGTCCCGCTGTATAACCGGCTGCGGAGGAAGCAATCATGAAATGCGGTTTGTGCGGCGGCGACCTGGGCCTGCTTGGCAGGCTGGGTCGGTTGCTGTGGTACAGGTGCCGTCATTGCGGCATGTTGTTCGGCAGACAATCCAAGTCAAAGGCATATCGAAAATGAACGAAACGCAAGTCATCACCGTTGATGAAGCAATGGATCAATTACGGACCATTGCAACGACTAGCCCATTGGGAGGCGACACCTGTCTTTGCGTCTGAATTTCCGGCATCGAGTACCAGCCGGTCACCGAGATCAAGCTGGACCGAGACCAGGACGGTGCGATTGCCCTGGTCATGCAGCCCTACGAAGCCGAGGGTGTCGAGGACACTAGCGGCCAGCATAGCAGCGCCGAAATGAAGTTCCGAAACTTCTACCGATGCCCCGAGTGCGGGGCGGAGTGGGAGGATTGCTGGGACAGCATGTGCAACGACGAGTGTCCGAACGGCTGCATGAAGGACATCGAACCCTACAGGTCAGACACGACATTTCGAGCATAAAGAACACGGGACCGCCCCTTGAACATCCATCTGAGCCACCCGGCTTCGCCGGGTGGCTCTTTCTCTTTGGTCCTCGTTAAATGAAATTCATGCAATAAATCAGTTGAGTTCAGATGTATAACTTGACCGGCAACGAGCAATACGAACCAAACCGAGTAGTCCCATGAATGAAGGCAAGCTAACTGAAGTAGGAGACGTGGCACCGAGTTCAGTTGCACACATCATCGGCCAAGCCGGTGTGCTCGAACAAGTCAAGGTGAGCATTGATGCTGCTTTTCAAGACAACAGGCGATTTGACCATGCCCTCTTGGTTGGCCCTCCAGGCGTGGGCAAATCGGCTTTGGCCAGTGTCATCGCTCAGGAAATGGCAAGCGACTTCCATGAAGTTCTCGGCCAGTCCATCACCAATGTTTCCGACTTGAATGCATTGCTGCTTGCGGCCGGTGACAAGGCCGTCGTGCATTTGGACGAGGCTCACGAAATTGACCGTAAGTTGCAGACGGCTTTGTACTTGGCACTCGACAAACGAAAGATTTTTGTCACGGGTGGCAAGTGCGTCCATTCGATTCCCATCGAAGATTTCACCCTGCTGCTCAGCACGACAGATGAATACTGCCTGCTGCAACCATTGCGGGACCGTATGCGGTTGGTCTTGCGGTTTGAGTTCTACAGCGAAAATGATCTGACCACCATGCTTAGGCATCGAATCAAGGCCCTGGCCTGGAACGTACATGAATCACTATTGCCATTGATTGCCCAGCGCAGTCGTGGCACTCCACGGTGGGCATTGCGACTACTGCAAGCATGTCGTCGTGTTTGCCGGTCAGAAGGCCAGGATATGATCACGCCTGAACATCTTCAGCGGGCCTGTACCCTGGAAGGACTCGACGATCTCGGCCTCGGTCCAACCGAGCAGCAGTACCTTCGGTTATTGATGGATGGGCCACGACGATTGAACGTCCTGGCATCGTCCCTTGGCCTGCCTGCCCGGACTGTTTCCCAGGTCACGGAGCCATTTTTGGTTCGTGCCGGATTAGTTATTAAGGATGACCAGAGCAGGCGGGAACTGACGGCCAGCGGCTACGAACAGGCGTCAAAATCCAGTCAAATTTCACTCAAACCTCAATCGGAATGATGGAAAATGTCCATCCATATCGTGACAGAAAGCATCGGCACCCATGACTACGGGTGGGCGTCAAAATCAAATCAAATTTCACTCAAACTTCAATCGGAATGATGGAACATGTCTGACACAAAAGCCGCAGTAACGGTGACGGAAATGGCTCGCATGGTCGGGCTTACCCCCCAGCGTTTTCATCAGTTGGTCGGCACGGCCTTTCCTTACCCGATCTACAGACTGGAGACCCGCAGGCCGTTTTTCAACGAAGAGCTTCAGCGGGCCTGCCTCGAAGTGCGGCGGCGAAACTTCGGTGTCAACGGCAAGCCGGTACTCTTCTATGCCAAGGGTCATAAGGTCGAGCAGCCGGTGGAGATGCCTCGGCCGGTCAAGCGGCCAGCAAAAAAGATGCCGAAAGATGACTGTTCTGAAATTCTGGCTGCCGTGCGTGGGCTGGGTTTGGTCACGGCTACATCCGATCAAGTGACCGCCGCAATGAGGGGTGCATTCCCCAATGGGGTGAACGGCACCGAACAGGGGCAGGTGATCCGGTCGGTGTTCCTCCACCTGAAGAGAAATAATCGTCCCGATAATGAAGGGCGGTAATTGAGAATACCGGTCCAGTGGACTGCCCCCTCGGGAAATAGTTAGGAAAATGTTCCTGCAATTACATACGACAAAGCTTAAACAATTGGAGTGGTAAGGTGTTCAGCAATATCCCAGTCGGAAAAGATGAAGTAGCTCTTGTTGAGGGGTTCCTGGCGGTACACGACTTTGCCAGCGAGAGTCGCCGTGCAATGGTGACCGATCTGAAGAAACTAGCCCGCTGGTTTACAGAAGCAAATCGTGAGCCGTTCGTCGTTGGTCGGGTGACCACCAGGGACGTGACCGATTTCAAAGACTACCTACGTCGGGCAAAAGGTCAGGCGGTGGCCACGGTCAATCGGGCATTGGTTTCAGTACGTCGCTTCTTCGGCTGGTTGGCCGACCAAGGCCATGTCAAAGTGAACCCGGCCAAGCCGGTGAAGGAATTGAGAAAACAGCAACTTGCCCCCAAAGGTCTGGATCGAGGCCAAGTGCGGCAGTTGCTTCGGGAAATCGAACTCCGCCAGGATTTGCGAGCCGGTGCGATCTTCTCCTTATTCCTCTATACAGGTTGCCGTGTCGGTGATCTGGCGAACCTGGAATTGCAGGACATGATCCTGAAAGAACGAGACGGATCGGTGACATTTCGCAATGGGAAAGGTGGCAAGCAGAGGAGTGTTCCACTGCCTCTTCCGGCCCGACGTGCGCTGGAGGCTTACCTTGCAGCCCGTCCACCGGTGGAAAATGCCAGGGTGTTCCTTGGTGAGCGTGGGCCGCTTACGGAACGTGGCGTCCGCAAACTGTGCGACAAATACTCAGCAATTACCGGCATCAGGATACATCCTCACCTGCTGCGGCACACGATGGCCCACAAGTACCTGGAAGACACCGGCAATGACCTTGTGGGCCTTGCCCAAATCCTCGGCCACGAAAACCTGAACACAACGGCCCGCTATACAAAACGAACCCAGCAGCAGCTTTCGGATGCTGCCGACAAACTGAACTATTAAATCGGATCGATCCTCATGGCATATATCATGAAGGGAGCAACAAGATGGCTGACTGCATGTATTTAACTCTGACCTTGCAACAACCTTTGTTCGGGTTTGTGCGACTGGGCCGCACTTGGCATCAGGTGCGGTGCGTCAAGGCGTTTCACGAACCAGATGGCGTGGTGAAAAACGAGGTAATTACCCCGGATGGAAGGATATTCATCGTTGATAATCGAAAACTCAAGCATCGGATGCCACGGCCGAATGACATTATTCATCCAGAAGCACCAATTGACGGATTGTTGTAACTATGGCGACAAATTTATCGAACTATTTCCGGCAACGCAGGATCGACCTGGGCCTTCGTCATGGCGATGTCGCCCGTCGTATGGGTTACAAGAGCATTGTCGGAACAGCGAACAAGATCGTCATGTTCGAGGAACGGGGCGACATTCTGGCCGAAGTTTTTAAGAAGTTGGCCGCTGTCCTGGGCATTGATGATGAGACGATCCAACGTCTGAATACAGATGATCGGCGGCAGTATCTTGCTGAATGGACAGCATGGGCCAATGAACCGGTCGATCCTGAGATCGTGTTTCGAGCCATTGAGGGTGTCTTCGCTGGTCACCCTATCCCAGCGCATGTAAAAACGACCGAGGAAATGGAAGCTTATGCCCAGTCATTTGCAAAGAAGAACCATAAGAAGACGTGGCTGATCCTCAGTCGCAGGTTAAGGATTTACTTTGATGAAGATGGAACAAAGAAAGGAGTTCAGGAAGCAGCACCCGGCCAATGCAACGGGCCGTGGATGAGATTGAAGGGCAGCCAGAAGAAGTTTCTGTTCGGTGGTAGCCAGGGCATTACGCCCATCACTGAACCCGAGAAACATGGGCCATGCCAATAAACCGAGAGGATATATCCTAAGCATCGTGCGAACAGGGCCACGCACGAACGCCGTAAATACTAGCGGCCCAACAATGAGGAGGTAATAAGATGAATCAGATCATGGTCATAAAACCGCTCTGGTACGCCGACACCTGGGTCTTTGACGATCCGGCTGTCGGCCTTGACAAGGAACCGTTTGTTTGCGGCATCCCGCAGATGATCGACTACCTTACCAACGACATCCCTAACGCCCAAGCTGGGTTTCGGATGTTGTTCTCTGGCCAGCCTTTCCCTGGTTTTATGGAAAAGCTGACCTGGGTTCGAGAGGAAATGGGTGGAAACATCTACTTTTCCGACACTTTGCAAGTCGAGGGCTGGTTGTGCCCAGCCTTGTTCAAGTATTTCGACAAGGCTCCTGCCGAGATTTACGTCAAGGCCGAGCCGCTCATCTGAGGGATAGCAAATCTTTAAGCTAAGGTATACCCGTCCTGGCATCCGCCAGGACGGGCTTTTTTCATCTCAGTCCAGTTGTATAGCAAACGGCGGAAGAAACGCAGAGATCGAACGACGACTTCGCAACTTCTATTTGCATTGCTGTCCGGTCTGCAATGCCGAGATTGAACCCTATGAATCAGAAGACATTGAATAGGACACGCACCGCCCCACGGGCGGTGCGTGTCTTCCTTAACCCAAATCAGAAGGAACCAAGCCATGTCTAAGAAGAAATCCAAGCTCTCCGTATCCGGTTTTGAAATGAGCGACGGTGGCGTCATTGAATACCCTGATGATGACGGCACGATTCGACGCCGAGACGTGCATGGCAACTTGGAAGAAGTCCGAGAACCAAACGATGAAGGCTTCGACGATTGGTATCAGCTATTTGCCGAGTGCAAGTGCTTCTATGTCGGCCAGAAGGTCCATCTGGACACCGACCACGAAGAATGGGGCCGAGTCGCCAGTGATGGCGAAGTCATGGAAGTCAACGACGACGATCTGCTGGTCAACGTCGAAAGCATCCGTGCCGACATCCTGGTGCCAAAGGCCGACGTGTTTCCGAGGGACAAGACACAGAAATAGCGATGGGCCTGAGTAATGCAGCGTAGTCCTGTTGTATAGCTGACTGCGAAAGGAAACCAAAATGGAAACCAAAATCAAGATCGTAACCGAGGAATATGGCGATATGGGCAGTGACCTGATCCACCTGCTGCATATCCTGCGGGATAAACACCCCGGCACCTACTCTGCGATAGCAGAGAGGATGGACGTAAAAGAAGATGCCCTGGATGCCATGTTGAAAGAACTCGGAGTTCCCCAGGAAAAGTATTAGTCCTGGTTCCACTGAGTAGCCGGTGGCGTTCATGGTCATGCCGGGCCTGAGTAATGCAGCGTAGTACCGGTGTATAACCATCAGCAACCACAGAAATCCCAAACGAAAGAACCAAATCATGTCAGCAGCAGAAACTCTTGGCGAGTGTCAATTACACGACCTTTTGGACGGTTGCCCCGGCACCAACAAGGTCCATGTGTCCGTTGAAAAAGACAGCTTTGCCCTTTTGATTCATCCCGAAGGTTACGGGGTTTTCGATGGCGAGTATGCCCCGATCTCGTTGGAGCGGCATGAGGGCAAGTTACGGTTGATCGTTTGTGCCGACATCAACGACCAGGAACCGACGCATATCATCGACCTGGAGGAAGCCAAGGAAGCGAACAGAAACATAGATTACAGCTTTAATGAGAGCAAGACATGAGCATAAAAGACAACTACGAAAATGGCGAGTGCCCGGATTGTGGTGAGCCTATTCCTAACGACATGGTGGACGGCGGCGAGTGTTCCAACTGCGGCCACGTCTTCTACGAGGACATGACATTGGACGACAAGGATACGGAGGAAAAGAAACCATGATAGTCAAGAAAATCACCACCGGCTTCGTCATTCAGACTTACGACAGCAAGACGGGCCGTTGCATCGGTCAAGAGTTTGTCGCTGGGGATGAGGTTGAATACGAAGACGAGCACGGCCAGTCGGTCGATTGGACCGAGGAAGCGGATGCTTACCAGCCATTCAACATGGTACAACCCGAGTGAACTCATCTAAGTCCGGATGTATAGCTTAACGAGGAGAAACCAAATGACCGCATACGAACGTGCCTCGCTGTGGAGCCAGATTGCAATGGTCGCCACGGCGATCCGAGACCAAGCCCGACAACAAGACTTGGTGATGGTCAAGGAGCGGCACACCCGCCTAAGCAATCTGATTGCAGCAATGGAACAGAAGGAGCAAGCCTAATGATGAGCACCGTTCACGTCCTTACTTACTGTCACCGCCACGGCGAAACCGTTTCGGTCTACACTTCCGAAGAAAAAGCCCAAAAGGCGGCAGCCCTGACCGTAGCCGAATACCTTGACGAGTTTCACCGGCCAGAAGATCGGCTGCAAATCGCCAAGGCACTCAATACCCAGGATTACCGAAACGCCCTGGAACTCTGGGGTGAATATCAGAGCAACTTCGATGGTGACGAGTCACTAAACATCACGCCCTGCGAACTGGACGAGGGGCTGGACGATAAGCCAATCAAGGTCCGCATGAAAGGGAAATTGAAATGAAGATCGAACTACCGTGCTATGGCATCGTGATCGAACTGGGGCCGGAAGACCCTGAACGACCCGGTGCATACCAGGGCGGGAATCTGGTCAATGGCTTGGAGCGAGAGGACGGGGACGACGAATACAACGCTGCTATGGACGCCATCGAGTCCATGATCCTGGCTCACGCCTGCTCCGGGATCAACGTGGCTTCTCTGGCCTATGTCGAAGGGATCGAAACTGCCGTTGAGGCATGCGCCAACAATCTTTGACCCAGTAGGCACAGGATAAATCCCTAAGTCCCGAGGACACAGCCATGAAAGAACATGAATACAAAGTGGAAGTCGTGCGGATCGGCTATGCCGTCCGAACGATCCTAGTGATGGCGGCGAACAAGGAGGCAGCCAAGGAAAAGGCACTCGAAGAGGCCCCCAGCCTTATGTTTACCGAACACCATAGCGACTACAAAGCCGATAGTGCCATGCGAGTGGAATAGAACGGAGAAGAAAAGCATGATCCTCAACGCAACTTATACGTCCGTCTTCGATGACTGCCTCGTTTGTACGTCGGCCTGCAAGTACGACACCGAAACCAAGCGGTGTTTCGATATTGAACCAGCCGACAATACAGCGGCGGCAGACGATGCCGACAGCCTGACCGACGAATATGTCACGGTCAACGGCGAAGAACTGCGTGACGGCGTGACGTTCGATTATTGAACGCAGGAAATATCCCGAGTCCGGTTGTATAGCTGAGCATGGAGGACAATAACCATGCCAGATGGAACTCGTAAACGCCGCTTTTCACCAATCCCCGCCAAGCGACTATGGTACTCCCGACATCGGGCTATCAGATTCCGGCGAAGGTTCGGATTGACTCAATAAACACCCTTGGCAAAGGAACGAACATGATCGACGTAGAAGAAACCGTCGTTGAAGTAACCGGCCAGCTTGATTGCCTGAAGGCCGAGCAGCGGGGCAAGGACGTGCTGATCCTGCGAAGGCTGGATAACACGATACGACGATTCGACGGCAAGACAGCACGCTACGAACTGGAATACCGGTGGTTAAGTGATCCACGACACTTGGTCTGCGTGCTGGGCAACGAGTTTTCCTACTGGCAGGCCAACGAGATCGAAGGCTGGCAGAACAAAAGCCTGTTCAAGATGTTTCGGCTGTTCTGAGTCCAGGTGTATAAGTGGAGATGAAACAGTGCCGCCAAGGGCTGACAAACCCCTAACCTTGTCTCTAAAACAGGGGCGGTTGAAACAAAGAGCCACCCGGCGAAGCCGGGTGGCTCCTGTGTCAATGTGAATGGCTTTGATTCTAATTTAGAAAAGGATGAACCATGTTTTACGTCTGTCAGATTCGGAATAATCTTTTGGGCCAGATGGATGAAGTTGACAATCTTGAGGATGCTAAAACCTTGGTCTTGCAGATGGTCAGCGGGAATGGAGTCAAGATCACCGACGATGTTCGTGAGGAAGTCGAAAGCGACCTTTCGTACTCGGACAAAAGTAAAGAATGGTCGGTCTGCATCGGGAAAGTGGAATAATCACCAGGTCCAGTTGTATAGGTACTGACAGAAAGACCGATCATGTCACTGAAAGATAAAGAATCCGATTTAGCGCAATTCACTGGAACTGAATCCTACCACCGATGGTCGCTGTTGTTTCCCAGGATGGTTTTGACCGATGGGGCGAAGTTCGTGGCCGATAACGGCGGCAGGCACGGTGCCTACTGGTTGGCTGATGCAATTGCGTCCTGGCAACCCAAGGCATTGAAGAACGAGCGGCTGCGGGGCATCCAGTTCTGGAAATTGAAAGTCACCGAGAAGGATGGCCGGAAACGTGCCGTATTGACTTGCCGAGCAGATAGCAGCGAGAAGCCAGCGATCACGCAACGGATCGAATACACCGATTTCGATTTGCCAGAGATCGACCTTTGGGTTGGGCCGGTAGATGAGAAGCATTTCGTCTTGATGCTGCCTTCAGAGTATTGAACCAGTGTTGCCAAGGGCCGAAACACCCCTTGCCTTGTCGTTAAACAGGAACGGCTGGAATAGGCCCCACCCGGCTTCGCCGGGTGGGGCTTCACAAAATCGACCAAGTGCAGTTGTATAGCTGCCACTGTTCACCGACCAAAACCCCATCGAAAGCATAGCCATGACATTTTCAGCAGATCAATTCACGCCAACCAAATGGGACACCGCCAAGGACAAGGTGGCCTTTGCCAACCAATTTGTGCGGTTTGTCCAAAGCGACTTTAATGCCAAGCATTTCACCGACAAATTCTATCGTCGGTTGTCCAACTGCTTTGGCATGATTGCCCACTACAACCGAGGTGGGTTCTGGAGCGAGTTCTTCACCACGACCGAAGATAAGGTGCGGTTCCTGGAAATGTCGTTCCAGTACCCCTGCTATGGCGATCCGGCCTGGACCTACAGCGACGTGGAGCGGGCATTGCAAGCATGGCTCCAGGAGGACGGCACTCTTGCACGGTATTGCAAGCAACTGATCGAAGAGACCGAGGCCAGGGAACGTGTCCAATTGACCCACTTGCAGAAGAAATATAGCTAAGCCCGTCAAATTGGGCAGGCCCTCTTCACCGGCGAAGCCGGTGAAGAGGGCTTTTTTTGTCATTAAATGCATTGAGTGCAGATGTATAACCACTTGCGACCGGAAGGACAAAACATGAACCTCATATCCATCAACGACAGCAAATTGGCTGCCTTGCACCGTCAAGCCGCCAACGAAATTGCACGGCGAACTAATTCCGCCGTCAAAGGCCACGATGCTGCCACGATCATCTGCGGCAACGAAATGGCGAAACGGGCCTTGCTGGTCGCCGTTGCCGGAAACCACACGATTCTTTTCGTCGGCCCGCCAAATTGTGGCAAGACGATGCTGCGGGCCGTGGCTTTGGAACTCGGCCTGGGTAGTACCTTTGAGGCACGGCCTTGCCCGTGTGGCTATCACGGCAGTCCAGTTCGGGCCTGCAACTGCACGGCCGTCAAGATCGAACGGTGCCGGGCAGGGTGGCCGGTGGCCGACATCACGATTGAAGTGGTGCAGCCGCCACAACGGGAATTCAATGGGCGACCTGGAACAGGTGTGGCCGAAATGAAGGCGCAGATCGAGGCCAAGACTAACTTCGACTCGCTGGAACTGACTGACGATAGCAGCCGTTTACTCAGGGCAGCGGCTTCCGAGTATGCCTTGGACGCCGACACCCGCAATCGAATTGTGGCTATTGCCAGGACTATTGCGAATCTGGACCACAACGAACGGATCGATGCACGGCATTTGTGCGAAGCGATCAATTATCGGACATTTCGACGTTAAGGCTTATCCATCTGCTTCTCAATTTCAACTATTCATTAGGACATCACAATGGGTTTGACAATTCATTACGGCTTGGCCAGCAAGACACGTTCTACTGCAAAAGCCAAGGATTTAGTCGAGAAGATGCGACAATTGGCTCTGGACCTTCCTTTCGAGCACGTTGATGGCGAAGTGCAGCACCTCGGCCCCGACGTTTGCCAGCGGCCCCTCGACGATTTGCGGTCTGATGAAAACCTATTTTCATCGGTGCTGGATGGTTGCAAAGGGGTGAACATTCCCTGGAATCGCAGTCAACATGCCCGCATTAAAGTACAGCCGTTGGAAATCTTTTCGTTTTCAACGAACCCCGGTCCTGGATCGGAATGGGCCAGTTTCGGCCTTGCAAAATATCCGGCAGAGGTTGAAGTCACCTACTCCCCCACCGATGACGACCGATTTATCCAGACCATCAAGACGGACCATTCGACACGATGGCAATTTGATAGGAAGCGGTGGGAGAAGTGGTTGGAACGGAACGGCCACAACCGGTGGAACTCGCCCGAAGACGAAATCTTCCAACAGAAACGGAAGATTAAGACTGGCCTTTCCGGCTGGCAGTATGGCACTTTCTGCAAGACCCAGTATGCGAGTTCGACAGCAGAGGGCGGGAGCGTTCCGAACTTCATACGCTGCCACCTGAGCGTGATCCATTTGCTTGATCGGATCGCCCAATTGCCTTCCGTCAAAGTGGATTTGGATGATGAAGGGAAATACGGCCGCAGCTACTACACGGACGATCCGTGGGCAAAAGAAAGAATCTATACGTGGCACGATGGGCTTTATGACGTGAAGGCCCTGGTGAAAGAGATCGGGGAGTGGAACGAAATGCTGGCGGTCACGTTTGGTGCAATGAACGACATGCTCAAGGCAAGCGGATCGGGCATGACTTTGGAATCACCGATTTCTGCGTTCCCTGACTTTGAGCACTTGGAGTTCAAGGGGCAGCAGAATCATCAATATCTTGCTCCGTTTCTTCAGGCCATGAAACAACTGGCTGATGAGCAACGGGCAAAGAAAGTAGCGGCGAATGCCGGTTAAATGGGCCGCTTTGGCGGCATAACTTTTCTTAGAACCAGGAGAATTGAAATGCTTTTGTTTACAAGACTTGGGCGGATCAGCCTGCTTCAGCATCCAGTTGACGCTGCAAGCCTATTGATCCACGCAGAGCAACAGGACGGCGTGGACCGATTGGTGGCGATGTTGGACGAAATCGCTGGCCATTGCCACGATGTTCAGCCGCTCCATGAGGGCGACTATCGGTTCGAGATCGCCGCCAGTAAGGCAACCGTTGCCGAGGCCGTTGCAAGGCTGGTTGCCCAGATCTCTTATTTGGAGTTTATGCGCACTGTCCGATTCGACTTTGGATCGCAGCCCGGTTTCATGTTGATGGTTTCACCGAATGGGTTGGAAGTGTCACGGGTGAAATCGAAGTAGAGCAGGCCCTCGTCACCGGCTGTGGCCGGTGACGAGGGCTTTTCTGTCGTAAGTCATGTAAGTCCGGTTGTATATCTGATGTTCAGAGGTGAAACATGAAACCGAAATTCCCTTTGGGCCACATAGTAGCAACTCCTGGCGCACTCCATGCGATCTGCCAAGCACAGCAAAGCCCTGCATTTTTTCTGGACCGGCACGCCGCAGGAGATTGGGGCAATGTCTGCGATGAGGACAAGGAACGAAACGAACGAGATTTGATTAACGGCGAGCGGCTGCTTTCAGCGTACACCACGCTGCTAGGAGCAAAGATTTGGATCTTTTCTGCGGATGATCGATCCTGCTCAATGATTATGCTACCGGAGGAATACGAATATGGGCTGTAATACAATCGAAGACTTTTTGGACCATGCCGACGAAGAGACTGCCTTGCACTGGCATTTGACGGCGAACCATTATCCGCCGATCCATTCTTGTTTTGTGCCTATTGCCAAGCAGGTGATTGAGCGAGCGGTGGCTGCTGTGGATGAACCTTTGATTTGGGCAGAATTAGTGCAATTACCCAACGGCAAAAAGATGCGAGTTGGCGAGATTTGCACGGCATTGCACCTGGGCGAGTTTATAGAAGCACGAATTGAGCGATCAAGCCATGAGTGACCGGCGTGATTTTCTATTCGAGGCTCTTGCTCTGATCTTGGGCAATGCCCTAGCCGATCCCGACGAAGACTCCTTCCTGCTGGAGGTCGGCTGCTTGTGGTGCGGTGGTAGTCGATGGGGTCGGCATTACATCTTGGCATTCACGATTTACCTGGAGCGAAGGCGACAGGATGGCGCAACCATGCTTCGTCGCATGGTCCCGACCGAATTGCTGAAGACGAAGCTGTGCGGCATTGGAGTGCCGGTTGATTTCGATGGTGAGCCGATTTACCCAGCATTGATCGGTACGTCGGCCTTCGGGCGTTCGCAACTGCGCCAGCGAATGGAAGAGATTATGAACGGCTGCGATTGGACGGCCCTGTACTGTGATCCAGCACCGTGGGAATGGGGAGAGTTTTGAACAAATGGCACATCGACAGAATACCTCTGACCCGGACGACTTTGCTGACGACGTTCATCAACTGGCTACAAGCCTGGAGCGAGTTCTGCTTGGGCTGCGTACTCAGCCTGTGGTTGCCAGCCGTGAAATCAGCCAGCCGGTCCAATCGCAAGAAGTAGTGGCAGATCATCTCATCGCTTTGCAACAAAAAGTCACTGAGGTGTGTCAAATCGTTACGGGACAGCGATTCGAGAAGGAATGGTACAGCACGGGCGAGCTTGCGGAGATCCTGGGCAAGAGTCAGTTCACCATCCAGGAGCGGTGGTGCAATGACGGTCGGATCGAATGCGAGAAAGATCCGAACTCTCGTAAGTGGCGAATCCCCGGTCATGAAGTGCGGCGATTGAAGGGTGGCGGTGGATTGCTACCGAAGTAGAGGCCGAGCAGTCGGTGAGAAGAAAGCTATGTCCGAGAAAGTCGTAGAACTTGGTCCGATTACTCGCCGGATACTGGAACGCATAGCCGGTGTGCAGGAGGGCACGCTCTCAACTCCCGATAAATCCGTTCAAATAGTGGAAACCACCGAGCCTTCCGCATGGCTACACGCCGCCATAGAGCGGTTGGAAGCCCGCATTGATGAAATCTTCAATACGCTGACGCAGGAGCACGGCATTCCGTTTGAGAAAGAGTTTTACAGCGTGGACGAGGTTGCCGACCGAAGCAAGCAAGACGGCGTGACGAAGTATGAGGCATACACGATTCGGCAGGCGTGTAATAAGGGTAGAATCCCGGATGCACAAAAGGCTCGAAGAGGCCAACGGTGGCTGATTCCCCATAGTGCTCTCCTACGAATCTTGAGCCAGGGCTTGGAGCCAATCGCCAGCAAACGATGAAAGGACCGATCAATGACTTTTATATTCGGCTTCGTGGCCGCTGCCGTCCTGCTACCCTTGGTCTCCGCCTTTGTCAAAGGGTGGCGAATGCAGGGGCAGACGGTGAAGAAGCGCAGACGGAGACGGCGTGCGAAGAAAACGAAGACCAAACCGACGCCCGCTGAATTCTTCCTTGGCCCTCAATTGCGGGTCGTATGGCCTGACGGCGAACGAAAAGCGGAATAGTCCTGCCGGTGTTTCAGAATAAGCAATAGAGAAATGAAAATCGACTTCCCTGAGAACTCGGTTCCATAGTGGCCCGTTTTCCAAGCCATTACGGCGGTTCTTCTTTGGGGCTCAATTGGAAAGAAAAAGCATGGGCGGCGAGGGCAATGCGGTGCTGGTGATCTTGTCGATCATCTTGGTCTGTCTTTTCCTGATTGGGCCGCTGGAATGGGTGGTCGGGCTGTTCCTTGGAT
>Ga0073936_10004209_pt1 | contig 20119 bp, 15 predicted proteins | sample AliMusrvi5mmetaG_FD_87041 | JGI IMG/M metagenome (GOLD analysis project Ga0073936, IMG submission 87041) | Freshwater lake bacterial and archeal communities from Alinen Mustajarvi, Finland, to study Microbial Dark Matter (Phase II) - Alinen... | ecosystem: Environmental > Aquatic > Freshwater >... | reverse complement strand
TTTTTAGTGAGAGCAAGGCTGTCGAGTCGGTACGTGGAGGCGCACCATATGGTACGCCGCACAGGTGTCGGCTAAGACTTACGCAGCTATCGCGGAAAATAACCGTTCCCGCTACTTATCGACCAGGATACGCAGCATCCTGCGCAACGGTTCCGCCGCGCCCCACAGTAACTGATCTCCGCAGGTGAATGCCGACAGGTACTGCGGCCCCATCTTCATCTTGCGAAGGCGGCCGATCGGAACGGTCAAAGTTCCCGAAACCGCAGCAGGGGTGAGCCCAGCCAGAGTTTCGGCTTTGGTGTTAGGAATTAATTTGACCCACCGGTTATCGTTTTTGATCAGATTTTCGATTTCGGCAATCGGCAGATCCTTGTTCAGCTTAATCGTCAATGCCTGGCTGTGGCAACGCATGGCGCCGACCCGTACACAGATGCCATCCACCGGAATCGGAGTAGCAGTGCCGAGGATCTTGTTGGTCTCGGCGAATCCCTTCCATTCCTCACGGCTCTGGCCGTCTTCAACTTCGCGATCGATCCAGGGAAGCACGTTGCCGGCCAGCGGGAAGCCGAATTCCTTGGTTGGCATCGATCCGTCACGCAGAGCCGCGGTGACTTTCCGGTCGATTTCGAGGATTGCCGATCCCGGATTTTTTAACTCTTCGGCTACGGCTCTGTGCAGAACGCCCTTCTGCGCCAGCAGCTCACGCATATTGGGAGCACCGGCGCCGCTGGCTGCCTGATAGGTCATGGAGCTGATCCATTCCACCGCTCCGGCGCGAAACAGACCGCTCAACGCCATCAGCATCAGGCTGACCGTGCAATTGCCGCCGATGAAGTCCTTCTGGTCGTTTGCCAGAGCCTTGTCGATCACGTTGCGGTTTACCGGGTCAAGAATGATGACGGCGTTCTCCTCCATACGCAGGGTCGAAGCCGCGTCGATCCAGTAACCGTTCCATCCCTGTCTGCGCAGTTCGGGGTGGACAGACTTGGTGTAGTCGCCCCCCTGGCAGGTGATGATGATGTCGAGTTTCTTGAGTTCGGCAATATCCGAAGCATCCTTCAACGTTCCCGCATTCATGGGTGCAGGCTGCCCGGCCTGTGACGTAGTAAAAAAAACAGGTTCGAAACCCAGAGCAAAATCGTTTTCTTCCTGCATCCGCTGCATAAGAACCGAACCAACCATACCGCGCCAACCGACGATTCCGACTTTCATAGTTGTTTTCCTTTTCAATATGTCGTGATTTGGGGCGAATCTACAGATTCGCAATAATTGCCGCACCCATTTCCTTTGTATCCACAAGTTTTTCGCCATCAATTTTCTGATAGATGTCAGCCGTCCTGTATCCCTGATCAAGCACCTTCTCCACAGCCTTGTCGATGGCATTTGCGGCATCCGGCATCCCTAAGGAGAATTTGAGCATCATCGCGGCCGAGAGAATCTGTGCGATCGGATTGGCGATGCCCTGGCCGGCGATGTCCGGAGCCGAACCGCCGGATGGTTCATACATGCCGAAGGTGCCTTCCGCCAGTGAGGCGCTCGGGAGCATTCCTAGCGAACCGGTCAGCATGGCGGCTTCGTCCGAGAGGATGTCGCCGAACATGTTCTCGCAGAGGATGACGTCGAACTGCTTGGGCCATTTGACAAGCTGCATGGCGGCGTTGTCCACGTACATGTGGGACAGCGCCACTTCCGGGTACTCTTTGGCAATACCGGTGACGATCTCGCGCCAGAGAACCGAAGTGGAAAGGACGTTGGCCTTGTCGATGGAACAGACCTTACCTCCGCGTTTCCCGGCTGCCTGGAAGGCGACGTGGGTGATTCGCTCGATCTCCGGTACACTGTAGCGCATGGTATCCACACCGACCCGATCACGTCCGGAGCCCTCGATGCCTTTCGGCTGTGAGAAATAGATGCCGCCGGTTAGTTCCCGGATGACCAGAATGTTGAAGCCGCCGCCGATTACCTGTTCCTTGAGCGAAGAAGCGCCGGTCAGGGATGGAAAGATGATGGCCGGGCGCAGGTTGGCGTAGAGGCCAAAGATCTTGCGGAGCGGCAGGAGCGCCCCCCGTTCGGGCTGCTCGTCCGGAGGCAGACTCTCCCATTTTGGGCCCCCCACAGAGCCGAACAGGATGGCGTCAGAGGCCCTGCAAATATCGATCGTTGTCTGAGGTAGCGCCTTGCCTTCGTTGTCGATGCCGGCGCCCCCCACATTGGCGGGTGTGCGATCAAACTTCACGCCGTATTTTGCTTCAACAGCATCCAGCACGCGCAGAGCCTCGGCCATCACCTCCGGTCCGATGCCGTCGCCAGGAAGAATCGCTATTTTGTAAGTTCTGGACATTTATAACCCCTTTAGATTCCGGCTTTTTCTTTTAGAATAGCCGCCTTGTCCGTTTTCTCCCAAGTGAATTCCGGCAGCTCGCGGCCGAAATGGCCGTAGGCGGCTGTTTTTCTGTAGATCGGGCGCAGCAGGTCGAGCTGTTCGATGATGGCGCGAGGGCGCATGTCGAACACCTCACGCACCAGTTCGGCCAGACGCTCTTCGGATACCTTGGCGGTGCCGAAGGCATGCACCATGATGGAGACAGGCTGGGCTACTCCGATGGCATAGGCAACTTGTACCTCGCAACGGTCGCAAAGCCCTGCAGCGACGAGGTTTTTGGCAACGTAACGCCCCATATAGGCGGCGGAGCGGTCGACCTTGGACGGGTCCTTGCCTGAAAAGGCGCCGCCGCCATGCCGCCCCATACCTCCGTATGTATCGACGATGATTTTGCGGCCGGTCAGGCCGCAATCGCCCATCGGGCCGCCGACGACGAAGCGGCCGGTCGGGTTGATAAAGTAGCGGGTGTTGGCATCCAGCAGTTCTGCCGGGATAACCTTCTTGACGACCTCTTCGATGACTTGCTGTTCTATCTCAGCGTGGGTCACATCCGGGTTGTGCTGTGTCGAGATGACCACAGTGTCGATGCGAACCGGCTTGTCGTTCAGGTATTCAACTGAAACCTGGGATTTGGAGTCGGGGCGCAAAAAAATCAGTTTACCGGATTTGCGGACTTCGGCCAGCTTGGCTACAAGTTCGTGGGCCAGCTGGATCGGCATCGGCATCAGCTCTGGCGTTTCGTTGCAGGCATAACCGAACATCAATCCCTGGTCGCCGGCGCCCTGCTCCTTGTGCAGGCCTTCGCCCTCTGACACGCCCTGGGATATGTCGGGAGACTGGCGGTCGATAGAGACCAGTACGGCGCAGGTATCGGCGTCAAATCCCATTTCGGAGTCGGTGTAGCCGATTTCCCTGATGGTCTGACGAGCGATCTCTGAATAGTTGATTACTGCGTTGGTAGTGATTTCGCCGGCGATAACAGCCATACCGGTGGTCACAAGGGTTTCGCAGGCCACACGGGCCTTCGGATCCTGGGTAAGGATAGCGTCAAGGATAGCGTCGGATACCTGGTCGGCAATCTTGTCCGGATGCCCCTCTGATACCGACTCCGATGTGAAGATGAATTTTTCTGCCATGACGTAAGTAACTCCTCTCGTTTCTATTGGTGATTGATGAACAAGTTGCAATTTTGAACAACTAAATCTATAGACAGGTGCCTGTTTTGTCAAGCAAAGAGAACATGGAGTTTATTCTGTTTGACTTTGCGGTCGTGAATTCTTTAGAATAACAGTCAAGAGTAGATCTGATCATTTACACAGGCGGATCTCATGCCCACTGGCAGCACAATTTTTCTGGCCGGACTTCTTATTGCAACCATCAGTGTTACGGCCTCGGCTCTTGCAAAGCGGCCGGCCGACGCTTGGAACTATAGCTATTTTGACGGTCGCGCATTCGTGGCCGGCCAATCGCCTGACGGGGGTCCGTTTTTTGCCCTGAGAGAACGGATGCGTCCGGTTGTTGTGACCGGCACGGCAAAGATCGGGGAGGTTGCCCTACCCCCCGGGAAGGGCGCTATAGCTGGTCTCTGTTACATCGAGCAATCCGGAGGCAAGCTTGCGAACGTCAGCGGGTATGTGCCGGTTCCGAGAGCACCGGTGCGGATCTTCTCCGGTGGCAAGGTTTTTGCTATGATTGAGGCCGACGAACATGGTTATTTCGTGGCAGCGGTCACTGCGGGGAAATATAGTGTTTTCAGCGGCCCGACGATTGTTGAAGTAACGGTTGAGAACGGAACAACAGTACTTGTCCCGCTGTGGACAGGCAGAAGGATGGCGGACTGATGAAAATTTTTATTCACGGCATGTCGCTTGTTGCAACTTTCGTGATGGCGGCTTCACTACCTGCCTATGCAGGTGTATTGGATGATCATTACCTGGCCGCCTTCGGAGTTCAGGCTGCCGCCCAGACCGGCAGCGCTCTGCAACGAGCTGTCCTGTTACCTTCAACTGAGACCGGCGAAACCCCTCACTGCGGCACGCCGCTAAAGCTCGAACTGCAGCGAGATTGGGGCCAGTTGGAATCGTCCACACAAAAGATACTGGCCAAACAGTTGGTTGCGCCGGTGCTCAGTGGGACCGAATTGGTGCTGACTTCCCCATCAGGCCGGTTTAACATTCACTATACCACGGCAGGCGGTGATGCCGTCCCCTCCCTGGCCTGGGTGCAGACCGTTGCCCAGACCCTTGATGATGTGGCCGCAAGTTACATAAATTTGGGCTGGCGCCTAGCACCGACAACCGGTGGCGCTTCCTACAACGTATATCTGCGAGATCTGGCACCACAGGTGCTTTATGGACAAACAACATCTACCCAGTCGACTCCTAATGGGCCAAACTCATTCGCCAGCTACATGGAGATCGATAACGACTACCTCGATGCTGTTTACCAGAACGCGCTCACCGGTTCCCTGTCAGCCGCACAGAAGGCCCTGATGAGCCTGCAGATCACAGTAGCTCATGAATATCACCACTCCATACAGTTCGGCTATAACGTAAACTTCGATTCCTGGTATGCCGAAGCCACCTCAACCTGGTTTGAAGATGAACTCTATGACGGCGTCAATCAGCTCTACAACTACATACCTGCCTGGTTCAGAAACAGCGGACTATCTCTCGATACAAAGCCGAGTGTCACTTCAGGCGGTGGCTATGGTCGCTGGATATTTAACCGTTATCTGGCAGAGCAGCATGGCACGGGGGTTATCAAGGCCGCTTGGGAAAAACTGGCCAGCCTGAATACGCCCGGCGGTGGTGCCCAAATCCCTATGGTGCCGGTTCTGGAGAACCTGCTGTTAACAGCCCCCTACAACAGCACCCTCGGAACGGACTTTTTAGGTTTCGCCAAGCGTGTCTACCAGCGCGACTGGTCGAACCATTCCGGTGATATCAGCAAGATTTCAACATATTCGCCGGTTGCCGCCTTCTCTTCCTATCCGGTCAATTCCAGCACCGCCACATCTTCAGTGACGCTTCCGCACCACTCCTTCGCCTACTACAAGTTTACTCCCACGACCGGGGCTCCAGCCAGCCTGAACATCACCGTCACGGGCACCAGCGGCATCAAGGCAACCGCCTTCAAAAACGCTGCTGGTTCCATAACGGAGTTCCCATTTGGCAGCGTGAACGGTACCACCGTGACCATTCCAGGCTTCAGTGCATCCAGCGAGGTAGCTCTACTGATCGTCAACGCCGCCGATGTTGACGATCACCGAGCCAATTTCAGCACTGACGGGAGCAGCCAGAATGTCTCCGAACCTACCGGCGGCTCGGTGTACGCCGTCTCGTCCGCAACTAACTCGGGCGGCGGTGGCGGCGGTTGTTTCATCGCCACAGCGGCCTATGGCAGTTATCTGCATCCGCAGGTTCAGATCCTGCGCGATTTTCGCGACCATTTTCTGCTGACCAATGCTCCGGGTCGGGCCTTTGTGGCATTTTACTACCGCACGAGCCCTCCACTGGCCGACTTCATTTCACGTCATGAATTGCTGCGCGGTGTGGTGAGAGCAGCACTGACTCCGGTCATTGCTTCTGTAGCGCACCCCGCCTCGGCAGTTATCGCGCTACTGCTGGCGGCCATGGTTGCTCTGTGTCTCCCGTTCAGGCGCCGAATCTAGGGTGGGTGCGAAAAGCCACTGAAATAAAAGCTTGCTTTTGCTGAATAACACCTATATTATCATTCGCTGTTGTACTACATGAAATAACGGTATGGTGTCCGTTATTTCTCTATTTATCATCGCATTCTGCCCCCCTGCATCTTCAATTACTCCATTGAAACAAGCAGACCGTCTGGCAGGCGAAGATTTATTGTCTGCCCGCACGTTACTGCGATCCTTTCCTGGAATCATCAGTTTGATTCCTACGTTCGTGTGCGCTTGCCCTTTTACACCGCTCCCAGAAAAGGAAACATAATGACTTTTGCAGAACTGGGCCTTAACCCGGCCATCCTCTCGGCGGTTACCGCCTGTGGTTACACAATCCCAACACCCATCCAGGAACAATCAATCCCTCTGGTAATGGCCGGTCACGACCTAATCGCCACCGCCCAGACCGGCACCGGCAAAACCGCCTGCTTTGTATTGCCGGCACTGAAGCGCCTTACCGTAAAATCCGCCGTTTCGGGCAAAGGTCCGCGCATCCTGGTTCTGGCGCCGACCCGCGAACTGGCGGCCCAGGTCATGGAGGCGGCGCGTGGTTATGGCCGAGGTATACGTCCACGCTGCGGTACCCTGCTGGGCGGCATGCCCTACCGCGAACAACTGCGTCTGCTTTCGGCGCCGGTTGATATCATAGTCGCCACGCCCGGCCGTCTGGTGGACCACATCGAGCGTGGCAGCATCCGCCTTGACCGCGTCGAACTGCTTGTTCTGGACGAAGCCGACCGCATGCTTGATATGGGTTTCAGCGAGGATATCAATAAGATTGTCTCCCGCACGCCGTCAGAGCGCCAGACCGTTATGTTCACCGCCACTATGGGCGGCGAGATAGCCAAACTGGCAGAGAATATGCTGCGTGAACCGAAACGGATTCAGCTAGCTGTCAGTACCTCGTCCCACGCCCTGATAGAGCAGCGCCTGCATGTCGCCGACAACCTGAGCCACAAGAAGGAACTTCTCAACCATCTGGCCGGCTCGGCCGAACTGACCCGTGCCATCATTTTCTCCGCCACCAAACGCGACGCCGACGAGCTGTCCCGTGAACTTTCCCGAAACGGTTTCCCTGCGGCCGCACTGCATGGCGACATGACTCAGATGGCCCGCAACAAGACCATCGAGCGTATGCGCCGTGGCGGTACCCGCCTGCTGGTGGCCACCGATGTTGCAGCCCGCGGGCTGGATGTAAATGGCGTCAGCCACGTTATCAACTTTGATCTGCCACGTTTCGCGGAGGACTATGTCCATCGTATCGGCCGCACCGGTCGCGCCGGAGCAACAGGGATCGCCATCTCGTTTGCATCATCTGCGGATCGGAACTATCTGGAGAGGATCGAGCGTTTCATCGGCAAAAAATTGCCCGAACAGCAGATTGCGGGGCTGGAGCCTTCCACTACTCTGCGTAAGGTTGCCGTTAGGAGCGGCACTCCGAAAAAGGGCGGCGTACCACTCGGCAATCGTTTCGGCAAGTCCGGCAGCAGCAAGGATGGTCAGGTAAAGCCGTGGAGCAAATCGGCTAAACCGACCGGAGCGGCACCGCGCCGTGCACAGCGCCAGGAACCGGTTATCGAATATCGATCCAGACGCCCTCAGGTGTAAGTTGTTTCACATAAGACACAGAAAAGTTTGAAGATATCATTGTAACATAAAGACCTCCGGAGCCGGCAAGCCTCGGAGGTCTGGTTTTTCTGCCCCGCGTTTCAAGAGGCGGTTCTATTTTTCAAGCCGTCCCTTCAACTGTCCACAAGCCGCCGAGATATCTCCACCCCTGCTGTCACGAGTAATGACCGTCACGTTGCGATCGATCAAGTATTTATGGAAGGCGTCGATGGCTGTACGGGTGGGCGCCTTGAACCCGCACCCGTCATGCTCGTTAAACGGGATCAGATTCACCTTGTTTGGGATGTCGCTCGTCAGCCGTAAAAGTCGTTTGGCATCCTCCAGCGAATCATTTATCCCATCCAGCATGACATATTCAAAAGTTACCTTGCGGCGTCCGGGAAGAGGAAACTCCTTGCATGCCTGCATGAGAGACTTTAACGGGTAGGCGCGGTTGACCGGCATGATCCGGTTGCGTAGTTCGTCAGTCGTGGCATTCAGTGAAACCGCAAGGTTGACGTTCGGAATCTCCCGCCCGAGACGGGCCATTTCAGGAACAAGTCCGCAAGTGGAGATTGTCACCCGCCGGTTGGAGAGCTGCAGCCCGTTGCCATCCAGCATGATCTGTATGGCTGGAATGACATTGTCCAGATTGTGAAGCGGCTCGCCCATTCCCATAAAGACGATATTTCTTATCTCAACATCTCGGCGCACAGCCATGACCTGATTGATAATTTCGGCGGCGGTAAGGTTGCGGGTCAGCAGAAAGGTGCCGGTCAGGCAGAATTCACACGCCATGGCACAGCCGACCTGCGACGATATGCAGAGTGTTGCGCGCCCCTCATCCGGAATCATTACCGACTCCACAGCGCTGCCATCCCCCAGGCTGAAGAGATACTTGCGCGTACCGTCGCTCCCCACCTCTACCGCCTCCGCTTCCAGGCTGCTGATACACGCTGTTTCGGCGAGTTCGGAGCGCAGGTCCTTGGAGATATTGGTCATCTCTTCGAAGCTGACGGCACCTTTCTGATAGATCCACTTGAAGATCTGGGTGGCGCGGAAACGCTCCTTACCCTTTCCCTTTAGAAACAGCTCCAGAGCCGGCATGGGCAGATTTTTCAGGTCGGTTTTTTCTGTCATTTATTATCGATCTGGTTTTGGGTTGGATACATAGGTACGCTGCCGGAAGGGGATAGTGGCGCACCCTTATCAATTTCTTCCTTTATATCCGGTCTGCTTTCTATCAGCTCTAAAACCGCATCCTTCCTGGCCGAAGATGGCGCAGCTAAAACCGGCGGTGTGTTTATATTCTCGTCAACCTTAAGCTGCATGCGTCCCACATTGAACGATTCCGTCAGGGCTGTCTGATACTCCGCTTCGCCGAGGACACCCCTCTGGCGCAGCAGACGCAGGATCATGTCGGAGCGTTTCAAAACCTTGTCCAGGTTCTTGTATGGGTTGTAGGCCAGCCGCGGGCCGGGCAGCATGGCGGCCAGGAATGCGCATTCGCGCGGCGTCATCGCCGAGGCCGACTTGTTGAAATAATACTGGGCGCCATGTCCGATACCGTAAACCATCGGCCCCAGTTCGGCCACATTCAGGTATAACTCGATTATGCGCCCCTTGGTAAGTTCCTGTTCCATGCGGTAGGCCAGGTAGATCTCCTTCAGCTTGCGGGTAACCGACTTCTCGCGCGATAGGAACAGATTCTTGGCGGTCTGCTGGGTAATGGTCGAAGCGCCCCTCTTGAGACTTTTCTTCTCAAGATCGTACTTGATGGCATTCTTGATGGCTTTGACATCAAAACCTTCGTGCTTGTAGAAGTTGGCATCCTCCGCCAGAATCACCGCCCACTTCATCTCGGCCGGGATTCGGTCGGATGGAGTCCAGTTGCGGTTCTTCTGCCCGACCACGAGGGGATGATACTTTCCCTGCCAATCCTTGACCTGTATGGTGGTGGAAAATTTCCTGTCGGCCAGATCGGCGACCGGCGGCATCAGTACCAGGGATATGCCGACATAGAGCAGATATCCGGTTATTGCCAGGAATATGTAGAGAAGGAGTTTTTTCATAATAAGTTTGTCCAGTATGACAGCTCTTCATAATCCCTGTCAGCAATTTTTTAAGATTTTTGCAGTCGAGGGGAATCCCATATATCTGAAGGCTACTCGCATTTTTTGCTATCTGCCACAAATGCATAGTCATTTTTTGACCGGTCGGCCCATTAGCTTGTGAAGAATGTCCTCCCTTTCAAGAAATACATTTTTTAGTAATCGTCTGAATATCTATAAGCGTAAAAGGCCCCGGAGCAATCCGGGGCCTTTTACGCTTATGCTGGGCAAGATGGAGGACTAAAAGAAGCTGTTATGGCAGGCTGAGCATGCAAGGCCGCTTAGAAAAACACCATCCCCTTGGGGGCCGTGGCAGACTATGTTTTCACAGGAAGCGAAACCATTTATGCCAGCCCATGGACCATGATCCGGCAAGGTAGTAGTTGCTCCTCCTGGTGAGTGAGCCAAGCCGATGGTCCATTCCACAGGGTGGATAGACAAGATATCTTTGTGGCAGCTTTTACACGACGGGCCTGAACCGTCAACTCCCAGCAAGTCCGAGCCATGACAACTTGCAACGGCACAGCTGGTAGTACCTTTCTGTTTTACATATGATCCATGGAATGCATAGGCATATCTGCCCCACGCGGTAGGCTGGGTTGTCGTATAATTCCAAAAAATCGGGTGTGGAGCCTCTTCGCTCCCTAAATGACACTGCGTACAGGCAATCGTAGAGATGCCGCCGCTGAAATCACCGCCGTGACATTTCGTACATGTATCCAGATGGGCCTTAGCAGCAACTGCGTGACCAGCCGGTAGCCAAGAAGCGAGATGCGTGCCCGAGTTTGAATTAAAAACAGCCTGTGGATTCTTGTCGCCGCATCCGACAAGCGCAATTGCTATTGCCAGTGAAATTATCAGAAGAGATAGTTTTATCGGTGACATGCTTGGCACCTCACATTATTCTGGCGTCCGTGACATTTGGCACAAGAAATTGGATTCACTCTTCCGTCAATTTGGTGCTGACTGAGATAATCGCCGCGGTGAGGGAGGTTACGTTCTGGTTCATCGGCGAACTTGTCACTCGGCTTGATCTCATCCTTGTGAGAGTGACAGTCCGTGCAGAAAGACTCCTGATGGCAGGTTGTGCAGATTTGACGAGTGGCTCCAGCATAAAAGCGGTGTTTGCTGAAAAAATCGGGTGCGCGGTGATTCACAGCAGCTATTACACCGGAATGGCAATCTGAGCAGTCTGTAATTCCTTCCAGTGATTCGGGATGTATCCGTAAAAGGCTGTCAGTGTTTGCACAGGCATAGAGAGTACATAACGCTAACGACAATGCCATAAGTATGAAAAATTTACTTTTCATGCTTGTCACCCCCTTCTCCACGTCTTGTATCAAATGCATAGGTAACTTTCAGCAAACCTCTCACCTCGTTGTCAAAATCGGGGCTTTGCGAATATTCCAGATCTGCGCCGATTTTTAGTTTTTCGTTGAATTTATATCCTGCGGATCCGGTTATGGCAAAACTGTTTTTCACTCCGTTAATCTGTGCATCATATCCTACGTTGGTGAAATCCGCGGATACATTGACGACTCCGATTCTTTTGGATGCATATGCCCGGTATTCGGTATAGCGAAGCCTGCCGGTTTTTCCGTCCATGCGATGAACGCCGAAACCGGCTGAAATCGAGTCCGGAAACGAATAGGCTGCTTTGACACCGTAGTAATTGGCATTTTTTGCAATTTCATAGTCGTGGTATTTATAGTCGGCGCTCACAGTGAGGTTTTTGATCGGCGAATATGACAATATAACTCCTGTCGCAATCAGTTTCTCGTTCGGGTCAATCAGGCGGTTGGCAAAACTCAGGGCGCTGGTGGTCATGTTGAAGAGGTAGTCGCGGTAATTGATTTGTGAAAAATCTGCGACAATGCGCAGTTGCTCCAGCGGGTTGGTTGACAGGGCGTAGCTGTGTTCCATCCAGCCGTTGGTGATGGAGTTGTAGGTTGAGCGACCGGTCACGTCAACCTGCTGATGCGGACGCAGCCAGATATCAACCCCCTCCTCCTCGCGGTAGGGAGAGTTATTTTCCCGCTCACTTTTGAGGGCGCTCAAGCCGACGGTATAATATTTTTTGTCTGTCTGTGAGATCCGGGTACCGTAGACAAGAGCCCCCCCTTGGTAGATTGGCTGTGAATTTGGTTCCGTAATAACAGTATGGCCGAAGAACGCCGCTGCTCCAATGCCATATTTAAAGTCATTGCGCAGATACAGGCCATCGATTCGCTCGGCTGCGACCCCTTCGGTTACAAACTGTCGCCCCACGTTCACAATGGTATTGTTTTTGGAGGCCTTGTAGCTGAGATACGCATACTGTAGATCTTCATTCGTGTATTTATCGGTAGTTTTGTCTGCCAGGTCGGCACGCCCCCAGGCTCCGAGGTAAAACGATACTCCCGACCCGTCACTTAGATTGTTAGTCATATTGAGACGAAGATATTCGTAGGCTGGGAAAATATTCTTCTTGTCGATTGTTGTCCGCATGAGGAAGAGTGTGCTGGACTCACCTGAAAATGAATAATCTGCTGCCATGAGCGGCGTAACCAAAAAGATTGAGATCGTCGCCACTATCCCCACAACTTCCAAAAAAATGTGGAAGATGCTCCCTGATTTATTTTTCTGGTGGCTTATCAAAGCATTCCCTCCTTTCCTAAATCTATAAAACAGACTATTTCCGAATCGGTATCCACGTCACGTTTGGGCATGTTTCAGTTAAAAGTTATTTATTTGATGAGGTAGCAAGGCGGAAACCGAAGCTGAAATGATAGCTGAACCCCGGATTGTCCCTGAGGCGGAACGCTACGCGTGAATCCTTGGCGGTATTGAACCACGAGCCGCCGCGGAGTACACGTTTGTCGCTGCAGTTCGGTCCAGGAGGATCGTTTTTGGGGCTTGTTTTGTAATAATCTTTACTATAACAGTCATTCACCCATTCCCACACATTGCCGCTCATGTCATAAATTCCCAAGCCATTGGCCTTTTTTGTTCCGACCTTATGTGGTTTGTTGTCGGAATTTCTATCATACCATGCAACTGCATCAACATCGTTGCCGCCGGAAAACAGCTCGTTTTTGCCACCGCTGCGCGCGGCATACTCCCACTCCGCCTCGGTCGGCAGACGGAATTGACGGTCGCCTTTGGCGTTCAGAGTATTGATAAAATCCTGAATGTCATACCAACTGACCTGATCCACCGGGCAGTCACTTCCACACGAACTGTACCTTGAAGGGTTGGTACCCATGATCGCCTGCCATTGCCCCTGGGTCACTTCATACTTTCCGATGGCAAAATCGCTGACGCACACTTCGTGCAGCGTATTCTGTTCCGCCTCCCCCATCTGGAAGCAGCCGCCCTTTACCGGTACAAAGGCCATATCGCCGACGGGATCGACGATATTTTTAGTAGCGGCGTGTGCGCTGATCAGCTGCATCATGATGATGACTAATGACAGTGCAAGCGCGCTGGTAACCTTTACGAGGGGTGCGTATCTTTTCATAGTAATAGTCGGCATCTTCATTTCTCCTTTATTATAATCGAATAAATTACAGTCTGTTTTGCTGTTATGATCTGGATGTATTTATAAAGCACATAACAACAACAGCAACACTGTGATCAATTCATGTAATAAATGGTCATTCGCCACCTTCCGGGTACCCCGCTGTAAATGAACGACCAACAACTTTTCTTGTGCCTGCTCCAGGCTCTAAACAGCCCGAGGGTGGTAACACCCTCAGGCTATCGCTTGGTTCAGATTACGTACCCGGGGTACGGAACCCCGCACCTCGGAATTGTTCCACCTTATCGGTATTGTTGACAAGTGCAGTTTCTGACGGTCTTACTCCGAGAGGGGGGAAGAAAGAACATCCTTCCCCCTGTTTTGCTCAGTCTACCACCAACGATGAACCGCCTTTATGGTCTGGACGGAATTGTTCGTTGCATTATCTGCAGTACCGTGGCACACAAGACAGGTTTCTTTGGTGCCAAGTGCCCCGGTGCCGGGAACGGCAGGCGCCGTACTTGTAGCAGGCGTATCAGGCGTGCCACGAGGAGCATAAATTGATCCACCCATTACGTTCATATGAGCCTTGGCGACAGGTGTATCATGACACGAGAAACATGCGGAAGCGATCGGTGAATTCACCAGCGTGGTAGCAGCCGCTTCAACAGTTGTACCGGCAAGTGTGGTGGGGGTAAAACTGAAGCCCACTCCATAATCCTTGATATTGTCTTTGATTATGTATGGAGAAAGCATAAAGTTTACCGTTGCATCGGCACCATTATACTTGCCGGTAGCTACAGTGCTATACAGCATGTTCGGCACTGCATTCAGTGTCGCAACGGCGCTGAAATCAAATGTATTTACGCTTTCATTTGTTGTTGTAAGGTGACACTGTTCACAGTTCCTCAGATAACCGGGATAGGTAACATTTGCAAATGAGTCGGTTGCCGAAGTGGCGTGCCATGTGAACGGTACGGTACGTCTTGCGTCACTTCCTTGCGCGCTGTGGATGGCATGGACAAAGTTTCTGGAAGCGGCACTCCAGCCGCTCTGGGTAAAGTTGGGATTATGGCAGAACGCGCAGAGCGTTGCATCATTGCGGGCGCCGCCGTGAAAGTCGGGTGAGACGCCAAGCTGCTCATGGCACTTGGTGCATTTTGCCGTATCGACGATTGCGCGACGACCGGTGAAGCCGGTGGCAACTTTTTGTTGAGCAAGAGTGTCCCGGACAAGACCGCCGGAGGCATTAACGTTGGGGTTTCCAAAGCTTTTCGGGGTGTATGGAAAAGCCGCCAGATTAGTCTGAGTGAAATTACCGATTAGTGCGCCGGTAAGCATTTTAGCGCTGGCAGGAACGAAGATCGGGCTTGCGGGAACAGCTTTTGGAGCGGCGCCCAAGATCGGGGTCGGCTGGCCAAGCGTGTCTCCGGTCAGAGTTGCCGTCCAGAATCCATTTGCGTCAGGTCCGGTCAAGGTTCCTGCTTTAGGCGAACCGGCGGTTACCAACAGACTCGCGAGAGAAACGTTGGATCTGGCATTGAAATCCGCAGGAGCAGTAATGCCATCCTGTGGCACCGAGTAAACGACATAGAGGCTCGGTCCGCCGTTAAAACCAGGTATCGGCGCGAATTTCGGGTCGATAACTTGCTGACCGGTAACCAGGTCTGTCACTAAAGCCGGTGTTGCCAATGAAGTGACGGCTGTGCCGTTTATTGTGATCTGGAATACGACTACCGGCTGCCTGGAAGCATTAAGGGTTACACTGCTGATGGCATAAGAAATTTTGGCGGCGCCAGCAGGGACATTAGGATTGTTGGGTGTTGAATCATTGGTAATATGGGTTGAAGCTGTACTTACAGCCCCACCATGACATGCGGTCAGGTTGCATCCGCTGTCGTCTCTTTGAATTCCGCCGACGTGACCTGTGGTCAAGCCATTGATTCTGGTGCCGAGGCCGGTGGCAAAGTCAATACCGTTGTGGCATGAACCGCAGTTTAAACGGTTCGGCTGGGATTGCCAGTTGGCCCCGTCAACGCCTTTATGGCACTTGGTGCAGTTTCTGATATCCTGAGGGTATGTTTGCGTTTGGTAATCCACCAGAAGGGCGTGCGGCAACGGCTTGGTCGGATTAAGCGTCGCTTCAGGCTTCGGCAATAAAGGGAGCTTGTCACCCATATGGATACGATGAATGAAGGTAACAAATTCACCCTCACCGGATGTATTCGTTTTGGTATGGCACATTACGCAGAGCTTGGTATCCGGACGAGCGGCTTGATGGCCTCCGATAAGGGCTATGTTATAGTGGCACTCGTTACAGGCAGCAGTCGTGACGTTATCACGGGCGAAGGCCTGTTTGCCGGTTGCATCCGTCATCATGGCGCCGGTGGAGGGGGTGAAGTCATAGACCATGCCAAGCCTGTTCTGGGCAAGGAAACTGGTGTTAACAACGTTCGAAGGGGTGAGCGGGCCGGTAGCGGTAACCCCCGGTGTTGCAATAGATGTTACCGTCACACCTATGCGGTGCAGAGCGGTCGGAATGTATGACGCATTGGGATTGGAGGTGATGTCCGAGCCAAAGGTGGCGGTATAGGTGCCATCGCCATGATCGACCACGGTGTAACCGGGAATCAGGACTGACCCGACGGGGTGTGCCACAAGATCAACACCGACTGAAGTGGCGGGTACGAATGTTATACCCGGATCTGCCGAAGGTTTTGTAATTGCGCCGGTATTGGCGGTAACTTTCCCGCTGACGATAGTAGTGCCGAAAGCCAACGGGGCAGGCAGCGAGATGCCTTTGTCGATGTAGTTTACCCAGTAAGAGCTGGTGCGGGTGACGGTGTCTTCAGGCACAAGCCTGGCAATATGCAGGCCGAATGTTTTTAGACCTGTAATGCCCACGTTGCTGACCTTGTCAACAACCTGGAATGTGACGGTCGGATTTTTACCTCCAGGGGGGATGGAGGCACTGAGGATTTTACCGACGGGAATGACATTATTCAGATCGTCATTTGAAAAGGTGCTGGCATTGACAGTCCCTACGGTTGGAAGCACTACACCATTGGTGCCATTGGCACCGTCCTTGCCGGAGCACCCACCCAGCGTAATCGCTGCGACAGTTGCTAAGACAAAAAACAAACATAACTCTGTAATACTTTTTCTCTGCATATTCTGTTACCTCCGTAATTTTTTGTCCTGCATGCTCACATCGAAACGCTGTTAAATAAAACCATACATCCATTCTTCGACTTGTCAATGTACCGCTAAATAAAAATCAACGAGCAGCAAATGCCTACTTTGTAGTTGATTCATTCATTTCATTAACTGCAATCAGCAACGCTTTTCATGCTATAAACCAGCAAACGACATGATACCATCCAATAAAACGGCTTATCGTCAAACGCTACCGCTGATATTATTGTCGTTAAACATGCCCCCACTATGGACGATGGAAGTTCTTGATTAAAGTATTGTATGGGATGCTACATTATCTTGTCTAAAATAGTCAACTATATTTTTGCGCCAACATCATTGACTTTCCGCGCTGTAATTCTTATTATTTTCATAGACACAAAATATCTTGGAGGTTTGTTGTATTATGCCCATGTATGAATACAGATGCAGTAACTGTGAGTATCAATTTGAGCTGCGCCAGAAATTTTCTGATCCCCCGGCCGGCCAATGTCCGCAATGCGGCGCTGCCGTAGAAAAGATGATATCAGCCACCGCCTTAAGCCTGAAAGGCGATGGCTGGTTTGATTCCGGCTACTGCCCGAAAACTGAAGCTCCGAAACCGGCTGCCTGTAGCGGGTGTGCCTGCTCAAAAGAATAGTACGCCAAATTGGTAAAGTTAAACCGCAAAGGAACTGGTCCATGAAAGTCAAGAAAGCCGTTTTCCCGGTTGCCGGTCTCGGCACCCGCTTTCTTCCCGCCACCAAATCCTCTCCCAAAGAGATGCTGCCGCTGATCGACAAGCCGCTCGTGCAGTACGTCGTTGAGGAGGCGGTCGCTTCCGGTATCGAGCAGATACTGTTTGTGACCGGCCGCGGAAAGCATAATATTGAGGATCACTTCGATATTTCCGTCGAATTGGAAGCGCACCTCCACGACAAGGGGAAGGATCGCGAACTCTCGCGGGTGCGTGAAATAGCCGAGATGGTCAACATCTTCTACGTACGCCAGAGACAGGCTTTGGGACTCGGTCACGCCATTCTTTGCGCCAGGGATTTTGTCGGCAACGAACCGTTTGCGATTTTACTCGGGGATGACATTGTTGATAGCGCGCGCCCCTGTCTCGGACAGCTGCTGGACGTTTTTTATCAACAGGGCGGGTCTGTGCTGGCGCTGGAAAAAGTGCCGATCGAAAAGATCTCCTCGTACGGCTGCGTGGCGGCGGATCAGATCGGCGAGCGTACCTTCCACATTACGAACATGGTTGAAAAGCCGGCCCGTGATGAGGCGCCGTCAGATATGGCGATCATTGGTCGCTATGTACTGACTCCACGTATCTTTGAAATTCTTGAAATGCAGGAACCGGGCAAGGGGAATGAAATCCAGTTGACCGACGCGATACTGAAGCTGTCCAGGGAAGAAAAGGTCTATGGTTGCCTGTTTGAGGGATTGCGGCATGATTGCGGGGACAAGCTGAGCTTTTTGAAGGCCACCGTTGACATGGCCTTGAAACGCGATGAATTCAAGAAGGAGTTTGAAGCGTATCTGAGACAGCGGTTGAGCTAAAGTATCTTCTGCCGGAAACCGGTAAAAACTTAAGAGGCGAACCAGAAATGGTTCGCCTCTTAAGTTACTGTTTTGGGAAAGTTGCTGTAAACTCATTTACCCTCTGAAACAACCTCTGACGTGTCCCTTTTCGGCTCCCATCCCTGCCAGGCATACGCCGGGTCTATCAACGGGTCATAATACCCGGGCTGGGGCACCATAAAGAAAACCGCCTCTGCAACCCCAGTGAATCCACGGTATAGAGTCATGCCAATGCCCTTGAGAGGGCCGATCAGATACCCCGCAGTTCCCAGCTCGCGTGAGGTCAGCACGGTCTGTTTCGGAAGCTCAACGATACAAGTCAAGGTGTTGGCTACACCCCTTGTAAACTTGACAGCCATTTTTTCTGCAATCATCTCGGGCTGCTGTTCAGCACAAACCACGGATGGAATTGCCGCAGCAAAGGCAAACAGCAGGGCTGAGAACAACAGTAGTTTTTTCATAAGACCTCCTCTTTATCCTGTTTATCAGGGTCAGGATCAAATGTTTAACAGTTTTCCTGTCTATTATCAGTCTACTATCACAAAGAATCAATGCATGCAAGCGTCACAGGTCAAAGAGGGTCGCTTCTTTGGGCAGCAAATGTTCAAACTTTTTTTTCAGGTGGTACAGTTTCTCAATATAATAGCTGGTGTTGATATCCGGATGTGCCGGATCAAATGCGCTGACCGGACGGCAATGTTCATACGCCACCGCATCCTTTCCAGAGCCGCTGACATAGTAGCTGACCTGATCGCCGGCCCGGTAGATTCTTCCGGCAGCAAGGGCTGTTTCAAAGGCTGCCGAATGATTGCGTTTGCCCAGCCTTAGTTTCTCCCGATAGCTGTCCGGCGATTCATTGAGTGTTTCTGTCCGGGCCACCCAGGCCACCTCCATTCCGCGAGACCGGAGCCGTAATATATACTCTTCATACAGCGTTTCAACCGTCCAATCCCTGTCCGTCAACAAACGCTCTATCAACTCCTGCATGAATTCCCGCATATACCGCTCCATACCCCGCGAGCGAAGTCCGCTCCCTCTGACCAGGATTCGGCCATCATATCCCTGCAGTGCATAGTTTTTTGTCTTGTAGGCAAACATGGACCGATAGCGGCCATCCAGTTCGACCTCGATCCCCTCCGGCAGTGCATCGGATATGCGTCGTATCAGGGCCTGTTCATCCTGTTCCGCCGTGCAGAAAGACGGCGGCTGGAAGTATATCCCGTCGGTGTCAATTTCTACCGGTCTGGCCCCTTCGGCTTTGAGCAGATCGATCATGTTTTTGATTGTGACCCGTCCCAGCCTGGTCACCTCAGCAGCTGCCGCCGGATCGGAAAAATTGTGCCGCGCGGCCCCCAAATAACCATAGAACGAGTTGATCAGCACCTTGAAGAGCTGCTGAAGAGCATCGTAATGGTGACGTTCCGGCTCAGTCGCGGCATCCCGGGCCAACTGCTTTGTGGTCAGCCTAAAGCGGCGCAGATCGGCCAACATCGGCAAAAAAAGCCCCAGGGTGTCCCCGGCCGGAGCCAGGCGGTAGGCCAGCATCAGCGACGGATAGAGCGAAGCCACATCACAATGGACGATCGGGCTTATGACCCCCTCACAAGAGATTTCGGTGTAGCCGCCCTCAAAAATTGTTGTCTCTGAAGTACGGGCTGGAATAGCATGGCCGCGATGCAGATACTCGCGCAGGAAGAGCGAATTGATGCGGGTGGCGTTACCGCGAATGACGCAATTTTGGAATGAATATGGGAAAATGCGTGTCTGCAGGAACCAGGGATATCCGAGCAGCCGGAACAGGGAGAGTGTTTCCCGCGCGTCGTCCATGTTATAGCGATAAAGCCTTTCGGGGTCGTCACTAAATGATGCTGAAATATCCGCGCCGTTCAGATAGGTTCGATCTCTCGGTACCAGATTAAAATGGCGTGCAACGGCCTTGAGCCCGTAGCTTTCAAGTTTTCGCTCGGCAATGTCGTACAACTGCACCAGGAAATAGGTATCGATGACATGCCGGCCATTGATATCCCAACGAGGGTATTCAAGATTTTTTTCGGCCA
>Ga0073936_10004203_pt1 | contig 20130 bp, 18 predicted proteins | sample AliMusrvi5mmetaG_FD_87041 | JGI IMG/M metagenome (GOLD analysis project Ga0073936, IMG submission 87041) | Freshwater lake bacterial and archeal communities from Alinen Mustajarvi, Finland, to study Microbial Dark Matter (Phase II) - Alinen... | ecosystem: Environmental > Aquatic > Freshwater >... | reverse complement strand
GCATCGCCCCCCGCCACCATGAAATCCCCATCCCCGCTCCTGCTCATCAGTCTCGGTTGCCTTCCCCTGGTTTCCTGCGCCTGGCTCGGACTGGGGAAAAAAAAGCCCAAACCCGACGAATCCGCCCCCAAGACCCTCCTCATCGGCCGCGTCGCCTCGGTCCCGGCCGACAGGCGCTTCGTTCTCATCCAAAGCTACGGCGTCTGGAATCTGGCAACCGGCTCCGTGCTGGTCACCCGCGGTACCGACGCACGCACCGCCAATCTGCTCACCACCGGCGAGTCCCTCGGCCAGTTCGCCGCCGCCGATGTGCAATCCGGCACCTTGCAAGTGGGCGACGCGGTGTTCTTCACGGCCCCTCCCGCCGAAAAAAAACCACCCGAAAACCCAAACCCATCGGCAATCCCGTCCAATCCCGGACCAAATCACGAAAAACAAGCCGTCAGAAGCAATTGAATATCAATGATGTCCAAATACATCAAAAAATATCCGGGCAATCTAATTTTTTGCTTTCCAAGATTGCCAATCGCGCATATCTTGCGCTTGTCCCGATTGAACCCCGGGTTGTTGTTTGATTCCAAGTCTGCCAGGATGACCAGCCAGAAGTCCGGTGGATTTAAAAAACACTTTGGGGTTCGATCCATGTTCCAGACATGAACCCCACAACCAGCCATGAAACAATCTACAATGGGTCCCTCGGTGAAAGCCGACGCCGACCGTCTCGCTGATTTCGTCATCTTCACCCAACGAAGCTGTATCCTCAACCTGTCGACGGAACTCAACAAGGGGAACGTCTCGTTTCCGCAGTTTTTCCTGCTCGCTTATCTTTCCAGCGAAGACTATCTGACCATGTCGGATATCGCGAAGAAGATGGGCCATTCGACCGCCGCCGCGACGGGGCTGGTTGATCGCTTGGAGAATCTGTCCTACGTTGAGCGCCTGCACGCGGCGGAAGATCGTCGTAAGATCATGGTTCGCATCACCGCCAAAGGTGTCGAACTGGTCGCCAAGATGCGCAAGGAAATTGCCAACGACTTGGTGGGTATTCTCGCCGACATGGACGAGGATGAAGCGGAAACCGTGGAGCACACCAAGCGTGCCATCCATGGCCGCGTGATTTCTTAATCGTCATCATTTCGTTCCCACGCGGCAATCCCCGCTTGGCGAATCCATGGTTCCGCCGTTACGGTTCCGGGTGTGACGGAGGATTTCGCGTTTTTAGACCCGCTTCAAGGTTCCCATCCCGGCATCCGCGCCGGTTGGGTGGGGCGCGTGCCCGGACTCCTCATCGCCGGCGACCGCGATGAGGCGATGCGCGCGCTGCGCCAGTATCACGAGGCGGCGCTGCTCGAGTTTGGAGGCACACCGGAACACTGGTGGCGGGCGGAACAAGTGCATGGCACCGCCGTGGCGATTGTCCCGGACGCACCGCAAATCCTCGCCCCGGACGGTTTGCCTGTCGTCCCCGGCGTGGATGGACTTGTCACCGATCAACCCGGTTTGGTGCTGGCGATTCATGTGGCCGACTGCGCTGCCATCTGGCTGGCGGATCGGGCCTCGGGCGCGATCGGCCTGCTCCACTCCGGCAAGAGTGGCACCGCCGGCGGGATTTTGGAAAAGGCCCTGGCGGTGATGGCGCAAGCGTTTGGCACCCGGCCCGGCGATGTCACGGCCGTTCTCAGCCCCTGCATTCGCCCGCCTGCCTACGAGGTGGATTTTGCTGCGCAGATCGCACGCCAAGCCGCGCGGATCGGGATCGTGGATTTTCAGGACACCGGACAAGACACCGCCACGGATATTTCCCGCTATTACAGTTATCGGATTGAAAAAGGAAAAACCGGGCGCATGATGGCGCTGCTCGTTAGAGACCCCCTGCCATGAACCCTTTCACTCTTGAAGCCCCAGCCAAGCTCAACCTCTCCTTGCGCATCCTCGCCACCCGCGACGACGGCTACCATGACATCGACACCGTGATGGTCAAACTCCCGCAGTTGGCCGATCGCTTGCACTTCGCGCCCGCGCCCGAATTCACCTTCTCCTGCGATGATTCCGCAGTACCGAACGATGGCCACAATCTGGTCGTAAAAGCCGTACGCGCCTACGAGGCCGCCATCGGAATTCCCTGCAACTGCCGCATCACTCTGGAAAAACACATTCCACATGGTGCCGGTCTGGGCGGCGGCAGCAGTGATGCCGCCAGCACCCTGCTCGGCTTGCAGCGAATTCACGAAGGCGCCTTGGAACCGGAGAAGCTCTCCGGTCTTGCCGCCGATCTGGGCAGCGACGTCGCCTTTTTCCTCGTTCCGGGTGCCGCCCGCTGCACCGGACGCGGGGAACATGTCGCGCCGATTCCTGCGCCACCCGCGTTGCCGGTCCTGCTGTTGAAACCCGCCTTCGGAGTCGCCACTGCGGAAGCGTACGCACGCTGGCCAAGCGCAGCCGCGATTCCCGGCATCCGTCACACCCCGCAAGAAACCTCGGCGGGGGTGCTGGTCAATGACCTCGAAGCACCGGTTTTTCAAAAATTCCGTTTTCTTGCCGAGTTGAAACAGTGGCTGCTGATTCGCAAGGAAGTCGCCGCCGCCCTGCTGAGTGGCTCGGGTTCCACGGTCTTCGCGGTCTTGCACGAAGCGGCGGACGCCCAGGCGCTGATCGCTGCCGCCCGCTTGGAACTCGATCCCGGCATTTGGGCATGGTCCGGAACCACCGGCTGATCCAGCGCCCGTGAGAATTTTCGCAATCGTTCACGCCTCGTTTGACAAGTGCTGCCCACATCCCATAGCCTCCTCTTCCCGGCGCTGAAGCCCGGCCACCCATCATGAATATTGTCGTCGAGAAGCAGCCCAAATGCGTCGCCACCCTCCGGGTTGAAATCCCCGCCGAGCAAGTCAACGGCAAACGCAATCAAATCCTCCGCACCTACAGCAGCAAGTCGCGCATCCCCGGTTTCCGCCCCGGCAAGGCCCCTCAAGCCATCATCGAGAAACGCTACGGCAAGGACATTGCCGATGAGTTGCAAGGCAACCTCATCAATGAGGCCTACGACGAGGCCCTCAAACAGGAATCCCTCAAGGTGCTCGATTTCGGCGTCCCGGAAGCCATCACCCAGCACCCCGACGGCTCGTTTTCGTTCCAAGCCACCCTCATGCTCGCCCCGGAGGTGCAAGTCCCGGAATACAAAGGTCTCGCGGTGACCGTCCCGCCCGCCGCCGTGCCGGAGGAGGAATTCACCCAACAACTCGAATCGCTGCGCGAGCGTTTCGCCGATTTCCAACCCATCGAGGACCGCCCTGCGGCGATGGGCGACTTCGCCGTGCTTGACTACTCCTCCACCGTTAACGGCCAGCCCACCGAAGAGTTTCTCGGCAAACCGGCCGGCTTCCTCGCCAGCCGCGAAGGCTTTTGGTTGCGTCTCGATGAGCAGTCCTTCCTGCCGGGTTTCGCCGCCCAAGTTGTCGACATGAACCCGGGCGAAACCCGCGACATCAGGCTGTCCCTGCCGGACGAGTTCCCCGTCGCGGAACTCCGCAACTGCGAAATGTTCGTCAACACCACCCTCAAGGAACTCAAGCGGTCGATTCTGCCCGATCTGGATGACGCCCTGGCCGAGCGCCTCGCCCATGGCAAGACCATCGAGGAACTCAAGTCCCTCATCCGCGAAAACATGCAGACCGAGCGCCAGCGCAAGATCAACGACATGAAAGTCAATCAAATCGTCGCGCACTTCAATGCCCAGGTCGCCTTCGAACTGCCCGAGGAACTCATCACCCAGGAAACCCAAACCCAGGCCGACTCCATGGTCGAACGTGGCATCCGGGCCGGCATGACCGAAGAGGAAGTGCAATCCCAGCAGGCCGAAATCTTCGCCACCGCCCAGCAGCAGGCCGTCTCCAACCTGCGCACCAACTTCATCCTCCAGGAAATCGCCCGCGCGGAAAACATCACCGTCGATGACAAGGAACTGGTCAGCCATCTGGTCCAAATCGCCGCCTCCCGCAAGGTGGCTCCCAAGAAGTTCATCAAGGACATGCAGCGGGCCGGACGCATCAGCAGCATCCGCCAGTCCATCATGATTGGAAAGGCCATTGACTTCCTCGTCGAACACGCCAATGTTGAGGAGAGCCCTGATGCCACCCTCAATGATTGAATTCACCCCGCCTGCCATGAGCCACACGCCCCCACGCAACAACTATTACGTCCCCATCGTCATCGAACAGGATGGCCGCGGCGAGCGCTCGTTCGACGTTTATTCGCGCCTGCTCAAGGATCGCATCATTTTCATCGGCACCGCCATCGATGACTTCGTGGCCAATTCCGTCATCGCACAGTTGCTGTTCCTGCAAATGCAGGATCCCAAGAAAGACATCCATATCTATATCAACTCCCCCGGCGGCTCCGTCACCGCCGGCCTCGCCATTTATGACACGATGCAATTCCTCACCTGCGATGTGAACACCTATTGCATCGGCATCGCCGCCTCAATGGGCTCGATCCTGCTCACCGCCGGCACCAATGGCAAACGCTACTGCCTGCCAAATTCCCATGTCATGATCCATCAGGTGTCCGGTGGCGCCAGCGGCTCCGCCTCCGACGTCGAGCGCACCATCGGCTTCATGTTCAATCTCAAGAAGCGCCTCAACGGCATCCTCGCCAAACACACCGCCAAATCCATCGAACAGGTCGAACGCGACTCGGACCGTGACAACTACATGTCCGCCGAGGAATCCGTCGCCTATGGCATCGTCGATAAGGTCCTCGAAAACCGCAAACAATTGCCGGATGTCATCGCCAGCCCAACCTCGGCGAAAGCTTGAAATCTGGAATCCACGCCAGCCCGCGTTCCGCCCCCGGTCCAAACCCTTCCCTAACCATTATCACCTGGCCTACAACGCCGCCTCACCCTTCCCATGGCCCGCTCCTCCAATCTGACGATGTGCTCCTTCTGTGGCAAGGGCCACTCCGAGGTCAAGAAACTCATCGCCGGTCCCGGCGTGTATATCTGCAACGAGTGCATTGAGGTTTGCTCCAGCATCCTCGAAAAGGAACTTGGCGGCGGTTCGCCAAAAGGCCGCACCGCGGCGGAAAAGCCCGGCTTCAAGGTTCCCACACCCGCCGCCATCCGCGACAGGCTCAATGAGTTTGTCATCGGCCAGGAAAACGCCAAGAAGGTCCTCTCGGTGGCGGTTTACAACCACTACCAACGCCTGCGCCAGGACCACGCCAAACTGGGCGACGAATTCAAGGATGTGGAGATTGAAAAATCCAACATCTTGTTGCTAGGCCCCACCGGATCGGGCAAAACCCTCCTCGCCCGCACCCTGGCCCGCACCCTGGATGTGCCGTTCTGCATCGTCGATGCCACCACTCTAACTGAAGCCGGCTACGTCGGCGAGGACGTGGAAAACATCATCCTGCGTCTGCTTCAGGCCTCGGACTTCGACGTCTCCCGCGCCGAACGCGGCATCATCTACGTCGACGAGATCGACAAGATCGGCCGCAAGACCGAAAACGTCTCGATCACCCGCGATGTCTCGGGCGAAGGCGTCCAACAGGCGTTGCTCAAGATCCTTGAGGGCACCCTTTGCAATGTCCCGCCCCAGGGCGGACGCAAGCACCCGCAGCAGGAATACATCCAGGTTAACACCGAGAAAATCCTCTTCATTTGCGGCGGTGCCTTCGTCGGTCTCGAAGACCTCGTCAAGCGGCGCCTCGGCCGCAACACCCTCGGCTTCCACTCCGATGTCAACGTCCGGGATCTGGACGACCCGAGCGTCAACATTCTCGAGCGGGTGCAACCGGAAGACCTGTTGCACTTCGGTCTGATTCCGGAATTCATCGGGCGGCTGCCTGTGATTTCCTCGCTGCGCAAACTCAGCGAGGACGAACTGATCAACATACTAACCGAGCCGAAGAACTCCCTCATCAAGCAGTACTCCAAGCAACTCGCCATGAACGGGGTCAAACTTCGCGTCACCCGCGACGCGCTGCGCGCCCTGGCCGAGGAGGCCGTCCGCCGCGGCACCGGCGCCCGCGCCCTGCGCTCCATCTTCGAACGCTTGATGCTCGATGTCATGTTCGACGTGCCTTCCCGCGGCGACATCGAAGCCGTCACCATCAACCGCCCGGTCGTCACCGGCACGCGTCCCCCGCTCATCCGCCGCCGCTGCGAAAACCAGGACGCCGCCTGATCTCACCCAGCGCCAGCTTCAGCCGGCGTGTGACTGCCCGACGACCGGGAGCGCCTTGTCTCAGGAAGCGCGGTCCGTTTCGCAGGGTCAGCCGCAAGCCAGGCGATCATCCGCGGTTTCAAATCCGGATCCCGGGTTCGAACTTCGAACTTCGCCCCTGTTCGGTTAGAAATTGTTTTCATGGATGACGGTGGGATGGAATTTCGCGGGATCGATGGCGCCCTCGTCGGTGCGCTCGCCCGGATCGGCGAACAGGGTGAAGGTCTTGCGGACCTCGGCGAGGACTTGCGGCGCGGCGCTGTTGCCCGCGGCGGGTGCGAGGGCCTGGCCGATCACCCATACCCGGAAGTTGCGCGAGCGCACGGTGGAGGCTTCATAGACGCGGGCGAAAACCTCCTCGGCGGCGGAATCGCTCCACTGGACGCGTGTGTTGTTAGGGATGTCGATACCGGGGCGATACCGGTCGGGATTGCCAAACAACGGCTTGCCATCCGGATCCCTGACCAGCGCGAGTTCCGACGGACTGGCAAAGGGCCGGGCGCGGACAATCGCATTGGCAAGACGATCGGCTTCGGTCTTGTTGTCGTTAGACGGGGGGTACAACGTGACGCGGGCGGGCGGCGGCGCCATGAGCGGGGTGCCCTGGTGATTCAGCGTGACGGGCACGGTTGCCAGCAACGGATCCTGGCCGAGGGCACCGGCGGCGAGGGCGCGCAGGCTGTCCTTGGTGGCGGTGTTGACGTTCAGATGACCGTGGATTTCCACCAGGTTGCCTTCGCGCAGGGCGGGCTCCGCGGCACGCGAACGCCCGGCGTGGAACAGATCTAACAAATTGATGGCACGCTTGCCCGGTTGGTCAAACGCAGGGTGTTCCGGACGGCCGATGCGCAGCGAGTTGCCGCCGCCGTGGTCGGGACTGGCGGGGCTGGCGGCGATCACATCGGGCCAGGCGAAGCGGTTGGCGGGCATCAGGCCGTTGCGGATGGAGGCGGTGTCCTGCGGGCTGTCGAAGGTGGGTTGCCACAGCAGCGGGTCATAAATGCGGCCGAGTTCGGTGGCGCTGTAAAAACGCCCGGCATTGGAGAGCCGCTGCGGTGCCTGGGCCGCCACGGGGGATTGCGGCCATTGGTAGCGCGAATCGGTCGGGCACACCGCGTCATCCGTCGAGATCGGCCAGGTGCCGACCTCGGAATCGTGCCCGCCGTCCGGCCACTCGGAGGGTAGCACCCTGCCATAGGTCTTGGGTTTGCGTGCCGCGTCGGAATCATAGATGGTGCTGCGGCGGACATTGCGGCGGTTGGGGCTGGAGTTTTCCGGATTGGCGTTCTCGGCGAGTGGCGTACTACGCAGATAGTAGGAAATGCGCGGATCACCGGGATTGTCAAGTTCCGCGCCATAGGCGCCAAGCCCGAGTGCGGCAACGGTGGCCTTGGAGGAGTATCGCGGTTTGGACAGATCGAACTCGAGGCCCTTTTTCTGCCGGATGATTGCGGCCGCGCGATCCACTTGCTGGCCGTTCCACAGCAGGGAAACCCCGGCCGCACCCTCGCTTTCAGTCAGACAGAAATGCTCCGCCACCGCGATGCTGGCGGGTCCCGCGTCGAGCGTGTAGGCCACGTCGGCGAATTCATAGAAGCGGTATTCGTTGGCATGCAGCGACACCGTGATTTCAGGAGACCAGAATCTGCCGTCCCGTTGCGCGAGTTGATGGGTGGACTTGGCGGGATCGAGGAGAAGTGCGGGGTCATCGAAGCGCCTGGTGCCGGTGCCGGCGCCAATCCCCTCCATGGGCAGAGCCACCTCATAGCTGAGCCGGGCGTTGCCGCTCACGTCCTGGGTGGTCATGTTCCAAAGTTCGGCAAACAGCTTGAAGCGCCAATTGAGGACTCGCCGCCCGCCCGCTTCCTCGGCTCCCGCGTAATGGATCTGCAATACCACTTCGCTGAGCAGCGGAAAGCCATCAAGGCCGCGGTGGCTGCCGGCCACCAGGGTGGATTGCGAATCCTCGTCGGCGTAGTCGATGGCATTGGCTGCCAGGGTTTGCAGATAGGCTTCGGGAAAACCGCCTTTGCGGGAGTCGAATTCCGGCAACGCGCGCTTGATGAACGCGGCCATGGGTTCGACTCCGCCAGGGCCTTTGGCGAGCAGGGCGTTGAGATTGAGCTTGGGCTCGCCAACCACTGCCGCGGCGATGCCGATGACAAACGGGACGCGGGGTTGTTCGAGGTAGGGCCGCGCGGTGCTTGCCAGGTTCTCCTCCACGGCGCGGGCCGTCGGGTCTGTCAGGTGACCGCCGGAGTCGCGGGTGAGCGGCGGCTGGACGTCGGCGGCGGCGAGCAGGGAGTCCGGGGAAACCAGGGTGGATCGGTTAGAGATGAGGATTTTGGCAAGCTTGCCAGGGTGTTCGGCGGTGGAGGCAGGATCGATGGCGTGAAGGGCGAGACGATCGAGGGCGGGATGATCGGGAGCCGCGACGGCGGGGTTGAGCGCGGGCGCGGGGAACGGCCACGGGGCACCCGCGTGGGTGCCGTTGGGACCATCGGCATTGCCCGCGGTGGCGGGGTCTATTTTACCCTGGAGGTCTTCGATCCAGTAGGCGTAACGGGCGACGAGTTGTCGGTTTTCGTCAAGGATGGGAAGCCACGCGAGACGAACCGGATCGAGGTAGGGCAGTACCGTTAGATCGAGGGAACCGCCGGCTTGAGCGTTCATCAGCGGTTCGATCTCCGGCGGCGTTAGACGGGGGGTGTCGGCCGGTCGGGTGCTGGTGCTGAAGAGCGGCGCGTAGCGGAACGTGAAGGCATTGCCGGGGGCATTGCCGCCACGGACGAGGAACAGCATTGGCGCGGGCTCGCGACCGGCTTTGATTGCATTCTTGAGAGCGGCTTGGACAACGAGAAATGTGTCATTGGACGCTTCCAGGGTGAGGCTGCCCTTGACATCTTCGAGAGCGGCGCGGGCGGCCAGTTCGGCTCGCTGGTGATCGACGTAGGTCCGCGCGGTGCCGCGCTCGATGCCGACCACGAGGAGCAGTCCCACCACCAGAATGAGCAACGCCGAGACGATGATGAGCACCGCGGGCAGGACGAAACCCTGGCATGGGGAATGACACGGGATCGACCGGGATGGATCCATGGTGTTAGGCGGGACGGGACGCATGACAGAATGTTGGAAGGCGGAATGATGGGGAGAACGTATTGTTAGACAGACTACGGCCCGTGCTCCGTGCTAACCGAGGGACCGAAACGGATGAGGGTTGCGTAAACCTCGAGGTGGCGGTTGGCGGCGGCTTGCCGCGCCTCGCCTAACAGATTCGCGGCGGCACCGGCTCCATCCCAGGCCGCCGCATCGGTTAGTTTTCCGACTATTTCGCGGCGAGCAATGACGAGGCGGACGGCGAGGGCGGCGAGTGGCTTGGTTGTGGCGCCATCCCACGGCTGCCAGTGTCCGGAGGCGTCGCGGGCTTGTGGACGGGCTTCAAACGACAGTATCCCGAAGGCGACCGGTTCATCGCGTTCGGTCCCGGAGAACAGGGCGCGAAGTTGATTCCGGCGGAGGGCGGTGAACGTCTCCTTGCTGTCGCGGAACCCGCGCATCAGGCAGCGCACGGTTTGACCGTCGATGAGCAGATCCTTGAGGTAGTAATGAATGGCGCAGAGGTCGCCGATCCGTCCGCCGGGGGTTTGCGCGTCGGGGGCTTGGAGACTGAGGAAGCCCAGGCGGTCCCCTGGCCAGGCGGCGTGGCCCTGTTCTAACAAACCATCCTGGTGAAAGCGGGCGCTATGGAGATCGGCGGTTAGCTGGGTGAGTACCGCGCGGGCTTCCCGCTCGGCACCGAGTCCGTCGCCGATGCGCGCGGAGTCATCGCGGCCGCGGCCCAGCAGGAACAGCGCGAGCATCAGGATCATCATGCCAAGGGTCATCGCCAGCAACACCTCCACGAGGGTGAAACCGTGCCGCGACTGGCGAATGGCAATCATGGAATCCGGGTGTGAAAATCCAGCTTGCGACGCTTCGCAAGCGGGGCGGCGGACGGGCATTCGAGCGTCAGACGCAAGTTGAGCATGGCGTGGGTGTTAGGCTGGTCGGGAGCCGGTTGCGCGTGGATTGAAACGACGTAGCGGACCGGTTCGCCGGCGAGCCTGTCGATACCGGTTAGGTAGTCCTTGCGTGCGACGCACCCGAGGGTGCGGCCGTCTCCGGCAAAGGCGAGCGCGAGGACCTGATCCGCGGCGGGGAATGGCTGGCCACGGGTGAGTTTGGGCAGGAACCTGGCATTGCCTTCGCGCGCCGCTTCGATTTCGTCCAGGCAGGCCGGGATGATCCACCCGCAGCGGGTTTCCGCTTGCGCGGCGGCGGCGCTTTGGCCGGACCTGGCCAGCACTGCGAAGACCAGCGGCAGCGCCACCGCCAACACGCCCATGGCAAGCAGCGCCTCGATGAGCGAGGCAGCACGCGCTGAACGGGCCGCTTTCATCCCGGAAAAGAATTTGAACCGCAGATGAACGCTGACGACCGCCGATTTTTCAGAGGATTCCACGGAGTCGGCTCCTAACCCAATCAGTGAGTCAGTGATTTGGCGCAAGTCTCTCATAATGTGCGTTAATCCGCGTCCATCTGCGGTTCTGTCATACTCTTCAGGGTCATCTGTCAAAACAGATAGGGGCGGGCCGTGATGCGGCCGATTCTCAAACGATATTCCGCGACTCCGCGAGCGCCGCCGCGGATGTTAGGTGAGGGTTGGCCGTTGCGATAGACTCCTTCGGCGACGCGCAGGGCCACCGGATCCGACCCCGCGGGCCAATACAAGGTGCCGCGCGGAGTGAAGGCGATGATGTGAAAGCGCCCTTCGTTAGACCGGTTGCCGCTGCGATAGCGGATGCTGGACGCCGGTTCGTCGCGCGGATTGCGGACGCCGTTGACCGCGCCCGGAAGTATCACCACGCCGGCGGGCAGGGATTGCCAGCGGCGGATGAGGACGCCCTCCAAAGGCGCGGAGTCAGCCGGCCACTCGTTGATCTTGAACAGCCCGACGCGGCCGAGTTCATCCCCGGACGGCAGATCGCCGGGATCGGCCAGCGCCAGCACCACCATCGAGCGCGAGGTGATCGCCGTGCTGCGTGCCTGCTCCACCAGGCCGATGAGCGTGTCCGTCGCGCTGCGCCGCGCCTGCGCCCCGGTATCACCCAAGCCCCGCAGTCCCGCAGTGAGCAGCAATCCGATTACGGCCATGACGGCGACCATTTCGACGAGCGAAAATGCCGCGGTCCATGGTCCGGAGCGAAATGTTGGATTCGTTCTCACACGACGCGGGTGTAAGAGGCGACAAAACGACCGAGCGGCACCTGCCACGGTTAGTTAATCACAAAATCCATCCGCCTGACAAGCGGGAAATTCCGATAATTTCAGATACCGCTGCGCTCGCCGGCACCGGTGCTGAGGAAACGATAGTAAACCTCCAACATCAGGATGCACAGACAGGCGCGATAGTTTTTGTCGGTCTGAAAGGAGGGAGCCACGCTACGGACTTTGCCGCCGCCGCCCGGCACCTTCCATGAGCCGTCGCCGTCCTGGTTGTTAAGGAGCTGATCGCGGAAGATGCCGTTGTAGAACTTCCAAGCGTCGCCGCCGCGTTGCATCATGGCCTGCGACTCGTAATAGTGACCATACAAGTCGCTACAAACCCCGTTGAAGTCAAACTTGCTGTTTTCCTGGATGTACTTGACCGCATGGTTCACTTCCATGCTGTTGCCCTTGCCCCACATTTGATAGCAGAGCGCGCCGACGCCGGTCAGGGTGAAGTAATCCGCCGCGCCTGAAGTGGGACCGGAGTAACCGAAGCCACCGCTGGGAGCCTGGCAGGACGCGATGTATTTCCACGCCTTGGTGAGGCAACCGCCCTGGCCCTGAAGCTTGATGCCGGTGTGGAGGCAGGCTTTCAAGGCCTGGATCTGCCAACCGACAACCGACATGTCGGTATGGCCGCCGGTCGTGGCATAGGCATAGGCCCAACCGCCGTTGGCATGCTGGTGGTCGATGATCCATTGGCCGGCTTTGCCGACGATTTCGTCCAGATAGGGGACGACCTGGCCGATTTCCTTGCAAAAGGTGAGGGCTTCGGCCAGGGCGTAGGTGGCGATGCCATGCTCGTAAGACCAATGGTTGGCGGTGTAGTTATCAGCGAGCTTGCCGTCGTTCTTCATGCCGATATTGACCAGATAGAGGATGCCCTTCAAACAGGACTCGCCGAACTCATCGGAGGCCGGGGTTTCGCAGTGGCCGAAATAGGCGAGCAGGGCCAGGCCGGTCATGGCCACCGAACTTTGTCCGCTCCATGAACCGTCGGTATTCTGACTGGCCTTGAGGTAGCGCAGTCCCTTGAGCACCGCATCCTCGCAGGCAGGCACACCGCCGCCGTCCGCGATGCGTTGCAGCCGATCCCCCTTGGAACAGCGCTTCTGCATGGTGGGCGGAATGATGCCGAAAAGCTTGCCCTTGCCATGGCCGCTGCCCATGCCGACGCCATCGCCGCTGCCCTTGCCAAAGCCGTGGCCGGAGCCTGAGCCGCCCAAACCGCCGGACATGCCGCCGCCGCCCAACGAGGAAAGCGGTGACATTTCACCGAATTGATCGCCTTGGTCGGGGATTGTGTAAGTGGCCCGCGCGCCCTCTGCCACCACCCGTTTGGCCTTGGAGATGGGCACGATGGTTTTCATCTTCTTCTCGTGAACCGCGTGCTCCGCGCTGCGCTCGCCACCGCCGCCGCCCGGCGGCATGAAGTCCGGAATAACCTCCGGCGACCGGATGATCTGGAAAATCCAAAACGCACCAATGGCCAGCACCAGCAAGTGCAGCACGATGGCGATGGTCAGAGCCCGACCGCCAAGCTGGTCCCACACCGTCAGCTTGGTGATTGGGGCGGGCATCAGCGGATCGACTTGCTCTTGATCCAACTCTTGGTCGTATTCTTCTTGGTGGTCCATGATGGCTGGGTGGGTTGGGGTTTCTTGAGGCCGGGGCGTGAATTACTCCGGTGCCACGGCTTGAAAGGTTACATTTTTGATTTGCGCGCGGGTCAGGGCGTCCAGAACATCGACCACGCGCTCGTAGCGTGCAAGTTCGTTTGCATAAATCGTCACCATCACCTCGTTTTGGCCGGCCATGGAGACTTTTTGGAGGTCGCTGAGGTTTCTGGCCAATTCAGGCAGGTTCTTGCTTGCCGGCGTGTCGAGCGGCTCATCGTTGAGAAAAACCTGGCCGTCGTCCTCGATCCGGATGGCGATTTCGTCGGGCATCACCACCTCGGTGGGGCTTGCCACCGTGCCGGGCAACTTGGTGTTATGGGTGTTCTCCACCTGCACGGCACCAGCCATCACCATGAAAAAGAGCATGATGACAAACACCACGTCGACCATCGGTGCGATTTGGAAGCCGAGATTGACTTCGGAGGATTCCTTTTTCTTGTGGCGCTTTCTCATTTCGTGCCTTCCTTGTCTTTGTTAGATGCCGAGAAGGCAATGTCGGAGTAGCCTGCCTGGCCGACGAGGTCCATGGCCCGCTGGATTTCGGCGGCGGGGAGCATGCGGTCGCCGCGGATGAGGGCACGCAGGTTGGGCTTGGCTTCAATGCGACCCCGCAAATAGGGCACCATGTCGGCGGGATTCTTGAACTCCTTTTCCTCCACCAAGAAGGTGGCCTTGGTGGCTTTGGGATCCCAACGCACATTGATGGCCACCTCCATTTTGGTCATTTTCGGATCGTGCTTCTTGGCGCTGGGCGACACCGGCAGCGTGATGGACGCGTCCATTTTGAGGATTTCCGCGGTCGTGATGCTCATGAAGAAGATGAGCAACACGAGCAAGACGTCGATCATTGGAGCGATTTGGAACTCCGGTTCGCCGCTTTCAGTACTGCCGCCGCCGCTTGCCATGATTTCGGATTGTTAGCGTTGAGGAGGATCGTGGGATCAGAATATTTCAGGGGCAGCCGCTTGCTCGGTTTGCTCAGGCTGCATCCAGAGCGGCATGGCCGCGAAGGTTTCCTCCTGGCCGACATCGGCATCCCGCAGATAACTGTAGGGCGCGTTGCGGAACAGCGAGGAGGCTTCGCTTTCGAGATGGTGGATGGCGGTTTGCAGCTTGTTACGCAGGAAGTAGAAGGCCATGAACGCCGGAATGGCGATGAACAGGCCCGAGGCGGTGGCGATGAGCACTTCGCCGATGTGTTCCGCCAGTTTCGAGGTGTCGCCGATGCCGGAGGTGCCAAGGGCGGCGAACGCCCCGCGCATCCCGGAAACCGTGCCGAGCAGTCCCACCATCGGGCTGCAGACCCCGATAACGGAGAGGTAGTTGACGCGCGTCTGAAGGGTCGAACTGACTTTCTCCACCTCGGCTTGCAGCGCTTCCTCGGTGGCTTCCTTGCCATGGCCGATCGAGCCGAGGGCGGCCTGTACCACCTTGGCAAAGGGACTGACGGCGGCTTTCATCGCTTGATAGGCGCCGACGTAATCCCCTCCCAAAAAGGCCTGCTTGGCGGTGAAGACATCCGGTTCGGGAGTCATCTTCTTGGGATTGGTGCGGATCCACAGATCGATGGTGAGCCACACCGTGCCCACGGAGAAGAGGCCGATGATATACATACACCAACCGCCTTGCTTGAGGACCTCAAGGAAGGTTTGCCTCTTCGCTTCGGTATGCACGGCATCCGCGCCAAAGGCGACCATGGGGACTAACAACAAAGCCGCATAGGCGGCGAATTTAATGGCATTTTTCATGTGTTTGGAGTGGAGCTGGGGGGGGAATCATTTGATGCTTTCGAGAAGTTTGTCCGCGAGTTCCCGTGCCGGGGTGTCCTTGGTGTTGCGCACGGCGCATTGGACCAAGGCGACCGCCTCGGGGCGGCGTTTGGAGTCGAGGGAGGTAAGGATTTCCGCCGCCTTCATCTGGGCCACGCCGTTGATGACCATGCCACCTGAGGGAAACAGGCAGGAGACGGCCAGATAGGCATCAAGGGCTTCCTCGTTGCGATTGTCGCTCCGGAGCAAGCCGCCGAGAAAATAACTGGCGTAAGCACAGACGTCGGCAGGTTGGGCGTCGGTGGTCTGGGCCCGCAGCGCCGCCTCGCGGTCGGCGACCTTGACCGTGGCGTGCAACAGCAGCGCCTTGCTAAGTGCGAGGAAGGGATCGGGGCCCGCGGCGGGGGTGGCATCGGCAATTTCCTTGCCGAGACTGTTGCACTGGGGGGCGGCTCCTTCCAAGCCATTGGCAACCAAGGAGGCTCGCGCCGCTTCCAGCCAGAAGTTACCCGGCAGTTTGGCGGAGTCCTTGTTCTCCTCGAGAACGGGAATCAGCAGCTTGCGGCCTTCCACCGGCTTGCCGGTCAGAATCAGGGCGATGCCTTGGTTGATGGCCGCAGGCTTGTCACCAAACACATGATCGACCTTGTCAAAAGCGATGGTTGCCCCGGCCTCGAAGTAACCCGCGATATCGGCCTTGACCTCGAACTTGTCGCCTTTGAGCGTAACCGCGGAAAGGGGCAGCGCGACGCCATTTTGAAGGACAATCTGAACGGGAACCCCGGAGCCTGGCTGGATCAGCGCCGCCGTGGCGGCAGCGGGCTTGGCCGGGGTGGCGGGCTTGGCCGGGGTGGCGGGCTTGGCCGGAGCGGCCGGAGCGGCCTGCGCCTGCGTCTGGGCGATGGCAAGTGCCAGACCCGCGGCGCCTGCAAGGAGCGTGCGGCGGGCGTGCAGGGGATGAATGATAACTCGCGGGTTCATAAGTCTATTTTTCCTTCGCTTCCTTGGCGCGCTTGGTATTTTGAAGCTTGGGATGATTGACCAGGGCTCTCAGGTTTTCCGAGGCGAGTGCGTAATCGTTCATGGTCTTGGCGGTTTCGTAGGCCTGCCAATAGGCTTCCGCACAAATCTCCGGCTGGCTTAGACAGGTGAGGTAAATCCGTTGATAGGTCTCATAGGCCTTGCCGAGCAGATCCTTCGGTTTGTCGCCGGGCGGTGCCTTGGCCGCCTCCACCCGGTAGCTGTCGGCCAACATCAGATAGGCCTTGCCGGCCCACTCGCCGCGAAACGTCTTATCCGCCACGATGTCCTGTGCCAGCTTCCGCGCGGGCTCGAATTCTCCGGTTTCGATCAGCGCCTGCAGTTTGCCGATGGTGGTTTCCTTGAACCTGGAAGTGCCCTTGTTGTTGACCAGGATGTCTTCGAAAATCTTCAGCGCCTCATCGGGTTTCTTGCGGGCCAGCGCCACATTGCCCAGCCCGAGCGGCCCGGCATCCGAGAACAGCGAGTCCTTGTAGCTGTCAGTGAGGCGTTTGTACATCGCTTCCGCGCCGTCCAGATTGCCTTCCTTGAGGAGGATGTCACCACACACCGACAGCAAGGTCGGGCTGAGCACCGAGGGGGTGCTGGCATAATTGGTGGCGATGGCCTTGAGCAGCAGGTCCGAACGGTCCGTGTGAGTCACCCTGAACAACAACTGGCTGAGGCGGGCCTGGGTATAGAACAGGCGGGCAGTGGCGGTGGGACTGGGCTTGTCACCGATCACCTTGGTGAGCACCTCGACCACTTGCTTGTCGAGGTCCTCGGCGACCGCATCGATTTCCTCTTTGGCGGGCTTCTTGCGCGGGACCAGGGTTTGGACGAGGATATCGAGCAGATACTCGACCTGTTCGACGGCAGGATCACCGATGCGGGTCCGCAACGCCTCGGCCAGAATCGCCGCGCCCTCGGCCCCCTTGCCCAAGCGCTGGGCCATCTTCACCACTTGCCCGGCGGAAAGCATGGCCAACTGGCTCTTGGGCTTCTGGCGCAGGAAGGCCCCATGCAAATCGGAGATCGCCTGCCAGTCCTTCTTGGTCTGCAGGATCACGGTGGCGGAGTCCAGCGCGTATTGAATGACGTCATCGGGGCTCTCGGTCCAGACCGCCTTCTTGTAGGCTTCCACCGCGGCGTCTTCGTTGTTAGCCTTCTTATAGGTGTCTGCCAGCAGGCACAGCATGGAACCGTTGGAGACATCGTTCGGATGGTCCGTTAGAAACGCCTCGAGGTCCTGGATGATTTTCTCGGGCTTCACCCGCGGATCGTTGGAATCGACGAAGGAGAGGCGGTAGCGCATGTCACCGGCGTAGAGACCGCTCGGGTATTTCTCGAGGTAGTCGGAGCAGGCCTGGACGGTCTTCTTGTACTCGTTGCTCATGAAATAAGTGATCGCGAGATGATACAGGGCGGGTTCATAGAGCAGGCTTTTCGGGAAGCCCTTGGTCACTCGTTCAAACAGCGGGGTTGACAGCGCGAAATCGGCGTCCAGGAAATGAGAGAGGCCCTGGTAATAGATGAAGCGGTCCAGATTGTTGGATTTCGGGAAGCGCGTTTCGAGGTCTTGGTAATACGGGGCGACTTCCGCCCACTTGCTCTCCTGGACCAGCAATTCGCCGGCGAGGGTGGCGATGGGCTCGGCTTCCTCCGCATCCGGATAGGCCGCGAGGAAGGCCTTGCAGAGGGCGAGCAAGCCGTCGCTCTTCTTGAGCTTGTCCATGATTTCGATCTCGGCATTGGCGGCGATCTTGTTTTCCTTGAAGGTCGGATACTTGGTGCGCAGGGTGCTGAAGCAAATCAGCGCCTCCTGGCTGCGTTGGAGATGATAGAAACAGCGGCCGCGGCGCATCAACAAGGCCGCATCCAGATCCTTTTTCTCCTCAATGACCTTGAGTGCCTTCTCGTTGGCTTCGATGGCGGGATTGAGGGCGGATACCAGTTCCCGCGCGACGGAGCGGGGGGCGTCGGGTTTGGTTTTCTCCGCTTCGACTTCCGCGGCGATGGTTTTCTCCAGCAGGGCGACATTCTTGCGCTGAATCTCCAGCGCCAGCTTCTGGGTCTCCACAATCTGGTTGCGGGACGGCACCGTCTGATAGATCGCCAGCGCGGTATCGAAGGCTTGCGAACTGGCGGCTTCGTCGCCACGCACAATCACCTGATTGGTGAACCACGCGATGGCATCGCGCACCCCCGCCTGGTTTGTTAGACGGTCCAGATAATACACCAGATCGTCGAGTTTGCCTTCGTCGGCTAGCAGGTTGATCACGCCCACCGCGGCGGCGGTTTGCCCGGCGGAGCGGATGTCGGCGCCCATCAGCGCCTTGAACACCACCAGGGCATCATTGCGTTTGCCCATCTCGCTGTAAAGCTGGGCCAGGGCCAGACCGGCCTCGGCGTTGAGTTTGGGGTCCACCATGGCACGTTTGAGGGCCTTGATGGCGTCTTCCTTCTTGGGTGGGGTGTCCTGGCCGATGCAGGCCCGGCCCACGCCAAGCGCACAACGGGTCAAAAACAAACCGTGGGGAAACTTGGTGGCGCACTGGTTGAAGCCGGCCTCCGCTTCGGGAAAGCGATCGCCTAACAGGTTGGCCAGGCCGATGTTGAAATACAGCCGCTCCATCATTTCGTCCGACGCAGCCGGCTTGGGGCCGAGTTTCTTGATGAGATCCTCGGTCTTTGTCACGGCGGTGGAGTAGTCCTTGGCTTCCAACGCCGCGTCGGCTTCTCTCAACATCCGGTTGAGTTCCGCAATCGAAGTGGCCACCACCGGAGCTGTGGGCAATGGCGCCCCGGGCTTTGGAGGTGTCACAGGCTTCGGAGCCTGCGCCACCGCCTCACCGACAAACACGACGGCAAGGGCAACCCAAGCGACAACAATGAGTGGATTAAAAGGTTTGCGTGCAGCCATGCGAGAGCGTTTTTCAGACCATCCGCGCTCGTGTCAAGCAGGTCAACCATAATTTATGCAAATTTTTGAACAAACCGGCGTACGCGGGGTTTAATTCGACTTGCGCCGCGCGAGGGCAGCCAGTGCCTGCGCCACCGCGGTGGGCAGGTTCATCGCGCCGCCGCCGCCAAGTTGGTCGTCAATGGCTTCCAGGCGCTGGATCAAATCGCGCACCTCGCCACGCGCATAGGGACCACCGGCGGCGGCGCAAAAATGTGTCCGGCAGCCGAACGGCCGACCCTCATATATCTGACAAGACCCGTTGTCTCCCAGCAGCGGACAACCACCGTCTGCCGTCGGCGGCAGCCCGGCACGCCCGCTCGCACGCCATGCGGCGGCGGCCACCAACGCCTCACCGCGCGTCAGGTAGGGCGTGCGTCCGGTCAGTCGAAACCGACAGCAGTCCGCGATGGCCGTGCAGGTTCTGGTCACCCGTCGCCGCGCCAAGTCAACATATACGGCGCGGACGGCTTGAATGGCTTGCTTGGGGGTCATGGGTGGCTTGAAATCGGGTTGCACCGCATCAACGGTCGCTTGCACCCTAACCGAGGTTGCGCGGCCGACCCTTGGCGGTGAGCGCGCGGCACACCGGACACTCAACAGCGAGCGCGTGCGAGGAGTCCTCGAACGCGTGCAGGCAAAGGCGGCAGATCACCCGGCGCGCCAGGGCTTGCCGCTCGGTGCGGACATGCAAATATCGTGACAGCAGCGCCGCCACCAACACCAGCGCGAAGGAGCCGCCCAGCGCCCAGCGCACCAACTCAGTGAGCGTCAGTTCCATGGGTCGCTTGGTTGTTGAATTCAATCCCCACGGCAAGCCAGCCGCCCCCGGCCGCCAGCTTGGCATCAAAACGCAACCCGCGCAGCCAGCTCTCTAACATGGACGCCGTCGTCCCCGGCACTTTCGTCAGCGACACGGCGTCGATCACGCCACCCGCCGGATCCAAGTGCAGCAGAAAGCGCCAGTGGGCTGCCACCATTGCCGCGTCGATTTCACCCGCAAACGCTGGCAACTCCCGCGGCATGTCGGCCGCTCCGACCGGCGAGAGCGGGAACAGCACCGGTGCCAACCGCCACCCCGCAAGCTCATTGCGCACTGCAAGCTCCGCCGTGCGGTGCGGCAAAACCGGGTCTCCCTTCGCCGCCAGCGGCGGCGGTGCCACCGG